>Ga0181526_10000583_pt1 | contig 38141 bp, 31 predicted proteins | sample PEATcosm2014_Bin_35_FD_119750 | JGI IMG/M metagenome (GOLD analysis project Ga0181526, IMG submission 119750) | Peatland microbial communities from MTU Mesocosm Facility, Houghton, MI, USA - PEATcosm2014_Bin06_30_metaG | ecosystem: Environmental > Terrestrial > Soil > Wetlands > Peat | place...
ATCATGATATGAGGCATCGTGTACTCTACGCCGATCGGCCGGGCACCAGAGAATAGCCTAAAATCGGGGGTTGGCTACATTATTGGCGTGCTGAACGCGAGGGGCGAACTGCACCGCAAGCTGGCGGCATCGGGCCCATCGTCAACCACGAGAATGAGCATGTTCACGCACGTTCTTCTGACTTGGTAATGGTAGCAGCGCCCCGCGGCAGGGCAATCCGAATCTCGGTGAACTTGCCGGGCTGCGTATCGACCTCTATGAACCCCGAATGTTGCTTGACGATGATGTCGTGACTGATGGAAAGACCAAGACCTGTCCCTTCACCGGCCGGCTTTGTCGTAAAGAACGGGTTGAACATCTTGTCCTTCACCTCCGGGGGTATGCCGGTGCCATTGTCGCGAATGCGGATCTCGACGCTATTGCCGAGGTTCTTGGTCACAGCGGTAAGAATGGGCTCGTAGTCGCCTCCATTAGCCTCGGCTTTGCGCTTCGTAGCGGCATAGAAGCCGTTTGAGATCAGGTTGAGCAGGACCCGTGTGATCTCCTGCGGGAACAGATTGACCTCGCCGGCAGCAGGGTCAAAGGACCGCTCCAGAGTGATTTCAAAGCCCTGCTTCTCGGCCCGTGCCCCGTGGTAGGCGAGATTGAGGCTCTCCTCGACGAGGGCGTTGATGTCGACCAACCGGCGTTCGCCGGAGCCCTGGCGCGAGTGCAGCAGCATGTTCTTGACGATTGCGTCGGCGCGCTTGCCGTGCTGCACGACCTTGTCGAGATTGCCTTGCAGCGTATCAGCAATCTCAGCAATCTCCGCGCGGAGCTCGGCATCGAGATGCGCACCGCCTAACGCATCCCGTAACTCGTCTATGAGCTCGACCGAGACGGCCGCGAAATTGTTGACGAAATTGAGCGGGTTCTTGATTTCGTGGGCGATGCCCGCGGTCAGTTGTCCGAGGGAGGCTAGTTTTTCCGTCTGCACAAGACGGTCTTGAGCGGTGCGCAGGTCTTCCAGCGATGCGGCGAGTTCCCGGGTGCGGGCTTCGACGCTTTCGAACAGCCGCACGTTCTCGATCGCGATCACTGCCTGGTCGGCAAATGTCGACATTAGTTCGATCTGCTTATTAGTGAACGGGCGCACGGTGCACCGGATAAGCACAAATAGGCCGATCGGGACGCCCTCCCGCAGCAGCGGAACGCCGAGGATGGTACGGGCCTGTATCTTTTCGACGGCCGCTGACAACGTGTATTCCGGATCGGCCCGGATATCATGGACGTGGACGACCTTGCCTTCGAGTGCTGTGCGGCCAGCGATCGTGCCGCGCCCGGGCACAAACTCGATCGTCTTCATGTGCTCATGCAGCTCGGGGGTGAGCCCGTAGCTCGCCGCATGCACATAGGTAGAGCCTTTCAGGCGATGGGCCGCCGCCATGTCGGCGTCGCACAATCGCGCCGCCGATTCGACCAGCGTATTAAGCACCGTCTGCAAATCGAAGGTGGAACGGCTGATGACCTTGAGCACGTCGGCGGTCGCCGTCTGCTGCTCCAGCGATTCACGCAACTCGCTGAGCAGCCGCGTGTTTTCGATGGCAATGACGGCCTGGGCGGCGAAGTTCGTCACCAGTTCAATCTGTTTGTCGGTGAATGGGCGGACTTCCTGGCGGTAAACAGCGATGGCGCCGATCAGAGCATCGTCCTTGAGCATCGGGACGCAAACGGTGGATCGGGCGTCACCGAGCCTGGCCGGCGCGCCCTGGTGCGCTTCAGCGGCGAAGTCGGCAACGCACTTCAGCCGCTTTGTGCGCATCACGTCATCTAGCAGGCTTCCTGGCACGGGCTGAAATGACCCCCGCGTCCTGAAATGTTCCGCAAGCGCAGGCGGTGAGCCGACATCCGCCCCGAAATGAAATGCCTGGCCGTCGAAGAGCGAAAGATTTCCGAACTTCGCATCGCATATGCGTGTGGCGTTTTCCAGCATTGCCTGGAACACCGGCTCTAGCTCGCCCGGCGAGCTTGAGATGACGCTCAGCACCTCCGCGGTGGCCGTCTGCTGCTCCAGCGATTCGCGCAATTCGCTGAGCAGTCGCGTGTTCTCAATGGCGATGACGGCCTGGGCGGCGAAGTTTTGCACCAGATTGATCTGCTTATCGGTGAACGGCCGGACCTCCTGGCGGAATATGGTGATGGCGCCGATCAGCACGCCATCTTTGAGCATCGGCACGGAGACAAGAGATTTCGCGCCCGCGACTCTTGCCGCAGCGCCCGGGGTTGGTCCAACTGAGTCGTCGGCAATGCGAACCAAGTCTCGTGTTCGTAGGAGGAGATCGAGATTGGTTCCGGGTGGTGGCTGAAATGACCCGCGGCGCCGTAGAAATTCGGCAAATTCGCGTGGCGTACCGACATCCGCCGCAAAGAGGAAGCTTTCGCCGTCATATCGGTATAGTATTCCGAATTTGGCGTCGCAGATGCGAACCGCGTTCTCCAGCATAGCCTGAAATACCGGCTCCAGTTCGCCGGGCGACGAACTGATGACCTTGAGAACCTCGGAAGTCGCAGTCTGCTGCTCCAACGACTCGGTGAGATCGTCCGTACGCTGACGCAATTCGTTGAGCAGCCGCGTGTTCTCGATTGCGATGACCGCCTGTGCGGCGAAATTGGTCACGAGTGCGACCTGCTTATCGGTGAACAGTCGTATCTCCGTGCGGTAAATGCTGATGGCTCCAACAAACTCATTGTCCTTGAGCATCGGGACGAGGAGATGCGTCCTGGCCCCCGTCAGATCGACAAATCTTACGAGTTCGATAACTCCCGCCGCGTAGGCCGGGTCCTCAAGCAAATTGGCGGAATGGACCACCTGCTTGGTGGCTGCAACACGCCGCAGCGGCACGAGCGGCGCCGGATGAATGACGGCACTCCGTTGCATTATCTCCGCGAATTCGAGGGGCACTCCGTGCAAGGCCACGCATCGGAACCCATTGCCCTCCGCAAGCCACAAAAAGCCAAACTCGGCTTCGCAAATGCGCGTGGCATTTGCCAGCATCGCCTGAAAAACCGGATCCAGTTCGCCCGGCGAAGAACTGATGACCCGCAACACCTCCGAGGCGGCGGTCTGCTGCTCCAGCGATTGCCGCAATTCACTAAGCAGCCGCGTGTTTTCGATGGCGATGACGGCCTGGGCGGCGAAGTTCTGCACCAGCTCAACCTCCCTGTCGCCGAAGGGCCGCACCTCCTGGCGATAAAAGGCAATGGTGCCGATCAATTCTTGGTTCTTGAGCATGGGCACGACGATGAGAGTGCGAGCACCCCCAAGTTCGACCAACGACACCGCCCGAGGGTCGCGCTGCTTGTAGGCTGGTTCGTCGGCGTAGTCGGCGATATGGACCAACTGCTTCGTCGCAGCCACGCGTCCAATTCCCGTGAGCGGCCCAAAAGCAATCAGGGTTCCGCGTTGCGCGATGGCCTTGGTGAGCGCCGGAGGCGCATTATGTATCGCACCGACGCGGAACAGACCGTTTTCATGGAGGTGCAAGAAGCCGAATTGGGCCTCGCAGATGCGCACCGCGTTAGCCAGCATGGCCTGAAATACCGGCTCCAACTCACCGGGCGACGCACTGATGACGCTCAACACCTCCGACGTTGCCTTCTGCTGCTCTCGCGCCTCGTGCAGTTCGCGGGTGAGCCGAACGATCTCTGTTTCGTGGCTGGTGGCAAAGGACTTCTGGCCGTGCACAGCCTTTGTCGCATTGCGACGCTTTAGCGTCACCGGCTCGCGGCGTCGCGATTTAGCTGGTTTGCTGCCTGCTCTGGAGCGCCGTCTCATTGCCTTCCCCAAGGCTCGGACATGGCATCGTATCGGCTCAGACCTATGTTGCGGAAGGGCCTCGGACAGGCTTTGTGCAGCCGCCCAGTGAGGCAAGCTCAATGTTGCCTATGGGTCCAACGGCGCGTTGGGGGCGCGAGGGTCGCGTCTGCTTTACCCGCAATCGCGACCAAGTCGGTGCGGACACTGGACGCCGTTGGGGGCCACTTTCTGCCGCACGCACCCGCAACAAAAATAGCCTGCCTTTTCGCTATCGGACCACCGCCAAGCCGGTAACAGACCTGCCGATTGAGGCGTGATACCGTATCTACATTGCAGCGGGCCTGATCCGGTTGGGGGCGTGGCGAATGGCATTCGGCATCGGAAGACGGCAGTTCATATCCGCGCTCGGTGGCGTAGCGGCAGCAATGCCGCTCCAGGCGAGGGCGCAGCAGCCGTCGATGCCGGTTGTTGGATTCTTGAGCGGGCAGTCATCGGACACCTACGCGCTCTACTCAGCCGCTTTCCGCCATGGCCTTAATGAAGAGGGCTATATCGAGGGTCAGAATGTTGCGATCGAATACCGCTTCGCGGCGGGACAGTACAATCGGCTGCCCGCACTCGCGACTGATCTGGTCCAGCGTCAGGTAACTGTAATCGCTGCCATTAGCGCGACGCCTGCGGCACTAGCCGCGAAAAGGGCGACTGAAACAATTCCAATCGTGTTCGCAATCGGCAGTGATCCAGTCAAGGAAGGCCTTGTCGCCAGTCTCAATCGACCGGGCGGGAACGTGACCGGCGTGACGGGCTTTAACTCTCCACTGGCGACGAAGCGCCTAGAGATTTTGCGCGAATTGGCACCTAAGGCGACAGCGCTTGGCGTGCTCATAAACCCAAGCAATCCGCAGAGCGTGTCAGAGCGGACAAGCGTACCGGCAGCCGCACTGGGCTATGGGCTTCAGACTGCGGTCTTTGACGCAGGCAATGCCGACCAGATCGATGAGGCTTTTGCTGTCATCGTGCAAAAGCGTCTGGACGCGCTTTACGTCAGCGCCGATCCACTGTTCGTCAATCAACGCGCTAAGATCGTCGCTCTTGCGGCAACCCACGCCATACCGGCAATTTATGACGATAGGGAAATTGCCGAAGCAGGCGGTTTGATTAGCTACGGGGGAAGCCGAGCAGAAGCTTATCGCCAAGCCGGCATCTACGTTGGCCGGATTTTGAAGGGCGAGAAACCCGGTGACTTACCTGTCGTGCTGCCGACAAAATTTGAAATGGTTCTGAATCTCAAGGCCGCCAAGGCGCTGAGTCTTGCCGTACCGGCAGAGTTGCTTGCCCTCGCCGACGAGGTGATCGAATGAAGCGGCGAGAGTTGATCACGCTTCTTGGTGGAGCGGCGGCCGCATGGCCGCTAGCGGCGCGGGCGCAGCAGTCCGCTCGCTTGCGTAAAATCGGCGTATTGGCGATCGGCACGGAGACAAATCCAGCATATCACGCGAATGTAACGGCGTTCCTAGAAGCCCTCCGGGACTTGGGATGGATGGACGGCCAGAATGTCCGTATTGATTTACGTTGGGGCAGCGGGGACGCCAATCTCCAAAAGGCTTTTGCGGGAGAGCTAGTTAAACTGACACCGGATATGATCCTGGCGGCCGGCACGATAAACCTGACGTTTTTACACGAAGCGACAAAGTCGATTCCAATCGTCTTCGTGCAGGTCTCCGATCCCGTCGCTCAGCATTTCGTTGCCAGCTTGACACGTCCAGGTGGAAATCTCACGGGGTTTAGTGCTTTCGAATTTTCGATCGGCGGCAAGTGGATCGAGATGCTGAAGCAGGTTGCGCCAGCACTCGCGCGTGTGGCTGTAATGTTCAATCCCGATACCTCGCCGCAAAATGAGTATTTGTTGCGCGCAATCGAAACCGATGCGTCAGCGTTCGCTGTTAAAATTATCGCGGCTCGCATTCACTCCGATGCTGACATCGAGGCCGCCCTAACAAGTCTCGCGGGTGAGCCAAATTGCGGTCTCATTCTGCCCCCGGACAACTACTCGTCCTTATCGCGAGAAAAACTAATTACCGAATTGGCTATTCGCTATCGCCTGCCGGCAATTTCCGGAAACGCGGCTACCTTCGTGCAGGCGGGTGGTTTAATGTATTATGGGTATCAAGTCGGCCTCATTGATCAATACCGCCAAGCTGCCGGTTACGTCGACCGCATACTCAAGGGCGCAAAGCCCGCCGATCTTCCGGTACAGTTACCGACCAAGTTCAATCTTGTCATCAGCCTGAAAACTGCCAAGGCGCTCGGCCTCACCATCCCGCCGACGTTGTTCGCGCTCGCCGACGAGGTGATCGAGTGAGGCGGCGCGAGTTCATCACGCTTGTTGGTGGCGCGGCTGCGGCGTGGCCGCTCGCGGCACGCGCGCAGCAGGCGACGATGCCGGTGGTCGGCTTCCTCATCAGCGCATCGCCCGACAGCTACGGGCCGATGGTGGCCGCATTCCGTCAGGGCTTGAAGGAAAACGGCTACGTCGAGGGCCAGAATGTGGTGATCGAATATCGCTGGGCGGAGGGCGCCTATGACCGCCTGCCGGCGATGGCGGCTGATTTAGTTCGTCGTGGAGTTGCAGTGATCTATGCCAGCGCTCCTCCTGCGGTGCTGGCCGCCAAATCGGCAACCACGACGATCCCAATCGTCTTCTCAAGCGGCGGCGACCCGGTCAAACTCGGTCTTGTTTCGAGTCTCAGCCACCCTGGGGGAAACCTCACGGGTGTGAGCTTCCAAATCAACGAGATTGGAGCGAAACGGTTGGAATTGCTGCGTGCGTTGGTGCCGGCAGCCTCTGTCATCGGCTTCCTCGTCAACCCGACCCGTCCAAGTTCCGAGGCTGAGGTGAAAGACACGCAGCAGGGCGCGCAGAGGCTCGGGGTGCAGCTGTATGTCTTGAACGCCACCAGCGAAAGCGACTTCACCAAAGCGTTCGCAGCCCTCGCAGAAAGCCATAGCGATGCATTGATAGTGGGCTCCGATCCCCTGTTCTTCAGCCATCGCAATCAACTCGTGGCGCTGGCCGAGCAATATAAGATTCCGGCCATATACGATTTTCGCGAGTACGCCACGGCCGGCGGCCTGATGAGCTATGCCCCCAGCGTAATCGAAGTGTTTCGCCAAGCCGGCGCCTACACCGCGAAGATTCTAGCTGGCGCGAAGCCCGCCGATTTACCTGTCGTGCAGCCAACCACATTCGAGTTTGTCATCAACCTCAAGACTGCGAAGGCGCTCGGCCTCGCAGTGCCGATGATCATCCAAATGACCGCCGACGAGGTGATCGAATGAGCCTTTTGCAGTGCGGCACTTCAGGGTGGTGAAACGCCGCTCCGGGTCACGAACGGCGCTTTGGGCGCGCGAGGGTCGCGGCGGCTGTACCCCCAATCGCGACCAAGTCGGTGCGGTCACGGAACGCCGTTCAGAGTCATTCGCCACCTTGGCGGTTACCGGCTCGCGCTGCAGCTATGGCTCCGATAGCGGACACCGACCGGCGGGCGGATGTGATTGAATTGGTCTTACCCCCAAAGGTTCTTGAACCGACCTGGAGCCAGTTCAGTGTAGCGCACCGTCGATTGGATCGAGCGATGGCCCAAGTAGCTTTGCAGCGTACGGGTATCGGTGCCCTTATTGGCCAGCACGTAACCGGCCGCGTGACGCAGCATATGGGGGTGGACCTTGAAGGGCATGTTGGCCTCGATACCGGCGCGTTCGATCATTTTTTGCAAGCCGGACACAGTGAACGGCGCGCCCCGTTCGCTCACGAAGATGAAGGGCGATTTGGCATCTCGCTTTAGTACTCGTAGCCCCCGCAGTTCGTCGCCGAGTAATGGGTGCGTGCCCCCTGCCCCGCCCTTCGCCCGGCGCAGATGCAATGTCGCACTTTCAAATTCCACATCGGACCACTGAAGCTCGCAAAGCTCCGACGCCCTCAATCCGTGTCGGAAGCAAATTAGGATCATGGCGGCATCCCTCGCGCCGTGCCGATTACCTTTAGCTGCCTTAATCAGCTGCTCGACCTCCCTTTCGGTCAGGTGCTCGCGCGGACGAATCTCGCTGTTCGGGCGGCGGATCGGGGTGACTGTCCGTTTAACTTTTGCCGGAGAGGCCAGTTGGAGGTGCGCTTTCGCCATGTGATTAGCCCATCAATGCCGTTCAACTGTCCGCACTCTTACAGAACAATGGACAGTCAGAAGCTTAGCCATCGGAGTCAACGAGAACGTATTCGCACTCCACAGGAGAACCATACACCCGAAATTGAAGGGAGAGACGGAATACGTTGTAACTGGTAATAGCAAATCCGAATGAGGTGAAAGTCATGCAAAGCGCCCCGCGGATTTGGCTCGACTATAGGCCTGTCAGAATTGGCTGGGTTATTCCGACCCGGGATAACGGCGCCCTGACGGCAGTTGCGGCCTCCAACTCATGCCTTTGGGGTGGAGTGTTCAATCCAATTGTTCCCCTCCACGACACGACTTTGGCTGATCGGATCGTAGAGACATTTTCGGTCGATTTACTAATTCCAGTTGAGGAGACAGACACCACAAGAGCTTTTATCAACCGCTTCCCTCATCTTGCGATCGCCCGATGGAGGGATGCAATATTCGACCGGCGTGGATGTGAGTATGCTGACGTTCGTCATACCGCTCGGCGTATCATCAAGCATCAGGACAAACTAGCGGAGGAAGCCTTACTTCTTCCGACCTGGGATCCAGCCGACGAGCTGGCGCCGCTTTTCTCCGTCACTTTTGGACTCTACCCGACGCCCAACGAACAGATCGCCGACTACGGAGCCGCAATTTGTAAAGCCTTCAGGCTGTCAGAGGAAACGATACCAGACGGCGGGGAGGCACCGAAGAATGCAGCGAGTAGAATACCGCCACTCTTGCTAACGGCATATGACATGGTTCGGAGTCGCGGATCGAGCGACGCGCTTAATCCTGCAGTAATCGTAGGCGATTCAACGGATTTTGACGATCTAGTTTTATTTTGGAACCTGAGGGCGGGAGGCGCGACGGTTTGCTTTTACGACGAGGCGTACGCTGCTCGACTTAGGCAATTTGCGAATTCGTTCCTGGATGGGCTTCGTAGTCGCACCCTCGGTCCGAGGGTGAGCGTAAATTTTTGGTTTCGTAGGGAGATTGCGCAAGGTGAAAACTGGCTGCCCGACCTAAACCTCAGTGACTTGTCTGTGGGTTTATTTTGCGGACGAGCCGCCCAGCCCTGGAATGGCCCAAATGCTAAGCTCGGCTTTCCAAAATTCTCCAGGTGGCATCGGGATGTGGTGCCCTCTTACTCCGAGGAAGATGGCAAAGCCTCTGTTTCCTTTGCCCTACCAGATCGACCGTTCGACGATGAGGACCTGCTGTCCCTTGGTCAGAAATATGTCGTTATGGTCGATGCAAAACAATATGGGCAATCGCCAGACGGCGATCTGACATTTGAAACACCGTACATACCGCAAATGAACGAATTCTATGGTCGGAATTTCTATCACAGCTACGATTCCGTGCGCGCGCAGTTTGCTATGATGGATAAAAACTCGGTTGGTGTGATTACATCGGTTTCCGATCAAAGAATGCAAGTGAGCGCGTACCGCACATATGATTGGATGACAAAGTTTTTCTCGCTGTGTAATTTAGCGGGCGAGCATTCTGAACCTGGACTCAGGTGCAAGCGCCTCATCAGTCAACTCGGCGGACTTCAAGCTTGCAGGGTTTTAAAAATACGAGGCGTACGCAACCTGCTCCGCAAATACGGGGTAGATGAGTCGTTCACGCGCACAGGCGCGGTTGAAGCCATTCGTGACGTAGAGAGGGAAACAGGCGCCATCGGATTTGAGGCGTTTAAGAATCTTCACATTGAATTTCGGCCTCGTGGCGATTTGACGCCCGACGACGTCTTACGATTTCTGCTTGCGCATCGCGTCTTCCGAGTGGGCCTCGAATTCAAATGTCCAAACTGCGAATTAAACAGCTGGATTCATCTGGATGAAATTAAGACGCATTCTTCGTGCCCGTATTGCGATCACGTCCACGATGTGACTCAGCAGTTGAAGGACCGTGACTGGCGTTATCGGCGCTCCGGCATCTTCGGCCGCGACGACGATCAGCTTGGCGGCGTACCGGTAGCTCTCACACTGCAGCAACTTTCTACTAGCTTAAATGACAGCATAACAATGTATTCTCCGGGAATGAAGTTCATTTCATCCGGCGCAGATATTGAAACTTGCGAATCGGACTTTGTAGTAGTGACGGCTGGCACCACTAGCATATCTGAGTCCCCGGTGCAGGTCCTGTTCGGTGAAGCGAAGACCGGCGGCACAATCGACGAACAAGACGTCCGTAAGCTCCGAAAACTCGCCGACGCCATCCCTCCGCAACTAGCCCAAACCTTTGTCCTCTTCTCCAAGACCGACACGTTTTCAACCGAAGAGGCTCGTCTGGCCTGCACACTGAATTCGCCGGAGAGGCAGCGGCGGGTCATCCTGTGGTCACGCGACGAACTCGAACCCTATTTTCTATACGAACGTTCAGCGAATCGGCTGGGGAACGACCGACATGCATCGACCCTAACTGATATGGCCAATGTTACGCAGCGGCTATGGTTCAGTTAGCCCTGCATTAAACAATGTCAGGGGGCTGTTCGACTGTCTGTACACCCATGAAACTACGGACAGTGGTATTCCAGGAAGGGCGAAACAATTGAACGAATACCGCCTCTCGCCGGCATCGCCAATGACGGAAAAACGGACAGTTAGAGGCGCCCTAAGCAGGGTTCCGTGCCCGCAGCGTCTTGGTCGCGATTGGGGGTAAAGCTGCCGCGACCGCCACGCGCCCAAAGCGCCGTTCGTGACCCATATGCGACATGGGGCGGTGTATTTTGCTGGGATGCACAACGCCGGTCTCCCGCAACGATATGCTAGAGTGCAATCCTTACCCTTAGGACGATGCACATGAAGCGACGCGAGTTCGTTACGCTTCTCGGCGGCGCTGCGGCTGCATGGCCGCTCACCGCGCGGGCGCAGCAGCGGGCCATGCCGGTGGTCGGGGTTCTCAGCAGCGAAACGCTTGACCTTTCTGCGAGCCGTGTGCGTGCTTTGCGCCAAGGGCTAAGCGAAAGCGGCTACGTCGAGGGCCGAAACGTCGAGATCGAATATCGCTGGGCGGAGAACCAGTATGATCGGCTACCAACGCTTGCAGCCGATTTGGTTCATCGTCAGGTGAGCGTTATCGCCACGATCGGCAGCACGCAGGCGGTATTGGCAGCCAAGGCGGCCACCGCGACCACTCCGATCGTGTTCGTCACTGGCGGCGATCCGGTCAGGATTGGCCTTGTCGCCAGCCTCAATCGGCCCGGTGGCAATCTCACGGGCGTGACCGTATTGAGCGTGGAGATTTTACCGAAGCGGCTGGAACTGCTGCACGAGCTGGCACCCACAACTACTGTCATTGCCGTGCTCGTCAACCCGACCAACCCCCAGCAGACCGAAGCAGAAATGAGAGAAGTGCAGGCCGCGGCGCGAACTCTCGGGCTACAACTACATATCCTGACTGCCGGTACTGACAGCGATATCGACGCGGCGCTTGCGGCCGTGATGGAAATGCGTGCTGGTGCGCTTCTGATCGGCAACGATTCGTTCTTCAATAGCCGAAGCGTAGAACTCGCCGCACGAACGCTACGTGATGCGGTGCCCACGATTTTCAATCTTCGGGAGTTCACAGCGGCTGGCGGCTTAATGAGCTACGGAGCTAGCCTGACCGATGCGTATCGCCAGGCTGGCGTCTATACCGGCCGGATCATCAAAGGCGAGATGCCAGCCGACTTACCGGTCGTCCAGTCCACGAAAGTGGAATTGTTCATCAACCTCAAAACCGCTAAGGCGCTCGGTATCACTGTGCCGCTTCCGCTGCTCGGCCGCGCCGACGAAGTGATCGAATAGCGATCTGATTTTCTGCGATGCACGAGACAGTTGTTGGCCCTGATTGGCTTTCAGTGCCCGCACCGACTTGGTCGCGATTGGGGCTAAAGCAGACGCGACCCTCGCGCGCCCAAAGCGCCGTTTCTGACCCAACAGCGACATTCGCTGTGCACTGCGGCAATGGTTTTGATACCGGTTTGATCCCCTATCAAAGTACTCAATTAAACCGCTACGATGCCGTCTCCTGAACTCGGGCGGGACATGCGACGGCGCGACTTCATCATGCTTCTCGGTGGCTCGGCCGCCGCATGGCCGGTCAACGCGGCCGCCGAGCAAACCGACCGGCTTCGGCTCGTCGGTGTGTTAATCGGGGTCGCAGATGACACAGAAGGCCAAGCTCGCGTGGCCGCCTTCCGACAGGGTATGCAAGGCTTGGGCTGGGTGGAGGGGCGCAATGTCCGGATTGTTGCTCGCTTTGCCACCAGCGAAGCCGACCGGCGGGCCTTTGCCACAGAGCTTATAAGCCTCACACCGGATGCTGTTGTAGCCAATACTGCCCCCGTAGCCCGAGCGTTGCTTGAGGCGACCAAAACCATTCCGATCGTGTTCGCGCAAATTCCTGATCCAATCGGGCTCGGATTAGTCTCGAACCTTCCGCATCCGGGCGGAAACATTACCGGTTTCACGAGTTTTGAGTACGCGATGACCGGAAAGTGGATTGAGCTACTCAAGGACATCGCACCCAGCGTCTCACGGATGTTAGTTATTGGCGGCGGTACCAACATTAGATTCCTACAGCCTGCTCTCAGTACAATGAAAACGGCCTCAACGAACTATGGGGTGGAACTGACGAGCGCGACCGTCTCGGATGCTGGCGAAATCGAGCACACAATCGGCTCCTTTGCTGACGAACCCAATGGAGCGTTGATACTTGTGCCAGAACCGATCGCCACTGTGCACCTCGATTTGTTTATTGAACTTGCGGCGCACCATCGATTGCCGGCGATCTATCCCTACCGATACTTCGTTACTCGGGGTGGCTTGTCATCTTATGGTATCAATAATCTCGATTTGTTTAGGGGAGCGGCATCCTATGTCGATCGCGTACTGCGAGGTGAGAAGCCAGGCGATCTGCCAGTGCAAGCGCCGACTAAGTTTGATTTCGTACTCAATCTCAAGACTGCCAAGACGCTCGGCCTGGAAATTCCAGAAAGGGTGATCACTCTCGCCGACGAGATAATCGAATAGCCTACGCCTCAATGTCGCTGGCTGGGCCAGAACGGCGGATTTTGCGTCGCAACCGGATGTCCGGTTTTGGGGGTGTAGCTAAGGGCGCACGGTCGGCCGCCGAGGAGCTACCGAGAAATCCAACCACCGGCATCACCGGCTGCTGCGCGCGCGAGGCAAGAGGCCATGCGGCCGCAGCGCCACTGATCGCAAATATGAATTGCCGCCTTCCAATTCCGACAGCCATTCGATCCGTCCCCAGCGGCATCATGCCAGCTGCACTATGGGCACGATATCATGCCCCGAAATGGAGGTCTGTGGCCGTCATCCGCCCCACTAGCCGGTGGCTGGCGCGGCAGTTCGTGACCCTGAACGACCAATTGCTGCAAAACCTCGGTGCGGTGCAGCACGGGCAGCTACCGCTAACCCGCTGCTCGACCAGCTACTCGATCACCTCATCCGCAAGTGCAAGCAGCGATGGTGGCACCGTCAGGGCAAGCGCTTTGGCAGTCTTCAGGTTAATGACTAACTCGAACTTGGTTGGCTGTAGGACAGGCAGGTCCACGGTCTTTTCGCCCTTGAGGATCCGCCCGGCGTAGACGCCAGCCAATCGTTGCGTGTCAAGCGAGCTTGCTGCGTAGCTTATCAGGCCACCGGATGCAGTCGCCTGGCGGAGGTCATAGATCGCGGGGACGGCATTTCGTCGAGCGAGCTCCACGATCTGATCTTGCCTTGACGACAAGAACGGATCAGCGCCGACGAAAAGTGCGTCTGCTCGCTGGCGAACGAGGGCGGCGAATCCGTCGTCAATTTCGTGTTCTGTACTCGCATTGACTACAAGCGTCTTCAGCCCGAGTGCTCGTGCGGCGTCCTGTATATCTTTCAATTGATCCGCTGCATCAGGAAAGTCTTGGTTCATTAAGACCGCGATCAAAGTCGCTTGAGGAAGCAACTCGTGAAGCAATCCGAGTCGCTTCGCTGCCAGTTCGTTGGCGAAGAAAGTCGCACCCGTGACATTGCCGCTCGGCCGATTCAGGCTAGAGACAATGCCAGTTTTGACAGGGTCGGTACCAACAGCGAAGACAATGGGAATGTCCGACGTGGCAGCCTTGGCCGCCAGCGCGGCCGGGGTGCTACCGAACGCGATCGCAGCAATCACTGCAACTCTTCGCTGAACGAGTTCGGCCGCCAATGCCGGCAGTCTATCATTGTTGTTTCGAGCCCAGCGCGAGTCGATTGTCACATCGCGGCCTTCGACGAAGCCAGTTTCGTAAACGCCTCGACGAAATGCAGCCATTTGACTGTCGGAGATTTCGGGGGATTGGCCACTCAGCACGCCGATCACCGGCAGCACCGGCTGCTGCGCGCGAGCGGCGAGAGGCCATATGGCTGTCGCGCTGCCAAGCGCGGATATGAATTGCCGCCTTCCTATGTCGATTCCCATTCGCCCCGTCCCCAAAGAGATTATGCCGCCGCAATAAGGGGCAGAATATCACGCCCAAATCGGCCGGTCTGTGACGTCCTTCGGGGCGGTCCTCGCTGTTTTTGCTGCGGGTGTGTGCGGCAGAAAGTGGCCCCGAACGGCGTTCGGAGCCCGCACCGGCTTGGTCGCGATTGGGAGTCAAGCAGCCGCGACCGTCGCGCGCCAAGCCGCCGTTGATGACCCAGAGCGACGTTTCACCATTGCGAAATGATTACTCGATCACCTCGTCGGCGCGACCAAGGAGAGTAATTGGCACAGTAATGCCCAGCGATTTAGCGGTCTTCAGGTTTATATACAACTCGACTTTGGTTGACTGTTGGACGGGAAGATCGGCGGGTCGTTCGCCTTTTAGGATACGAGCAGCGTAAACCCCTGTAAGCCGATAAGCTTCGACCAGGCTGCCGCCGTAGCTCACCAAGCCGCCCGCTTGAGTGAATTCGTGATCCTCGTAGACCGTCGGGATCGCATAGCGATTGGCGAGTTCAGCGAGGTGTTCCTGGCGGGCCGTGAAAAAGGGATCGCCGCCAATAACGAGTCCACCAATGCGCAATTGGTTCAGGCCACCGAAAAGCCCTTCCAATTGAAAGTCGGCATCAGCCTTAAAGACACGGATTTCAAGTCCAAAGCCTTGCGCGGCAGATTGGACGCCAACGGCGGTTGCATCGGCCAAGCCTGGGTTGGAGGGATTGACGAGCAGCCCCAAAGTGCGCGCGGTGGGTATCAATTCGTGTAGTAATTCTAATCGCTTTGGCGCGACCGTAGCCGCCAATTGCGTCACGCCGGTTAGATTGCCGCCCGGCCGATTTAGGCTGACGACAAGTCCCAATTGCACGGGATCCCCGGCCGTCGAAAACACAATCGGAATCGTGGTAGTCGCTGCCTTGGCCGCCAGCGCAGCTGGAGTGGGAACTGGTGCGATTATGGTCACTCCGCGAGCCACCAAATCTGTGGCCAATGCCGGTAACCGTTCGTTGTGATTTTCCGCGAACCGATACTCAAATGCGACGTTCTGGCCTTCGACAAAACCACCCTCTTTCAAGCCTCGCCGGAAAGCATCGAGAAGCTGCGGAGCATCGCTGGCCCCTCTTGAGCTCAAAACGCCGATTACAGGGATCGGGTGGTGCTCTGCACGCGCGGCCACTGGCGAAATCATTGCTCCGCCGAGCAGCGTGATGAACTCGCGCCGCCTCATTCGATCACCTCGTCGGCGATGGCGAGCAGTGACGGTGGCACGGTAAGGCCAAGCGACTTAGCCGTTTTAAGGTTGAGCATAAGCTGGTATTTGGTCGGCTGCTGAAACGGCAAATCGGCAGCCTTTTCGCCGCGAAGGATACGATCAACATAACCCGCAGCTCGCCGGAACAGGTCAATGCGGTCAGCTCCGTAGTAAGCCAAGCCCCCACTCCTCACGAATACCGACTGCGGATAAATTGCGGGCAGACGGTATCGTGCCACAAGAGCTATGACGTCCTCGCGAAGCGCATTGATCGTTACGTCAGGCGGGAAAAGCACGCTGACATTCTGCCGATCGACCAAGCTCGCGACGCCACTTTCAATATCTGCCAGTCCATGAAAGGGCATCATAATCGGCTCAACGGCAAGTGGACCGGCAAGTGCCTCAACTGTTTGCCGATAGGAGGTCGTGCTTAGATTGTCGGGGTGAAAAATCATCGCAACTCGAGTTGTGGCAGGTGCCATCGCTTTCAGTATCTCGATTACTTTCCCGAATACCGAGAGTTCCATGAACGTGAAGCCGGTAACGTTGCCGCCCGGCTTTGCCAAACTTTTCACCCATCCGACGCCAACCGCATCGGGCGCTCCGGGCACAACAACCGGTATCGAACGCGAGATTTCCATCAAAACCGGGATTACCCGGCCGCCTACAGCGACAACGACGTCGGGGTTTGATGCCAGGAGACTTGCTGCATTGTCCCGCACTCGATCCATATTGTCTGTGGTCCAGCGCTCATCGAATTGGATTTTGACACCATCAGTCCATCCCAATTTTCCCAGTTCTTGTCGCAATGCCAGTACCTGGGATTGATATTCAGGATTGCCCTCGGCATAGGGCATCAGAATCCCAACGCGACGAATACGACCCGCCGGCTGCGCCCGCGCCGCTAGCGGCAATGCCGCCGCACCGCCAAGACCGACTATCAGCCGGCGTCTGTCGATGCCGATCGTCATTTGATCCGCCCCCCGACGGGATTCCATTACCCGCTGCAATACTGGAACGATATCATGCCCCGAAATGAAGGTCTGGGGCGTAATTCACAGTCCAATCATTCTGCGGTGCACGAGGCCGTTCATGGCCCTGAACGGCGTTCAGTGCCCGCACCGACTTGGTCGCGATTGGGGATAAATCAGGCGCGACCGTCGCGCGCCCAAAGCGCCGTTCGTGACTCGCCTCAGACATGGAGGGTGCGTCGCAGCAAATCACGATAGTTAACCGGACACCCGGAAGAAGTGGCTGCAGCGCTCTCGAAACGTCGAAAATGACCGAACTCCGACGTTGGCTGCGGATAACTAGCAAAAAACCCCTGATTGTCCGCGTGGCGTGCCCATTGACACTGAAGGAGATGCCAGTCAATTTGTTTGGTAGGCGCATGGAATAGGCTGAGTATCTAGAGTGGGGGAAGACATGCACCTTAACCTAATGACGAACAGGAACGGGCTCGTCCTGAGCCTCGCCTGTTTATCGATGCTTCTGGGAGTCGGCGTTTGCCAGGCTGACTCAATCACTTACAACGTCGACCAGGTAATCGGATCAGGTAGTGTCGTCGGCACCATTACAACTGACGGAACAATTGGGATTCTCGGAGCTGGCGATATTACCGGTTGGAATCTCGAGTTGAACGGCCTAGGCGCTTCTACCAATCTTACAAACTCCAATAGTGGTGTTGTTGACACCGGCGCCGACGTCACAGCCACATCGACAAACCTATTTTTTAACTTCAGCGGGGGAGACACCAGTATCCTCGCATTTGTAGTAACTCGGGGTGCGGGGACAGTCTACTATTGTGATGCCACTTCCTCGGGGGAATGTCTCCAAGGAGCATCCGTCTCTCCGATATCTTTCTCTGATCCTTCTTTTCAGAATGAAGCCGAAAGTGGGAATCAAATTATCGGTTCGACTCCCTTGCCATCGACTTGGTTGATGCTTCTCAGCGGCTTCGTGGGTCTCGGTTTCTTTGCTTTTCGCGGGACGACGAAAAACTTCGCCGCGGTCGCAGCCGCCTGATCAAAATATCTGATGGGATTTACGAGAGGCCGCTGCGAGGTGAAGCGGACATAATTAGGCCTAAGCGGCGCTGCTCCATTTCGCCGTAGCTAAACGATCCCAGTGGATAAATACTCCGGCCATTTGCCGCTATACGTAGAAAAAAGTCTAGAGAAGAACGGTCGGCGAGCTGTGCTCCCGCTATCGTCATTTGCTCCGCGGCGCGATTCGTACCACAAAGGATGCCGAAGCCCGTCTCAGCGACAGGCGGAAACCGAGCTGGGACGACCAATGGCGCGGCACGACCCTGCGGGGCGCATCGCAAAAGTCTACCGCCGGCGCGGTGGGTTGGGGCTGACCGGGACCGTGGCTGCGGGTGTCAGCCTATTCCTCCAGGTCGCAGCGTTAGCGCAATCGGTCCAGGTGACCACGCCGGCAGCTCTTGGCGCCAACGACATCATCGACTGGGCACAAGTGGGCCCCCCGATCACTCATGCGGCCACCCCGTTTATCGTCACGTCGAACGGCGGGTTGACCGCGTCTGTGTCTACGACATCGGGTCAAGTCTTCTCGGAACTCCAGGGCAATCAGTGGAACGGCAATTACGCGCCCAATGCTCCGATTATCGGCACCGGCCAGTTTGCTCCGGCATCGCCGATCGTCATTACGTTTGCTACGCCCGTTCAAGGCGTCGGCGCGCAGTTTGGGTTCAATGTCGGCGGCGTCGTCTCCTCGACCGCCACTCTCGATCTCTTTAACACATTGAACGTGCTCATCGCCTCCTACAGCGTGACCGGCACGACCAACTCGGCTGCGGACAATTCGGCGCCATTTATCGGCGCGCTCGACGCCACGGCCGACATTGCCAGCATTTCGATCTTTGACGGCCCGCTGGTCGCCAATCCGGGGTTCTCGATCGGTGATCTGTCGCTGGTCACGACGTCGAGCGCACAGCAATTGCTCAATCCAAATCCGTTCGGCAGTAATTTGCTGCTGCTGCTCGGCGCGATCAATAATGAAATCTACAACAACTTCGGCAACATCACGATCGGCAATGGCGGTTCGCTGACAAATCAGCTCAATGCAATTCTCAACAATCAGGGAACATTCACGAACCTCGTCGCCAACGGCCTCACCAATGTCGGCACATTCAACGACCTCGGCAGTCTCGACAACGAAAGCGGAGCGTCGATCGACAACAGCGGGTCGTTCGCCGTCGATGAAGCGCCGCTGCTTGACTTCACGAACGCGCTTGGCAATGCAAGCTCGGTTGCGTCGGACACGACAGGCGTCATGATCAATGCCGGAACATTCAACAATTCGGGGGCCGGGACGATCACCAATAACGGCATCCTTCTCGACAGCGGCACCATCAACAACGCCGGAACGATCGCCAATACTGCGACCGGCGCCCTCATCATCCAGGGTAGTCTGATCAATCTAATCAGTGGAACAATCAACAATATTGGCCCGATTGACGTCCCAACATCAGGCACGCTGACAAATCAGGGCACTCTCAATAACAATATTTCCCCAACACAAACGGGCATCATTCAGCAGTATCAAAATGCAAATGCAAGTGAGAATTCCCTGGCGCAGGTAGGGCAGGCGACCGCAATGTTGCGTAATCTCACCAATTTTGCGGGCTCAAACCTCTCGCAACATACCGGCGACGCCAACGATTTTTTCGCGCGCCGAGATACTCGCCTAATTTTCCAAGCACTCAAGGGCATAAGCAATGCCGCAAATAACGGCACCTTGAACGTCAACGGGACGGTCAACAACTCCGGCACAATAAACAATGGCGGCACTTTCAATCTACACACCGGCGCGGTTCTCAATGGATCCGGAACTTTCAATCAAACCGGCGGCTTCACGACGGTGGATGGCACCGCGACGCAGGCGGTCTTTGATATCAGCGGGGGCATTGTTTTTGGCAGCGGTACGCTCGATGGCGCCGTAGCTATCGACGCGGCGACGTTATCGCCTGGCGATGCGCCCGGAACCCTGACGATCAATGGCAGCCTGACGCTGACCGATAACAGTCTGTACAATTGGAAGGTCGACTACAGCACCAACCCGATCGCGTCCGATCGCATCGTAATCAACGGGCCGGCGACGGTCGGTGGCATAGTGCTCGCCGCACCTTTGGCGGCCGGCCCTGGCGCTTTCCAAAGCCAAAACTTCACTATCCTCACGGCGTCCGGCGGGGTGACCGGGACATTCGACGCTGCCATAACCGCAGCCGTCTTCCTCACACCAACGCTGTCCTATGACGCCAACGACGTCTACCTGAACCTGGCGCGCAACGCCATCTCGTTCGGCGCCGCCGGGCAAACAAACAACCAGATCGCCGTCGGCAACGGACTACAAGCTGCGCAAAACGCTTTCTCTCTCGTCGCCAATCCTAGCGGCAATCCTATTCTCAACAACCTCGTCATCCAATCCCAATTGCAAGCGCAGAGCATTTTTGACTCGCTTTCCGGCGCGGGAATTCCGGGCGCTGAAAATGTCGCGTTTGGGGCCGGATCGCTGTTCGCCTCGACGATCGCGGACGAATCGATGCCGTATGGCAGCGGCGGTACGTCGAGCGGTACGCGCGTCGCCTTGAACGAGGAAGCGCCGGCTGCGCTTGCGTATGCGCAAGGCTCGACCGCGTTTCCAAATCCGATCGCCTTCCGGCCGCAAGGCGAGCCGGTGCAACGCTGGCATGGCTGGTTCAGCGGCTTCGGCGCCGGTGCCAAGCTCGCGGGCGACGCCAATGTCGGCTCGTTAAGCGAGACCGACGTTCTCGGTGGCGGCGCGGCCGGTCTCGATTATCAAGTATTGCCAAACTGGATCGTCGGCATCGCAGGCGGCGGCAGCGAGGGGTTGTTCAGTGTCCCATCCCTATCTACCAGCGGCTCCGTCGTCGGCGGCCACGGCGGCGTCTACACCTTTGCAAGCTCTGGCGCGAGCTATGTGCAGGCGAGCGCCACCTACTCCGGCTTCGCGAACACCACGCACCGCCAGATCGCTGGGTTCGGCGCCCTTGCCGGCGAAAACGAGACGGGCCGATTCGGTTCGGAAGAGGTTCGCGGCCACGTTGAGGTTGGCTATACGTTCGATATGACGTCCAAAATCTCCGGCGCGTACGCGGTGACGCCTTTTGTCGGCTTGTCGGCCGCGCGGTTGCACACCGGCGGCTTTACGGAACAGGCCAACGGCAGCGGCGCTCCTGGGATGTTCAGCTTGGCGGTATCGGATCAGGATCTTTGGTCGGTTCCCTTTTTCATCGGCACGCATCTGGACCAGAGCTTCATTCTCGACAACCAGATGGTCGTGAAGCCATCAATCACTCTTGCTTACGTCCACGAATTCTCACCGCAGCGCCCGCTGCAGGCTTCGCTAGTCTCCCTGCCGGCGGCGAGTTTTGTCGTCGATGGGGCCGGGGCGGCTCCTGATGCGGCGCAGGTCAAGCTCGGAGCCGAACTTGCTGTTTCGCACAGCATGAGCCTGTTCGCGAGGTTCCAGGGAGAATTCGCCCAAATTGCCTCGACCTATGCGGGAACGGTGGGAATGACAGCCCACTGGTAAGCGGTCATCGAGGCCGCCCCGCTGGCCGACCAAACCAATTACATGCTATCAGCCAAATAATCTGACTCAGCTGACCGGCTTGATCGCAGTTCGACGGCAAAAAGGCTCGGTGCTATTCCGCAGTGCGGGAGGCTGTTGTTGGCCCAAACCGGCGTTTACCGCACCGCAGCGGCTAGGTCGCTATCGAGGTAATAGCGGACATTGGCCAACCGTCACACAACCCCGATTCATGAGTACGCCGCGCGACGATTTTTACCCTCTGCGGCTCCCGCAGCGATGCCGCCGTTTAGCATTCCAGGGAGTCCCCGCCAGTGCCCAGGCGTGAGCGGCGTGTGGCCTTTATGCCTGACAGCTAGTCCGGTAGCCGTAACGCATCAGGACGACTGTGCGCCCGCCTGCACCCGCTGTGGGGGTATTCGGTTTGCCGGGTGCCCGAAATTGTCGCGCCAGGGCGCAATTTTTCGGAATAGACCCTTTTTTATAGGGGGTAAAAATTCCGTCTCAAAGCGTATCAGCAACTATCATGTACGTTGAGTTAGTCCAAAAGGTCTCAAGGAGACCTTCGTGGTTCTACGATGCCCATTTTCTCGATTGCAGTGGTTACCCCGAATATTTGCCCAGCTTGGTGCGCTGGCCAATTGCGCGTGCGGAGCCAGTCTTGAACAGCACTTTCGATACCGTAAGGCCCTAGTAGGTCATCTGCGGCATTAGGACGATTACGGATTAGCCATTCTACAAGGCAGCGGGCGAACGCATGGACCTCCGCAGTGTGACGCGTCAATTGACCGTCGAACTCGGCAATTGCCGCTCGCTCGTTGAAAAAGTCATGCCAATCTTCCCTGGCCTCAATCGCGGACCGTAATAGCCTCACAATTTCAGGCTTATTGCGGGATAGCAGCGCGAGCACGTGAAACGGCGGCTCCAACGGAGCCGTCAGATCTAAGTCATCTCCAACCACTCGCAGGTGTACGTTAGCATCCAGAGCGGCCCTGAGCGCCGTTGCCGCGCTCATAGCCGCCCCCTCCAACGAGTTGTCGGATTATCCCCCGAGAGCAATGTGGAAGGGAAATTTGCGTCCGCATGGTACGCAAGAGCCGCGCTGCCATTCTTCAAGGCGTTGGCGCGGGCGGTGGGGCTGCTGCTGGGCCGGCCCGCGCATCCACGCTTAAGCTCTTCTGTGCTGTACATCATATAATTCATTGTAGGCGCGCGTGGCGATATCGGTCGACGCGGCTATCAGTGTAAGAACTTATTGGCCTTCCAGTAATCAAAGTACGCTCGCTTCACATATCCGCTTAATACTGACTCGGGTCCTGCGCTAGACATGCGCTCGTAAATAGCGTCCGCCTCTGACTCGTCGATGAGTCGATAATTTTCCAGAATCATCGGCACCTCCCACTCATCAAAAAGTCCCATGAAGACGTAGAACAAGTCGAGGTTGAGCTCTTTTCCCAAATGTGAAAATTGCCAACTAGGAGGATCCCCGGAAAGCCGCTCGATAAGGCCCAGCCGTGTGATCTTTCTTTCAACGGCGATCAATGTCTCGCGATCCGCAAGCCACGTTCCGGGGCCAAAAAGTCTGGCCATAACGATGCTTTCAAGTTCGACGATGATTTTTGCTTTTGTCATTGTTTGTGTCACAAGATTCCATTTCCTATGCTAGGGCATCGTCTCTACTGCGACGAGGCGCACCGCTACTTCCGTTGGCGTATCTTCGCGTCACAATCACCAAGCCAAACGGTATGACAGGCTTGATCCAGAGCGGCCTTGAGCGCCGTTGCCACACTCATAGCCGCCCCCTCCAACCTGCTATCGGGTTATTCGCAGAGAGCAATGTGGCGGGGACATTTGCGTCCGCATCGTACGCAAGGGCCGCGCTGCTATTCTTCAAGGCGTTGGCACGGACCATGAGACTGCCGCTCGGCCGGCTACCGTCCGTCAATTCGTCCGCATCTTGAGAGACCGGCCGCGATGACGGAACTGCGTCTTGGCCATTGCTGATAGGCGCCGTGGACGGTGGAGCCGATGCGGACGGTCGAGCACCCGCACCTTCTTCCTCAGAAGGGACTTTAGTGACGGCAATCTGGATCATTCGCACCCTTCCTCGTCCCTCCTTATAGAAAGTCACATCAATCCCGATTTTGCGCAGGAAAGTCACCGCCCGACGGAGACCGCCGGCTAGAGCACGGGGACTTTCAGGCCAGCCCTTTGGCTTCGTCGTCCTCAAATCGGCCGTTCGGCTCAGGACCAGAAGAAGTTCTGAGGCTGTGCCGGTCCAGGTCGGATGGCCCACCATCATGCTCCGCACAGCGCTGGCGACCGGGTCAGCGTCGATGACGTTGTCCACGGCTTCATCGCGATTGCCGCTGTAGGCCGCACAAAACGTGCCCGCGGGCCAGAACGCGGTCTCACATGCCGCTGCCCAGAGCGCGAAATCCGCCATGCGTGGTAACTTCTCCAGCCGTGTTTCGGGAAGCCGCTTGAGGCCGGTCACGACTGCATCAAGGAGCACACCCAAAATTCGCGGACGCTCGGCCTCAAACGCCGCTAGAAGTTCGGCTTCAGGTCGCCGGCGCGTTTCCGGAATTGGTTCAAGCGTCAGAAGGAGCGCGCGATCGGCGAGATCAGGGCGTGTCACGAAATCCTCGATGCCGTTGAGGATGACGGGTCGGGCCGCATCGAAAAGTATTTCGTCCTGGTCGGTGTAAAGCTGTCGGGAGGCGAATCCCCCGCCCGTCGCCAGCCGGCAGAGAGTGTCGGAAAGCCAGGGCGGCAGCCCTGATACGTTGTCAAAGGCGAGCACATGACCATTATTCGCCGCGATGAACAGGTCGCGCTCTTCCCGGGGGAGAGCCCGCAAGGGCGCGGTGTTGGGGTCCAGCACTGCCCGCACTATCCCGCAGAAGGTGGATTTGGCGGATCCTTGCTCGCCTGAGAGCGCAATCACCGGATAGGGACCGTGGTTGCGGAGTGCCGCCAAAGCCCACGCGACCACCAGAACGAAGTCGGCGTCTGATTTGACGTTCAGGAATGATCTTAGGGTCTCAATAGCTCCGCCTGAAACCGGCACGGGCAGCGGCTGCATCCCGGCAGCACGCCGGAAGCGCACCGGTGGACTGTCGATTACGCGCCAGCCGGTGGTGTCAATCTCGACCGCGCGCCACGTTTCGTCGACAAGATCGAGATAGAGCCGACCGTCCAGACCGCCGACACGGATATGAACGATGCGCTCCGGTCCTTCAAAGTCAGCCTTGGCCTCGATGACATTGAGAGCCGACTGAAGAGCTGCCGAACCTGGCGCCCCCTGCTCCACCTCGTAGTACAGGCGCGCAATCCAACGACGAAAGCCCTTAGAGTGGACGGGCCAAGTTTCGCGATGACCTTGGATGTCGAGATCGGCGTACGGGGTCCGGTCCGGCGCGTGAAACAGCTCCGCTTCTTGCGACAGTTCGACAAGAATGTCGGACTGTTTCATCGTTCGCTCGCTAACGTCACCACTTTCGTCAGCAATGGCGTCATCGAGCGCGGCCACACGACAGCCGGCTTTCTTCAACTGCGCGCGCAAAACCTCAAAGGCGGGTTGATCAGCCTTCTTCAGCGCTACGAGTGATGCCAGGACTTCCGGTGTAAACGCGGCGCCCGGGTCATCCGCGGCTCTCTCGGCCAGCCCGGCTAGCGCGTCGCTAGCCGGGCCACCGTCTGTTTCCTCCTCGCTCGAGCCTCGCACGCTACCGTCCGCACAGTCCTCGTCGGCCGAATTTACTTCGGTGGGTGTTTCAGCGTCCCGGAAAAGCGGCAAATCAGCCAGGGTAGCGGAAGTTTCGAACGCGATATTTCCTGGTTCAATTGCTCGATCGTCGCTCATTTCGCACCGCCTTTTTTCTGGGATTGCGAGGAAGAGGAAGGATCGGTCAGCTTGGTGTTGCCTCGTTCCTCCATTCGTTCTGCCAGCCAGTCGTCGATTTCGGAGGCGACCCAAGCGACTCGACGTTTCGCCAAGCGTATTGGCTTCGGGAAATCGCCGGCCGCAATAGTTCGCCACATGGTGGCGCCGGAGATGGGGATTTGTCTGAGAACAGCCCGCTTCGAAAGCAGGTGTTTCGAGGTAACTGGATTGCAGTGCATTTAGCCGCTCCTGTTTGCGAGCGGTCATTACGTCACGACCGCTTGAGCGGCTTTTTACGTTTGGGCGCTCTCAACACGCCATGGCGAGCGTCGCTCTTTTTTGTCGGGTCGCTCGCCAGTTTTTCACGACGACGAAGGAAAGCGCGAATTGCACCGGCAGTTGGTGGCTTTTCACCAGGTACAGCGGACATGAATGAGGCGACGAAGACGCCAAAGTCGCCAGCTATGTTTCCGCGGTCCCAATTTTTGCTATCACGAGGTGAAGCCGTCGGCAGCTTGCCAGCAGTCGCTACAAAGAATTTGGCCAGACGCTCGAAAGTGTGATCTCGGGCCTCTTTGACATTCCACGGGTGCGCCGCTTTCCCCTCGTAGCGCTCGGCTTCCTGGACGGCTTTTTTCTGCAATGATTTGAGCCGTTCGATTAAATCAATCCAAGTGAACATAAGTCGAAAATACCCATCCCTACCTTGAAAATCGCCATACAATAGAGCGCGCGCCAACCCCTCGTCTGCAAACTCGTCCCCTCTATCGTCTTGAGTATTGGCCAACGCATTACGCAGGCTCGCTGAAGCCTTTGCAATCCGGTACAGACGTTTGCCCGCTTGCGACGGGCTAAAGCGCTTGAAGCGACGCTCCCATGCGTGATCTTTCACAATTTTGGTGAGCAATTGGCGATTCGCAGGAGTGACAACAGCGTTCCCCAGCGGAGCGATGATCCTGTTCCACTGCTGCTCCGTAAATTGAAAGTCATGTAGGGGAAGCTGAAAAGGATCCTCACTATCGCCACTCACGCCGTCTTCCTTCCACCGAACGGCAGGATTTCCGCCATGGCGGCCCCAGCGTCCATGGCCGCAGCAATCGATGATCCGATCTGGTTTGACGCCTTACGCAGCGGATCGGCGTCCAAATGCGCATATCGTGCCGTCGTCTCGGCGTGGCGGTGGCCCAGAAGCTTCCCGATTATGGGCAGCCCTAGGCCGGCGCCGGCGCCGATGCTGGCGTGGGTGTGGCGCAGGTCGTGGATTCGGACGCCTTCAAGGCGAGCGTAAACAGTGATTGCGGCCCACGGGCGCTTTAGATCGGCGCGCGGCTTATCGTCCGCATCGCCCGCAATGACGTAGTCACCCAGGCGGTCGAGCTTTTCGAACACGTCCAGTGCCGCGGCATTGAGCATGATGACCTTGCGTCCGGTCTTGGAGTCGGGAAGCAAGAGGAGCCCACGCTCAAAATCGATTTCGTTCCAGCGCAGATGCAGGATTTCGCGGAGGCGGCAGCCAGTGAAGAGAAGAAGCCGAATGGCCGCGGTGTCGTAGGGACTGAACACGCTTCGCTGGTTCTCCGGCCGGCGGTCGTGGCGGCTGGGCTTCCTGTCCGGCTTTCGTGGCCACGGCAGCCCCACGGTTTCGGCAAGCCGCAGTGCATCGCCCAGGCGCGCCAGCTCTTCGCTGGTCAGATAGCGCTCGTGAGCCTGCTCGCGGAACTTCTCGATGCCGCGGGCCGGATTGAAGCCCTCCGGCACAAGGTTATGCTTGCCGGCCCAGGTGAAGACGCCGGAGAGCGCGACGACGGCCCGGTTGGCGGTCACTGACCGCTTGGCGCCGACATCACGGTGAAGCTTCGCAATATCCGAGCGGGTAATCGTCGCCGCTTTGCGCGTCCCGAGCGCCGGCCCGATGATTTTCCAGAAATACCATGTGTAAAGCTCAAGCGTGCGCGGCTTCCGCTTGGTCGCCACCTCCTCCGCGAGATAGCGCTCGATCAGTTCGTTTAGGTTCGCGGCGCTGCGCTTTTGTTGGCGATCGGCCTGGGGATCCTTGCCATCGGAGACCTGCACACGGCAGCGCTCCGCCCGCTGCCTCGCGTCGGCAAGGCCCACGGTGGGGTAACGGCCAAGGCTTATGCGCTTGTAGCCGTCGCCACTGTGTGGACGGTAGCGGACGGTCCAAGTGGCGCGACCGGATTTCAGCACACGCAGACACAGACCCGGCGTTCGATCGTCCCACAGCTCCGATGCGGTTCCTGACGACAGATCCAGGTTTTGCAATTTTGCAGCAGTCAGTTTCGCAACTGGCATTGGCCCCCCTGGCCCGTCGCATCCCAAACCCGTGGCCCGCAGTATTTTTCAGACTGAAAAAACTTTTGGGTCCACATTGGGTCCAAACCAAGCGCGACGTCCTGGTTCGTCCTGAATCCAGGTGGCGCCAGAAAGTCCCGGATTGCAAGGCTTTCTGCCGGCGGTGAGACGGTGTGAGCGCTTCTGAAATGTATTTATTTTTAGCTGGGGGACTGGGGGTCCCGAGTTCAAATCTCGGCGCTCCGACCAAATAACCCCTTGAGATTTCCAGGAGGCCGCTTGCGTGACGGTCTCTTCGCAGGCGATCACGTGCTTGCCGGCGGAGCGAGATCGGAATAGGCGCGACGCCGCAGCAGATAGACGCGGAGCCGCCCATAGTCTTTCGCCGCCTTCATCATGCCGACGTATTCGCAAATCAGTTCGTCGTGCTCGAGCAACGTGAACAGAGCGGCGAAAGCCTGCGTGACATAGACCTCGCCGGGCGGAGTGCTCGGCTCGAGCCGCGCCGTGCGGCTGATATGCGTGCCGGTAAATGACAGCGACTTCAGCACCGGATCTTGCACCTCGAACACCGCGCCGGCGTCCAGTCCGAGCCGCAAACCGAGCGTTCCGGGCATGCCGAGAGCTTGGTAATCGAGCTCGGCGAGCGCGGATTGAATTTCGAGTGCGCAGCGCGCCGCCGCGCCAAGCTCGCTGAACACCACAAACAGTCCATCGCCCCAGGTATTTCGCGTCGCAATTTCGCCGGCATATTTATCGAGGACCACAGCAACCCGCGACATCACGTGCTCGTAAAACAGCAGCATTTGCCGGTCGCTGAGCTTACTGAAGCCGTGAAAGTCACCGAACATGATGGCGCGCACTTTGCGCGGCTGTAGCGCCCGACGCTCAGGCTTTTGCGAACCGGCCCTAATGCCGTTGGCGCCGAGATTGCCCGCGCTGTCGACCTTTATCGTCTTCAACCCGTGGCTCTGCCACGCCCGTATATCGGCAAAGCTTCCGGCCTTTTCACCAGTCTCGCGGCCGTCCCAGACCGCGAGTTGCATCACTTCGGAGGACAATTGCTGGGCCCGCAAGAGCGCCAAACCCATCGCCAGGCTCGACGCATAGGCAAAGACTTCGGAATCACCGACATAGTCGCCGTCGGTCGCGTAGATGACGCGCCCGACTTGTTTAAGCGATTTTTCAAATCGCCCTAACCAATCCGCGCCGCCATTGGCGACCGACTCTTCTTGGAAGGCGTCGGCCGCGAAGGGCAGCACGACTTCGACTTCGGCTCTCCGATCGAGCAGCGCCTCGACGATAAGCGTGTCGGCTCCGGAAGCCAATGAGCCATAGCCGTAGCCGACATTGTGAGCAGCAAGTTCCGCTTTTATTTTCTCTGCAACTTGCGCTTCGGCCTGCGCAGGAAAACGGCCCAGAGCGCCCTCGGGAGCAATCATATGCCCGGTATAGTGGATGACGTTGCGATTGCGCAGCGGGGCGATTATTTCGCGATTGATGGTTTTGTGATCGCAGATCAACACCAATTGCTTGCGCGTCGATGCGATCGACGCCGCATTGGTCGCCAATTTGGCGGCCAGCTCGATCGTCGCCCGCGCATCCCGCAAATCGTCGAGCAATAGACTCGCGGCGGCGCGGTCGGCCGCTAACTGATAGGCATCCTCCTGGGACCCCGGTTTCGCTTGCGCACAAGCCGCCACGATGCGCTCGGCGATTTCCTTGGCGCGACCTGATGCGCCACTCAGTTCATGAAGGACGGCGGCGTTAATGCCGAGAAACGTGCTGTCCGATCGTTGATAGATCGAGTCGTAATGCTCGGCCGCCTTTTTTAGCTTGGCCGGGCGCTCCGCGGCCGTGCTGGAATAGGCCTCTTCGCGATCGAGCCGGGCGCCGAGCGCCGCAATGTTTTCCTCGAGCTTGGCATCCGAGGCATCCGCGGCCAGTTTTGCCTGCAATCGATACCGCGCCCACAATTGCCGCGCCCGTCGATTGGCTCCGGTACGCGACAGGTTGAGGATGGCGCGATACTGCAACTCGCGGGCGTCGGGATACTGCTCGAGGCCAAGGAGTGCCGCGTCGCAGGCTCCGAGATAGTCGCCCGACCGCTCGCCCTGCGCCGACAAATGCGACCAATACTCGATCGGCTGTGCACCCTCGGCGGATTCCGATCGGTTCATGCTTGGCATTCTCCGGTCGCACCGTTCTCGGCAACATTCGCGGCGCCGGTGCGGCTAAATGGCGAGGCCGAGGGGGACGCCCACGACGGCGGTGGCTCAGGCACGTGAGTGCGAATTTACCGAAACCAATGCCGTTAAACAATCCAAGCCCCGGCATGAGATCTGGCGTCCGCTGCGCCGGCGAGATTGGCCGGTCGCAAACGCGTTCGAATCCGGCCTAAAACCGGCAAAGAATTTAGGCAAGCACCGCCTTAGGCTCCGGTCGCGCGTGGAAAATCGACGCCGGGCATCTTTTGCAGTAATATCGAAGCGGCCGCATCGACGGCAATTGGTCGTCGTCGGAGGTGAGGCTGTCGCTCGCGAAATTCGCCGAAGCCGCGAGCCTCGCCAAAACACTCGACCAGCCGACGCTTGATTTCCTTAATGCGATCCGCGGGCCATCGTCTCGCGTCTGCCCACTTGAATGCGCCAAGACCGACACGGTCGCGAACGGCCAATGCGTCGCAAAGACATGCCCGCACGGTCAGAAGCTCGACAGCGAAGGCGATTGCGAGGATATTAAACAGCACACGGCGTCGCGACTTGCATCGTCCGACACGGGAGCCGCGTCGCGGCCCGCGGCGTCCGAGGGCGAACATCACGCTCGCCCTGTGGCGCCAGTCTCCGCCACGGAAGCGCAGGCGGCCGGCATCGGGATTTCGTGCGGCCGGCTCGGCTGCAAAACCCACGCAGCGCATCCAGCGCCCGCCGGGGTTCCATGCAAACAGGCGTGGCAAGATCGGATAGGAGCGTGGCATTGCAGTTGAATATGGGTCTCGTGAACATGGGTCTCGCCGGCTTTCTCCTTACTGTCCTGTCCGCTCTTACCGGTCCAGCCGCCGCACAAACATGGCCGGATCACCCACTCCATTTGATCGTGCCGTTTCCGGCGGGCGGCAGTGCCGACGTGCAATCGCGTGTCATCGCCGAAGGACTTGCGGCGGCGCTCGGGCAGCCAGTCGTGGTCGACAACCGACCCGGCGCCGGAGGCAATATCGGCGCAGCCGAAGCCGCGCACGCCAAGCCCGATGGCTATACGCTATTCATGGCGACAACCGGCACGCATGCCAGCAACCAAAGCCTCTATAAGGATCTGCAGTTCGATCCGGTGAGGGATTTCGCGCCATTGACGCTGGTCACGCTCAACCCGCAACTCATCGTGTCAGGAGCGAAATATCGAGATCTCGCCTTCGGCGGCCTGATCGAGAAATTGAAGGCGGCCGGGACTTCGGCCAATTTCGGATCGTCGGGCATCGGATCGGCGACGCACATTGCCGGCGAATTGTTTAACCGCGAGACCGGATCGGCCTTGGTGCACGTACCCTACCGGGGCCAGGGCCCGGCGCTCAACGATCTTCTCGGCGGTCGGCTCGACGTGATGTTTCCGCTGGTTGCCGACGTATTTCCGCTGATACAGAGCGGCCAAGTGAAACCTTTCGCCGTGATGAACGAGGGCCATTCAAAGGCGCTGCCCAACATTTCAACCACCGCTGAGCTTGGCTATCCAAAACTGGCTCTGAACTCGATTTGGACGGCCCTCTACACCAACGCCGGAACGCCCCAACCGATCGTCGAGAGGCTCAACCGCGAACTCGTCAGGATCATCGCGACGCGCTCCTTCGTGGAAAGGTTCGAGGCCGCCGGCTATGAAATCAAAACGAGCAGTCCAGAGGAGCTTCGCGCCTTCGCCGCCGCCGAGACGGCACGCTGGGGCGCCATCATCAGAAATCTCAACATCCGGTTGGAATGACAAGATTGGGCGGACGATCGCGGCCCAGCCTCGATAGAACTTCGCCATTCGTTCCCCGCGTCGCATGACTTGCCTGCGCCGACCGCCTGCGATAACCCTTATCGGACCAGAGGCTTACCGACGTGCTCCGCCAATGACCGATGATCTGTCGCGCTTCATTCGGCCGGGCCGGGTGCATCGGCAGATCTACACCGATCCGGCGATCTTCGAACTCGAGCTGCAGCGGATATTTGGCGTTGCCTGGATCTATGTCGGTCACGAGAGCCAGGTGAAAAATCCCGGCGACTATTTTCGTACCTTCATCGGCCGGAAACCTGTCGTACTGGTGCGCGACGCCGAAGGCCAAGTCTGCGTTATCCACAATCAATGCGCCCATCGCGGATCGCTCGTGGTCGCCAACGACCGGGGCAATACCAGCGAATTCCAGTGCTGCTACCACGGCTGGACCTATCATCTCGACGGCCGGCTCAAGGCGGTGCCGCTGCAGCACGGCTATCCGCAGGACTTCGACCCGGGCAGTCCGAAGACCGCCATGGTGCCGGTGACGCGGGTCAAGAGTTATCGCGGATTTGTCTTTGCAAGCGAAGCCGCCGACGGACCGAGCCTCGCAGACTTCCTCGGTCACATGACGACCTCGCTCGACGACATGATCGACCGCGCGCCGGACGGCGAAGTCGAGGTCGCCGGCGGCGTGTTCAAGCACGCCTATGACGGCAACTGGAAGCTCTATCTGGAAAATCTCTGCGATGCGGCCCATCCGCTGTTCACGCATCGCTCCTCGATAGACGCCGCTCAACAGCAATCGGATGAGGCCTATTCGAACGGCTCCGGCGAGATCGCCATCCGTCAGATGCGGCAAAACGGTGCGCCTTATAGCTTTTGGGAATCCCAGGTCGGCATCTGGACCTATCCGAACGGCCATTCCTATCTCGGCGATTATCACGACGACGCCAAACTCGTGGCCGCGCTGAAGGACCCGCTGTTTCGCGACTACATCGCGGCGTTGGAGAAAAAGAAAGGCAAGGCGGAGACGCGGCGCTTGCTGGAAGTGCGGCGCTGGAACAGTAATGTCTACCCGAACCTGTCGTTCATGAGTCAGTTTCAACAGTTACGCGTGGTCCATCCGATTGCCGTCAACCGCACTGTCGTCCACACCTACAATTTCCGCCTCAAAGGCGCACCGGAGCAAATGTTCCGCAACACCATCAGCTTCGCCAATATCGTCAACGGCACCGGCTCCTTAGTGCTGACCGACGACCTCGAAATCTACAATCGCATCGGCATGGGGCTGGCGAGCGAAGGTGCCGAGTGGATCGAAATCGGCCGAGGGCTAGAGAGCGATGTTCCAGACGCCCATCATGGAAAACGTGGACGGAATTCGACGAGCGAAATCTACATTCGCAATATGCTCGACGCCTGGGTTGGTTACATGACCGCCGAGCCCTCCGCCGCTGGCAGGGAAGGGCTGGGAGGGGAAATCCGCGCCGCCTCATGATGACCGCCGATGGCTAAAAAGCCGAAACGCGCGCAAAAAACTGCAGTGGTTCGCCAGCGCCGACGGCTGCCGGCCCGCTCTGGTGGGGCACGCATTCCCGCCCCCCGCGTTTTAGACCTGCTGCGCTGCGAACAATTTTTGCTGCACGAAGCGCGGCTTTTGGACGACGGCAAGTTCGACGATTGGCTTGCCTTGTTCACGCCCGATGCCTGGTACTGGGTGCCGAGCGAACCCAATCAAGCCGATCCGTTCGAAACCGTATCGCTGATTTATGACGATCGCCGCCTGCTCGAAACCCGCGTGCGCCGGCTCGCGAGCCCGCGCATGTATTCGCAGGAGCCTCGGTCCCGCACCAGCCGAATGATCGGCAATATCACGATCGAAGGACCCGACGGTAATGCGTCCATCGTGCGCTCCAAATTCACAGTGATCGAATACCGACGCGAGCAGCAGCGGCTATTCGGCGGCACTGCGCTGCATCGCCTGGTGCAGGCCGACGGTGGCATCATGATCGCCTGGAAGCGCGTCGACTTGGTCAATTGCGACGCACCGCTCGACGGCATCACGGTGCCGTTTTGAACGAGCATATCTCGCAAAATCGGAAACTGGTTTCGCGAAAAGGACATGCTCAAACAATGGCTGAACGTCACGTCCCCGTCGGCCGATGCAGCGCGGTTCGCGTACGCTGCCGCACCAGCCATTTCGAGCGGCCGGCAATGCCTAAGGCAACGGCGCGCAGCGCGGGCGGCCAGGTCGTCGGCAAACCGAGATAATAGGAGATACGTTGCGTATGCTCCGTCAGAGGCCGTTCCGCGCGCTCCCAGGTTTCGAGCGCCGCCGCGACGTCAGGCCCGCGTTCCAGATAAACCGCGAGCGACAGCGCGTTCATCATCGCGCAGCCACCGCCCTGCCCGATATTGGGAGGCAAAGCGTGCGCGGCGTCCCCCACAATCGCAACCCGGCCGGCCGACCAGCGCTTGAGCTTGATCAGTTCGAAACGGTCGTAACGACCCTGTTCACCAATGCGATCGATCAGCACCTCAAGATGCGGAAATGCGTGTTTCCACTCGTCTTTGCGCACCGGCACGGCCTTTGCGGCTTGGTCGCTGTCAAGCATTGTCAGCGCGATATAGATGTCGGTTTCGCTGCAGGGCGTGTACAATACGCGGCGCGTGCCTGACCAATATTCGACAGTCTTGGCGCCGTCCGTCGCCGCGCGCTCAGACGCTGTCTTCTCCATCAGGAGCCGCGTGCAGCCGTCGACCAGATATTTTCGTCTCGACAGCAGGGCAAGCGAGTCGCGCAGCCGCGAATTGCTGCCGTCGGCACCGACGATCAGGTCGGCTTTGTCGCGCCGCCCATCCGCCAAAATGAGTTCCCCGTCCGGCGTCGCGGCGACGACCTCCGAATTGGTCACGATCTCGACGCCGGCGCGTGCTGCCGTCGCGGCGAGAGCATTAATTACGTTCTGACGTACGATGCTGAAGACTCTGCTTCCCGCCCAGCGGTGCACAGAGATCAACCGGTCGTTGCCGTCCCGTACTTCGCGCGTATGCGCGAATGGCGCGCCTTTGACGGCGGCGTCATAGGCCCCGACGGCTTCGAGCACGCGCAACCCGTTTTCGTAAATGTAAATGCCCGCACCGGTCGTGCGCAATCGATCGGCCCGTTCGTGCACCCGTACGCTCCAGCCGCGCTGCGCCAAGGCGCACGCCGCCGTAAGGCCGGAAAATCCGGCGCCGACGATTTCGGCGTGTCGTTTAGTCATGACTGGGTCATGCCGAACTTATTGCATCGAGGCTAGTACGACGGGTGCGAAATGGGTGGTCCTTTCGCGCGCTTTGCGTATGATGTTGGTAAGCCGAGGGCGGTGTCCGCCCACTAGGAGGAGCGATCATGGCCCGCCTGCGCCATTTTGCCGTCTGCGTGAGCGACCTCGACAAGGCCGCCAAATTCTATGAGACCGTGTTCGAACTCAAGCGCATTGCGCGCGAGGATTTGGATATCGGCTCCGCCGTCTATATGAGCGACGGCGTCATCAACCTCGCGCTGCTCAATTTCTCGACCGGCGCCGGCAGCAAGGCTTCGGACCTCAAGGATCCGACGGCGTTCGTCGGCGCCCACCATTTCGGCTTTCAGGTCGACGATCTGGCTGAAACGCAAAAGCGAATCGAGGAGAATGGCGGCAAATTCTTCTTCGATCTCGGCGACGAGCGTCACGGCAATTTTGAGCGCAAGTTCAAGGATCCCGATGGCGTCATCTTCGATATTTCGAAGAACGGCTGGCAGGGCACCGACAGTTACGGCAAGAAGTAGCCGTCATTGGACGAACTGATTGGTATAAAGCTCGTCAACTGGCGTCTTCTTCTGGATGATGCCCTTGGCAAGATAAAAGTCCTGGAGCTTGCCGAGGCGCTCGGGATCAATGGCGCCGAGCACCTTCTGACCCGGATAGACAAGCTTGGCATAATACTCGAAGGCCTCTTTTACCTGGCCTTCCTTGCCGGTCCATTCGGGTACGAATTTTACGAAGTCCGTCGCCGCTGCGGCCGGATTGTCCATTATATCCTTCATGCCGTGCAGTGCCGCTTTAACGAAGGCGTGTACCATTTCCGGCTTGTCTTTGATGATCTGATCGGAGGCGGCGATCGCCTGCGCCATATGCGGGAAAAACTCGTCCGTCGGTATCACCCTGACGGCCACGCCAGCGGCCTCGACCGGCGGAATCCAATCCGGCACGCCTGCCATGCCCACTGATTTTCCCGTGGCTACCATCTGCCACACGCCGACCGGTCCCGCCGCCTGAATATCGACGTCGTCCTTGGTCAGGCCCGCGCTCGCCAGTAATCCAAGGAGCGCATAGAAAGTCGTGTCCTGATACGACATGACCGTGATGGTCTTGCCTTTGAGGTCGGCCGGCTTCTCGATACCCGAGTCCGCACGCACTACGAGCTGCATGAAGCCTTTGCCGCCGAACACAGCGACCATTTTCACGGGCACGCCGTTCTGCCGGACGATGATGGGAGCATCCGCGACAATGCCGCCGATCGGCACATTGCCCGCGCCCACTTCCTTGGCCACATCGACGCCGCCGCGCCCGACCGCGTAGCTCACGTCGAGACCGGCTTGGGAGAAATAACCCTTGCCTTTGGCGAGTTGGATCGGCCCGAAAGCCGGCAACAGCGGCGGCGCCGGGAACATATAGGTGATCTTCTCATCGGCCCGCGCCGGCGACGGCGCGTTCAGAAGTCCCAGACAAAGTGCGATGCCCGCCGCAGCCAGCAGCACGCGGCGGGACGACGCTTTGCTCACATGGACGAACATGCATTGCTCCTTTGTGCGCGGGGCCGAAACGGTGAAATGCTGCCGCGACGTCCCTGCCCTATCGGCGATCCCGGTGTTTGCGACTATACTTCACCTTGCGGGGCGGCGATACGCGAGCAATCGGCCGGAACAGACAGCCTTGGTGGTCGATCTGCCTATGTCCAACGTTGTACGCCTCGAATACCGCAACGTGACGATGCGCTTTGCGAAGACCGGCAGTGAGGGAGTGCTTACGGCGGTCCAAGGGGTGAGCTTTTCGGTCCGCGACGGCGAAGTGGTCTCGCTCATCGGGCCGAGCGGCTGCGGCAAGAGCACGCTCCTTAATATCGGCTCGGGCCTGACCCAACCCACCGAAGGCGCGGCCTTTGTCGACGGCGAACGGGTGGAAGGCGCCAATGCCCATGTCGCCTTCATGCTGCAAAAGGACCTGCTGCTGCCGTGGCGCACCGTTGCCGAGAACGTCATGTTCGGGGTCGAGATTCAGAACCTGCCGCTTGCCGAACGCAGGCGCCGCGCGGAGGCGTTGCTGGAAAATTTCAAGCTCGCGGAATTTGCCGGTCATTATCCCCACCAATTGTCAGGCGGCATGCGGCAGCGGGTCGCGCTGGCTCGCACACTTGCGGTCGATCCGCATGTGCTCTTGCTCGACGAGCCATTTTCGGCCGTCGATGCACAGACCCGGATGGTGCTGCAGCGCGACCTCGCTCTGACACTTAAAGAGGCGGGTAAAACCGCGCTCTTGATCACCCATGACTTGGCCGAGGCCGTGACGCTCTCCGACCGCGTACTCGTCATGAGCCGCCGGCCGGGCGCGATCATCGACGAAATCGCGATTGACATGCCGCAACGCGATAATCCGATCGCCCGGCGTCACGATCCAAAATTGGGCGATTACGTCGCGCGCCTCATGGATCGTCTCGATATAGGCCATAACTCGCTCGACCAGCAGCCGGCGGGAGGCGCCGCATGAGTAACCGCGCGCAGTCCGCGCTGATCCGCAAGGGTGCGATCGCGAGCTTCGTCGTCCTCGTCGTGTTTCTCGCGGCGTGGCAATGGGGACCGGGCCTGCTCGGCGTTCCGTCTTTCATCGTGCCGCCGCTTTCGATGGTCGGCGCCGAGTTTTTGCATGCTTGGCAGTTCGACCACCTGCTGCTCCACACCGGCGTCACCGTCGCCGAGGTCATGGCCGGATTTATTCTCGGCAGCGTGCTTGGCGCCGTAGTGGGCTACCTACTTGGGATGTCGCCGATCGCGGAATTCGCGCTTTCGCCCTACATTTTGGCGCTGCAAATCGCGCCGAAGGTCGCCTTCGCGCCGCTGTTCATCTTGTGGATGGGTTTTACGGTCTATCCCAAAATCCTGGTCGCCATCTTGATCGTGTTCTTTCCGGTCATGGTCAATGTCCTGACCGCCGTACGCGGCGTCGATCCCGACTTGGTCAATCTCGCGCGCGCCTTCAAGGCCACGCGCGCGCAGATTTTCTGGAAGATCGAATTTCCGACCTCGATGCCGCCGATGTTCGCGGGCCTACGGATCGGCTCGACGCTCGCCGTTGTGGGCGTTGTCGTCGGCGAATTGGTCGGCGGCAATCAGGGGCTCGGCTATCTGCTCACATTCGGCGAAGGCCAAGCCGATACGCCGCTGGTGTTCGTCTCGATCGTGATGCTCACCGTCGTCGGCGGCATCGCCTATCTCGCCGTCATTCTCGCCGAACGCCGGGTGCTGCACTACCTCCCAGCGCGATCATTGGGCGGGAATCTCTAGGGTCGGGACTCAATTAGATTATAGCCAGTAGGCCAGCGTAGCCACGAAGCAGATGGCTGAGAAGAAGTTTCTGGCGAGCTTGTCATAACGTGTGGCGATGCGCCTGAAGTCTTTGAGGC
>Ga0181526_10000585_pt1 | contig 38118 bp, 30 predicted proteins | sample PEATcosm2014_Bin_35_FD_119750 | JGI IMG/M metagenome (GOLD analysis project Ga0181526, IMG submission 119750) | Peatland microbial communities from MTU Mesocosm Facility, Houghton, MI, USA - PEATcosm2014_Bin06_30_metaG | ecosystem: Environmental > Terrestrial > Soil > Wetlands > Peat | place...
GAGGGTCTCGATGGGGCCGGCGGGGATTTTGGCGTCGAGTTCCATATTTGTTTTCTATTGCAGTGTCAATACACCGGCGAGCACCGCGACGGGAATGGAAATATTGCCGATGGCGACGAACCACGCGAAGGCCGCCGCGAATTTCTTGATGATGGGCGTGTAGCGCGGATGATTCACGCCCAGCGATTGGAACATGCTCCAGAGGCCGTGATAGAGATGCATACAAAGCAGGGCCATGGCGACGATGTAAAAAATGGCGACGGCGGGATGCTGAAAGCCCATGATGACGTTGGTTCGCACGTCCATGTCGCCGTCCGGCAGAGTGTTCAACGTCAGCACGCTGCCGACGGTCAGGTGTAGCACGTGGAAGATGACGAAGGCGGCGATGATGGGGCCGCTCCAGATCATGGTCCGGGCGGCGTAACTGGCGGGCACGTCATCCTTTTTGATGTAAGCTTCGGGACGCGCCGCGCGCTTTAATAGCCACAATTGCCCGGAAGCGGTGATGTGCAGGACCACGGAAGCCAGCAGCCCGCACCGCACCACCCACAGCAGGACGGCGTGGGAGTGCAGGAAGTGGGCGTAGTGGTTGATCTGTTGGGGGTCCGGCGAATAGATCTGAAGGTTGCCAATGAGGTGGCCGAGCACGTATCCGAACAGGATGACGCCCGTGACGGCCATCACCACTTTCTTGCCCAGGGTGGATTCGTAGAACCCGATGGAACGATTCAATTGACTGGTTGTCGCAATGGCACTCATGTGGATGTCTCTGGAACATTACAGTATAGTCGGGTGCGGGCGAGTTGCGCCCATCGGCATCACGCTACACTGAAATCCGATGCCGGAGCCAATAGCCATCGCGGGTGCGGGCAGAATAGGGCAAGCCCTGGGACGCCTGCTGCGGGAGCGCGGCGAATCCGTGGTGGCGGTGGCCAGCCGCGATCCGGAGCGCGCGGCTGAAGCCGCCGCGTTCGTGGGCGGGGGCGCGCGGGCCGCCACATATGCCGAGATCCCGCAACACGCCGCACACGTTCTGATCGCCGTGCCCGACGATGCCATCGCCGAAGTGGCGCACGCTCTGGCCGTGGCGGGCATGTGCGGCGGAATCGCGCTGCATACGAGCGGCGCGCGCGGGCCGGAAGCCCTGGCCGATCTGGCGGCGGCGGGCGTCGCATGCGGGACGCTGCATCCCTTGCAAACGGTCGCCAATCCCCAGGAAGGCGTCCGCGTGCTACGCGGCGTGGCATTCGCCATCGACGGCCCACTCGAGGCCGCGGCTTGGGCCGGCCGCCTGGCCGTGCTGCTGGATGGGGTGCCGCTGCATGTTCCCTCCGCGTCGCGGCCCTTGTATCACGCCGCCGCCGTGATGGCAAGTAACTACCTGATAGCGCTGATCTCCACGGCTGTTATCCTAATGAAGGAGGCTGGCGTGGAAGAAGCGATCGCGCGGCGGGCGCTCGAACCGCTGGCGCGCACCAGCCTGGAGAATGCGTTCCGGCTAGGTCCGGCGGCGGCGCTCACCGGACCGATCGCGCGCGGCGACGCCGATACCGTGCGCGGGCATCTGGCGGCACTGGCGAAAGCCCCCGCGTCAGTGACCAGCCTGTATCGCGCCGCGGGACTGGCCACCGTCGAAATTGCGCGCCAGCGAGGTTTGGCCGAGCCGCAGGCAGGCACAATCGAGAAACTGTTGCGAAAAGGAGACTGGCGTGACTGACACGAAGCTAATCCGGCTGCCCGATCTGGCAGCCAAGAAGCGGCGTGGCGAGAAAATCGCCATGCTGACGGCTTACGACTACACCATGGCGCGGCTGCTCGACCGCGCGGGAATCGACGTGCTGCTGGTGGGCGATTCGTTGGGCATGGTGATGTTGGGCTACGAAACCACCCTGCCCGTGACGCTGGACGCCATGGTGCATCACACCCGCGCGGTGAGCCGGGGGACGCAGCGGGCGCTGGTGGTGGCCGATATGCCCTTCCTCACCTACCAACTCAGCGTGGAAGAAGCGCTGCGCAACGCGGGACGCTTAATTCAAGAAGGCGGCGCGGCTGCAGTGAAGATCGAGGGCGGCGGCGCATCGGTGGAGGTGGCTTCGCGGCTGGTGGAAGCCGGCATTCCGGTAATGGGCCACCTGGGACTCCTGCCGCAGCACGTACACCAACTCGGCGGATTCCGGCAGCAGGCCAGGCTGCACGCGGATGCCGAACAATTGTTGGCGGACGCGCAGGCGTTGGAAGAGGCCGGCGCATTCGCCGTGGTGCTGGAGTCCATTCCAGCCTCCGTGGCGGAAGCCGTCACGGCCGATTTGCACATCCCGACCATCGGCATCGGCGCCGGCCCGCATTGCGACGGCCAGGTACTGGTGAGCTTCGACATCTTGGGACTCTCGCAGGACGCCACGCCGCCGTTCGTCCGGCGCTACGCGGATTTGGGCGAGCAGACCGTGGCCGCCGCCATGGCTTATGCCGACGACGTGCGGACGGGCCGGTTTCCGGCGGCCAATCCACACGTCGCCGCGGATCTGGTGGCAGAGGCGACATAGGCTTGCGCGCCATCCACTCGATCGGGGATTTACGTGGCTGGCGGGCGCGGGCGCGGCGTCCGCTCGGTCTGGTACCTACTATGGGTGCCCTGCACGCGGGTCATGGCCGGCTGATGGAGGAAGCCCGCGCGGCATCGGGCGCTGTGGTGGTCAGCATCTTCGTGAACCCGATTCAGTTCAATCGCAGTGACGACTACGCGCGTTATCCGCGGCCTTTGGAAGCCGACCTGGCATTTTGCGAGGCGCGCCGCGTGGATGTGGTGTTCGCGCCGACCGTGGAGCAGATGTATCCGCAGCCGCAAGTTACCTTCGTGGAAGTGGGGCGAGTCGCGGACTACATGGAAGGGAGCTTTCGGCCCGGCCATTTTCGCGGTGTGGCCACGGTGGTGATGAAACTGTTCCAAATTGTACAGCCCGATCGCGCCTGGTTCGGCGAAAAGGACGCGCAACAATTGGCGGTGATCCGCCGCATGGCGCGGGATCTGAACGTGCCCGTGGAGATCGCCGGAGTGCCCACCGTGCGGGAGCCGGACGGGCTGGCGCTCAGCTCGCGCAACCGGCACCTGAGCGCGGAAGAGCGCGCCATTGCGCCGCGGCTCTACGAGTCTTTGCGCGCGGCGGAGCAGCGCATCAAGGCCGGCGAAACCCGCGCGGAGGCGGTGAAGTGGGCGGCCCGCGAAGTGCTGGCGGCGGAGCCTGGCATGCATGTCGAGTATCTGGAGCTTGCCGACGACGCCGAGATGCAGCCGGTGGAATTCATCGCCGGTCCGGTGCGGGTGGCCGCGGCGGTGTGGGTAGGCCGGACCCGGTTGATCGATAATATACTTTGCCGCGCCTGAATAACCTGTTCCGCGACAGTACCGTACCCCTGGAATCTTTGTTGATTGCGCCCTGAGAATCTATTAGACTATTAGGGGGCTGCCTGGGAACCCGCATTCAAAGGAGGGTTGATTGTGACACGGTTTCAGTGTCTGGTCCTGATGGGAAGCATCGGCGTACCTTTTGCAATGGGCCGCGCGGCCGCGCAAACTCCTCAAGGAACTTTCACCACCCTGTACAGTTTTTCCACGCGCAATGGAGCGGCACAACCGCTGACACCTGTGACAGTTGGCAACAACGGAGTGCTGTACGGAATCGCGAGCTATGGCTCCGGCACGGCGTTCGAATTGTCGCCTCCGGCTGTCGCAGGGGGCCCGTGGACCTTCCAAGTGATCTACTGTTTCTGCCCCGGGTACCCGCTTGGCGACGGGGAAGATCCGGAGGCCGGTTTGGTCCTCGATAGCAGTGGGACGTTGTATGGGACCGTCACACAGGTTGACGAAATCAACGGTTACGGCGCGGTGTTCGAACTGACTCCGCCTGCCACCGGGAGCACAGCGTGGATCTATACGCCCCTATTCGGTTTCGGCGAGGGCCGCGTGCAAGACCGCGGCGTCACTCCTTGGGGTGGCGTCGTCTTTGGCGGCGACGGGGCGCTGTACGGCACTACCATCGCCGGTGGGACTTCGAACGAAGGTACGGTATTCGAGTTGTCGCCGCCGGTCTCCACGGGCGGCGGTTGGACCGAGACCGTGCTGCACAGCTTCACGGGTCGGAACGGCGATGGCGCACAACCGTACGCGGGCGTGGTGGTGGCGGGGGACGGAGCGGTTTTCGGCACGACGTCTTACGGCGGCGCTTCGAATTACGGCACAGTGTACGAACTGACACCGCCGTCCAATCCCGGCACGGCGTGGACCGAAACCGTTCTGCATCAGTTTACCGGGCACAACAGCGACGGTACGCTGCCGTCGGGCTTGTCGATGGGAAAGAGCGGCGCGCTCTACGGTACGACTTTTGGCGGAGGCGCTTGGGGCTACGGCACGGTCTTCGAGCTGATACCTCCGCCGACGGCGGGCGGGGTGTGGAAGGAAAAGGCGCTCTACAGCTTTACGGGCCAGAACGGCGATGGCATCGGCCCGTATTCCGGGGTGATCATCGGCACGGACGGAGCGCTCTACGGCGCCACATCGGGCGGCGGGACGGCGAATTACGGAACGGTATTTGAACTCCGGCCCAACGGCGGCGGAGCCTGGACGGAGACCATCCTGCACAGCTTCACCGGCCAGAACGGCGACGGGGCGTATCCCGAAGCGGGGCTCATCTTCGGCGCCAGCGGAGTGCTTTACGGCACGACTTACGGCGGCGGAACCGCGGGCGATGGCACGGTATTCCGTTTGACCCTATAGGAGGATCTAATGCGCACGCCCGTTCGAAACAGTCTTCTATTGGCGATTTCGGTTTTTGTCCCATGCATCGGCGCGAGCGCGGCGGGGCCTGTCACCATGGCCTGTCCGGCCGTCGCCACACGCGTGGGGGCAACTTACTCCTCGACCTTAGCAGGTTACGGCGGGACGTATCCTTATACCTTTTCCCTCACGTCGGGCTCGCTGCCACCGGGCCTGACACTGACCGGACCGGGCGGCGCCATCGCGGGAACACCTACGTCGGGCGGTGCCTTCACTTTCACCAGTGAGATGGCGGATGCATCCGGGAACACGCTGGCGGGCCAGTGTACCATCACCGTCGTGACTACGCCGGTGACGCCGGCGTGCCCGGCCAGCACGGGGCAACTCACGGTATTCTACACCTCCGCGCTGGTGGCCACGGGCGGAGTGCCTCCTTACACCATCTTCGTTTCCGGGGGAGTGCTGCCGCCCGGAATCGCAACGAGTGCAGGCGGGAGCTTCGGCGGCACGCCTACCAGCCCGGGGACCTTCTCGTTCACCGGTGAAGTGGAGGATTCCACCGGCACTGCCGCGGGGACAGCCACTATCACTTGCAGCATCGCCATTGGCGAGCCACAGAAAGCCGGCAGCCATAATAACGTAACGGGGTATTCTTTCCCCGCTCCCGTGAACAATGCGATCGCCATCGCCGCGGGCCCCGACGGCGCTCTCTGGTTTACGGAGTTGCGCACCAACGCTATCGGGCGGATCACGACGGCCGGAGTCATCACCCAGTATAAGTTGCCGTTTGCTACAGGGCCCGAAGATATCACGGCGGGGCCAGACGGCGCGCTGTGGTTTACAGAGGCGAAAAGCGCCATTGGCCGCATCACCACCGCGGGATCGATTACCGAGTACCCAACTTCCGGGCCCGCCTACGCTATAACGGTGGGGCCGGATGGCGCCTTCTGGTTTACGTACGGTGGCAGTATCATTGGCCGCATGACCACCGCGGGAGCCGCCACAGAGTATTGGACGGGGGCGGGAACAAGCTCGGGACCGGGCACGATCACGGCGGGGCCGGACGGTGCGCTATGGTTCACGGATACCGACAGTAATGCGATCTGGCGAATGACGACTGCCGGCGTGGCCGCTAAATACCCACTGCCGACGGGCATCGCCGACCCAGCCGCGATCACAGCCGGGCCGGATGGCGCATTATGGTTCACGGAGAACATCGCGAACAAGATCGGGCGGATCACCACGGCCGGAGTCATCACCGAGTATCCGGTTCCATATACCGCCGCAGCCCCGGAAGGAGCGGAGTTGCAAGGCATCACCGCGGGGCCGGACGGTGCGCTGTGGTTCGCGCAAGGGGGCGGGTCGCAGATCGGACGTATCACTACCAGCGGTAACATGACGCAGTACCCAGCGGCCTCCGACGGCTACCCGGCGGGCATCGCAGCCGGCCCGGATGGCGCGCTATGGTTCACCTATGCGGGCCTGTCCGAGATCGGGCGCATGCCGGCGTGCGGCCTGGGATTGAGCGCCACTTACGCCAGCGGAGCGGTCACCGCCAACTTCGACTTGAGCACCGCCACGGCGGCGGTCTGGGAGATCACGGCCGGAGACACGGTGGGTTTCACCAGGAACATTCCAGCCATCGTGTCGCCGCGGAACCTGACCTTCGACTGGAACCCATTCCCGTACCAGGGTTACGTGGTGGTGAAGTCCACGCTGAGTTCGGCGTCGGGGCAGCTTCAGTGTTCCGAATGGACCACGGTGGGGGCGTTCTAGGCATGCATATCCTTCGAATAAACTCGCGATCGGCGCGTGTCTTAACTAGCTCGCTGCTGTCCCTCTGTGCAAGCATGGCCGCTCCGCCGACGCTGACAGTTCTGCACAGCTTCAGCGGTAGCCCGGGCGATGGCGCCACCCCTTGGGCCACGCTCGCCATCGATGCAAATGGAGCGCTGTATGGCACGACGCGGCAAGGCGGAGCATTCGGTAAAGGGACGGTCTTCGAGCTCGCTCCGCCGGCCACGGGCGGCGCTTGGTCCGAGACCATTTTGCATAGTTTTTCAGGTCAGAACGGCGACGGTGCCGATCCCATCGCGGGGCTGGTTCTGGGCGGCGGCGGTGAGCTCTACGGCGCGACCTCGGGCGGTGGGAGCTTCGGCAAAGGCGCGGTGTTCCAGTTGACGCCCCCCGCGGCCGCAGGCGCCGCGTGGACGGAAACAGTCTTGCACAGCTTCGATGGCACTGACGGAGCGAATCCCCAAACCGGGGTAATTCTAACCCCGGACGGGACGCTCTATGTCGCGGCCCAGTCCGGCGGCTCTGCGAATTTCGGCACGGTGTTCGCGCTGACTCCCGGCGCAACCGGCGGCGCATGGACCGGGACGGTGCTGCATAGCTTCACGGGCCCCCCGGGTGACGGAGCTTATCCCTCCGGGCTGCTCCTCGCTAGCAGCGGCAAGCTATACGGAACCACCTTGAACGGCGGACTTGACGACAACGGCGCCGCGTTCGAATTGACTCCTCCAACCGCGACGGGCGGCGCATGGAGCAAGAGCATCCTGTACTCGTTCTCGGGCTCTCCCGGCGATGGTGCGTTCCCCCTAGGTGGACTGGTCTTCGGCGACCACGGAGAGTTCTTTGGGACGGCGGAGTACGGCGGCAATGGTGGATACTATGGTGGCGGGGCGGTGTTTGTGATCTCTCCGCCAACTCACGCGGGCCGTCCATGGACGGAGGGGTTACCCTGGTCGTTTCCCGGCGATGCCGCGGAGGGCGCGCTGCCCACGTCCGGGGTTGCCATCACGTCTCTGGGAGTCCTGTACGGCACGACATCCATCGGAGGGAGTTCGACGAGTTGCGCCGCGGGTTGCGGCACCATCTTTCAACTCTTGCCCCCCACGTCGCCGGGCGCATACTGGACCCAGCATACCCTCGTCAACTTCGGCGGAGGGAGTGCCGGACGCTTTCCCATGGGGGGCCTGGCCATGGACCCGCAGGGGACGCTATACGGCGCCACGTCGGGTGGAGGCGCCTCCGGTTACGGCGCCGTCTACCAACTAACCCGCTGAATCCGCCGTTCAGTCCAAATTGCAATTCATTTGCTGAAACATCTTGGCAACCCAGGCTTCAATGAGGTATCCTGCATGTTTTGATGCAAATGAGTTGCAACAAGATTCCTCTCCTGTTGGCCCTGCTGGCGCTGCCTCTTTGCGCAAACGACGGCGGAACTCTATTGGGAACCGTAACCGACCCCAGCGGCAAAACGATTCCCGGAGCGCGCGTAACGGCCACGGACACAGCCACCACCGCGAAGCAAACCATGATCACCGATAGCAGGGGCTTTTATACGTTCCAGGATCTGCCGGTCGGGCGCTACGACGTCGAAGTGAACTCCGCCGGGTTCCGGCCTCTCCGGCGCACCGGCGTCTCGATCGACGTCAACAGCAAGGTGGTCGTGGACGCCCCTCTCGCCATTGGAGAACGGACCGAGACTGTCACCGTCTTCGAATCGGCCGCGCATGTCGAAACCGCCGATACCCAATTGGGCGAAGTCATCACGGGCAAACAGATGACCGCGGTGCCGCTCAATGGCCGCAGTTTCACGGACCTGCTCGCCCTGCAATCCGGCGTCGCGCCGATCACCTCCCTAACATCCGACACTACACAGGATGTGGGCGTCAGCGCCTTTGCTCCCTCGGGCGATTTGAATCCCGGCACAGTCTCGATCAATGGGCAGCGAGAGTTCGCCAACAGCTTCGTGCTCAATGGCAGCGATGTCGAAGAGGACGTCAATATGGGCGCCGCCATCGTTCCCAATCTGGACTCCATCGCCGAGTTCCGGATTCTTACCGGCAATTTCGACGCGGAACACGGCGAGTTCAGCGGAGGGCAAATCAGCTTGGTTACTAAGTCCGGCACCAATGCCTTCCATGGCGACGCCTTCGAGTTCTTGCGGAACACGGACCTGGATGCCCGCAACTACTTTTCACCCACGCGCGGCGCGTTCGACCAAAACCAGTTTGGCGGCACGCTGGGCGGTCCCATCCACAGGAACAAAGTCTTTTTCTTCGCCGATTATCAAGGTACGCGCCTGACGCAGGGAATCGATACCGGCGAAATCCCGGTTCCGTCGCTCCAGGACCGCGCCGGCAATCTGTCGGATGCCGCGAGCGCCTTCACTACAGTCGATCCAAACGGAAAGCCGGTGCCTACCACGGTGAGCGGCGCTGCTTGGGCCAGCCAGCTTTCACAAAAACTCGGCTATGGCGTAACGGCCGGCGAGCCATATTACTTCCCTGGATGCACAACCCCGGCGCAGTGCGTTCTGCCAAACGCCACCATCCCCAAAGCAGTGTGGGCGGTGCCGGCAGCCAATCTCTTGCAGTACATTCCGGCGCCCAACAATGCAAATGGGACCTTTTCCACCTCAGCTTACAATGAGACCTTGCGCGACGACAAAGGCGCATATCGGCTGGACGGCAACACCCGTTGGGGCCAAATGTCAGCCTACTATTTTCGGGACGGCTGGTCGCAGAACAATCCCTACCCTGTCGCGCAAGGTGGCGCGAACCTACCCGGTTTTAACGCCATGAACTTAGGTCGCGCGCAACTGCTTGCATTGAGTGACACCAAGACCATCGGCGCGAATGCCGTCAACGAACTGCACTTCAGCTTCATGCGCGACTCCACCGATCTGGGCCAGCCGATCGGCGGAGTTGGCGTCAGCCTGGCATCCCAGGGTTTCGTGGTGGGCCAGAATACGCCCGGCATCGTCGCGCTGTCGCCCAAAACCGAGGGCGTGGAAAGCGTGAACTTCAATAATTTCTCAATCGGGACCAACACCAACGAGTTGAAACAGGCTAACAACACGTTTCAATCCAGCGACAATTTCTCAAAGGTCGCCGGAACCCACACCGTCACCGTAGGCGCACAGTTCCACTCCGATCAGGTGAATGTCAATCCGATCGCACAGTTGAATGGCAGCTTCATCTTCTATGGAAGCGAAACCGGCCTCGACTTCGCGGACTTCCTGTTGGGAATTCCGAGTCAGTACAACCAAAGTCAGCTTCAGTCTTTCTATGGGCGCAACAAATACATAGGGATCTACGCGCAGGATAGCTGGCGCATACGGAGGCATCTGACGTTGAACTACGGTCTGCGCTGGGACCGCATCGAACCCTGGTACGAAAAATACAATCAGATCGCCACGTTCGCGCCCGGCAGGCAGTCGGCCGTATTTCCCGGTGCGCCAGCCGGTATCTTGTTTCCAACCGATCCCGGAGTGCCGCGCACGCTGGCCCCCGCGGGAAACCTGGACTTTGCGCCGCGTATCGGCTTGGCCTACGCGCCCGGCTCCGGCAAAACGAGCGTTCGGGCAAGTTACGGCATGTTTTACACGGCTATCGAAGCGCTCACTATCGGCATCATGAGCGCGAATGCGCCTTATGGCACCACCTACACCAGCCCCGCTCCGCCGCTGTTTGCGACGCCTTTCATCACCGCGGCCAACGGTCGGAATATGGGTCAGGACTTTCCAGTTCAGCTTGCGCCCTTGAACACGAACGCCGGTCACCCGGATGCGAGTCTTAACTGGTCTCAGTTTGAACCCATCAGTGGAGTGCCTGCCTATCCTATAGGAAACAAGATTCCCTACACTGGTGAATACATGCTGTCGATCGAGCATGGCTTCGCTAACAATACCGTCCTCAGCGTGAGTTATGTAGGTACGCAGGCACATCGCCTGCTGGTGCTCGAAGAGGCTAATCCCGGCAACCCCGCGCTCTGTCTGCAACTCAGCAACCCAGCCAACCTGGCGCCCGGCCAAACCCCCTGTGGTCCTTTCGGCGAAAGTAATGTGTTCGTCACCGCGCGCGGCCAGACCATCGATGGGACGCGCGGACCTCTGGGGCCGAACTTCGGCAGCGACACGCTGGAGACCACCATCGGCAACTCCAGCTACAACTCTCTGCAGGCCACTTTGCGGCACTCCAGCGGTCCGCTGCAGTTGCTGGCCGCATACACGTTCGGCAAGTCCCTGGATCGGTCGTCGAATCTGGGAGAAGAGGTCAACCCGCTCAATCCCGCGCTCAGCAGGGCCTTGTCGGCTTTCGATATCAGGCAGAACTTCGTAGTGAGTTACAGCTACCACCTCCCGTTCGAGCGTCTTCTGCAGGCCACCAACCGCTGGACGCAGGGGTGGGAATTCTCGGGCATCACACGCTGCAGCACCGGTCTGCCGGTCACGCTCGTCAACTACGGCGACAACTCCCTGCTGGGCGCGGAGCCGAACGGGATCAACAACTACGGCGTCGATGAACCGGATGTCGCGGCCGGCTCCCTCCATCTGAATCGCAATCCGCGAAATGGGCAGCCGTATTTCGATACCGCGCTGTTCAGTGAGAATGCCTTGGGCACTCCGGGCGACGCTTCACGGCGCTATTTCCACGGCCCCGGCATGCGGAACTTCGATATGGCGCTGCTCAAGAACCTGCGCCTCACCGAGTCGAAATCCCTGCAGTTTCGCCTCGAAGCGTTCAACGTTTTCAATCACGCTCAGTTCTTTGGGCCGCAAGCCGTTGCAGGCAACATCGGCAGCGCGACGTTCGGCCAAGTGGTCAGTGCGGCGGCTCCGCGGCTGGTGCAGGCGGGCGTGAAGGTCACATTTTGAAGTACTTCTTGTAAGCGGCCACCCAGTCTTGAGAGAGTTCACGCTGGGCCGTGGCTAAGTCAAGCTGGCCGCTGCAAACCATGTTGTGCAGGCGGTCTTCCAACGCATCCTTCACGCGCGCATTCCAAACCGTGTTGAGCGCCGGCTGCGGCCAAAGGTTGCGAATATTGGTGGCGCCGCCCAGTTGAGGCGTCACCAGATAGTCGATTTCATAGGCATTGGCCGATACTTCGGTCAGCCCGTATTCTCTCAACACTTCCCGCCTTAAGGGATCGGGCACCGCAGGGTCGTTGGTCGGAAATTGAGCGCTGCAAACATCCTGGACGCCGATAGGATCGATCGCGCCAGGGGTGAGAGTCACATTCGGTACCGCACCGGAATAGATGCGTGGATATCCATGTTGCGAGATCCTGATAGCGAGGCCGGCCACCAAGAGCAGAGCCGCCAGTGCGGCGGCGGTGCGCAGCCGCGCCCCACTGAACCAGTTGCTGCCGCCGGCCCCCGAAGACGCCATCCGCTCAGCCAGGCGCGCCTTTAAGAGCGCACGCGGGCCATCCATCGGCGGCAGCTTTGCCTCCAACTCGCGCCGGTACAGTTGAACGAAATCCGCGATCGCCCGTTCCAGCTCCGCCCTTCGCGCGCGGCACGTCCAACAGGCGCTCACGTGGCGCTGAATCTCCGCGGCGCGCTGCGATGTAACCTCACCGTCGGCCCACAACAGCAGGTCTTGATCGGAGACGTGCAAGTCTTCCCGCAACATAGCATCACCTTTCGTCCGCGCGCTGGAACCGGGCTAAAGAGCGCCCCAGCGAATCGGATACGGACCCCAGAGACATTCCCAAGACCTCCGCGATCTCCCGATAGCGAAGCCCTTCCGCGCGAAGATAAAGACACCGCCGATCCTGCTCCGGGAGAGCGTGCAATATGGAAGATAACTGCCGCTGCCGCCGGTTGCTCGCCAGTTGTTCTTCCGGGTTCAAGGCAGGATGCGGCAGGTTATCGACGTCCGCGCCGGTCCCAGCGGTTCTTCCCACGGCGCTTCTGCGCTTCAGGGCCAGATTGTGAGCGACCCGAAAAAGCCAGCCCCGCAGGTTAGTGCGCGCCTTGTCTTTCCGCAGGTGGGAAACCAGCGACAGGAATACTTCCTGTACAACCTCTTCACCATCGTGCGGAGATAACCCGAACGTCGACAGATACCGGAGAAGCGCGCCGCGCCATTGCTCAAACAGCTCCGTGATCTCTTGCTCCAGCGCGCGCTTCCCGGCCTTCTGGTGGGCCGACGCCGCCAGCAGGCGGATATCCAGCGTTGAGTCCTCAGGCGCCTCCGACATAGCGTGCCAGTGCTTCCGTTTCCCTAAGTGTAGTCAAGCTAAAACTGAAATTGCAATCGCGCATCCACGCTGCGCGAAATACCGATCGCGGTGCCTGAGAACAAGCCCGCGAAGTCGATTACATTAATTTCGTTGGTCAGGTTCGTGCCGTCGACCTGCAAACGGACCGGACGCTTCTCACTCTTTCGCAATACGACGCCCAGCGATGCATTCAGCGAGAACAGAGGGCGCGGCCGGTAGTTGGAGAAGTTCACACGGTTCAGGATCGCTTGGCCGTATTCCTGCGCGGCCTCCGCATAGGTGCCGTCGAAGTCGATCGGCAGGCCGGTATCGTAGGTGCCTCCGATCGCGGCCCACAGTCGCGGGTTGACGTCGTACCGGAAGCGCGCCCTCACCGTGTTGCGTTGCTCCTGGGACACGGGGAACACGCCGCTGGTCGCGCTGATCGCCTGCGCGGCATCGTCTCCGATGAACAGCCCGCCGGTCACTGGAAAATATCCATTGCCCCGCATATTGGTATAACTCGCGTAACCGGAGAACGGTCCCCAGTGCGGTATGTCGAGCTTCGCTTCCGCGCCGTAGATGTTGGCGAGCGCAAAAGTAATGGGAAAGCTCACGCCCGTGTTCAGCAATAGATCGTCGTCCGGATAATTGTGGTAGCCGCGCCAAAAGAAGTTGCCGTTGAGTTTAACTTTGCCGAAAAAGCCGCGGCCAAAACCCGCTTGATAGTAATTCCCGCGCGCCGGCTGAACCGGCAATCGTAGAACCTGATCGCTGAGCGAAGTCACCGCCGGAGAGCTGGAGACCAGTAGGTTTTCGAAAGGCGGAGTCTGGAAAATCCGGTCGTAAGCGAAGCGGAAAACGACCTTCGCCCACGGCCAATAGATCGCGCCTCCCACCCTGGGACTCCAGCCCACCTGGTTCACCAGCAAGTCGTAGTGATCGAAACGGAGTCCACCGCTTAACGTGATATTCTTCCAATGTATTTCGTCTTGCGCGAACGCTCCCTGCTCGCGATCCGCCGCGTGCGCGTAGAAGTTGAACGACGGGGGCGTATCCGGGTCGAACTGCGTCGGGTCGGTAATCAAATAGTTCAGCGCCTCTTGGATGGATGCATAATCCGATTCAAATCCCGTTTTGAATTCGTGAATGCCGGAATGCACCGAAATCGTTCCCTTCACGTACTCCTCGTGATAGCCGCGATCCTGACCGGCGATCATAGGGGTGGACAGATCGTTCGACCAAAAGCCAGCCGTAATATCCCGCACCATGGCGCGGAAGTCGCCCAGCACATTGGAAGAGAATATGTGCTCGTAGGAGAACTGCGCCGCGCTCTCGAAGTTGTCGCGGTCCTGGCGTTGCCCGGCTTGCTCCTGCACGATCTCATTGGGCACCAAAAACCTGGACTGCTCGCGCCGCAGGACGATGCCGATCCGGTCTTTCTCGCTCAGGTCGCGCTCATAGTGCGCCATGAAATCTTCCAGCGTGCCGTGGTTGGTGTAGTTCTGGAGAACCGGCGGGTCCAGATAACGGTCCGTGCTGGTTCCCGATGCGCTGAGCGTGAACGTATTCTTGTTCCAGCCATACTGCCCTTCGAAATACGCGCCCGCGGTATCGAAGCTGCCGCCGGAAAGTACGGCGTTGCCGTGAAATCCCTGCCGCGTGTCGCGTTGCGTTTCGACTTCGATTACGCCGCCCATTTTTCTGCCGTACTCAGCCGGAAAACCCGCTGTGTACACGCTCATCTCCTGCACGCTGTTGGCGTCGAAGTCCGGAGCGTAAGCCACGGATCGATTGTCCGTGAGGGGAATCCCGTCGACGACGTATTGCGTCTGGTACTCTTCGGCGCGCGGATGCAGAATCCCGTTAGCTTCGAACAGCCACCCGGGTTCCTGATTCACCAGTTCTCCGAGCGATCGGCCGGGCTGCGCCGTCAGCCGGTCCTGTAAGGTTGCATTTCCGATGCGATTCGCTGAGCTGACGTCGCTGGGATCGACCAGGGTCGCGTCGCTCGAAACCTCGACGGTCGTTTTGACGGGACCGATTCCCAGCACGACGGTCAGATCCATGGGGATTGCCGAGCGGATGTCGATCAACTGCGACGCCGGCGCAAAACCGCTTCGGCTTACCTTGATGGTGTAGAGGCCAAAAGGCAGCCGCCTGGCGACTACCTGGCCTTCCGCATTGGTGTCGAAGCTGCGTACATACTGGTTTGCCTGGCTGACTACCTCGGCGCGGCACTGTAACGGAAGACCGCTCGGATCCTTTACGGTAATCCGCAGTTCGCCGATGGCCGCCTGGGCAAACACGACGATCGCGGCCAGAACCGGAAGAAAAGCTGCTCGAAAAACCATTGCTACTGGGATATTCCCGCAGCAGCCTTTTTGTTCAGGGTTTCTTGGGGGTAGTGTCAAGCCGGAGCTGAAGTGCCGACACTGTAAGCAGGGTGCGGCCGGATGAGTCTCCGGCCGCTATAGAAGGTCAGTTCACCGTAACGGCCACGGGCGCCGAGGGGATCCCGTTCGCCACAACCACCAGTTCGCCGCTACCTGCCGGCACGCTGGACGGCACCGCGAAGTGCGCCGAAACCAAAGATGGCGAGGCCACCGCCATGCTGCTGAAGTCCGCTGTGCGGCAATAGTACACAATTCCGTTGACCGTGATGCGAACCAGCGGATAGTTCGTGGCCGACTGGGCATCGTCCCCATAGGCGCTGCCTTGCGACAATCCATTAAAGCGGACGCCCTCGATCTTGTACGTAGACCCGGGGGTCACAGTCTTCGGCGCCGCCTTAATCACAGGCGCCCATGCCGAGTTGTACGTCCCAGGCCCGGTAAACACTTCCACGTCCGTGCTGCCGTCGGTGAAAAATATCTGCCCCGTCGGCAGGACCAGCATGCGGCCGTAATACGACGAGTCATGCGGCGCGTTGGGAGTGCCCGGCACGGAATTCAGATTGGTCCCGTCGAATTCGAAGAAGTAGGACGGGGTCTCATATGCGCCCGGGCTTGCCACGACCAGCACGTCGCCGTTGGGCAACAGCGCGCCAGGGCCATCGGCGACGTCCAGTTGCTTCCCGCCTTCCATCGGAAATTCCGGGCCCGCCGTCCAGGTTCCCACGGCCCCGCCAGGTCCCGGTGTATAGATTGCGGTAGCGCCGCTCGCGCCGGTGGCGAAAACGGTGCCGTCGGGACGTAGAATGGCCGGGCCCATTTCCGAATACTCCGCCAAGCTGGTCGGCGTTTTTCCCGCGGTGCTCCAGGTGCCCGATGTAGGATTGTATCTTTCCGTGTTAGGCGCGTCGTCCACGTCCACCGTCAGGACGGTGCCGTCCGGAAGCAGCGTCCATCCCTCTTCCGAATTCGCGTCCGCCTTGCCCGTGCCCGTGATAGTCCACGTCAGCGTCGTTGCATCCAGGAGCGCCTGCTGGCTGCTGCAACAGTTCCCCAGCATATACGTGCCGTTGCTCAGCACCGCGCTCTGCGCGTCGCCGATTTCCGACCAGCCGGTGGGGCCCACTAGCTTCTTCCATGTATTGCTTACCGGATTGTAGATGGCGCCCAGATTCGTCTCGACGATACTGTCGCCGCCGTTGTACTCGCCACCGTTGACCACCACCCGTCCATCGGGAATAACCGCCGAAGCAAAATACAGGGGGGTATATCCGGAAGGCATCGACGCCAGCTTCGACCACGTTCCATTCACGTAGTCGCCGCTCGAATCGGGCGTGAGCCGCCACCAGGTTCCCGACTCGATAGCCTGGACCATCACCGTGCCGTCGGTAAGCTGCAAAGCCACGCTCGCGTCGAAAGTCGGCTGATTCGTCAGCGGCTGCCAAGTCTGGGCACCGGCCAGACTCGCGAAAACAGTTAGAGTGATACAGAGCTTTTGCATAAAATATCCTTCAGGAGTGTACCACAGAATTGCCCAACGTCAACACCGATTAATTTGGACGCTTAACGACTGTTACGAAACCGTGGAGCCGCCTGGCGGCCAGGCTGTGTGCAAGGTATACTGATTAGCACGGTGCTAGAGAGGGCGGCCATTTCGAGACCGCGCTGGATGTCGCGGACAGCCTTGATTGCCGCCGCGTCCTGTGCCGCCGCCCTGGGCGCGGACCCGAGCCCGGGCAGCTTCCTGGTCACCAACGACGACCTGGCCCACCCATTTGAAAACACCGCCACGTTCTACGCCGTGAACGCCGATGGAACCCTGGGTGGGAAGACCAGCGTTACGACCGGCGGCGGCGGCATCGGCGGCGGCTTCTTCGCGGCAGCCCGAGCGATCGCGCTGCCCAACGGCGCGGACGCGTGCGTTTACGTATCCAACGCATGGGACGGCGACATCGCGGCGATCGCCGCCAAGACGCGCACTCTAACCGGAACTTTTTACGGCTCCGCCACGGATTCCGGGACCACCAACGGCATTGGCTTGGCGGCCAACGCCCAGTACCTGTACGCGACCTTTACCGCCTCCACGACTATTGCCACGTTCCAGGTGCAAGCGGGATGTACGCTGAGTTTCGTGGGCGACGTTTTCGCCGCTGGGTTGAACGGCGGCGTGGTGGATGGCATGGCGATCCACGGCGACATCATGGTTATCACTTATGGAGACGGCTCCATCGAGTCGTTCGACATCTCCGGCGGCGTGCCCGTTTCCAACGGCGACCAACAAGACTCCACGGGTTCGAGCGACGATCATCTGCCGAATAGCGTCGCGATCGCGCAGGACGGCCACTATGCGGTTTTCGGCGACGCCTCGACCAGAACCACCGTGGAAGTGTCCGACATCTCATCCGGGAAGCTTGCGCCGACGGTCGCCTACGATCTGGGACCGGGCTGGAACTCCGGCAATGTGCGGCTGAGCCCGGACGAAAAGACCTTATTCATCGCCAACGATTCGTCCGGCCAAGTGACGGCCGCCTTTTTCGATTCCGCCACGGGGAAGGTCTATCCGGGATGCACGTCGAACACGCTCAAGGGATTCTATACGAATTTTCAATACGTGGGGAACGTCGGGTTGCAACTGGCCACCGGCGCCGGCGGCGCGATCTATGTCCCGGAGTTTGCGGGCGGCGGCACAATCTTACTCGGCATCGTTGAATTCACTTCGACCGGGACGGCTTGCACGCTGGCGGAATCGGCGAATTCGCCCGTCTCCGATCCAGCGGCCTTTGCGTATTTGCTCTCGATCGCAGTGTATCCGGCGGCGCCGTAGGAGAATCCCGTATGATCGCAATCCGTCAATCTCTGCTGCTAGCGCTGGCCGCGGGCCTGGTGACGGGTGGCGCCATCGCGCAGAACCCCACTTGCCCGGCGCGCCCCAATCCGGGCAGCGTAGTGAATAATCCCCCGGACGTCGTCAGCCAGAACGGTGTTCTGAACGCGAGCTTTACATTTTACAGCTCCTTCGATACGTCCGGATACCTGCATGAGTGTTACGTCTACCAAACCAGCCAGGGAGCTGTGGAAGCCCCCACTCTACGCCTTAATCCGGGCGACCAGCTTGCTTTGGATTTGACCAATCGGCTGACCTATCTGCCGCCACCGCCGCCGGGGCCCAAAGCGGCGAGGTCCACCGCCGCGATGCACGCCATGGCGGGCATGGCCGGCCGGACCGCGGCGAACGATCCCTGCACCGGCGGGACCATGGTGGCCACCTCCACCAATATTCACTTTCACGGTTTGAATATCCCGCCCAAGTGCCACGAGGACGAGATCCTGATGACCGACATCGAGAACACGGATCCGCCGTTTCAGTACCGGTTTCAAATTCCCGCGAACGACGCGCCCGGCATGTATTGGTATCATCCGCACCTGCATGGAGTGGTCACGCTGCAAGTCAACGGCGGGGCTCCCGGAGCGTTGATTATCGGCGGGATCGAAAAACTGAAGCCGCAAGTGGCCGGCCTTCCGGAGCGCGTGTTTGTGGTCCGGCAGCAGTTTACGAATCCGAATTCCTGGATCGCCGGACCGTATCAATTAACGCTCAACTACCAGCCGGCGGTGGCTCCGTATACCCCGTCTCCCATCATCCAAATGAAGCCGCGCGTGAAGGAGTTTTGGCGCGTGGCGAATGCCTCGTCACAGGGTTTTCTGTCTCTGCAGGTCTGGTTCGGCAGCACGCCCCAAAAGCTGGAGGTGGTCGAATTGGACGGCATCCCCGTGGCGGCGCCCACCCAAGTCACCACTCTCAATATCCCTCCGGCGGGCCGGGCGGAGTTCATCATGCAAGGTCCGGCGGCGAATCAGACGGCCAGTTTTCAGCACATCGGGTTCAACACGGGGCCGATCGGCAATCCGAATCCGGCGCAGGAGCTGGCTACCATCGTGACCGGCGCCGATGCGCAGGAACCGCCGGCGCTGCCCGCGGCTTCCGGCCCGGCGTCCACCGCGCCGCTGCGCTTCGCGGGGTTGGATACCGCCACGGTCACGGCGAAGCGCAAGATTTATTTCGCGGAGGCCACCAACGGATCGAACGGTCCGACGGAGTTCTTCATCACCGTCGATGGACAGAAGCCGATTGTGTTCAGCATGTCGAATCCGCCGGCCATTACGACCACGGTCGGCGCGGTGGAGGACTGGACGGTGGAGAACCGCACCGGCGAGACACATGCGTTTCACATTCACCAGATCCACTTTCTGTTTCTGGCGGTCAACGGCGTAGCGTTCGCCACGCCCGACTTGCGGGATACGGTGATCGTGCCGGCCTGGAGCGGGACGGGCCCCTACCCGACGGTGACGCTGCGCATGGATTTTCGGGAGCCGCAGATCGCGGGATCGTTCGTGTTTCATTGCCACGTTCTGGATCACGAGGACGCCGGGATGATGGCGATCGTGCAGGTGAATCCTAAGTAACTCCGGACGCACGTTTGAACCTAATCCGGCCCACAAAGACGGCTCCAGCGCCTTGTTCGGCCGGCGCGGCAAGGAATCGGCGCTCGTCGGCCGCGCACGATCTTGGTCGCGCTGAGGGGCGCGTGAAGCGTGGACAGGGGCAGCGTTTGTCCGGGTAAATTCCGCCGGGCCTCAGTCGGGTTTTATCTGCGTTCATCCGCGGCTAATTCGTCTTTGTCTTTAGACGGTCTTAGAGCACCTTAGAGCAGGTCCTCGGGCGGCTTGGTCTCGGTGGCATGCATGCGCTGGCGCGCGTGGTGGTGAATTTCGCCGAGATTCAATCCGGTTAGGGCCGTGGCAATGGCTCCGCCGGCCAGCAACGGCAGCGTCAGGGCTCCCCACAGCACCACGGAAAAGTCCTTGGCGTCGTTGCGTTCCACGCCGAATACATTGTACAGAGCGATCACGCACGCCACGTTGATCAGTCCGATGTTGCCGGGAGCGTTGGGGACCACGGTACCCAGCCGCACGATCGCCAGCACGGCGGTGGCATCCCATATGGAAAGGTCCAACTGGAAGGCTTTCATCAACGCCCAGTAGGAAAACACCTGCAAAACAAGGTATAGGAAACTGGCCGGCATCACCAGCGCGAGCGTCCGCCAGTTGCCCATGGTGTGCAGGCCCTCCACTACATGACGCAACACCGCGGCCCAACGGCTCTCCCTGACGATGGCATGCGCATGCGTCCGGTGGATCGTCAGGTATGCCAGGAACGCCGCCGCCAAGATCACCACGGCCTCCAGCACGCGCACAAAATAGGTCAACCAGTGGGGAATTCCCGGGAGACGTTGCGCCGCGACGATGAACGATAGGATCATCCAGAAGCCGTCGATGACGCGCTCGATGGCGGCCGAGGCGAAGACCACGGAGATCAGTTCCTCGTTCCAGTGCGCCACCAGGTAGCAACGGATCAGCTCGCCGACGCGCAAAGGCAATACCTCGTTGGCAAACAGGCCGATGTAGATGGCCTGCACCGTGCGCCAGAACGGCAAGCGATCCACAGGCCGGAAGAGTAGCACCCACCGCCATGCGTGGCAGACGTACACCAGGAGGTCCAGCGCCATTCCGAGCGCCACCCATTGCCACTCAAGCTGGCGGAATTGCGGGAGCAGGTCGCCGATCTTGGAGTTGTGGAACACCCAAACCAGGCAGCCGGCGGAAACCGCGTAACCCAGGAATTGCGGCACCCAGTGGGGCATTTTGCGCCGCGCATTCCAGATGCGGGCTAACCCGGACGGCGCGCGGTGGGGATCGGTCATGCGGGGATGCTCGGTCGGCGGCGGATCCAAGTGCCTATCATAGCTGGGCGCTTGCGCGCCGTGGCCGGTGGCTGGTGGAGCTGCCGTCTAGTTCGGGAATCCGGAACCGGACGAGGGTGCGCCCAGCGTCTCAAGTTTCTTAGATTTGCCGCAGGCGAAACCCTGAAGGGCCGGCTTCAGCCTGTTGGTGGCACGGGCTTCAGCCTGTTGGTGGCACAGGCTTCAGCCTGTTGGTGGCACGGGCTTCAGCCTGTTGGTGGCACAGGCTTCAGCCTGTTGGCGGCACGGGCTTCAGCCTGTTGGTGGCACGGGCTTCAGCCTGTTGGTGGCACGGGCTTCAGCCTGTGAACGGCGAAACTGGCTCGCCGCAGAGCGGGCCTGCGAGGCCCGCGCAGGCTGCGAGCCTGCCCCACTGAGTTTCTCATTACGAGCCTGAAACGGCGTAATAGCCGGGTTCCGTCTGGAGGCGCACTCCCTTGCGCGCCACGGTGATGCGCAACTTGTGATACTTGCCGTCCCAGTTATTAGCGGGCGGTTGGTACTCAACGCTATAACTGGCGCGTGCGTCAGCTTGGATCTTGGCAATCGCCCGGTTTAGATCGACCGTCGAGAAGGCCCGGCCGCCGGTGGCGGCGGTCAGAATATCAAGGGAATCCCGATCCAGAATTCCGCGTTCCAGATCGATGCCTGGGTCGGCCGTATAAACCGTAGTTTCAGTACGCACGAACCGGTCGCCCAACTGCTGCAGGAATGGGGCGCCGTAGAACCAAGTCCGATCCACAAAGTGAATCGTGCTGGGAATCCCGTAACTGATCCACAGCAGCTCCTTGGGCCCGCGCAACGCGGCCATCCGCACGCGCATATCTTCCAGCGCCGTGTACGTGGCCTTGAAGCGCTCCTGGAGAGAGGTGGGAGAAACGGCGCGGAATGCCAGCGGTTTCAACTGGGTGACCTTTTGCATGGCGGCGTCCAGCAAAGGCCCGGCATCCTTTACCCAGGCCGCATCGGCCTCGGCTTGGGAAACCGGCGCAGCCGGCAGACCGTGGACTGGATAGAGACTGCCATCCGGCGCCAGCAGGTAGAGATAAAGAGGGCCGGTGGATTGCACGCGAGCCAAGGGCGCCTTTAAGGCGTTCCAGACGGCTCCGCGGGACGACTCGCCCGCGTTCAGCAAGTCGAACAGAACGACCACCGGGCGAGGTTTGTCGCCTTGACGCAGGCGCAGGGTAACAAGCTGCTGTGGCGAACCATTGTCGGAAACGGCAAGTTCGGAGGCCGCCAAATCCGGAACCGGCTGGCCCGCCGAATCCATGGCGACCAGGTTGAGGCGCACCGGCCGCTGGTTAGCGCCTGTTTGCGCATGGACCGTAAAGCCGACGGTCACCAATAGCAGGCCGGCCCACAACCAGGCGTGCCCGCGGTCGAAGAAACCCCGCAAGGGCCGGGATGACTTTAAGCAGTTCATGGAATATCTCCTGATGGTACGACGCCGCCGGGCCGCACGGGTTGCAACAACTGTAACTTATCACCATAATACCTGCATCCGAGGACTCAACCAGCCTTGCTAGAATAGTCCTATGCGGATCTTGCTGTTCAGCGGGAAAGGCGGCGTCGGCAAGACCAGCCTGGCGGCGGCCACGGGCGTCCAACTGGCGCGCCTGGGCTATCGTACCTTGGTGATGAGCGTGGACCCCGCGCACAGCCTGGCCGATTCCTTCGACCTGGAAACCAGCTTGTTTCACGAAAAGACCGGCGACCCTTACCCCATCGCCGACAAGCTGGCCATCCACGAGGTCAACATTCAGAAGGAAATCAAGCGGCACTGGCGGGAGATCTCGGCATACGTGATTTCGGTGCTACGCACCACCGGCATCAGCGACGTGGAAGCCGAAGAGTTGGCCATCCTGCCTGGCATGGAAGAGTTGAGCGCCATGATGTGGGTGAACCAGTTCCGGCGCGAGCAGCGCTACGACGTGATCGTGCTCGACTGCGCGCCCACCGCCGAGTCCATGCGCTTCGTCAGCATGCCCACCACGCTCGATTGGTACATGAAGCACATCTTTCCGTTTCAGCGCACGGTATTGAAAGCCGTGCGCCCGCTGGCCAATCGGGTTTCGCCGGTGGAACTGCCCACCGACAGTTACTTCGCCAATATCCAGGATCTGTTCGGCAAGCTGGATGGCATCGACGATCTGCTGGAAAATCCGCGCACCACCAGCGTGCGCCTGGTTACGAATCCCGAGAAGATGGTGCTGCGCGAGACGCAGCGCGCCTTCGTATACTTCTCGCTGCACGGCCTCACGGTGGATAGCATCATCGTAAATCGCGTGCTGCCGGAGGCCATCACCGATTCATTCTTCTCGGAATGGCGCGAGTCGCAGCACCGCGTGTTGGAGGAGATCGACACCTACTTCGCGCCTGTGCCGGTGAAGCGCGTGCCTTTGTTTACGCACGAGGTGTTGGGCGCCGAGCGCCTGCAGGAATTGGCGCGCGCGCTCTATGCCGAGAACGAAGATCCGGCGGCCGTCTCGCGCACCGAAGCGCCCTACAGCTTCACCAAGCGCGACGGGCATTACGAGGTGCGGTTGCAATTGCCCTTCGCCGTGAAGGGAGAAGTGGGGCTATTCAAGAAGGGCGACGAGTTGGTGGTCCAGATTGGAACCCTGCGCCGGCACATTGGGCTGCCCACTTCCATGGCGGCCCTATCGCCCGCGCACGCAAAGTTGGAAAATAAAGTGTTGACCGTGGAAATGAGGGAGAATTGATTATGCCAGACGAAAAGATAAACGCCGACGCTCCGGGCTGCTTCTACTGTCTGAATGTGAAGCCGTTCTTCAGGAAGGCCTGGTCCGATGCCAGCAAGGACCATTTCCGCAACGCGCGCGTGGAGTTTCTGAAAGGCGTGCGCAGCGTGATCGACGACCGCATCGGAAACCTGTCGCGGCACGAGGCCAAGGGCACGCACGTCACGGTGGAGTAGGGCGGCGCCATGCGCCGCCGGCCGTGGAGAAGCCGTTAATCGCATGTTCGAACAACGCCTGTTCGATCTGGCCGGTATTCCGCGCAAAATCACCGGGCTGCTGACGGCGGAGGGTTCGCCCGCGATGTGGACCTGACGGATCCGGCGCGCCGGCCTGGAGAAAGTAACGGCCATCGGCGAAGCCTCCACCGCCAGGAATGCCATGTACCTCCACTTCGGCGGAGAGAACGTGCACCTCGATCGGGCCACACGGAACCAGCCGATCCAGCCGGTGAAGAAGAGTATTCCAGGCGTGGATGTCTTCTCGGGTTTAATCGCCCGCGAAGTGGAAAACGCGCTGCCCGCGGAATTGCAGGCGCGTCTGCATGATATTCGGGAGACGGAATAGCAAAGTGACAGACCAACCTCTGAAAATCCTGGTCCTCGACGTGGGCGGCACCCACATCAAAGCCCTGGCCACCGGCCACAAAACACCCATCGAAATTCCTTCCGGAGCGAAGATGACCGCCCGGAAAATGGTGGCGGATGTACGCAAAGCCATCGGCGGTTGGGAGTATTCGGTAGCGTCCATCGGATATCCCGGCCCGGTGGTGCACGGCAAGCCGGTCGGCGATCCGCATAACCTGGGCCGCGGCTGGGTGGGCTTCGATTTCAAGAAGGCGCTCGGCTGTCCCGTGAAGCTGATCAACGACGCCGCCATGCAAGCCCTGGGCCACTACGAAGGTGGGCGCATGTTGTTTCTCGGCTTGGGCACGGGTCTGGGCTCGGCGCTGATTGTAGACGGCGTCCTGGAGCCGATGGAGTTAGCGCACCTGCCTTACAAGCGCGGCCGTACGTACGAGGACTACGTTGGCATCCGCGGCCTGAAGCGGCTCGGCAAAAAGAAATGGCGGCAGCACGTATTGGACGTAGTGAAGCGGTTGAAGGCGGCGCTCGAAGCCGACTATGTGGTTCTCGGCGGCGGCAACGCCAAGGCGCTCAAGAAGCTTCCGCCAGGCGCGCGCCTCGGCGACAACACCAACGCTTTCCGCGGCGGCTATCGCCTGTGGCAAGACGCCGGCGAACGCCCCAAACGAATCTGATTGCGGGCCATCTCAGCGTCCGTCGCCGTGGGGCAGGCTCGCAGCCTGCGCGGGCCTCGCAGGCCCGCTCTTCGGCGAGCGAAGCTCGCCCAGACGGGGCTAAAAGCCCGGCGGCGGCGCATGGCGCCGCCCCACGTGCGCCGCAGGCCCATGCTGACCGGACTGGAGTCCTGTCGCGTTTGCATTTCGGTGTATTATTGAGTCTCGCGTAATGGAATGGCGATTCCGATCACTAGGATTGAGGCAGTTCGCTGGCGAGGGCAAGAGGGGATAAAACCTCGCGCCTGCTAAAAGCCCGCCCTCCAACCAATCTCGCATGACAGGCAGCCACATCTCACACTACCGGATTCTCGACCGGCTCGGCAGCGGTGGCATGGGAACGGTTTACAAAGCGGAAGATATACGCCTCGGCCGCGCGGTCGCCCTGAAGTTCCTATCCGACGCGCTGCCGCGCGAACGGCCTGCCCTGGAACGGTTGCGGAGGGAAGCGCGCGCGGCCTCGTCCCTGAGCCACCCCAACATCTGCACTATTTACGATATCGACGAGCACGACGGCCAGCCGTTCATCGCCATGGAGCTTCTGGAGGGCCAGACGCTGCACCAGCGCATTTCCGGCCAGCCCATGCGCACAACCGATCTTTTGGATATTGCGCTGCAAATCGCCGACGCGCTGGATGCGGCGCACGCCAAAGGAATCGTGCACCGCGACATCAAACCGGCGAACATCTTCATCACCGCGCGCGGGCAGGCCAAGATTCTGGACTTCGGACTCGCCAAACTTTCGCGGCAGCAGGATGCCCTCACATCCGCGACGCGGGAACAGACGCCCACGGAAACGGCGCTAACCAGCCCGGGCGCGCCGATCGGTACGGTGGCATATATGTCGCCGGAGCAGGCGCGCGGCGAAGAGCTGGACGCACGCACCGACCTGTTCAGCTTCGGCGCCGTGCTCTATGAAATGGCTACGGGCCAAAGAGCGTTCCAAGGAAATACGCCCGCGGCTGTTTTTGCCGCCATCCTCACCGGGACGCCCCCGGCCTTGGTTACGCTGAACCCGCAGGCGCCGCTCGCGCTGCAGCAACTGGTCGGCCGGGCGCTCGAGAAGAACCGCGAGGCCCGTTTCGCCAGCGCCCGAGAGATGAAGTCCGGCCTTGAGGAGATCGGGCGCAGTCTCGGCCCGGCCGGCGCCATGCAGCCCACACGGTTGCCTGGGCCGGCGCTGAAACGGTGGCTCGCGCTGGCGATTCTGGTGGCGCTAATAGCCGCCGCGGCGCTGTGGCTCGCCCGCTCGCGGCGCGTTCCGCGGGCGCCTGACCCTAAGGTTGCCGGGACTCCTCTCCAGGCGCGGCGCTCGGTTGCCGTGCTGGGCTTCAAAAACCTATCCGGCCGCGCGGACGCGGCCTGGCTGTCGGCAGCCCTTTCGGAGATGTTCACCTCGGAACTCGCCGCCGGAGAAAAGCTGCGCACGATCCCCGGCGAGAACGTCGCGCGGGCCAAGATCGACCTTTCCCTGCCCGACGCCGATGCGTATGGCAAAGACACCCTGGGCAGAATCCGCAAACTTCTCAGCGCCGATTTTGTGGTAATCGGCTCGTATTTCGACTCCGGGAAGGAGGCGGGCGGTCTGGTTCGCCTGGATCTGCGCCTGCAGGACGCCAGTGCGGGCGAAACCATGACCACCGTTTCCCAAACCGGAACGGAGACGCAGCTTCTGGATCTGGTCTCGCGTACCGGCGCGCAGGTGCGGCAAAGGTTGGGTGTGGAGGACGTCAGCGTGGCCGAGGCCAGCGCCATTCGCGCCGAGCTGCCTTCCGGCCAGGAAGCGTCGCGTCTTTATTCGGAAGGCTTGGCCCGGTTGCGGCGGTACGATGTTCAGGCGGCGCGCGATCTCCTTGGCAAGGCAGTGGAAGCGGATCCGGCGTGCGCGGTGGCGCACTCCGCCCTGGCGCAGGCCTGGACCGCGCTGGGCTACGACGAAAACGCGAAACGGGAAGCCAAGCGGGCCGTGGATCTCTCCGGCAGCCTCTCGCGGGAGAGCCGGCTTTTCATCGAAGGCCGCTATTGGCAAGCGGCCAAAGAGTGGGATAAGGCCGCCGAAATCTACACCACGCTATTCCGGTTCTTTCCCGATAATCTGGAGTACGGGCTGCACCTGGCGGCGGTCCAAACCGCCGGGGGAAATACGAAAGGCACCCTAGCCACTTTTGCGGCGCTACGCAGTCTGCCGGCTCCGGCGGGCGAGGACCCGCGCGTCGACATCGCGGAAGCGGAAGCAGCCGTCGATCGCGCGGATTTTGAGCGCGCCCAACATTTGCTGGTGGCCGCGGCGGATAAAAGCGAGGCGCAGGGGGCCGGGCTTCTGGTGGCGCAATCGTTTCTGGCACAAGGCTGGAGCCTGGATCGTCTCGGCCGATTGCAGGAGGCGGCCAGCGCCCTCGCAAAAGCCAAAGAGATGTTCGCTCGCGCGGGCGACGGCCAAGGCGTGGCGCGCGCGCTAAAGTCGCTCGCCAATGTCCTTTATGACCAAGGCGACCTGACCCAGTCGCGCAAACTATACGAGGACTCTCTGGTGGTCTTCCGTAAGAAGGGAGATCGCAGAAACGTCGCATCCACGCTGAATGCGATCGGCAATATTCTCTACGTGCAAGGGGATCTGACCGCCGCCCGGACCGTCTATGGACAGTCGTTGCCCATTCAACGCGAGATCGGATCGAAGCCGGGCATCGCGGGGACATTGGGTAACATCGCGAACGTGCTCGATGGCCTGGGGGATTTGGCCGGGGCCAGGAAGATGCACGAGGAAGCTTTGCAGAATTTCAGCGCGGTGGCCGACAAAAGAGGCATGGCCTCCACTCTGGTCAACCTTGGAATTTCGCTCTATGAGCAGGGGGATCTGGCTGGGTCGAAAGCGGATTATGAACAGGCGATCAAGATCGATCTGGAAACCGGTTACCGGAGAGGCCGGGCCTATGGACTCGCCGGACTGGGACAGGTCGCGCTGGCACGCGGCGATCTGGCGGAAGCGCGGAAGGCGGAACAGGAGGCGCTGGCCATCCGCGGTGAGATGGGCGACGAGTTGCACGCCGCCTCCAGCCGCATGAATCTGGCGGAAGTGTCGCTGGAGGAAGGCCGGCCCGCGGAAGCCGAAGCGCCTTTGCGGCAGGCCGTGGAGGTCTTCCGCAAGGAGAAATCGGCGGACGATATAGCGAGCGCCTACGCGCTGCTGGCGCGCTGCCTGATCGCGCAGGCAAAGAAAGCCGAAGCCATAGCCGCGGTCCAGCGGGCTGCGGCGGCGGCGACGCCCGCGAGCGCTTATCCGGTGCGGTTTGAAGTCGCCTTGGCGGCGGCTCGGGTGGGCATGTCCGGCGCCATGGAGCGGCTGCAAGCCGCCCTGGCCCAAGCCGTTCAACACGGCTACCTTGGGTATGAACTTGAGCTGCGGCTGGCGCTCGGCGAACTGGAGCGGAAGTCCGGCGCTACCGCCGAGGGCCGCGCGCGCTTAACGGCAGTGGCCCACGAGGCAGGCGCGAAAGGCTTCGGCCTGGTGGCGCGGAAGGCGCTACTAGCCGCCCGCTAACTCAGTTTGTCCGCCCTGCAAGCCAGATCGAGCAGATGCTTCGGCTCGTAAATCTTGCGCGACCATTTCCGCCCGGCATCGAACCGCAAGCCCACGAAATACCCGATTTCATTGTGCGTGCAATGCGTCACCTGGCCGCGGAACTTGTGCCGGCCCAGCATCAAGCACAACCGCGCGCCAGCCGGCACGGGCTGCTCGAACAGCACACAGGCGCCCGATGGCGAGATATCTTCCAGGTTCGCCACCAGGTCCGCGGGTTGGGCGCCGGCCCCCTCCAGCCGCACCTTGATCAGATCCGAACACAGCAGCCGGAGTTCCGCGCGCCTTTCCTTCATTCGCCCACCACCGTCACCAGCACCTGGCGGTCCCGCGCACGGTTGTCGAAATCGCAGAGTACGATCTGCTGCCACGTGCCGGTCATGATGCGCCCCTCGTGCACCGGAAAGCTGCGCGCCGTGCCCAGCAGCGCGCTACGCAAATGCGCGTATCCGTTGCCATCGCCCCAGCGCGCGTTATGCGCGTAGTCGCCATTGGCGGGAGCGATCTCGTCGAGCGCGCGGCGCAGATCCGCCACGCAGCCCGGCTCGAACTCCAGCGTGGTGACGCCCAGCGTGGAGCCCACCCCGGCGATGTTCACGATGCCCTGCTGGACGCCGCTCTCGGCCACGATGCGGGCCACCTGCGGGGTGATATCCAGCACGTCGGAATGGCCCCGCGTGGCCACGCGGAAGCTCTTCTGCAAGACGCCCATGCAGCGGCTACCGCCCGAACTCCGCTTCAAATCCGGCGACCTTGGCCAACCGGCGCTGGTGGCGCGCCGCCCCGGAGAATGTCGCCCCGATGTACCGGCGCACCAGTTCCACGGCCAATTCCGGGCCGATCACGCGCGCGCCCAGGCACAGCACGTTCACGTCGTCGTCCTCCACCGATTGATGCGCGGAAAACGGATCGTGGCAGGTGGCGGCCCGCACGCCCTTGAACTTGTTGGCGGCCACACAGGCTCCCGCGCCGCTGCCGCACAGCAGGATGGCGCGGTCGGCGCGCCCTTCGAGCACGGCTTCCGCGGCCGCGCGCGCGTAATCCGGATAGTCCACGGGGTCGGTCGAGTCCGTTCCGAGATCGGTGGTTTGGTGCCCCAATTTGCCCAATTCTTCGATAATCCGCGCCTTCAGCGGATAACCGGCATGATCGCTGGCCACGGCTACCTTCATGGACTCCCATCTTAGCGAATGATAGCGGTATACTGCCAGTGTGACGGCGTGAGATTTTCCGGCTGTAGCGCCGTCTATTTGCATATGCATACTGGCAGACTCCTCGGCAGACTCCCGATGGCGCTCGGCGCGCTCGCGATTTCGGGTTGGGCGCAACCTTCGGCCGGCGTGGCCGGACCGGTCACGGGATTCATTTTCGATGCGCAGTCGGGCGCGATCCGGCCCATGCTGGGCATCCCCGGCGCGGCCTATTTTGGCCCTAACGTGGCGGCGACCGGACTCGAAGCCGCCTCCATCGCGCCGGATGGCTCCGCGGCGCTGGCCTTGCAGCAGGCCGGCAAGCTAGTACTCTACAACGGGCTGCGCAGCGGGCTGCCCGTGGCTTTGGGGGTTACCGGCGCCATCGCCGGCCCCGACCATCTCGCGTGGTCGCCCAATAGCGGCGGCGGCGCGGTTTACTCTTCCGCCACCGGGCAGGGGCAGATCCTGACGAGTCTGGCGCCATCGCCGGCGGCGGCCCCGCCCATCGACCTTTCGGGCCTTCCCGGACAGGTAACCGTGCTGGCTTTCGACGGACAGCGATTGATCCTCGGAGTATCCGGCGACTCGGGCGGCATCTACGTGGCCAGCGCTTCCGGGGGCATCCAACGGATCGCGGCCGCGGCCAGCCCGTCCGCTATCGCCGTGGCCGGCGGCAGCCTGTATTTCTGCGATAACCAATCGCAGCAGATCTTCCAGGTGCAGAGTTACGCCGGGACGCCGGCCGCGGCCGTGTTCGCGAACGATAGCGGCGTCAGCTCGCCGGTGGGGCTGCAGGTTTCCGCCGACGGGCAGCGGTTGTTCGCGGCCAACGCCGGCAATCGCACGCTGGCGGTCTACGACATCGCATCGCGTTCACCGATACAGAGCGTGGGCCTGCAATTCACGCCCACGCGGCTCGACCGTTTCGGCGACTCGTCCGTATTCGCGATGAACGGAATTGGCCAGGGGCCTATCTATGTGGCGCGCGATGGCGGGGTGGGGAGGGCCGCCGTATACTTCGTCCCGGCGCCCGGGAGGCGGAACACGCATAGGGCTCCTATCCGGCCGTAGGGCACCAACCCGCCGAAGAGCGGGACTGGGAGTCCCGCGCAGGCTGCGAGCCTGCCCCACTTACTTCCAGGATGGTGTACCACAAGAATTCGACTAATTTATACAACGACGCGACGGCCAGACGTTCGTCATTGGCATGGGCTTCGCCCGGGTCGCCGGCTTCCACGATGGGACCAAAGCCGTAGGCCTCCACGCCTTTGGCGCGCAACTGCGCCATGTCCGTGGCGCCGGTCAGCATCAAGGGCAGGGTGATGGCGCCCGGAAACATTTTGCGCTGTGAATGTTCCAGCGCGCGATACAGGGGTGTGTCCGTGCGCGAGGGTGGAGTGGCGGGCCGAATCGGCTTCTGCGGCTCCATTTCAATATTCGGGTCGGCGATGGCCGCGCGCATTTCCTGGTAAAAGCGCGGCATATCTTCATCCGGCAGAGCGCGGATGTCGATATAGGCTTCGGCCTCCGACGGAATCACGTTGAAGGCAAAGCCGGCCTTGAGCATGGTGGGCGCGAGCGTAGTGCGCAGCATGGCGTAGTGGGCGGGTTCGTAGTCTTCGAAGTAGCGGTCGATCTCCGGGCCGCGCACGGGGTCGCCAATATGCCGGTAGCGATCCGCATCGGCGAGCGGGCTGATGGTGGCCAGGCGCTCGAAATAGTCGCGGGCGGTATCGTTCAGGCGCATCGGCGTATGCCACTCGCCCAATTTGGCTACGGCGGCCGCCAGCCGCAACACGGCGTTGTTGGGCGAGGGCCGCGAGCCATGTCCGGACGGTCCGTGAGCGATCAGACGGACGCCGCGCGGCACCTTTTCCGCGGTGGTGATGGCCACATAGCGCACGTCGCCGCCCTGTGCGACGGCCGATCCACCTTCAGCCAGCGCGTACTCGGCGGCGATCTCGTCCCAGTGGCGGCCGACCAGGAAATCGATGCCTACGGCGGGTGTGCCTTCTTCACCGGCTTCGGCTACGAAGATCACATCGCGATTCAGCTTGATGTGCTCGCGCTGGAGGAGCAGCATGACCATGAGGCCCGCGGTGACGATCTCCTTGTCGTCCACCGCGCCGCGCGCGTAAATGAAGCCGTTCTTACGTACTGCGCCGAATGGGTCGACCGACCACTTGGAGCGCTGCGCGCCGACCACGTCGGTATGCCCCAGGATGGCGATGGGCCGGGCGGAGCCGTTGCCCCGGATGCGGGCGACCAGGTTGGAGCGGGCGGGATCGAGCGCCAGCAGTTTCACCGGAATGCCTTCGCGCTCCAGCACGTCCGCGAGATACTTGGCGGCCGCGGTTTCGTTGCCGGGCGGATTGGAAGTGTCGATGCGGAGCAGGGCGGTATAGTGGCGGAGGGTTTCGGCGTTCAGTTTGCGCGAGTGGGTGGGATTGGGCGGGGCGGAAAGCAGGGTTAGGGGGAGGAAGGCAAGAGCAAGAAGCGGGGCTGAAGCCCCGCGCGGGCTAAAGCCCGCCCCCCAGTTCCGCGCCGCGTTACAGCGGGATGTTGCCATGCTTTTTACGAGGCGTGGTGTCCACCTTATTCTCCAACATACGGAAGGCGCGAATCACCCGCGGGCGGGTTTCGCGCGGCTCGATCACATCGTCTATGAAGCCGCGTTCGGCGGCGATGAACGGGTTGGCAAAGCGCTCGCGGAACTCCTCCGTTTTCTGCGCGCGCATGGCGTCGCGGTCGGCCGCCGCCGAAAGCTCGCGCCGGTAGACGATGTTCACGGCGCCCTCCGGCCCCATCACGGCGATCTCGGCGCTAGGCCACGCCAGGTTGATATCCGTGCGAATGTGTTTCGATCCCATCACGCAATACGCGCCGCCATAAGCCTTGCGGGTGATGACGGTGACCTTGGGCACGGTGGCCTCGGCATAGGCGTAGAGCAGCTTGGCGCCATGCCGGATGATGCCGCCGAATTCCTGCGCGGTGCCGGGAAGAAAACCGGGCACGTCCTCGAAGGTCAGGATGGGAATGTTGAACGCGTCGCAGAAGCGCACGAAACGCGCGCCCTTCACCGACGAATTGATGTCCAGGCAGCCAGCCAGATACGCGGGCTGATTGGCGACGATGCCCACGGAACGCCCGTCGAGGCGCGCGAAGCCGACCACCAGGTTGCGCGCGAAGTGTTCATGCACTTCGAAGAACTCGCCATCGTCGGCCACGCGGTGGATGGCATCCTTGATGTCGTAGGGCTGGTTGGACTCGGGCGGCACCAGCGTATCGAGCGCGGGGTCCATGCGGTCCGCCGGGTCTTTGCAGGCGCGGCGCGGCGGATCGTCGCGATTGTTTTGCGGCAGGTAGGAGAGCAGCTCGCGGATCATGCGCAGACACTCGGCGTCGTCGTGCGCGATGAAGTGGCCGACGCCGCTGACGGAGTTGTGCGTCATCGATCCGCCCAGGCGCTCCTTGGTGACGTCCTCGTGGGTGACGGTCTTGATGACGTCGGGGCCGGTGACGAACATGTAGCTGGTGGAATCGACCATGAAGACGAAATCGGTAATGGCGGGCGAGTATACGGCGCCGCCGGCGCACGGCCCCATGATGGCGGAGATTTGCGGGACGACGCCCGAGGCCAGCGTGTTGCGCAGGAAGATATCGGCGTAGCCGCCGAGGGAGAGCACGCCTTCCTGAATGCGCGCGCCGCCGGAATCGTTGAGGCCCACGACGGGCGCGCCGTTCTTCATGGCGTGGTCCATGATCTTGCAGATTTTCTGCGCGTTGGATTCCGAGAGCGAGCCGCCGAAGACGGTGAAGTCCTGCGCGAAGACGTACACCAGGCGGGCGTTGATGTAGCCGTAGCCGGTGACGAAGCCATCGCCGGGAACGATTTCCTTATCCATGCCGAAGTCGCGGCCGCGATGGGTGACGAGCTTGTCGAGCTCTTCGAAGGTGCCTTCGTCGAGGAGGAGTTCGATGCGCTCGCGGGCGGAGAGCTTGCCTTCCTTGTGCTGGCGGTTGCGGCGGTCGTCGCCGCCGCCTTGCTCGGCGGCCACGTGGCGGCGGCGGAGCTCCTGGAGTCGGTCCATGGTTTTCATTGTAGCTGGGCGAGCGGTGGGGCGAGCTTTGCTCGCCGTGGCTGGTGGGTGGTGGCTGGTGGCTGGTGGTTGTGCGGGGTTGGGCTTGATGAAAGGCTTTTTGGTACGAACTAAGCCAATAAGTGGCTTAGAATCCATTACATTCAAAAATGACGCACCCAAGCTGCGGCGGGTTTGACGGAGGATCGTGGGTTGGCCGGAGGCGGCGGGGATGGGGATGAAGGGAGCGGATTCGGCTCGGGTTGGTACGGGGATGTGCATGAATTTCGTATTTTGGGTGCGCGTGCACGCTGCTCTGCGAGAGCGACCGTTTCTACTCGATGTGAGGATAGCATGGGGGCGGCGTTGATTCGGGTTGCCGATTGGCCTTGGTTGTTTGTTTTCAGCGGGCTGGCGAGGCGCCAAGATGTGTCATGGCGGACCTCCTCGTCCGTGGGGACGCGATGCCACGGTCACGGGAGTTTGAGATCGAAGGCATCGATCTCGTCATTAGCTTCGAGGCGTTGCAGCAAAGGAATATCGCCGGGCGCAAGGCTGCTCCACAACGTGAAGCTGCCGCGATGGCGGTCAAGCACGGTCAGGTCCGCTACTTGCTCAGGCTTTCCGTGCGGCACACGGCGCCGCAGGATTGCCGGAGGGTCAGCGTACGGCTTTAAATAATACAAGTAACGGCCATTGTGCGACCATGCCGGGTTTTCGCCGATATACCCGTCGTCGAGTTGTGCCCACTTCTGCGTCTGGAAGTCGTAGAGCATCAGCTTCTCGTTGTCTCGAGTGAGGGCCGCCAGATACCGGCCGTTGGTGGACCAACGCGCGGTCCAAAGACCGACTGAATTCGGGACCGTGGAGACGCGCTGGGTGCTGAGATCGTAAATGTGGATCGCGCAGGAAGGCGAAATGGGGAAATGATCCGCATTCTCTCCAAAGGCGATCTTCTTGCCGTCCGGCGACCAAGTCGGCCCCCCTTGCCAGTGGTCGTGCGGGTCGGCCGGCCAGAGTTGCGCGGGGACAAGCAGCTTTGGGTCGCCCCCATCGCGCGGGACGAGATAGATCCGCGACTGTTCTCCGTTTTGACCGGACATGAAAGCGATCTGCCTCCCATCGGGCGACCACGCCGGCAGAGCTCCTCCGAGAGAAGCGTTGGCCAAGAGGACGGTGCTGCTGCCATCGATTTTGCTCCGCCACAGCCGGGATTCCGCCGCACGGTAGGCGACCCACTTCGCGTCGGGCGAAAACGCCGGCTCATTGGCCGAAATGCCTGACAGGCTGGGCAGGCTTCTTACATCGTGGGCTAGATGATCGTAGGCCATGTACTCAATCTGTTCTGGGCTCCGGCGGATTGTATACGCCTTCCCCTCCGCGGACAGCCAGGACAGATCGCCCGATGCCGGGCTGAGGGTAATCGGCGCCCCGCTCCGTAGGGGAAACAGGCCGCCGCGCACCCGTACTAGCCCCACCAAACCGTCCTCGAGCGAGAATACGAGGTACTTCCCGTCCGGCGTCCAGGTCTGGCCAGACAACCAGTGCCGTCCGGCCAGACGCGGCGTGAAACGTCGTAGTTCGCTTCCGTCGGACCGCACCGTCCACGCACCTGCGACATCACTGGGTCTGTTGATCTGAAACGCGAGAGTATCCACCCGGGGCGACCATCGAGCTGCGTAGATCTCTCCAGGGGCCGTGACGATTTTGCGACGGTTCCGGCCCTCACCGTCTACTTCAAACAGGTTACGGCCGGCGGCATAGGCCACGTGCTTTCCGTCCGCCGACCAAGTCGCGGCGCGCGCCGTGATGCTGCCAAGGCGTCGCGGCGGCATCCCGGACAGGGGCACGCGCCAGACGGGGGTGGACTCGCTAGGACCGATATAATCGTGCTCGAAGGCCGCTACCAGTAGCTCCGTCCGATCCGGCGAAATATCCAGGAGATCCACGTTGAGGAAAGGCGTTGGCAGCCTCTGGGTGTGTCCTCCCGAAAGCGGGACCTTGGCGAGCACCGTGCGGAATCCGAGTTTCTCTTTGAAATACAACCAGGATGCATCCGCCACCACCCGTCCTTTCCACTGGCCGTCGTCGGTGAGAGCGCGTGCGCTTGAATGTACAAGCCTGATCGGAGAATTGGGCGGCAAGAGCCACGAGATCGCTCCGGCGCACGCCGCCAACAGCAGGGGTGCGGCGAGTGCCGTTCGACGCCCTGGAGAGCGCCGCGGCGCGGCGAGAGCGGCGGCCACCTCGGCGGCGCTCGCGAAACGCCTGGCGGGATCATTCTCGCGACATCGTCCGATGATCTGCCTCCACAGCCCGGATCGCGGCAAGTTGCCCAGCACCTCATCGATGACAACGCCGAGGGCGTAGACGTCCGCCGCCGCCGAAACGGCCGCGCCCCTGAACTGCTCGGGAGCGATGTACGGCGGTGTTCCGAAAACACCGCTCGCCGATCCGGTGTATGACTCGCCGCCGGCCACGGCTGCATCCATGGCGCGCGCCAACCCAAAGTCCGTGATGACGGCGCGCGAGGCACCCGCAGCGGTAGGGACCAGCATCACATTGCCGGGCTTGAAATCCCGATGCACAACGCCCGCTTCGTGCGCTGCGCCCAGGCCCGCCGCCATCTGTTCAATTAGAGGCAGCGCCTCGGAAGGAGTCATAGGCCCGGCACGCTCCAACCTCTCCGCGAGCGTCTCGCCTTCCAACAGCTCCATAGTCAGGAACGCCGTTTCCCCTCCGTCCGGTCGGCGATACCGCTCCAGATCGAAAATGCGATTTACGTTAGGGTGCGTGACCCTACGGGCGTGATGGACTTCCCGCTGCAGCGCTTCGAGGTACCGGTCGCCCACGGCGACTTCCGGCCGCAGTGTCTTCAGGGCGATGCGTTCGTGAAGATCCAGATCCTCCGCCTCGTAAACTTCACCCATGCCTCCCCGCCCGATGAAGCGTATGATCCGAAACCGCCCGGCAACCACATCGGCTACCGCAAAGGCCAAGGGCTCATCGGGAGCACGCAGATCGGCCTGCGGCGGCAGGAGCGGCTCTTCCAGGAATCCGCCGGCGCGGTCGTGCCCTTCGAGGAGCCGCTTGATCTCCAGGCGTGTTGGTTCATCGCCCCGGCAGGCATCGGCCAAAAAACGCGGCCGTGCTTCTGGCGCCAACTCGAGCGCGGATTCGAACAGGTCCTTGATCCGTTCCCATTCAGCGGCGGTCATCTCACTGCGCTCCCGCGACCTCGTTGTAGAGCCATGCCTTGGCGGCATTCCAATCGCGCTTCACCGTGCGCGGCGCAATCCCCAGCGCCTCGGCCGTCTCCTCCACGGACATCCCAACGAAGAACCGGAGCTCCACGATCCGGCTTTGGCGCGCATCCAATTGCTCCAGGCGCAGCAGGGCCGCGTCCAGGGCGAGTAGTTGGGCCGATTGCTCCGTGGAAAACGTGAGAGCCTCCTCTAATGGCATGGCCTGACGGGCGCCCTGGCGTTTCTCCGTCAGGTACGACCTGGCATGATCCACCAGGATGCGCCGCATCAACTGCGCAGCAACGGCAAAAAACTGCGTGCGATTGCGCCACTCGACGCGCTGTCCGGCCAGCCGCAGGTAGGCCTCGTGCACCAGCGCTGTGGGTTGGAGGGTATGGCCGGGGCTCTCCCGCCGCATGTACGCGCGCGCGATTTTGCGCAGTTCCTCGTAGACCAGGGGTATCAGCCTGGATTCGGCGTCTTTGTCGCCCTTCCGGATCTTACGCAGCAGCCGGGTCACTTCTCCGGGTGAAGGTTCGGCTAGTAGGGCCATCGTCGTCCCACATTGAATTGTACCGGATTGCAATAATGTGGCCCCGCCGATCCGAATTCCTCGCGTTGTTGGTGACGTGTATCCTTTCCATTTTGAAAGACGAGGTATGTTTATGCGAAAGAAAACCAAAGTGCTTTTCTTGATGAGCCTGCTTGCACTATCCGCTGCATCCATGTGCGCTCAGAGTCCGGCGGTTGCCGCTCCGCAGTGGTCATTCAGCGGTCCGCCGCCTCTGTACCAGCCCAGGGCTGTCCTCGACACCGCTACAAACAGGATGGTCCTCTTTGGGGGCGCGGCGTTGGGGTCGAACGAGAACAACGGCTCGAACCCTCTCAATTACGTTTGGCGGCTCAGCGGCGTCGGCGGAAGTAACGAAACGTGGGCGTTAGTAAAGCCCACCGGTACGGCTCCGGAGCCGAGAACCGCGCACGCCGTTGCGTACGACC
>Ga0181526_10000587_pt1 | contig 38074 bp, 27 predicted proteins | sample PEATcosm2014_Bin_35_FD_119750 | JGI IMG/M metagenome (GOLD analysis project Ga0181526, IMG submission 119750) | Peatland microbial communities from MTU Mesocosm Facility, Houghton, MI, USA - PEATcosm2014_Bin06_30_metaG | ecosystem: Environmental > Terrestrial > Soil > Wetlands > Peat | place...
GGCTTTAGCCGGCGCTGGTCGTCAGCCCCGCTCGGTCGTCCCGCGATAGTATAAGACACGAGCCTTCCGCTTCGCGGGCACCAGCGTATCGATCCGCGCTGCCTGGAGGCTCCATCGCGCTCTACGCACACGGCGTGGATTACACGACCGCAATCCTACCGGAAGGTTGGCGCGGCCGGCTGATCCTGGTGACCGGCGAGAACCGGGTCTTCACTAGCGCGTCATTCCATGGTTCGGCGCGACGTGCTGTACCAGCGTCTGGCCTGTACTTCGCACGCGCGGATTCGAGCCATTGTGTCGCAAACAATACAGGCGGATTTCCGCCACGTTCACAAAGCTCAGTCTCCGGTGAGTAACTGTAAACGGCCGCTGAGTGCGGTCCGAGTCCTACATTACGTCTTCTTTGGCGATAATCTCCTTCATGATCTCCGAAGTCCCCGCGCCGATAGTGTACAATCGCAGGTCGCGCCAATAGCGGCTAATAGGATACTCAGTGGTGTATCCGAAGCCTCCGAAAATCTGCATGCAGTCGTAACTCAGGCGTTGTGCCAGTTCGGAAGTGAATAGCTTCGCCATAGTGATCTCGCGCACGGCCTTTTGCCCGCGATTGGTCAGGTCGAGCGCCCGATAGACCAGCCACCGCGCGGCCTCCACGTTGGTCCGATGCTCGGCGAACTTATGCCTCCACACCTGATAACTGCCGATAGGATTGCCGAATGCGTTGCGCTCCTTGCCGTATTGGATAGCTAAGTCGAGACACCGCGCCATGGAGGCGACCATCATGATGGCGGAAGCCAGGCGCTCGCCCTGAAAGTTGTGCACGATGTAGTAGAAGCCGCGGTTCTTCTCACCCAGGATATAGCCCGCCGGGATGCGGCAATCGTCGAAGAACAACTCGGCCGTGTCGGAACAAAGATTGCCCACCTTCTTCAACTTCTTCCCGACCGAAAAGCCGGGAGTTCGGGTGGGAAACAGAACCAGGGAGATGCCGCGCCGGCCCGCTTCTCCGGTGCGCACGGCCAGTACGATGAAGTCGGCGCGCGAGCCGTTGGTGATCCACAGCTTCTGCCCGGAGATGATCAGTTCGTCGCCGTCGGCGCGGGCGCTCGTGCGCAAGGCCGCGACATCCGACCCACCGCCCGGCTCACTGATGCCGAGCGCGCCGATCCACTCGCCGGCCATGGCAGGCTGCATGAAAACTTCCTTCTGCTCGGCGGTGCCCAACTCGTTGATGATGGGAATGGTCAGCTCGCCTTGCACCATCAGGCCCATGCCGGTGCCGGGGCTGTCCGCCCACGCGATGGATTCCATGGCGGCGGCAGTGGCCCACCAGTCCAGACCGCTGCCGCCCAGCTCGGTGGGAATGCGGATGCCGAACAGGCCCAGATCGGCGGCCTTGCGGAAGATCCCGCGCGGGAAAATGCCGGCTTCGTCCCATTCCTGTGCGAAAGGCGCGATTTCCTCCCGGCAAAAGCGTTTGACGGTTTGGCGGATCAGGTCGTGCTCCGCGGTGAAGGGCGGATAGACCACGGGGGCTCCCGCAACCAGTTCAGATGTCATGCGGGACATTGTACAACAAACACAAGACCCCGCAACGCGAGCATTACCGAGCCGCGACCGTCAGGAAGCGGTTTCCCCAAAGCTGTTAAGCACCCTCGGGAGGATCATTCGACGTTCTGTACAATCGACGCGGAACTCCCCGCCACATTGGCGTCTCCGGTGTAAGTCGCAGTGACGGTGCTGGCGCCTGCCGGCAATGTGGTCACTGCCAGTTTCGCCGAGCCGTTGATCAGGTTTTCGGTGCCCAGCGTCTTGGTGCCGGCGGTAAACGTCACCGACCCGGTGGCAAACGTAGTCGTGGACCTGACCGTCGCCGTGAACGTGACTGACTCGCCCGCCGCCGACGGGTTCACCGATGAAAACACCTGGGTCGTGGTAGCCGCCTGGTTTACGGTTTGGTTCAAGGTCGCCGATGTGCTCTTCGCGGATGAACTGTCGCCGCCATATGTGGCCGTGATCGAATGTGCTCCGGCGGTCAGAGTCAGAGTAGTCAAAGTGGTTGTGCCCTGCGCGTTGAGCGAGGCGGTCCCCAGTGGCGCCGTGCCGTTCTTGAAATTGACGGTGCCCGTGGGCGTGGGCCCGCTGGAGGTCACGGTGGCGCTAAGCGTGACGGGTTGGCCATAAGCCGAGGGATTTGTATTGGAAGTCAGCAGCGTAATCGTGGGGTTCGTGCTGATCGTCTGGCTGTATATCTTCGACGTGCTGGTTTCGAACGTGGAGTCCCCCGCATACGTGGCGGTGATGTTGTGGATGCCGACGGTCAACGAGGATGTCGTCAGAGTGGCTGCGCCGCCCTTGGTGTTGCCAGTGCCGACGCTCACGCCGGAATCGTAGAAGGTGACCAATTCGCCATCGGGTATCGAACCATAGGAGGAAGTCACAGTGGCCGTAAATGTTACGGCCTGTCCGATAAGCGCATTTCCGTTCGAAGAAGTGAGTGTGGTGGTGGTGGCGGCGTTGGTTACTACCTGATTTATCGACGGCGAGGTGCTGGTGAGGTTATTCGCATCGCCTGTGTAGACCGCGGTGATCGGGTCTGTTCCAGCCGCGGTGAAGGCGTTTGTGAAAGTAGCCTTGCCCTTCGCGATAGGCGCGCTGCCCATCGTCTTGGATCCGTTCATGAACGATACCGAACCGGTTACCGTTCCCAGATCTTCCCCGGTGACCGTGGCGGCGAACGTGACCGTCTGCCCGAGCGACGATGGGTTCGGCGTGGGAATGAAGGTAGTCTTGGTGGTAGCCTGCTGCACTACTTGAGTCAACGCCCCGGAACTGCCCGCAAAGTTGGCATCGCCGGCATAGGAGGCAGATAGCGCCAGGGAGCCGGCGCCCAAGGCCGATGTAGTGTACGCCGCGGTGCCGTTGATGAGCGAGACCGACTTGATCGCACTTTCGCCATTCTTGAATGTGATTGTGCCGGTGGGCACCCCGGAGCCTGACGCCGGGGCTACCGTGGCGGTAAGCGTCACGGACTGGCCGTACACGGACGGATTGAGGCTCGAAATCAGCGTGGTCACCGTAGAGGCCTTGCTCACCACCTGCCGGAACACTTTCGATGTGCTGGTCTGGTAGGTCGCGTCGCCCGCATAGGTTGCCGTGATCGAGTGCGTGCCTACAGCCAAGGTGGAAGTCGCCAAGATGGCTGCTCCGCCCTTAGTGGTCCCTGTGCCAATGGAGGCCGCCCCATCGTAGAACGTAACTGTTTCGCCGTCCGGTATGGAGCCGGACAGCGGAGTTACCGTTGCGGTGAACGTGATGGTCTGCCCGGCATTCGCGGGCGAGCCGGATGAGGTCACGACAGTAGTGGTTGAGATAGCGCCCACCGTCTGGTTCCATGTATTCGAAACGCTTCCGCTGTCGCTCACATCGCCGGTGTAAGTCGCCACCACCGGGAACGTGCCTACAGCGGGAAAGGCGTAATTTATAGTGGCCTTGCCCAAGACCGGTGAAGCGTTGCCGAGAACCGTGGCGCCTTGCGTGAATGTGACGTTGCCGCTCGCCCTCCCGCCGTACTGGCTGGCGACAACGGCCGTCAAGGTGACAGTTTGATTCAGCGACGACGGGTTGGGTTTGGTGGATAACGTGGTAGTTGTGCCGGCCACCTCGACGGTTTGCGCCAAAGTGGCGGAGCTGGTCGCGAAATTCGCGTCGCCGGAGTAGGTGGCGGTGATCGATAACGCGCCGGCGGCCAGCGTCGCAGTCGCATACGAGCCGCCGCCGCTGTTGAGAGTAATGGAAGCGATCACCCTCGAGCCGTTCTTAAGAGTGACTGTACCGGTGGGGGTACCCGTTCCCGATTGGGGCGCCACCGCCACGGTGAACGTCACGGATTGCCCGTATGTGGATGGGTTCAGACTGGAGGACAGTGTGGTAGTGGTGGGGCTAAGCTTCGCGGGCTGATTCAAAGGCCGCGACGTACTGCTCCGGTATGTCCGGTCGCCGGAATAAGCGGCGGTAATGGAATTGGCGGCGGCCCTGGAGACGGTGGTGAAAACGGCTATGCCATCGGCAGTCTCCGCTGTACCCAGCGTGTTGGATCCGTTGTAGAACGTTACGATTTCGCCGTTGGGTATGGACCCCGACGCCGCAGTGACCACAGCCGTCAGAGTAAACGGCTGGTTGACGATCGAGGGCGATCCGGAGGCTACCAATGTGGTCGTTGTGGCGACGTCTTGGTTTCCGCTTACTGCCTGACTAAGTACCGGGGAAGTGCTGGGTTGGTAGTCGTGGCTTCCCAGATACGCCGCCGTGACCGGATAGTTGTCGGCTTGGTCGAAGGCGTTCGCGAGGGTGGCTGTGCCATTCTTGAGCGGCGCCGTTCCCCATCGAATTGGGGCCGCGGACGCCGTGGCAGGACTGCCTTGCAGGAAAGCGACCGTGCCGGTAGGCACGCCGCCGTATTGTCCGGTCACAGTCGCGGTGAACGTAATCGGTTGATTTGCGCTGGCCGGATTCTCGCTGGACGCCAGGTGCGTGGCGCTGGCCTGACTCACCGCCTGCGTCAGCGTCGCACTGCCCGGCGGGAAGTTCGTATCGCCGCTGTACGATGCGGTGATGGAATGGTCGCCGGCGCTTAGCTCCGCGCGGCTGATCGCGGCGTGGCCTTTCACCAACTTAGCCGTACCCAGGGAAGTGGCGCCGTCCATAAAGGAGACCGACCCCGTGGGGACCCCGTCCGCTCCCGCCACGCTCGCCGTGAATGTGACAGAGCGATTGAAGGGGGCCGGGTTCAGCGACGAGTCCAACTGCACTGGCGTTCCCACCGTCTGGCTTAACGCGGGTGAAGCGCCGGCGGCAAAGCGGGTATCGCCCGAATAGACGGCGTGCAAGGCCCGCGGACCTGGCGAATCAAATGCGGCGGTGTAAGTAGCCTGCCCATTGGACACGTCCACTGTGGAAAGCGCTGTGGCGCCGTCGTAAAAGGTGACGTCGCCCGTAGGTACCACGGTATTGACGCCAGGAACGACCGTGGCGGTCAAGAGCACGGCCTGGCCCGGCCCGACCGGATTTACCGCCGAATTCAACGATGCGGAGCTTGCATATAAGTTGAAATTAGAGGCGGTATTGAGTAACACCCGCACTGCGCCGTTATCGCAATTCATGCCGGCGCACGCGTTAACCGCGGCCACATCGGGTTGGCCGTCGTGGTTGAAGTCGCCCGCCGAGACGGATGCAGCGGCGGCTCCCCCGGCGCCGAACGCGGCCGCGGGTTGGAAGGTGCCGTCGCCATTGCCCAGCAACAGACTCTGGCTGCCGGCCGCCAAATCGATATGGCCATCGCCGTTGAAATCCGCGGCCGAAAGCGAGTGCGGATCGTGCCCTCCGGACCCGTAGGCCACCGGCGGCTGAAACGTGCCGTCGCCATTGCCTAACAGCACTCCCACCGAGCCGCTCTCAGAGCAAGTCAGGTTCGCATAGGTCGCGCAGCCGTTCACCACGGCCAAGTCGGGTGCGCCATCGCCATTGAAGTCTCCCACCACGATAGCGTGGGCGAAAGCCCCGCCCGATGAGTAGATTAGCGCCGTCTGAAAGCCGCCTTTTCCATTTCCCAGCAGGACGCTCACCGAGTCTTGGGTGCCCGCATTGGCCACCGCCAGGTCGAGCGCGCCGTCGCTATTGAAATCGCCCACCGCGATGGATCCGGCCGATGGCGCCCCAGTGGAATAACCGGCCGGCGCCTGAAATGTGCCGTCCCCATTGCCGGCCAGAATCGCGATTACGCTGTTCCCTCCGGTTCGATTCGCCACTGCCAGATCGAGGTTGCCGTCGCCGTTGAAATCGCCGGTAGCCACGAAGTAACTGCCGCCGGTCCCGGTCGCGTAAGGGACGGGCGCCTGGAAACTGCCGTCGCCCCTGCCTAGCAAGACGCCGACCACGCCGGCGCCGCAATTGGCGCTCGAGGCGCACTGTGACGCCACCACCAGGTCCAGCACACCGTCTCCGTTGAAGTCCCCGGCGGCCAGCGACATGGGTTCAAACGAGCCGGTGGCATAGATGACAGGCGATTGAAACCCGCCATCGCCCTTGCCTAGCAGGACGGCCACAGCCGGGTAACCCCCAGCGCAGTAAGAGGAATCGCAGGGATTGAGCACGGCCAGATCGGGTATGCCATCCCCGTTGAAATCGGCCGCCACCGCCTGGGAAGGTCCGCCAAAACCCGCGGAATAGGTCCGTGCTTCACCGAATTGCGCCCGGGGTCGAGGTTGCTGGGCCATGCCGGCCGGGATGGTATTCGTAAGAATTAATACGAATATGGGGGCGAAAATGCACAGGGTGTGTTTCATATAGCTGCCTACGGCATAATTATAGTGATTAACTACCGTCTATCCGCAATTGTACTTCGGATAGTACTAATGGACCAACAGTTAACTCACAAAGTTAATTTTTCCGCAACCCAATCAAAGGCGAAAGCGGGCCAGGCGGCCTCCTACGGTCGATTTATAATGGGGCCATGGATCCTTTCCGCGTCGTCAAACAGTCCTGGACAACGGGGGATACGCGCGAAGTGGAAGTCTCCCGCATCGACCGGCAGATCGGCGTGGAGTACGACTCCTACCGGCGCATCTACCTGGCGGATGGCCATGAATGGATCGTCGCCGGCAAGATCGCCCGCGAGGACGGCAGAACGTACTACATCCTCGAGTGCGTCGCATGAACCGCGCCACGCGGCTGTTCCTGAAGGCGCTGGGCGGAATCTACCTGATCGCGTTCGTGTCGTTCGGCGTGCAGGCCGACGGCCTGATCGGCGCGCAAGGCATCCTGCCGGTGGCCAACTACCTGCGGGGCATGCACCAGGCGCTGGGCGCCGCCGCATTCTGGTACGCGCCCACGGTGTTCTGGTTCAGTCCCAGCGACATGGCCTTGCGCGTGGCGTGGATCGCGGGCGCGGCGCTGGCCATCGTTCTCATGCTGGGCTTTTTCCGGCGGCCGTGCATGATCGCGATGTTAATTTTGTATTTATCGATCTCCACCGCCGGCCAGGATTTCTGGTCTTTCCAGTGGGATATCCTGCTGACGGAAGCCGGCTTTCTGGCGATTTTCGCGGATGCGTCGCCAGGCCGCACATGGCTGTTTCGATGGCTGCTATTCCGCCTGATGTTCATGTCCGGCGCGGTGAAATTGCTTAGCGGCGATCCCACCTGGCGGGACCTCTCGGCGCTCACCTATCACTACCTCACGCAGCCGCTGCCCACGCCGATCGCCTGGTACATGGCGCAACTGCCCGCCTGGTTTCAGAAGACATCCACGGTCATCGTGTTTCTGGTGGAGCTGCTGGTTCCCTTTTTGATCTTCGCGCCGCGCAAGCCGCGGCGCATGGCGGCCTGCCTGCTCATCGGGCTGCAAGTGCTGATTCTGCTGACGGGCAATTACACGTTCTTCAATCTGCTGGCCATTGCGCTATGTATGTTCCTTTTCGCGGACCAACCGGCGCGCGGCCGGCAGCCTGAGACGCGTGCGCACCGGGCTATCACCCTGTCGCTGATGGTCTTCGTGGTCACCACCAGCGGATTGCAACTCCTCCAAATGCTTCGCGCGCCACTACCCGCGCCGGCCGAGCGCTACCTGGTTTGGATCTCGCCGCTGCGATTGATCAATTCCTATGGGCTGTTCGCGGTGATGACCACCACGCGCCTGGAAATCGTGGTCGAAGGCTCGAACGACGGAATCGCGTGGACGCCCTACGAGTTCCGCTACAAGCCGGGCGACGTCAAGCGGGCGCCGCCCTGGGTGGCGCCGTATCAACCGCGGCTGGATTGGCAGATGTGGTTCGCCGCGTTAGGTAGCGCGGATGAGAATCGCTGGTTCTACGATTTTGCGGCGCGGCTGATGCAAGGGTCGGCGCCGGTGCTCGGACTGCTGGAGCGCAATCCTTTTCCAGGCAGCCCGCCGCGGTATATTCGGGCGGTGGTTTACGACTATCGCTTCACGGATTTCGCCGAACGGCGGCGCAGCGGCGCGTGGTGGCGGCGCGAGGAGAAAGCCACGTACTTGCCCGCGATTTCACTGAGGGATTGGAGGGCGGGCAATATGCCCGCAGCCGGCTTTTAGCGGTCGAAAACCTCTTGTGGGGCGGCCAATCCTGGCCGCAGCCGCCTTTTAGGCGGCCAAGCCGGCTGAGAGCCGGCTGCGGGCAGAATTGCCCGCCCTCCGTCTGGTTTAGTCACGATTGGTGGGCGCAAGCTTCGAGCCTGCCCCACTGTGCTTCAGGTTACGTCCACGGTTTAACCTCGCCACCCAGTCCCTTATATCCGTTCTTCATGCGCTCTTCCAGCTTTGCCCATACCGCGGGGTCGCAGCCCTTCCATTCCATGACGGCGGTGTTGCCGAGATACGGCAAATCGGCGATACCTATCTTGCTCGAATAGAAACCGTTCAGCGTCAGATCCCGGAACTTACTAAAGAAAGCGGCCCAGCGGCGATCCTCCTCCGCGGCGCGCTCCGGCCAGGCAATGCGATCGAGAATCTGCTTCTGTTGACTCACCGCGCCGCCCGCGAAGGCCTTCCCGAACAGCCGCTCCGATTCGTGGTCCAGCCAGGCAAGGCCGCCGAGTATCTGCGCCGCCAGATCGTCGTGGCCGTCTTCTACCTTGCGGAAGTCCAGCCAGTCGTCGATAAACTCAGGCACGCCTGCCTGCGTGGCGCTGCCACTGCGCTCGTCGGCTGGTAGGATCAGGTCGGCGAGGGTCCGCACGGTTTGCCAGTCGCGATCGTCGAATACCTTGCGTTGGTAAGCGCCTTGGTGCGCCGCGGGTGTTTGCGCCTGCCCCGCGCCTGCCGTGGCCGCGGCCAACGCGGGCACGGAACCGGCTATCTGGAACAGTTTCCTCCGGCTGACTCCCGATTTGTCACTCATAAGTTCCTCTTCTTCACTTGATCCGCGATGTACTCGGAAGTCCGCCATCCCAGCGCGGTAATCGTCAGCGTGGGGTTCTTGTCCGCATTGCTCACAAACGGCGCCGCATCCGTGACGAACAGGTTCTTGCAGTCCCACGCCTGGCAATTCGAATTGAGTACGGAAGTCTTCGGATCGTCACCCATGCGCGCGGCGCCCACTTCGTGAATAATCGCGCCGCCGCGCGAGATGCCCCAGTTATTCTCGGCGGTGGCATCCGTGAAGTACTTGCCACCGGCGGCGGTGATGATTTCCTTGAAAGTATCCTGCATATGTTTCGCCTGCAGGATTTCATCCTGGCTCCACTTGAAATGGAAGCGCAGCACGGGGATGCCCCACTGGTCCACCTTGTCCGGATCGATCTCGCAGTAACTGTCGGCGTTGGGGATCATTTCGCCGCGCCCGGTGAAGCCCACCTGTGCGCCGTACACTTTGCGCACATTGCGTTTCAACTCGACGCCATAACCGCCGCCCAAAATGCGCTCGGAGCCGCCGAAGTCGTCCGCGCCCGGCAGGCCGCGTCCGCCGCCGAATTCGATGTGATAGCCGCGCGCGAAAGGCATCCTGCCGGCCTTCTGGTCCTGATAATGCCACCAAGGCATGTACATATGCATGCCGCCGACGCCGTCTTCATTGCGCGGGGGCAGGTCTTCCAGAATCGGCAAGTAGCCGTCCACATCCGATCCCACCGTATCCATGAGGTACTTACCGACAAGTCCGCTGGAGTTCGCCAGACCGTTGGGGAACCGACTGCTCTTGGAATTGAGCAGAATGCGCGCAGTCTCGCAGCAACTCGCGGCCAGCACCACAACCTTGGCGGTGACCGTGACTTCGCCGCGCGTCTTCTTGTCGATGTAGGACACGCCGCGCGCCAAGCCATCCGGACCGACCACCACTTCGCGCGCCATAGCGCCGGTGCGCACTTCCAGGTTGCCGGTCTCGATGGCGGGAAGGATGTGCACGCCAGGAGAATTGAAGTTCGCGTTGATGCCGCAAGCCCGCCCGCATTGCGCGCAGTAATGGCAGGCAGGCCGGCCGTGGATGGAGCGCGTGAGGATCGCCAGGCGCGACGGAATGCACGGAACGTTTACCTTGTCGCACGCCAGCTTCACCAACCGCTCGTAGGCGCGTGGCGCGGGCGCCGGAAGAAACTTGCCGTCGGGCGTGTTCTCGAGGCCCTCATGCGTGCCGAAGACGCCGATCAGCTCCTCCGCCTTGTCGTAGTAGGGCGCCAGGTCGTCGTAAGCGATGGGCCAGTCGAAGCCCCGGCCATCGCGGCTGTGGGGTTTGAAATCGTAGGGCCCCATGCGCAGCGAAATGCGGCCGTAATGGTTGGTGCGGCCGCCCAGCATGCGCGCGCGCCACCACATCCAGTCCGTGCCGGCGGCGTTGGTATAGGGCTCGCCCGGCACGTGCCAGCCGCCCAGCAGGGTGGCGTCGAAATAGCCGAACGGTTTTTCCTTGGTACCCGCCGCGCGATGCGGCGCGTTGTACGGCCACTGGAACATGCCGGACTGCTTGGTGCCGTCATACCATCCGCCGGCCTCCAGCATGCAGACCTTCGCGCCGGCCTGCGACAGCACATGCGCGGCCACGCCGCCCCCTGCCCCAGAGCCCACCACGATCGCGTCGTACGTTTTGGGAGTTGCCTTCGCCTGCGCCATTCCGACTATTTTACGCCCGTAGCGCGGCGCCATGCGCTGCCTGGGGGGCTTAAGCCCCGATCAGGCGTAGACTCCGGCCCCACTAGCAGGCCAAACTCGAGAAGCCCCGCGGCGGCGCATGGCGCCGCCCCACGAGGCTTATCAAATGGGTAGCCTCGTGGCGCTGGCAGCGCCGTGCGCCGCCGTTGCCTGGGGCTTCCCACCGGCGCGGACCTGTGCCATAATAACGCACAAGATGTAACGCATTGTGCCGTGTGAGCGTCTCGGCTCACCAAAGGAGTCTCGATGTCGATGTACCAGTTAGTCCCCGCTACTGCCAGCGTCATCCTGGCATTACTACTTCCAGTATCCGCGCTAGCGGACATGACCGGAACTACAACTTTGTCTGCCAACTCCGCCTATAACCTGAACGCCGGCGCCACCCCCGGGTGCGCTGGCGATATCTTCTGGAGTGGAACTTCTCTGGCCCCGGACGGCACAGCCACGCTGTACAGCGTCCCCGGGGCCGGCGGCTCCGCTGAATTCGATACCCTGACGCTGGCTACTCTGCAATCGCTGTCTTATGGCGTAACCGGAATTAATAACGTCGCGGTAAACGACGTTTTCGCCGTGAAGACCACCGCCGGCAGTTATTCAAAGGTTCTGGTAACTGGCATGGTGACTTCGCTCGACGGAACCTCGATTGCCTTGCAGTACGACACCTATGGAGTTACCGCCGGGGCCCCGGTGGTCCTGCGGGTAATGAACAATTACAGCTATGCCAACGTGATTGCGCAAGGAAGCCTATTCGCGATCGTGGGCTGTGGACTGGCCACCCCCGGTTCGCAAGCCGTCCTGCAGGACGCCACCAAGGGCCTGCCCCTGACGCTGAATGGCGCCAGCCTCTCGGCCACCGTCAACGGCGCCACCACGCAGCCGGCGATCTACTACGCGACCGCGACCCAAATAGCGGCAGTGCTTCCCTCCGCTACCCAGGCGGGAGTGGGAACCTTTTCCGTCCAATTCAACGGCCTAACCAGCAATTTCGCCACGGCGGGCGTGGGGGAAACCGCGTTCGGATTCGACTCTTTCTACGAAACCGGCATTGGACCGGCGGTGGCCACCGACGCCAGCTACGAACTGGTCACCCTCACCCACTCCGCGAGTCCCGGCGGGGCGATTACATTTTGGGGATCCGGCCTGGGCGCCAGTCCGCAGGACAGCGACACCACTTATACAAAGACCCCGCATAGCATCTCGGTGCCGGGGCTCCCGCTGCAAGTGCTGATCGGCGGCCTTCCCGCACAGATCCTTTATCAGGGCCGCAACGGATATCCAGGCCTGGATCAAATCAACGTCATGGTCCCGCAGAGCGTTTCCACCGGCTGCGCGGTTTCCGTGGTGGCGATTAACTCGAATTACCAGATCATCAGCAATTTCATGACGCTGCCTATTGCGACCGGCGGCGGCGCGTGCAGCGACCCCCTAATGGGGATCGGTGCGCAGCAGATTGCGTCGCTCAGCGCCAAGAGCGCGGTGAATGTGGGCCTGTTGACTATTGGACAGCAGAATGGCGTTTTCTCCTACGGAGCCGCCCAGGCGAATTTCTTTACGGTGCCCGGCTCGTCGCTCGGCGCATGGCTCGCCGGGCAGAATATGGGCCTCGGTCCGCGGCTCTCGCTGGGAAGCTGCGTCGAAGGCCCGGGATACGGTAATTGGTTGGCGTGGCTGCTTCCACCTCAGCTACCGACGCTAGATGCCGGAGCCTTGACCGTCACGGGACCGGGCGGAACCACCGCCTTGCCGGAGCTATCCGGCACTGCCGGCGAATACGTGGCCAGCCTGCCGTTCGAAGACGGATTGTGGAATCCACTCACCGGGGGAACGTTCACATTCAACGGTGGCGGAGGAAAGGATGTGGGAGCCTTCACCGCGACCCTGAATTTTCCGATTCAAGAGAACTTCACCAACCTCCCGGCGGGCACTCTGCCCACGGAGATCCCCATTGGCGGGCAGACCATCACCTGGACCGGAGGGTCCGCTGCGGAGTTCGTGACGATCTTGGGAAACAATCCGAACGGCAGCTTCGCCTGCAATGCGCCCGCCACCGCCGGGCAGTTTACCATTCCGCCATCCGTGTTGGTGCCGCTGAGAAATGCGGGGTCCGGCGGGACTTTGCTCATCCAGGTTTCCACCTACCCGCAACCTGTTTCAGCGCCGGGCCTCGATGCCGGATATGTGTTTGGGTTCGTGGTGCCGCAAGAGTTGAACTCGGTCTATTATTACTAACCCGCGGCCGGCTCCCCGTCATTTGCCGCTGACGTATTCAGAAGGCGCCCGATCGAACTGGTTCTTGCAGCCTTGCGAGCAGAAGTGATAAGTGGTCCCCTTGTAGCTGGATTCGAGCGCGGCGCCGGTGGAAACGGGCATCCCGCAAACCGGATCGATGCGGCCGTCGCCCTTGGGCTTCGCTGCATACACGGCGTTCGACGCGCCGGTCGCGTCCCGCCAGCCCGTTCCCTGGTACTCCATATAGAATGCCGTCCGCTCGGCGATGAAGCGCCCGTAATAACGCTCGACCACGCGCAACGCCAGATCCATGCCCGAGGTCAATCCTCCCGCCGTCGCCAGATGGTCGCCGGCTTCCACAAACCGGTAGCCGCGCTTCAGTTGAATGTCGTGGAACTGCATTGCGAATTGCCCGTAGGAACCGTGATGCGTGGTCGCGGCTTTGCCCGCCAACAGTCCCGTTTTCGCGAGTAGGAACGCGCCCGTGCACACCGACATCGTCAGGTCCGCCGCTTTGGATGCCTGGCGGATTCCAGCATGGCATCGCTGCCGTGCTGCGCCGGAATGACGATCGCCTTGGGAGCCGGAGCGTTCTCAAAGCCGTAGTTCGGAATCAACTGCATCCCGCCGGAAACCGTCACCGGCCGCGTGTTCTCCGACACGGTATAGAAGTGGAAGCCGTCTACGTGGTTCGTTTCCGCCGGGACCATGGTGTCCCGAAACACTTCCCAGGGACCGCTGAAATCAATGACCACGGCGCCTTCCGAAATAGGGAAGGCAACCGGAACCCGACCGGTGGCAGGCGGCGTGAATTTTTTCCCGCCCGGGGCGGTCTGGTCCGCCAGTGAGTATCGCATGGCCGCGAGTCCCGCGGCAGCCGTGAATAAAGTTCGTCTTGTCATAGCCGCTATGTTTTCATATACGGCCCAGGCGCCCAATGGCATCGCGGCAGAAAAGACCTTCTTCCGACAAATTCTGCCATACTGCGAAATATGCAAGTCCGTCGCGTCGTCCTTCTGGCGGTGCCCCCCATCCGGATTCCGGATCTCACCGCGCCCTTCGAAGTGTTCGCGCGATCGGGCGGTTACCGCGTCGAGCTGGCGTCCTCGAATGACACCGGACTGGTCACATCAAGCTCCGGCCTCACGCTGGCCGGGGCGCAGTCCTACCGTAACCTCCGCGGCCCCATCGATACGCCGATGCTGCCCGGCGGCGATGGCGCCGAAGAGATTATCTGCGATACGGGCTTCCTAAGCTGGCTGCGCAGAACCTCGCGCCGCGTGCGCCGTGTCTGTTCCGTTTGTACGGGCGCATTTCTCCGCCTCCGCCACGGCTCCATCGACGCAACAAATATCCACAGTACACCAGGACGGACCGGATGACTGTTACAATTCCGTTACGATTTGGGGGCCGTTGACAACTATACCTACCGGGGTATACTATCATGGAAACAGATGGCACATGTCGTCCGCGACAAAAAAAAGCTCCTGAACCGGATTCGCCGCATCAAAGGACAGGTCGAAGCTATCGAACGATCCCTCGAGGAAGGCGCCGAATGCGCGCATATTCTGCACACGGTGGCCGCGTGCCGGGGCGCCATCGATGGGTTGATGGCCGAGGTGATTGGGGGCCACATCCGCTTTCATGTGGTCGATCCGGACCACAATCCGGCTTCGGAACGCGCCCAGGCGGCCCAGGAGTTGATCGACGTCATCAAGATGTACATGAAGTAAGCACTCAGGATCGGGAGGGACAGGCATGCCGGGATCTCATGCGCATGACCACGAGCACGGCCCCCAGGGCGTGCCCATCGAGTGGGTCGCATTGGCGCGAATCGGTTTTGTTGGACTGGCGATCGTTGCGACATGGCTCCGGCTCTGGCAGCCCTTGCCGCGCTTCGATATCGCAGGCTTTGCGGCGGCCCTGATCGGCAGCTACCCTATATTCCACGAAGCCTTCGCGGACCTCCTGTCGCGGCGCATGACCATGGAACTCTCCATGACGATCGCGCTGGTATCCGCGCTGGCTATCGGCGAAGTATTCACTGGGCTGGTGATCGTCTTCTTCGTCTTGATCGCCGAGGTTCTCGAGGTATTGACCGTCGGCCGCGGACGCCGCGCCATTCAAGATCTCCTGAACCTCCTGCCACAGCAAGTGGAGCTGCGGCTTCCGGACGGCGTACACCCCGCCAGCTTAGCGGAACTGCGCGCGGGCGACGTGGTGCTGGTCCGGCCGGGCGGCCGCGTCCCGGTGGACGGCGTGGTGGTGGGTGGCCAGTCGTTCATCGATCAGGCCACCATCACGGGCGAGTCCATGCCTATGGAGAAGACTCCGGGCGCGCATGTTTATGCAGGCACCGTGAATCAGTCCGGAGTGCTCGAAGTTCAGACCGAAACGGTGGGCGGCGACACGGCGTTTGGAAAGATCGTCGAAGCGGTCGAACAGGCCGAGCGTTCGCGCGCTCCCGTGCAGAAAACGGCCGACCGCCTGGCAGGCTACCTCGTCTACTTTGCACTGACATGCGCCGCGTTCACATTCATCCTGACGCACAACGCGCGCTCCACGATTTCGGTGGTGATCGTGGCCGGCGCATGCGGCATTGCGGCCGGCACACCGCTGGCTATCCTGGGCGCCATAGGACGCGCGGCCCGTCACGGCGCCATCGTGAAGGGCGGATTGTTCATGGAAACCCTCGGCAAGGTGGATACGGTGGTGCTTGATAAGACCGGCACGCTCACCCTTGGAAACCCCGGGGTCGTCTCCATCGACCCTTCAGCCGGAATCGCGCGAGAGCGTTTGTTGCACGTGGCCGCGAGCGCGGAGCGCTATTCCGAACATCCGTTGGCGCGCGCCATTCTGACGGCGGCCAACGAAGCTTCCCTCGGGCTGGTCAATCCGGAGGGATTCTCATACACGCCCGGCAAGGGTATTTCTTGCCGTGTGGATGGCGCGGAGACGGTCGTGGGAACCAGGGCATTTCTGCTGGAGCATGGCGTGCAGCCCTCCACTCCGGCTGTGGACCACGATTCCTCCAGCGAAATACTGGTGGCGCAGGGCGGCGTGCATCTGGGGAGCCTGAGAATCGCCGATGTGCTGCGGCCTGAAGCGGTGGAAGCCGTGCGGGCGCTGCGGGAGATGTCCATCCGGACGGTTCTTCTGACGGGGGACGCCGCCTCCATTGGCCGCGCCATAGGACAGCAGCTTCAAGTGGATGAGGTCGAGGCGGAGCTTCTGCCCCAGCAGAAGCTCGATCGGGTTAGAAATCTACGCAGCGCAGGCAAGACGGTCGCGATGGTTGGCGACGGGATCAACGATGCTCCCGCGCTGATGGAGGCCAACGTTGGAATCGCGATGGGTTCGGGCACCGAGATCGCACGCGAAAGCGCCAACGTGCTGCTTCTGGGCAACGACCTGCTGAAGGTGGTCGAGGTGATCCGGATCGCGCGCCGGTGCCACCGGATCATCATGACCAATTTCGCCGGCACCCTGGGAGTGGACAGCGTGGGAGTGGCGCTGGCGGCGTTCGGATATTTGAACCCCGTGCTAGCGGCGTTGATTCACGTGACCTCGGAAATGGTGTTTATTCTCAATTCCGCCCGGCTGCTTTCGCGGTCGTCCGGAGGCGCGCCGCCCGCCACTTCCCGCGAGAGGGTGGCGATCTTTTCGACGGAGCAGACGGCGGCCTGAGGAATGTCCGCCGATCCGGCATTTTAGATCGATCGTCATGGGAAGCAGCCCGACTGCCGGAATTTCCTTTGGGGTAGCGGCCAACGGGCGTAAAGTTACGGAGTGCGTGGTCCGGGCCGGGGAAAGAGGAAGCTTTCAATTTCGCGCAGAGAAGAAGTCCGCACGCTGCTGCTGATCGGAGTCGGCATCACAATTCCCATCGCCGGAGCGCTATTCGGCGTCTTCGCCACGAGCCGCCCCGATCTTTCCGAGCTCGTGCCGATCGGGAACGTGCTCAACTGGTCCAGCCTGCTTCGCGACCATCCTCACGGTTTGGATACGCGATCCGCGCTTTTCACGGGAGCGCCGGTGCAAGCTCTCGGATACATGGCCGATGGCGATCATGCACGCAGCGCCGGAGAGTGGGTCCAGGATTTCGTCCTGTTGCCTGACGCCGGAAACTTGTTGCATCCGGCCCATCGATTCGGAGACCAAATGATCGCCGTGCATCTCACTCCGAACGACCGCGTCCGGTTCTCGTCCAGGGCTCTGGTCTGGGTGTGGGGGACGTTTCGCGCCGCGGCGGGCGGGGCGGCGGGTGCGCAGCCTCTTTACGCGATCGAGAGGGCGCGCGTGCTAACGGCTGAGAGAGCGGATATCCGGAAGTACTTTACGGAATACTAGTCCGTCCGGGAACCTCTCCCCGGCAAAGCTGCGCGGCAGGCGGCCTGCGAGGCCGCCGCAGGCTGCGAGCTTGCCCCACAAGAGCAACTAAAAGTGCAAGCCGACGGTCGCCGTTATGGCGCGCGGCGTGACGTAGTGGGTTCCACTAAAGGTCGAAAGGAAATTGTAGAGCGCATATTCGTTCGTCACGTTCACCGCCGACAATCGCAAGCTCCACTTGTATTTGTCGCTCTTGAAAAGATTGTCGATTCCCACCGCCATATCGAACAGGCTGCGGGGTTGGATGCGCGGCGGATTGTGATCGTCGTTCTCCGTGCCGGCTGCGGGTATTTTCACCAGGTTCGAACCGTACTCAGATGCCGGACACAGCCCATTGGGACTGATGGGCGTGGTCGGAGTCGCGTGCACGCTCCCGCAATAGAGTCCGGCCTGGAACTGCTGGTCCGGGGTCAGTCCGGACACATCCACCTCGGCGTCCGTTCCATTGGGTCCATTCGCGCAATTGCCGCCGATACACGGCACCGGGCCGGCCACCAGGCCGCTATCGTAACGCCAGTTAAAGCCGAACCACGGCCCCTTCTTCCATGGCTGATATTGCAGGTGAGTGGTCTCGTTAAAATTCTCGTCGTGGTCGATGCGAAACACTTCCGACCCGACCGGCGTCGCGCCGATGCCGCTCACTTGGGGCTCGAAGAACCGCGCCGCCACGTGCGACATCACCACAAACGCGGTAAAGCCATGCCAGTTCGGGACGCTCACGCGGAAGGCGTATCCCGGAATCTTCGAGCGGTCCCACTCGATCGGAAACGTGATCGGCGAGTCGCCCAGCACGCTGAAGTCGTAGGCCTTGTGCGTGTATTTCCAGATATATTCACCGTCGAATACCAGGTACTTGCCAAACGCTTGCCCCAGTCCCACGTGGAACTCATTGCGCCAACCCGGACTCAGCGGCACATTGCTCACGCAAGGCGAGATCGTGGAGGACATTAGCGCGTTGATCACCGGGTTGTTGCATCCCTCACTCGAGAGCACCAGGTTCTCGTTGAACGGCGTCTCCAGCGACCGCGCGTAGGAAATCCGCAGCACCGTGCCTGTCTGCTTGACGTTGTAGGCGATGCCCATGCGCGGCTCCACCTGGTTGGCGGTGACCAGCCCATCGTAGTAGTCGAAGCGCACACCCAAATTGAAGGTCCAGTTTTTCTTGGTAATGGTGTCCTCGATGAACGCGGATGGTTCCCGTACATTGGCGTGACCGTAAAAATGGTACGAGCCGCTGGTCGAGTTGGGGCAGTGGTCCGAAGCCGGCAGCGCGGCGGTGCGGGTCAAGTCGTAACAGGCCAGCAGGGAACTGAAGCTCGGATTCGGCGTCAGCGGGCCGGCGCATTGCGCGGGATCAGTCAACCCGGCGCCCGTATAGGGGCTGCCATCCGCATTCAAGCACACCGCGTTCAACGTGGGATCCACAATTCCGATCGAATCCTTTTCCGTCAAGATGGTGTCTTCATAGGTGATCCCCGCCTTCAAGTTGTGGATGCCGTTGACGTATGACAGGGTCGCACGCAGCCCGGCGCTGGTCAGAGTGCGGTTCTGGCCGATCGTCTGGAGCTGCAGATCGGGTTGCAGGTCCGAGAAAGGATTGTCGCTCGGATAGTAGTTGAATTGATCCTGACGCAGAAAGCCCCCGAACGTGACCACCGTGCGCGCATTCTCGATCCGCGTCCAGGTGGGCGCCACGTTGAAGGTCCTGATCTGCGACCGCTGGTCCGTAGGGCCAACGGGAAAGCCGTTGGGACCCAGGCCGTTGTTGTCCACCACCAGTCCCGACCACGCCGTGGCGTCTTGGCCGTCGTAGGAATTCGGCGTCTGGAACCAGGATCGCGTAAAGCCCAGATTCAGATTGAGCGTATTCGCCGCGGAAGGCTTGAAATCCAGGCGGTCGAAGAAGTTCTCTTCATTGCCATGATCGTGAAAGACCTGGAACTCCGGCCCATCCAGGAAGCGGCCCGTGTTCATGCCGCTGGCCGAAATGAAGTTGCCCCAATTCTGGCCGCCGTAGCCCAGGTTGAATCCGGCGTTGCCGGTGCCGAAGCTGCCGTAGGAAGCCGTGATGTCGCCATGCGGCTGAGTCTGCCCCAGTCCCGAGCGCGTGGTCACCACGATCACCACGCTGGTCTTGTCGCCGTACTCGGCCGGAGGCGCGCCCGCGATCACCTCCATGGACTGCACGGAGTCGAGCGGGATCTGATTCGAGAAAACCTTGCTTTGCTGGTCGGTGATCGGCTCGCCGTCGAGCGAAAACGAGTTCGAAGCGTGATCGCCGAATCCATGAAAAAGCCCATTCGAGTCGGCGGAGATTCCCGGGCTCGCCAGGGTGACCAGCGAGCTGAGCGAGGAGGATGAGCTCTCTAGCGGCAGCTTGTCGAACAAGTCGCGATCGACATCCGTGTGGGTGGTGGACGTACTCTCGACTAAATCCTGACCGGACTCCACGGTGACCGTCTGGGTCTCCTTGCCGAGGGCCAAGGCGATCTTCAACTCCAAAGGTACGGCCGACCTTATGTTTATGTCCTCGGCGCCGGCTTGAAACCCGGCGGCTACGGCGGACAAGTGGTAGTTGTTGGCCGGAAGGTTGCCGAACTCGAACCTACCCTGGCTATCGCTGACCGCACTGCGGCTGTAGTGCGAGACGGGGTTCTCAATCGTGACCACAGCGCCGGCGATGACCGCCCCCGAAGGATCCAGGACCGTTCCGTGCACGGTTCCGCTGCTCGATTGGGCGAGAGCGGACGATCCGCAGCCGACCGATACGGCCAGGAAGACAAGGATATCCGTCGCGAGCCTCTTCATATTATTAATTCTGGAGGCGGTGGCGGCCAAACCCTAGAACAATCCGACCAGCGGGCTGGTGCTAAAAGTGAGCGAACTGCTTTTGGCGATAGACGGGCGGCAGCCAAGTGGGGCAGCGCCATGCGCTGCCGCCATTTCAGTGGGACCGCCCCGTGGCGAGCGCAGCTCGCTTCCGCGCCACGCGAGCGCAACTCGCTTCCGGGCGCGCTCCGCGCGCCGCGACCGCAGGAGTGCGGTCGCGGCAGGCATTGAGTGCCTGCGCCACGAGGGCCGACCCACTGAAAGAGATAGCCGGTTTTGGATCGTCACAGAGGGGCCGGTGCTTACAGCAACTCGAAGAGCACCTGCCCGGCTTTCACCGCATCCCCCGGCGAAACGTGCACGGCCTTCAACACCCCGTCCACTTCCGGGCTGACGTTATTCAGCATCTTCATGGCCTCGATCACCATCACCGGCTGGCGCCGGGTGACCGCCTCGCCGGCCACGGCCAGCACCGCAATCACCTGGCCGGCAATCGGACTGCGGCAGACCGCGTCTTCCGGCAGCCGCAACGCCGGCCGTACGTGCAGAACCGACTCGGGAATAGCAACTTCCGGTCCGCCCTCGGCCGGCGGCGCGTCCAGCGGCGGCGGCTCCACCAGTTCGTGCGCCCAGCGCGCCAGAGGCACGGTTAGGCTGTGCGATCCCTGGATATCCTCGCGCCCGTGGCGGGCCCAGGGATTCGCGCTGTGACCACCCACGCCGGCTCGGGCGGCGGCGGCCGCGGCAAGTTCGTCGTCTTCGTTGGCCATTGCGATCCCTCCATCGCTTACAGCGGGATCAATCCGTGCTTCTTTTGCGGGCGCCAGTCGCGCTTGGCAGCCAGCGCATCCAGCGCCTCGGCGATGTACGCGCGCGTCTCGGCCGGTTCGATGATATCGTCCACCAGGCGCATGCCGGCCGCCACATAGGGTGTCGCGAACGTGTCTGAGAACTGCTGCACCAATTCGCGGCGCTTCGATCCGTTATCGTGCGCCGCCGCCAGTTCGCGGCGATAAAGCACCTCCACCGCGGGCTCCGCTCCCATCACGGCGATCTCCGCCGAAGGCCAGGCCAGCGAGCAGTCCGCGCCCAGTTCCTTCGAGCACATCGCAATGTACCCGCCGCCGTAAGCCTTGCGCACAATTACCGTGATCTTCGGTACGGTAGCCGCCGAATAGGCGAACAATAGCTTCGCGCCGTGCCGGATAATACCGCCGTATTCCTGGTCCACGCCCGGAAGGAATCCCGGAAGATCGACAAACGTGAGCAGCGGAATATTGAACGCGTTGCAGAAGCGCACGAAGCGCGCGCCCTTATCGGAAGCGTCGATGTCCAGCGCTCCGGCGAGCACCGACGGCTGATTGGCCACGATTCCCACCGAGCGCCCGCGGATGCGCGCGAAGCCCACCACCAGGTTCTTGGCGAATTCGGCCTGCACCTCCAGAAAATCGCCGCGGTCCACTACCCGCGCGATTATCGTCTTGATATCGTAACCGCTCTTGGGATCGGCGGGCACGATATCGTTGAGCTCGTCGTCGTCGCGCGGCGCGGGGCCGGGATCCAGGCGGGGCGGTTCTTCCAGATTGTTGTTAGGCAGAAACGAGAGCAGGCGCTGGCAAATCTTGATGGCTTCGACATCGTTCTCAGCGACGAAATGGACCACGCCGGATTTGTTCATCTGCGCGCGCGGGCCGCCCAATTCATCGGCCGCCACGATCTCGCCGGTCACCTGCTGGATCACCGCCGGGCCGGTGATGAACATCTGGGCATCATGCGTTTGAATGATGAAGTCCGTGAGGGCCGGGCTGTACGCCGCGCCGCCCGCGCAGGGTCCGCAGATCAGCGAAATCTGGGGCACCACGCCGGAAAGCATCACGTTTTGATAAAAGATGCGCGCATAGCCCGCCAGGCTGCCGACGCCTTCCTGCACGCGCGCGCCGCCGGAATCGTTGATGAAGATGAACGGCGAGCCGGTCTTCAGCGAACAGGTCAGCGTGTCGGCGATTTTGTTGCCGTGCACCTCGCCCGCCGATCCGCCGGCTACCGTAAAATCCTGGCTGGCGACATGCACCAGCCGTCCGTCCACGCGGCCGCGGCCGGTCACCACGCCATCGGCCGGCATCTCTTTGCCATCCATGCCGAACAGGCGTCCGTTGTGTTTGGCGAACATGCCGGATTCGTGGAAAGATTTCTTGTCGAGCAGCAGGGCCAGACGCTCGCGCGCCGTGAGCTTGCCCGACGTATGTTGCTTCTCGAGGCGCTCGCCGCCTCCGCCGAGCCGCAGGCGTTCCTTGACACGGCCCAACTCTCGCACGCGCTCTTTAATAGCGGCTTCCATGCTTTTCTCCGGACCTTATATTGTAGCTGATTTCCAGATAATTGTATCCGATAATATGGAGGGTGGGCAATCTTGCCCGCAGCCGGCTTTCAGCCCGCCCGGCCGCCTAAAGGGCGGCCGCGGCCAGGATTGGCCGCCCTCCAAAACGTGGCCAGTTGCACGGCCATCAGGATGCCGCCTTGCCAGCGCAGCGGAGCCGCCGGTTGCGCGAACAGATCCGCGCCTTTGTCCAGCAGCGCGAGAGTCCACGCGCTCAGCAAATATGCGAGGTAGTTCCCGCGCGCCACGTACTTGACGAACAACACGGCGGCCGCCAGATACATCAGCCGGATATCGAAATAAAGGAAGAATTCGCCAGCCGTGTGAACCGTGCCGGGCACTAACCCGGCGGCCGCTACGAGGCCTGCCAGCACGGCGGCGCCGTGCCAGCGCCGTAGATAGTGAACCAGGTGCGCGGCAACCGCCAACAGCGCCAACCAGAACAACGCCTCCTGGCAGGCCGACGCGATGCCGGAGGCGGCGGGCGAGACCGTGGCGAAAGCGGTCCGCACATCCGCGGAGAGCAGCGCTTGCGCATGGAAGCGGTCGATCGCCAGCCAGCGCAATCGGCCCAGCGCCACGGCCAGCACCGCGGCCAGACTCGCGGCGAAAATGGCATCCACGCCGCACAGCTTGCGGTTCGCCGCGCGAAACACGCCCAAGGCGTCGGGGTACAGCGCCAGGACGATCGCAATGCCACAAGCAATGGCGATAAACAGCGCGAGAGCCCCGATGAACAGCCCCACGCCCAGAGTCGCTTCGAACGATTCCAGCGAGAAAGTGGTGGGATACTGGCTGAACAGCAGCGGAAACGTCATGGCCATGCCGGCCAGCGCGACGGCCCCCAGCGGGAGCGCCGCCCACAGCGCCCGGCCCCAGCGCAGCGTGCCGCGGCGCGTGTGTTCGATCAATAGCCAGATACCTAGGACCAACAAACTGGCGCTCACCGCGATGCGCAGCACCAACAGCAAGTACGACAGCGCGTTGCGCCGCTCGCGGGCGCGCGCGAACGTTTCGGGCAGTTTCCAGTAGGAACCGAACGAGGCGATGCGGTCGCCGGCCAGTGTCACGCGCACCCGGAAATGGGCGTCGGCGAGATTATGCGCGTCTCCCGGCGCCGCTTCCCACTCGAGCGCGTAATCGCGGCGCGCTTTCTTCTGTTCCGTAGTGGATTCCTTCAAGACGAACCCCGCCAGCGACGGCAGGCCTTGCGCACGCAACACCAGATCGCGGGCGGCATCGGCGGATAGCTCCGCGCCGGGCTGGTCTTCGGGCACTATGTGTTCGAACTCGAATACGCTGCCGTCTTCCGGATTCACAGTCACGCGCGCTTCTTCGCGCTGCAGCGGCTTGAAGAAGCGCACCGTCCAACCGTGCAGCGGGACTTGCCGGTGCATCGCGCCGGCCACGTACGCGATATCCCGTCGCTCGACGAAATATTTGGCGGTGAGGCGGGTATCGGCATCGTCCCAGCCGGTGGCCGGAAAAACCACCGCGCGGTATCCCTGGGCATCGAAGCCTTGCGCGCGCGCGAATTGTTCGGCCGCGGCACGGGCGCGCGTGGGGCCAATGGCAAAGCCAGGCTCGCCGCCGAATTCGTCGACGTGCACGAGAGCTACGACGATAGCGCACGCGCCGAGGACGAGCAAGCCGGCTTGACGGCGGCGGGCGGACCAACGCGCGTAGGGCGGGCTTTCGGGTTCGAGGGCCGCCGGTCCCGGGCCTGGCGCTAGCGGCTCGACGGCCGCATCGGGCGCGCGCGCGGGCTCCGGCGCGAAGCCCCCGCGCCGCAAGTAGGCGATGCCGGCGAAAACCACGGGCAGCGCCATAATCCCCGCGCTGGCCGCGCCCGAGAACACGAAGTACGGGTGGTGCGACCGCAACAACAGCAGCGCGGTGTACATGGCATCCACCGAGTAGTGCCACACCAGCGTCGGCAGGATGCCCCAGCGCAGCATAATCATGCCCAGCGCCACGCCGCCGATTCCCACCTCCACGCCGCGAATCCAAAATGGCTGCTGCGGGTACGTGGCGTGTCCAAACCCCCAGATGAACGCCGCCAGCACCACCGCGAGCGGCACGTAGCGCAGCAGTTTCGACAGGAACGGGATGGCGAACATGCGGAACATGAACTCTTCGGAAACGGCCGGCAGGAATCCGCCGAGCAGCACAAAGAGCCAGGGCAGGCGCGTGTTCAGCAGATCGTCGTAGGGCACGTCGGCGGGCGACCACGCACCGAAGCGATAAGCCACCATGTAGAAGGCCGTCTGGTAAGCCACAAAAACCGCGGCCAGCGTGATGCCCAGGATCGTGCCGAGGAAGAATTGCTTGCTGCCGAGGCCGCGCCGGCTAAACATCAAACCCAGCGGCTGCCGCGCGCGGTAGCGTGCGCGATAGAGCGGCTCCGCGCCGGCGGTAAGGATGAACAGCAACCCGCCCGCGCCCAGTGCGCCGGCCAAGTTGCGCAGCAGTTCCTGCGCGATGAAGCTGGCGTAGGAATCCGTGGTCGGATAGTTGAATTCGGCCAGCGGTTGCGCGTTCCAGTTCGCCAGAAAATAGAGCAGCGCGCCGATCGCGCCCACAGTCCCTGCAATTCTCCAGCGGACATCCCGGCCGCGCACGCGCAGCACAATGGTGACCAGCAGACCCAACGCCAGCAGCATCATGAACCCCGAGTCTATGGTGCCGGCCGTAAGGTTGCGCGAGCGCAGCCCTTCGTAGGCGCGCTGCCACGTCTCGGGCACCTTCAGATATTCGCGGTAGGCGCCCACCTCGCCGCCGAGCACCGTCACTTCCAGCCGGTACGTGGCAGCGTGAATATCGAAATCGCGCTCTTTCCATGTGAACGTGTGATCGGTGCGCGCGGGACGGGAGACGCTGGAACCCTGGACAAAATCGAGCGTGGCGGGGTCCTTATGCATGGTGTCGCGCAGGAAGCGCTCGGCGATTGCGCGCGCCTCGCCGACGGACAGGCTGGCACGCGCGTCGGCTTCGGGAATCTCGTGCCGGAAGCCGGCCAGTTCGCCCGCGGGAGTCACGTCGACGCGGAACTCTTCCTTTTGTAACGGACGGAACCAGCGCCACGACCAGCGCCACAAGCGCACGTGGCTGCCCATGATGCCATTCGCCCGGTCCAGGCCCAGCTCGCGTTCGAGGAAGGTCTTGGCATCGTCGTCGTAACTAAACCGGGAGGCTTGGCGATAGCCGTTAATGTGGAAGTCCTGCGAGGCGAGGAAGCGTTCAGCCTGCGCGCGGGCCTGATCGCGGGTGACGCGGAAATCGATGGAGGCTTCCGGGAACGCGCGATAAAAGTAGCGCGCGGAGAACCAGACGGCGCCGGCCAGCAGCAGAAAGCAAACGGCCAGGAAACGGAAGTCGGCGCGGCGGAGGCGTTCAGGCATGGCGTTTCACGTTTCCTGCCAGGCGCTTCACGAACTCCACGTCCCCTTCCAGAAAGTCGAACCGCGGCAGTTCCGCAGGCGCCACCCAGCGCATCTCCTCGAACACGCAATTGCGCGGCTCGCCGGAAAAATCGGTCACCGCGTGGAAAATCAGCAGAATTGGATCTTTGCTGGGGTAGCGGAACGGGTACCGTTCCACCTCATCCCCAATTTGGCAGTCCAGCGCCAGTTCTTCGTGCAACTCGCGGCAGAGGGCCTGTTGCGGACTTTCGCCGGCTTCCACCTTGCCGCCTGGAAACTCCCATTTCAGGGCATGCGCCTGCGCCGCCGTCCTGCGGCAAATCAGAATGCGCCCGCCGCGCCGAATAATGCCCGCGACCACGGTAGTCAAGTCAGGCCAGCTCCAACGCCTTGAACCGCTCCAGTTCCGCGGCCGGCAGCTCCGGCAGCTTCTCGATCCGTTGCCGGAACCATGCCCACGGAATATGGAAAAGCTGCACGCTGGGCTGGAACTTCGAGCTGTCCTGGATGAAGCAGCTATGCGTACACCAGCAGTTCGCCCGCGGAATCTCGCGCACCTCCGCGCGCATGGCCTCCGACTCCAGGGCGCGCCGCACGTCGAAATCGAAATCCGCCAGGTTTCCCACAATGCCGCGCATCTCGCAGGCGCGGAACCGGCCATTGTGGTCGATCACGATCGAGGTGTCGCCGGCCGTGCAAGGCATCGGCCACTTCTTCGGAGATTCCAGGCACTGCTCGTGCAAGTCGAAGTGGAACCGTAGATTGCCCAGATAATACATCTTGGCGAAATGCCGCACGCCCGGCGGAAGCCGTGCGAAAAGCTTGTCCGCATAGTGGCGATGAAACGGCATCAGACGGCGGTGGAGAGCCGCCACGCCTTCCTGGGTCAGTTGTTTCAGACTGGGGTCGGGCGCCGCCCCCCGCACGACTTCGAAATACTGGCCGTCGATCTGCGTGTGCTCCATCAGGTGCAAGCCCAGCGCCACAATTTCGTTGTAGTTCTCGCGCGTGATCACCGTCAGCACATTGCGCCGCAGCCGCTTTACCTCGCGATAGCGCCGCTCCGCCCCATCCATGGTGGCCAGCGTGCGCACGAAATTATGGGGCACGCCGCGGATGGAATCGTGCGTATTGGCCAGCCCGTCGAGCGAAAAATTCAGGTCGATGGATACGTCCGGGCAAAGCTCCAGCATGCGGTCCACGGTCCGGAAGATCTTGTCGGGCAGCAGACCGTTGGTCGGCAGATTGACGTTGCGGACCCCGTTCCGCCGGACGAACATCGCCACGATCTCGGCCAGATCTTCGCGCAAAAAAGGCTCGCCGCCCGAGAGCCACAGCTTGCGGAAGGGCGGCGCGGTGGCCGAGATGCGCTCGATCTGCGGCGTCGTGAGATCGTCGGGACTGTTAAGCTTGTCAAAGTAGAAACAGGTGCGGCACAGCGAATTGCAGCGCGACGTCACAAACAGAAAGAGCGAGTTGAACTCCCGCGCGCGCACGCGTTCCTTAAGGATCGGGAAATACTGCCGCATTAGAGTTATTGGAGCATAATTGTACTCGGCGCGCCTGCTCGATCACTTCCGGAATCCGCGCAATGTGGGCGAAATGCCGCCGCCGGCGGTGACGGTGGACGTGTCGAATCCGGTCTGCGGCGATATTCTGCGGTTGTCCGTGGAGTTTCGGGACGGGCGCGTGGCCCAGGCCCGCTACAAGACGCGGGGCTGCACCGCTTCCATTGCCGCGGGCTCCGCGTTGACCGAGTGGTTGATCGGCAAGACGCCGGCCGAGATCGCGGCCCTCCGCCCGGCCGACATCGAGAGCGCGGTGGGCGGCCTCAGCGCCGAATCCAAGCACGCCGCAAGGCTTGCGGTGGACGCCGCGCACGCCGTATGTGGCGCGGCCACTGCCGGATAGCTCGCAGTGGGTGGGGCAGGCGTCTACGCCTGCGGCGGGTCTCCAGACCCGCCCCTGCAAGCGCGGATCGCAGGCGCCGGAGCCTGTCCTACTAAGGCGCGGCGCAGGCATGCGGAGACGGGATGGTTTGCTCCTTGTTTTCGGAATAGCACCACTGCACCAGCGAGTCCGGCGTCTTTCCCGCGTTGGCCAGGCGCAGATCGTCGAGCGTGATTTCGTGGAAGTCGAAGGTAATGGACCCATCGGTCAGGACAGTGGCCAACAGGTAGCCGTAGACGTCCGTGCGGGCGATCGACGAACCGGTCTGTCCCGGGGGCAGGCGGTAGCGCACGGCGCCGGCCGTACCCACGATCCATCCGGGCAGTACCTGGTCTTTCCAGTAAGGCGTGTTATAGACATCGTCCATGATGAAATGCGAGTGACTGGCGAGCACGTATACCTTCTTGCCGGCGGCGCGCAGGTCCCACAAAAGCTGGTAGACTTCGCGGCCGCTTTGAATACCGGCGGGCGAGTCGCACATGCTGTGGCTCATGCCCTTGCTGCCCGGCAGCGCGGCATGCGTTCCCACCACGATGGCGGCTATCGCGCTGGACTGCCGGTCTTCCGCCAGGCGGGTGCGAATCCAGGCCATCTGCTCGCCGTCGAAGGCGCTGTTGGAGGCGTTGTCGAGCGAGAGGAAATCGACGTAGCCGTTCATCACCCAGTGATAGTAGGTACGGAAGCTGCCGGTGTCGCGGTCGCGATCGCGCTGCGCGCGCAGGCGGGGGCTGTTCAGATAGCTTTCAAATTGCGCGAGGTAGGCCGCGCGCGTGAGCGGATAAATCGGTTCGTGGTTACCGATCCCGAGGAAGATCTCCAGGGGATTGAAGGGCCGCAATTGCCGGTCGATAAAATCCGGCCAGGCAGTCTTCAAATAGGAAATAATAGTGAGGTGAGGATATGGCAGGTGCAGCGAGGCAGGCGGCGCCATATCTTCGTCGAAGTCGTAGATGGCGCGAAAATCGCCTAAGTGCCAGTAGAACTTCGAGCCAGTCTTCAGTACGCTCGCGGCGATGGCGGGCATGACGATGTCGCCGCAGTTGCGCGAATCGCCTGAAACGGCGAACTGCCACGCGGGGCTGGGAGGACCTTGCGCGATGGCCGCGGCACAAAGCGCGAGCAATACCGATATCGGTTTAATCATTTGTCGTTGTGCTGGCCAGAAACATCCGGAGGATAGGCCCGCGAGGCTGTTCCCACTCACGGCTCCAGCGAGAACACTGTGCCGCTGTTCGAGGTTCCGCCCACGATCGTCGTGCCATAGAGCAGTCCATCGCCGCCGATGACCACTCCCGCGTAGGGCGTGGCGCCGTCGCTGGGAGCGCCCGCAAAACTGTGCAGCGTGGTCTCGGTCCAAGAGCCGCCCGCCGATGCCGGAGCAGTCAGTGAATACACCATGCCAAAGAACGACGCGCCGCCATACCGGGTCGTGCCATAGAGCACGAGTTGCCCGCCCGTTCCGCTACCGATCGCCACGGGGGCGGACGGACTGGTATGGTATACCGGGAAACTGTAAAGCACTTCCTCAGTCCAGGCGCCGCCCGGAGACGCCGGCGGAGTCACCGAATATACCGTGCCATTGTTCGCAGTCCCGCCTTCAAAGGTCGTGCCGTATAACACTCCGCCCGGACCGATGGTCACACCGGCGTAAGGATTGCGCCCGTCGAAGCGGACGCCTGTGGGCGCGAAATGGTGCAGTGTCTTCAGCATCCAAGAGCCACCTGGAGCCGCCGGCGGCGTCAGGGAATACACGGTGCCATGCGGCGTCGTGCCGGAGCCCGCGGTCGTGCCGTAGAGCGTTCCGTCTCCGCCGATCGAAACCCCCGCGTATGGATATTCGCCGTCGCTGCCGTTGAAGCTGTGCAGCACGGTCTCAGTCCAGGCGCCACCCTGGGAGGCCGGCGGCGTCAATGAGAATACCACGCCCACGGTGTCGGGCACGCCGGCGCCGTTGTATTCCGTGGTGCCGTAAAGCACTCCATCTTTGCCGATCGTCACACCGGCTGTGGGGCCGCCGCCGTCGCTGCCGCCGGTGAAACTGTACAATACCTCTTCGGTCCAGGACCCGTGCGGAGAAACGGGCGCGGTCAACGAAAACACGGTGCCTTCGTTCGATGTTCCGCCATTGTAAGTGGTGCCGTAAAGCACGGTCTGTCCGCGGGGCCCGCCGCTGGCCACCACGCCTGCCACGGGTTGGCCCCCATCGCTGCCCCCCGTGAAGGTGTACAGCACGGTTTCGGTCCAAGGTCCGCCCGCAGAAGCCGGTGGGGTCAACGAGAACACCGTCCCGGAGTTCAAACTACCGTTGGTCTCGGATGTGCCATAAAGCACGGGCTGCCCGCCCGCTCCGTTGTCGATGACGAGGCCCCCGTGGGGACTGCTGGCGGTAAAGCTATAAAGGGTGGTTGCCACTTGTGCGCCGGCCAAGGAAATGAAGGCTTCGAACGTCAGCAAGAGCGTTCCGCCAGTTCTGATTGCGCATCGCATGAGTGTCATTAAGGTCCTCCGGTTGACGCGATTATCCCAGACGAGTTGGGCCGCGTCAACCTAAGCGTGGCGCCCCGGTCTTCGGCCGCGCCCTACACAATCATGATCGTTCCTTAACGACTTCCTTATGCCCCCCTTTCTATGGTGTGAAGAGGCACGTAGATGCAGGGCCGAATTATGTTCTTGCGCGACAGCGCCCAGTTGCCGCTGCCGGAGATCGCGCGGGAGGAACGCCCGCTCGAAGTGGTGGTGCCGTACACCAGCCCGCTCCTGACCGCCCGGGCGCTGGCGGCGGCCACCGAACTGGCGCGGGGGTTCGAAGCCACGGTCACGTTGATGGCCGTGTATGTGCTACCGTATCCTTCGCCGCTGGAATGCCAGGAAGGAATCCGAAAACGGCTGGAAGCCGAACTGATCGCGGTGGCGCGCACCAGTCCGGTTTCGATCCGCGTGAAGCTGGTTTTCGCGCGCGATCGCGAGGACGCTTACCTCGGTTTGCTCAAACGCCACTCGCTGGTTGTAATCGGCGCCAAAGATCGCTGGTGGAAAACGCGAGAGGAACGCCTGGCGCGGAGACTAACTTCCAGCGGCCACAGCGTCGCGGTCGTTAAGGTGAGATAAGAACATGCAGGATCTGTTTTTCGTGGTCATCACGATTTTGTTTTTCCTGATTGCTTGGGCGTACGTGCGCGGTTGCGACCGCCTCTAGGAGATCTGCCGTGGAATACATCGTTGCAGCCGTCATCGCCGCCGTAATAGGCGCATACCTGATTTACGCGCTCTTGCGGCCGGAGCGCTTCTGAGCCGCTGCGAGCCGGCCAGCTACCCCCCAAGAAAAGAGAACGCCAAGAGAGCGCCAAGAGAACGCCAATGACTTCAACCGGACTTCTTCAGATCTTCCTCTTCTTCCTCATTATCCTGGCGTTGACCAAGCCGGTAGGGACTTTCATGGCGCGCCTGTTTGAAGGCGAGCGCACCTTCCTGCATCCGGTGGTGCGGCCGCTGGAGCGGCTGGTATATAAGCTCAGCGGCGTGGACGAATCCGCCGAGCAGCACTGGACGCACTATGCCGGATCGCTGCTGGCCTTCAGCCTGGCGGGCGCCCTGCTGACTTATTTAATCCTGCGCATTCAGGGAATGCTGCCGTTCAATCCACAAGGCTTCCTGGGCAAATTGTGGTCCCCCGACCTGGCGTTTAATACCGCCGTCAGTTTCGACACGAACACGAACTGGCAGGTCTACACGCCGGAAGCGACAGCCAGTTACTTCAGCCAAATGGTGGGGCTGGCCGTGCATAATTTCACTTCGGCGGCAGCCGGCATCGCCACTGCCATGGCGATGGTGCGCGGATTTTCGCGTCGCTCGGCGAACTCCATCGGCAACTTCTGGGTGGATCTGACCCGCGCCACGCTTTACCTGCTGATTCCTCTCTCCATCGTCGGCGCGTTGCTCCTGGTTTCGCAGGGTTGCATTCAGAACTTCCATCCTTACGACAAAATAGCCACGCTGGAGGGCGGCGCGCAGACCATCGCGCAGGGACCCACCGCGTCGCAGGAAGCCATCAAAATGCTGGGCACCAACGGTGGCGGCTTCTTTAACGCGAATTCCTCCCATCCTTTCGAGAATCCCACGCCCTTCTCGAATTTTCTGCAGGTGCTGTTTATTTTCGTGATTCCAGCGGGCCTGACTTACACCTTCGGCAAGATGGTGAAGGATACCCGGCAGGGCTGGGCGCTGTTTGCCGCCATGAGTATCGTCTTCCTGTTGGGCGTCTTCGTGGTCTACCCGGCGGAGCAATCCGGCAATCCGAATCTGACGAAACTGGGATTGCAGGATGCGGCTACCGACACGCAGCCGGGCGGCAACATGGAGGGCAAGGAGGTACGCTTCGGCATCCCGGCCTCGGCCCTGTTCGCGGTGGTCACCACCGACGCCAGTTGCGGCGCGGTGAACAGCATGCACGATAGCTTCACGCCGCTCGGGGGGCTGGTGCCGTTGGTCAATATACAGCTTGGCGAAGTGATCTTCGGCGGAGTGGGCGCGGGACTCTACGGCATGTTGATGTACGCCATCCTGGCCGTATTTCTGGCGGGTCTGATGGTGGGTCGCACGCCCGAGTATCTGTGCAAGAAGATCGAGCAGAAGGAAGTCAAGATGGCGATGCTGGCCATGCTGGTTCTGGCGGCCAGTATTCTTCTCTTTTCCGCCGTCGGCATAGCGGTCCACTCCGCGAAGAACCCCTTGATCAATCCGCCCGGAGCCGCGGCTATCCTGACCAATAATGGCCCGCACGGATTGTCCGAAATGCTCTACGCCTACACCAGCGGAACGGGGAACAACGGCAGCGCCTTCGGCGGGTTTAGCGGCAACACGCCGTTCTTCAACACCACCGTGGGATATGCCATGCTAATCGGCCGGTTTCTGATGATGATCCCGCTGCTGGCCGCCGCGGGCAGCCTGGCGCGGAAGAAAATGGTGCCGGTTTCGGCGGGAACCTTCCCCACCCACGGCGGTTTGTTTGTGGTGTGGCTGGTGGGAGTGATTCTGGTTGTCGGCGCGCTGACGTTTTTCCCGGCGCTGTCGCTCGGCCCCATCGTGGAGCACTTCCTGATGAACAACGGCAAACTGTTTTCCATCCTGCTCGCGGGACTCTAGGAGTTGAGACAATGCCTGTAATGGAACCACCACCTTCTTCCTCGTACGTGACCGAGCCGCTGCTGATTTCCAAGAAGGCCGTGCGCGCGCGCCCGCTGCTGGACCCGCCCATCGTGAAGCGCGCCATTCGGGATTCGTTCGTCAAGCTGCATCCCCGGCTGATGATGAAAAACCCGGTGATGTTCGTGGTGGAAGTCGGCGCCGCCATGACCACCCTTGAGGTATTCAAGGATCTGGCCCAGGGCGCCAACATCGGGTTTACTTTTCAGATCACAATGTGGTTATGGTTCACGGTGCTGTTCGCGAACTTCGCGGAAGCCATGGCGGAAGGCCGCGGCAAGGCGCAAGCCGACACCCTCCGCAAGACCAAGACCGAGACCATGGCCAAGCGCCTGAAGAACGGCAAGAAATACGAGACCGTGGCAGCTACGGAATTGCGGCGCGGCGACGTGGTGCTGGTCGAGCGCGGCGACATCATTCCGGGCGATGGAGACGTGATCGAGGGCATTGCCAGCGTGGATGAATCGGCCATTACCGGCGAGAGCGCGCCGGTCATCCGCGAGTCCGGCGGCGACCGCAGCGCCGTCACTGGCGGTACGCGGGTGTTGTCCGACCAGATCAAAGTGCAAATCACGTCGAATCCCGGCGAAACGTTCTTGGACCGCATGATCGCGCTGGTGGAAGGCGCGGAACGCCAGAAGACGCCCAACGAAATCGCGTTGAACATCGTGATCGCGGGCTTGACATTTATCTTCCTGCTGGCGGTGGTGAGCCTGTATCCGTTCGCGCTCTACAGCGTGCAATCGGCCGGCAGCGGCCAGGCGCCCAGCGTGACGGTGCTGATTTCGCTGCTGGTGTGCCTGATCCCGACTACCATCGGCGGGCTGCTCTCGGCCATTGGCATCGCGGGCATGGATCGCGTGATGCAGCATAACGTGCTGGCCATGAGCGGCAAGGCCGTGGAAGCCGCCGGGGACGTGAACACGCTGCTGCTGGATAAGACCGGGACCATTACGCTGGGCAACCGCCAGGCGGTGGAGTTCATTCCCATCGGTGACGCTTCGGAAGTCGAACTGGCCGACGCGGCGCAGCTCTCGAGCCTGGCCGATGAAACTCCGGAAGGCCGCTCCATCGTGGTGCTGGCCAAGGAGAAGTACGCGTATCGCGGGCGCGAGGTGGCGGAGCACGAGGCGCACTTCATCCCCTTCACGGCGCAGACGCGCATGAGCGGCGTGGATCTGGACGGCCGTCGCATCCGTAAAGGCGCCACGGATTCCGTAGTGGAATTCGTGCAGGAGCAGGGCGGCAAGATTCCGCCGGAACTGACCGAAACTACGCAGCGCATTTCGCGCTCGGGCGGCACGCCCCTGGTGGTTGCGGACCGCGACCGCGTCCTGGGCGTTATCCATCTGAAAGACGTGGTCAAAGGCGGCATGCGCGAGCGCTTCGAGCAATTGCGCCGCATCGGGATCCGCACGGTCATGATCACGGGCGACAATCCGCTTACCGCGGCGGCCATCGCGGCGGAGGCGGGCGTGGACGACTTTCTGGCGCAGGCCACCCCCAAAGACAAGATGGACCTGATTAAGAAAGAGCAGGCCGGGGGCCGTCTGGTGGCCATGACCGGCGATGGCACCAACGACGCGCCGGCCCTGGCGCAGGCGGACGTAGGTCTGGCTATGAATACGGGCACCATGGCCGCCAAAGAGGCCGGCAACATGGTGGATCTGGACAGTAACCCAACCAAGCTCATCGAAGTAGTGGCCATCGGCAAGCAGTTGCTCATGACCCGCGGGTCGCTGACTACGTTTTCCATCGCCAATGATGTGGCTAAGTACTTTGCGATTCTGCCCGCGATGTTCATGGCCACTTATCCGTCGCTGGCGAAACTGAATATCATGTTTCTGCGGAACCCGCAAAGCGCGGTGCTGGCGGCCGTGATCTTCAACGCGCTGATCATCATTGCGCTGATTCCGCTGGCGCTGCGCGGCGTGGCCTATAAGCCGCTCAGCGCGGCCGCGCTGTTGCGCCGCAACCTGCTGATCTACGGCGTGGGCGGAGTGATTGCGCCTTTTCCGGGCATCTGGGTGATCGACCGCTTACTGGGCCTGCTGCACTTGGCCTGAGGACTAATTCATGAAACAAATATTGATTCCCGCTGTAATGCTGACGCTGGTGATCACGGTGCTCACCGGGCTGGTCTACCCGCTGGTGGTGACCGGACTGTCGCAGGTGCTCTTTCCCCACCAGGCGAACGGCAGCCTGATCACGGCAGGTGGCAAGGTGGTCGGCTCGGAGCTGATCGGCCAGAAGTTTTCGAAGCCGCAGTATTTCCACGGGCGTCCGTCGGCGGCGGGCGATGGCTACGATGCCGCCAACTCCGGAGCTACTAATCTGGGCCCTACTAACCAGGCGCTGATTAACCGGGTAAGAGACGATATCAAGAAGTTCCGAGACGAGAATCCGACTTATAAGGGTCCCATCCCGGCCGACCTGCTGACCAGCTCCGCAAGCGGACTGGACCCGCATATCAGCCCGGCGTCGGCGTTTGCCCAGGTGGACCGCGTAGCAAAGGCGCGCGGCGTGTCTCCCGACACCATCCGCAAAGCCGTGGAGCTCCACGTAGAAGGCCGCCAGTTCGGAATCTTCGGCGAGCCGCGGGTCAACGTCCTGGCCCTAAACCTCGCCCTGGACAAGTAATCCAACTGTAGGGCGGTAGCCCTCGTGGCGCACGCACTCGTGCGTGCCGTGTCGGCACTCCTGCCGACACAGGCGAGCTACGCTCGCCTGCGCTGACATGAGTGTCAGCGCGGCAGGCAGGGTGCCTGCGCCACGAGGCAGCGCGGGCAGCTACTCCACCGTAACCACCGCATCCTCCGGGTAAGCATGCATCCCGAACTCCGGCACATCCAAGCCCTCGAGTTCCACCTCCGGCGTCACCCGAATCGACTTCACCTTGTTCACCACGAAAAACACCCCATAAGTCGCGCCAAACGCCCACACCGCCATTAGCGTAGCGCCGCCGAGCTGGGTGAGGAACTGGCTGGTATCCCCGTACAGCAGTCCCGTCACCCCCTGCCCGGCGTGCCCCAAATAGCTGGTAGCGCCCACCCCATTCCAGCCCGAACCGTAAGTGCCGTCGGCGAAAATGCCTACGCACACCGCACCCAGCCAGCCGCAGAATCCGTGTACCGAAATGGCGCCGCAGGGATCGTCGATCTTAGTCACCCGCTCGTTGAACAAGACGCCCAGACACACTACGATCCCTGCCAGTACCCCGATCACCACCGCCGAATTCGGAGACACAAAAGCGCAGGGAGCGGTGATCGCCACCAAGCCGGCCAGCATCCCGTTGCAGGCCATAGTGACGTCCGGCTTGCCGAACATGAAGTACCAAAGCAGCAGGGCCGTCGCCGAACCGGCCACCGCGGCCAGGTTCGTGTTGATGGCAATCACGGAAATGCGCAGGTCGGTGGCGCCCAGCGTCGAGCCGGGATTGAAACCCATCCAGCCGAACAGCAGAATGAAAGTGCCCGTGACCACGTAGACCAGATTGTGCGCGGGGAATGCGCGCGGTTTGCCGTCCTTCCCATATTTGCCGAGACGCGGTCCCAAAATAATAGCCAGTGCCATCGCGCAGAATCCGCCCACGCCGTGCACCACGGTGGACCCCGCGAAATCCACGTAGCCATGGCCCAAATGCAGCGTGGTTCCGATTTGCGATAACCATCCGCCGCCCCACACCCAGCAACCGAATACCGGATAGAGAATGGCGCCGATGAATAGCTCGCAGAGAAGAAACGCCCAAAATGTGATGCGTTCGCAAATCGCGCCTACGATGATGTAGCCGGCGGTCTCCATGAACACGACTTCAAAGAGCGCCAGGCAGTTGCTGCCCGCGTCGTAGGCCGGGCCGGACATGAAGAACCCATTGCCGCCCAGGAATCCCCACAACCCATTGCCGATCAGAAAGTGATTCAGCGTCGGAGTGCCGCCCAGGTTGCCCGGCGCCGCGTTTACGGCCACCGCGCCAAACTGAAACGCGTAGCCCACTGCGTAGTACGCCAGAAACGCGAATACGTAGGCCGCGAAATTGAGCATCATCAGATGTCCGGCATTCTTCTTGCGCACCAGCCCGCAAGTCAGCAGCGCGAATCCGGCTTGCATGAAGAGCACCAGGTAACCGGTGTTGAGGGTCCACGCAAAATTGGTGGCGACGCGGATGTGGCCGACCGAATCCGCCAGTTTCACCGCCAGCGGCTCCTTGGCGGCCTGGGACTGGTAATCGTCGAAATCCTTCTTGTTCTTGGGATAGTCCGGCGAAGTCTTGTCCGCCGGGGCCGGCACCGCGAAGGTATTGCCCCCGGCGTCCACGGCGGTGGTCTTGTCGCCCGTGGCGATACCGGCCGGGTCCGGTTTGGGACCTTCGTCGGCGCGGCCTTGCGGCAGCAGGCATAGCAGCCCGGCGGCCAACAGCACGGCCATCTTGCTCATCGTTCAGTTCTCCTCAAATGGTGTGAAATTGGAATGCTTCCGGCGCGGTCGAGGCGCTGGCCGGGCTGGCCGAATCTCATAAAAAACCCGTAAGGAGACGAGGGCCAGCCATTTAAATAGAGTGAACCAAAGGGCGCGTGCGCAGGTCAAGACGAAATTTCTTTTGCGGCCTATAAGCTTTTTTGTGGTGGCCACGCATGGCAGAATGGATGACTAGAGGAGCATCGCGCAGCGTGCCGGCCAGCATCGACAAACGCCCCAGCCCCGAAGAGTTATTGCGCCGCGTGCAGGCCGAAGAACGCCGCGCCCGGCGCGGCCGGCTCAAAGTGTTCCTGGGCTACGCTTCGCGCGTGGGCAAATCGTTCCGCATGCTGGATGAAGGGCGGCGGCGCAAGGAGCGCGGCGAAGACGTGGTGGTGGCCGCCATCCAGTTTCCGCTCACGCCCGATCTGGAAGCCTTGATGGCCACCCTGGAGTACATCCCGGTGCTGAAGGAAACCTACGCGGGCAACGAGTACGAAGTGCTCGACGTGGCGGCGATCTTCCGCCGTCATCCGCGCGTGTGCCTGGTGGACGAATTGGCCTA
>Ga0181526_10000588_pt1 | contig 38020 bp, 33 predicted proteins | sample PEATcosm2014_Bin_35_FD_119750 | JGI IMG/M metagenome (GOLD analysis project Ga0181526, IMG submission 119750) | Peatland microbial communities from MTU Mesocosm Facility, Houghton, MI, USA - PEATcosm2014_Bin06_30_metaG | ecosystem: Environmental > Terrestrial > Soil > Wetlands > Peat | place...
CGAGCAGAAGGCCCGCTACCTGCGGCCGTTGTTCGACAACGAGGAGATCTGGTGCCAGCTCTTCAGCGAGCCGGGCGCCGGGTCCGACGTCGCCGGGCTGTCGACGAGGGCCGAGCGAGACGGTGAGGAATGGCTGCTGAACGGGCAGAAGGTGTGGACCACGCTGGCGCACATCTCGGCGTTCGGGTTGATCGTGGCGCGCACGAACCCCGACGTCCCCAAGCACAAGGGGATGACGGCCTTCCTCGTCGACATGAAGGCGCCGGGCGTCGAGGTACGCCCCCTCTTCCAGATCACCGGCGAGGCCGAATTCAACGAGGTCTTCTTCACCGACGTGCGCATGCCCGACAGCGCGCGGATCGGCGCCGAGGGCGAGGGTTGGCGCGTGGCGGTGACGACGCTCATGAACGAGCGGGTCTCCATCGGTGGCGCGGTCACCCGCCGGGGTGGAGGCCCGATCGGCGAGGCCCTCCGGATCTGGAAGGAGCGCTGGCAGGGGGACACGTCGCCCCACGCCCTCGCGCTGCGCGACCGGGTGGTCTCGAGCTACATCCGCAGCGAGGCGCTCTCCATGACCAACATGCGGGCCGCCCAGACGCGCAAGGCGGGCACACCCGGACCCGAGGGCTCGGTGGCCAAGCTCGCCTACGCCGAGGAGAACAAGCGGGTCTACGACCTGTGCATGGACCTGCTGGGCAATGACGCCATGTTGTTCCCGGCCGGCTACCCGATGACGCGGCCCGAGCTGGTCGGCATGGGATCTCCCGACGTGCACAAGCTGTTCCTGCGCGTGCGGGCCAACTCCATCGAGGGCGGCACGTCCGAGGTCATGCGCAACATACTGGGGGAGCGGGTGCTGGGTCTCCCCGGCGACGTCCGCACCGACAAGGAGATGCCGTGGAAGGACGTGCCGCGCAGCTGAGCGCCTCCCTGTCGTGATGGCGCCCGACATCGCCGCCGAGAAGCGGGCCGCCGCGCTGGCGGCGGCCGACCTCGTCGAGGACGGGATGCGGGTGGGCCTCGGGACCGGCACCACGGTCGCCGAGCTGGTCCCCGCACTCGGCCGCCGCCGGCCGGCGATCACCTGTGTGGCGACGTCCCCTGCGACAGCGGAGCTCGCGGTCGCCCACGGCCTGGACGTCCGGCCCTTCTCCGACATCGCTCGGCTCGACCTGGCCATCGACGGGGCCGACCAGGTCGACCCCGCAGGCTGGCTGGTCAAGGGCGGCGGAGGCGCGCACACCCGAGAGCGGATCGTTGCCGCCGCGGCCGACCGCTTCGTCGTCATCGTCTCGTCGGACAAGCCGGTCGACCGGCTTCACCCTCCGGTGCCGCTCGAGCTCCTCGCGTTCGGGCTGGCCGCCACCCTGCACGCGCTGTCCGACGCCGCGCTGCGGGACGCCCCGCAGACGCCCGACGGCGGCATCCTGGCCGACTACGAGGGCGACGTCACCGACCCCGTGCGACTGGCCGGGTGGCTCGACAGGGTGCCCGGCGTCGTCTCGCACGGCCTCTTCCCACCGTCCATGGTCACCACGGTCCTGGTCGCCCGGGGCCGGGAGGTGGAGGTGCGTCAGATCGCCTGAGCCGCCGGGTCGGGGCCCGGCCCGGCCCCGATGCAGAGGTCGGCCGGGAAGGTCACACGATGGCGTGGAACGTCACCGGCAACGAGGTGGGGGAGCGGAACACGTCGCCACGGATGTGGGGGTCGGTGCCGCCGGGGTCGAGGGTCAGGCCCGGCAGCCGGTCCAGGACGCGTTGCATGAGCACGCGCGTCTCGATCCGGGCGAGATGCATTCCCAGGCACATGTGCGGGCCGTGTGCGAAGGCGATGTGCGGGATGGACGGGCGGAAGATGTCGAAAGTCTCGGGGTCCTCCCATCGGGTCTCGTCGTGGTTGGCGGACCCGATGTGCGGGGTGATGCTCTGCCCGGGGCCGATCGTCACCCCGGCCAGCTCGACCTCGCAGGTCGTCGTGCGGTTGATGGTGAGGAGCGGCGGCTCGCAGCGCAAGCCTTCCTCAATGGCCTGGGGGAGCAGCGAACGGTCGGCCCGCACGGCATCGAGCTGGTCCGGGTGGGTGAGCAGGAGGTAGAGCAGGTTGCCCGATGAGCGGTACGTGGTCTCGGCTCCCGCCGGCAGCAGCAGGCGCAGGAACGAGTAGATGGCCTCGTCGGTCAGCTTCTCGCCGTCGACCTCGGCCGAGACCAGGTCGCTGATGATGTCCTCGGCCGGCCGGGCCCGGCGCTCTGCCACCACCTGCGCGAAGTACTCGCGCAGCGACTCGGAAGCGGCCAGTCCGCGGTCGATGTCGGCCACCAGGCCGATGAGCTCGACCGACCAGCGCTGGAACTGCGGGAAGTCCTCTTCGGGGAGGCCGAGGAGACGCGCGATCACCCGCACCGGGAACTCGAAGGTCAGTTGGCGCACCAGGTCCGCCTGCCCGTCGGCCGCGAAGCGGTCGATCTGCTCGTCGACGATGGGTGCGATGAACTCGGGCTCCCAGCGCGCCAGCGCCCGCTCCCGGAACGCATGCGACACCAGGTTCCGCTGCGTGCGGTGCTCGGGATCGTCCATGCCGAGGATCATGTGGCCCATGACCATGCCGATGGTGGCGTCGTAGCCGGTCGAGGTGAAGGTCTTGGCGTCCCGCAGAATCCGCGAGCAGTCTTCGTAGCGGTAGGCGATCCACCCCGGCTCGACGTCGATGCCCTCGGGGAGGGCGTCGGGGGACATGGTCATGCCCAGGGCGACCGGCGTGTCGCGCCGCTTGACCGCCAGGTCGGCATACGGGTCCCTCGTCGTGCCGGCCACGACGTCGTCGAAGGCGGCGAACGGGTCGTACTCCTGGGCGTCGGACATGGTCATGGCGCTGCTTCCTCCCCACCGGGGTGTGCCGTGTGTGACGTGGGAGTCAGGTTACGGTCCACGGCCGCCGTGCGCACGACGGGGCCGGCCGGGGCAGACCCGGCGTGCGGACGGCGTAGGCTCCCGCCTGCATGAAGACGCTCCGCACGCCCGACGACCGCTTCGCCCATCTGCCCGGTTACGACTTCGAGCCGCACTACGCCGACGTCGCCGACCCCGAGGGTGGCACCGTGCGGGTGCACTACCTGCGGGAGGGCGATGCGGCGGGCCCGGTCGTGCTCCTCCTCCACGGCGAGCCCTCCTGGTCCTACCTGTACCGCACGATGATCCCCGTCCTGACCGCGGCGGGCCTGCAGATCGTGGCCCCCGACCTGGTGGGCTTCGGACGGTCGGACAAGCCCGCCGAGCGCGGCGACTACACGTTCGCCCGACACGTCGAATGGATGCGAGAGCTCCTCTTCGACCGGCTGGACCTGCGCGACGTGACGCTGGTGGGCCAGGACTGGGGCGGGCTGATCGGCCTGCGCCTGGTGGGCGAGCACCCGGACCGCTTCGCCAGGGTGGTCGCGGCGAACACGTTCCTGCCCACCGGGGACACCAACCCGGGGGAGGCCTTCTTCGCCTGGCAGCGCTTCTCCCAGGAGGTCGAGCAGTTCCCGACCGGTGGCATCGTCCGGGGCGGGTGCGCCAAGCCGGTGTCCCCCGAGGTGGAGGCCGCCTACGACGCGCCGTTCCCCGACGAGTCCTACAAGGCGGGGGCGCGTGCCTTCCCCATGTTGGTGCCGTCACAGCCGGACGACCCCGCGCACGACGCCAACGTCGCCGCCTGGGTGGGTCTGGCCGCCTTCGACCGCCCGTTCCTGTGTGCCTTCAGCGACGGCGACCCCATCACCAGGGGGGCGGACCGCAACCTGAAGGAGAAGATCCCCGGGGCACAGGGCCAGCCCCACACCACGATCGTCGGGGGCGGGCACTTCCTCCAGGAGGACTGCGGGGTGGAGTTGGCCGCGGTCGTCGTCGACTTCGTCTCCTCGACGCCGTGACCCACGAGCACCGTGTCGTCATCGTCGGCGCCGGCTTCTCCGGCGTCGGCATGGCCGCCCGGCTCCGCTCCATGGGCGTCGACGACTTCGTCGTCCTCGACCGCGGCAACGACCTGGGCGGCACCTGGCGGGACAACTCCTACCCCGGTGCGGCCTGCGACGTGCCGTCGAACCTCTACTCGTACTCCTTCGCCCTCAACCCGGACTGGACACGCGCCTTCTCGTCGCAGTCCGAGATCTGGGACTACCTGCGCGACTGCGTCGACCGTTTCGAGGTCGCGGACCACCTCCGTGTCGGGCGGGCCGTGGACGAGGCACGCTGGGACGATGCGGCCGAGCGCTGGACCGTGCGGACGACCGGCGGGGAGGAGTACCGCGCCCCGGTGCTCGTGTGGGCCACCGGGTCGCTGAGCGAGCCGTCCATCCCCGCGTTCCCCGGGCTGGACGGCTTTCGCGGCAAGGTCTTCCATTCCGCCCGCTGGGAGCACGGCTACGACCTGTCGGGCAAGCGCGTCTGCGTCGTCGGCACGGGGGCCTCTGCGGTCCAGTTCGTGCCGCAGATCGCCCCCGTGGTCGAGCACCTCTACCTGCACCAGCGCACGCCGCCGTGGATCGTGCCCCGGCGGGACCGTCCGGTCTCGAGGCTGCGCAGGCTCGTCTACCGCAAGGTGCCGGCCACCCAGCGCCTGTCGCGCCTGCGCATCTACAGCCTCTTCGAGGCGCTCCTGTCCGTCTTCGTCGGCCAGGGCACCCGGCGCAAGGCCGCCGTCAGGAAGGCGGCCCTCGACCACCTGGCGCGGCAGGTCCCCGACGAGACCCTGCGCGCCAAGCTGACGCCCGACTACGAGCCGGGCTGCAAGCGTCTGCTGCTCTCCGACGACTACTACCCCTCGCTCAGCCGGCCCAACGTCGAGGTGGTCGAGTCACCGGTGGCCTCGTTCACCGCGCACGAGGTGGTCGGGCAGGACGGCATCGCGCGACCCGTCGACGTGGTGATCATGGGGACCGGGTTCGACGCCGCCGAACCCCCCTACGCCCAGCACATCGTCGGGCGGGACGGCGCCCGCCTCTCCGAGGTCTGGAAGGCGGACGGCGTCGAGGCCTATGCCGGCTCCACGGTGGCGGGGTTCCCGAACCTGTTCCTGATGATCGGGCCCAACGCGACGCTGGCGCACAACTCCATGATCTACATGATCGAGTCGCACATCAACTACATCGCCAGTGCGCTGGCCTTCATGTCGCGACCCGGTGTGCATGTGGTCGAGGTGAGGCGGAGCGTCCAGCGGCGATACAACGAGCGGCTGCAGGCGAAGCTCGAGCACTCGGTGTGGGTCGATGGCGGATGCGGCAGCTGGTACCTCGACCATCGGGGTCGCAACACCACGCTGTGGCCGGACCATACGTGGAAGTTCCGCCGACTGACCCGGCGCTTTCACCCCGGCGAGTACACCGTCCGCGCGTAGGCGGTGACCGCACCGCGATCAAACTAGCTTTGGCGCCCGTGATCGCGCTCGAGCCCGTCGGCGTCGTCATCGGTGGTCGTGCGGACGCCGTCGACGACGGCTGGGGCGCGGTGGAGGCCGTGATCCGTCTCGACGGCGCGCAGTTCGGACCCGATGCCGTGCGGGGGCTCGCCGACTTCTCGCATCTCGTGGTCGTGTTCCAGTTCCACCTGGTCGACGAGTCCGAGGTCCAGACCGGTGCCCGTCGCCCCCGCGGCAACCCCGACTGGCCAGAGGTCGGGATGTTCGCCCAGCGGGCCAGGATGCGACCGAACCGGCTCGGCGTCTCCGCCTGTGTCCTCGTGCGCGTCGACGGCCTCGACCTGCACGTGCGCGGCCTCGACGCCGTCGAAGGCTCACCCGTCCTCGATGTCAAGCCCTACATGAGGGAGTTCGAACCCGACGGTGACGATGTACGGCAGCCGGACTGGGTGACCGAGCTGATGCACGGGTACTACCGGGCGCGCCCGTGACGGCGGCCCCTCGGTTGGTGCTGGCGTCGGGCTCCCCGGCGAGATTGCGCGTCCTGCGCGACGCGGGGTTCGACCCCGAGGTGCTCGTCAGCGGTGTCGACGAGCACCTCGGGGACATGCGGACGGCCGAGGCCGTCGTGGTGCTCGCGGAGCGCAAGGCGTCCGCGGTGGCGCCCCGGTGCGAGGACGCCCTGGTCCTCGGGTGTGACTCCCTCCTCGAGCTCGACGGGGAGTCATTGGGCAAGCCGGCCTCCGGCGCCGAGGTCGTCGCGATGTGGCGGAGGCTCTCGGGCCGGGATGCCCGGCTCCGTACGGGTCACTGCCTGATCGACACTCGATCGGGGGCGCGTGTCCGTGAGGTCGACAGCACGTCCATCCGCTTCGGCCGTCCGACCGACGACGAGATCAGCGTCTACGCCGCCAGCGGCCAGGCGCTCGGGCTCGCCGGCGCGTTCAGCATCGAGGGCTACGGGGGGCCGTTCGTGGACGGGATCGACGGTGTCCCGTCCAACGTCCTCGGGCTGTCGCTACCCCTTCTGCGCGTGCTGCTGGCGAAGCTCGGCGTGCCGATCACCGACCTGTGGCGGACGTGCGGCGAGCAGCCTGGGTGACGTCGGCGCTCTCATCCGGGCACGGCGATGAGGTCGGTCCTATATTGACGGAGTCCTCGGGGACGAAAAGGGGGAAGATCATGAACGATCGAACGTTCGAGCGGATCGGCGCGCTGAGCGGCCTTGCCTTCGTGGTCCTGGCCGTGCTCTCCGGCTTCATCTATCCCCAGCAGCCGCGCGTCGACGCAGCCCCGGCGGCGACGTTGGCCTGGGTCCACGATCACCGGGTCGCGCTCCAGGCCGGCATGATCTTCGACTTCTTCGCCGCGGGTGTACTCGTGTGGTTCGCCGGGTACTTGCACCGTGTCCTCAGCCGAGCGGAGGGCGGCGTCGAGTCACTGGCGCCGATCGTGCTGGGGTCGGGCATCGCGGTGGCAGTCACGACGGCGTTGGCCGCCCTGCCGACAACGGTGATGGCCTTCATGGAGGCCCAGTCGGGCGGCCTCACCGATCTCAGCCTGGTGCGGATGCTGGGGGACCTCAACACGATCTTCTTCTCGGCCACGTCGGTGATGACGGCGGTGTTCCTCTGCGCCCTTGGCGTGGCCATGGTGCGCGGCGAGGTCGCCCGGCCTTGGATCGGATGGTTGAGCCTGGTGGTCGCCGCGTTCAACGCTCTCGCCGTCTGGATCGGCGTGACGTTCAGCAGCTACCACGGCAAGGGCTGGATGGCGACCGGCTGGGGCGCCTACGTCGGCTTCCTTGTCGTCATGCTGGTGGTGAGCGCATCCCTGCTCCGCCAACGACAGAGCACCCCGGTGCACGCGCCCGCCGTCGCGGTGTCGTAGACCACCGCGGCCACACCGGGCGCGCTCCGACCAGCGGCCCATGTGCGCCGGACGCGTCCCGAATGCAAAGCTCTCCCGACACCGAGGAGTTGGGGGTTGACGCGTGACACCGACGGAGTTCCAGGGGAAGATCGGCAACGACTGGCGCGACTCGGAACCGTGGTGGCCGCCGCTGCCCACGCCGCCCGCGGGAGCGCCCAACGTCGTGGTGATCGTGCTCGACGACGTCGGCTTCGCCCAGCTCGGCTGCTACGGGTCCGACATCGAGACGCCCTTCATCGACGGTGTCGCCGCCGAGGGCGTGCGGCTGACCAACTTCCACACCACCGCGTTGTGCTCGCCGACGAGGGCGTGCCTGCTCACCGGGCGCAACCACCATCGCAGCGGCATGGGACGCGTGGCGGACCTGGCGGCCGGGTTCCCCGGCTACTGGGGGCGGCCGCCGCGTGAGAACGGCTTCGTCTCCGAGATGCTGCGGTCGACCGGCTATGCCACCTACGCGGTGGGCAAGTGGCACCTGAGCCCCGAGGGCGAGACCAACATGGCCAATTCGCGGGCCACCTGGCCCCTCGGCCGCGGCTTCGACCGCTGGTACGGCTTCCACGGAGGGGAGACCCACCAGTTCGTCCCGGCGCTCTACCACGACAACCACGCGGTGCGGCCCCCGCGCGCGGTCGCCGACGGCTACCACCTCAGTGCCGACCTGGCCGACCGGGCCATCGAGTTCCTGGGCGACCTGCGCGCCGTCGACGACGAGCTCCCCTTCTTCTTGTACTTCGCCACCGGCGCCTGCCACTCACCGCACCACGCGCCCGCGGCGTGGATCGAGCGCTACGAGGGCCGCTTCGCCCGGGGCTGGGACGCCTGGCGCGAGGAGACATTCGCTCGCCAACTCGCCATGGGGGTCGTCCCCGAGGGCACGGTCCTCACCCCGCGACCCCCGTGGGTCCCGAGCTGGGAAAGCCTCGACGAGCGCCAGCGGGTCCTGGCGCAGCGCTTCATGGAGTGCTTCGCCGCCTTCTTGTCGTACACCGACGAGCAGGTCGGCCGGGTGCTTGCCTTCGTTGAGGACCTCGGCGATGCCGACGACACCGTGGTGATCATCGTGTCGGACAACGGCGCCAGCTCGGAAGGCGGCAAGGAGGGCACCATCAACGAAGGCCGCCTCTCCAACTTCGAGGGCGCCGGGGTCGGGGAGATGTACGAGCGCATCGACGAGATCGGTGGCCCGCTCAGCCACAACAATTACCCGTGGGGCTGGACCATGGCGGGCAACACGCCGTTCAAGCGCTGGAAGCGCGAGGTCCACGAGGGCGGCGTGGCCGACCCCTGCATCGTGCGCCTGCCCGCCGCCCGGCGCGCCGCAGCGGGCGGCGGCCTGCGCCGCCAGTACGCCCACGCCATCGACATCACGCCGACCCTGCTCGAACTGGTCGGCCTGGCGCCGCCGACCGAGATCGACGGGATCGCACAGACGCACCTCGACGGCACCAGCTTCGCCCACCTGCTGGGCGAGGGAGGGGAGGACGAGGCCGGGCGGCACCGCACGCAGCACTTCGAGATGCTCGGTTCGCGGGCCATCTACCACGACGGATGGAAGGCGGTGACCTATCACCCGGTGGGCCCCATCTACGACGACGGGCTGCGGTCCAACGCGCCCTGGGACGACGACGTGTGGGAGCTCTACCACGTGGCCGAGGACGTCTCGGAGTCCCGCGACCGCGCCGCCGAGTTCCCCGAGAAGGTGGCCGAGCTGGTCGCCCTGTGGTGGGAGGAGGCGCGGCGCAACGACGTGCTCCCGCTCGACAACCGGGTCCTCGACGTCATCGCCCACAAGCACGATCACCGCCGGCTGCAGTCGACCTACCGCTACTTCCAGGACGGGGCGCCGGTGCCCGAGTGGGTGGCCGTCGACACGCGCAACCGCTCCCACGACATCGCGCTGACGATCGAGGTGCCTGACGACGCCGAGCCGTCGGGCACGCTCCTCGCCCTCGGCTGCGCCCTGGGCGGGTGGTCCCTGCACGTGATCGGCGGCCGCCTGCGCTACCTCCACAACCTGCACGGACAGCGGCTCTACGAGGTCGCGGCCGCGTCGGAGCTGGGTCCGGGCCGCCACGAGGTGGTCTTCCGCTTCGAGAAGGACGACTTCCTCGGCGGCCGGGCCACCCTCCTCCAGGACGGCACCGCGGTCGGCAGCGGGGAGGTGAAGCGCTTCACCCCCGTGGCCTTCAACGAGCTGATGATCGGGCTCACCTGCGGCTACGAGTGGGGGCCCGCGGTGGGCGGGGACTACGAGGCGCCCTTCGCCTTCAACGGCACCATCGTCCGGGCCGAGGTCATTGCCACCGGCCCCGTCGTGCGCGACCCGGTGGCGGAGGTGGCGGCCATCCTCGCCTCGCAGTGAGCCACCGGGGCATGCCCCGGCCGCACGAGGGCTGAGACCGGTCGGGGTCCCTTCAGTCGAAGCTCGGCGGCTGGTTCCGCGTGCGCTTCAGCTCGAAGAAGCCCTCGGTCCCCGTGCAGAGCAGCACACCGTCCCAGAGCCGTCCGGCGGCTTCCCCCTTGGGAGCGGGGGTCACGACGGGGCCGAAGATGGCCGTGCCGTTGTAGTGGATGACCGGCGTGCCGACGTCGTCGCCGACCGGCTCCATCCCGGCGTAGTGGGAGGCGGCCAGCGCCTCGTCGAACTCCTCGGACCGAGCGGCGTCGGCCAGCGACGCGGGCAGGCCGAGCTCGGCGAGCGCCTCCGCCACGATCTTCTCGCCCTCACCCTCCTGGCGGCCGCGCTGCTCGAGGTGGATGCGGTTCCCGAGCGCGGTGTAGAGCGGCAGCAGGATCTCCTCGCCGCGCAGCTGCTCGGCCGCGATGCAGACCCGTACCAGGCCCTTGGCCCGTGCCAGGCGCTCCTTGTACTTCTCGTCGAGGCCCTGCCGGTCCGCATTGAGGATGGCGAGCGACATGACGTGCCAGCGCGTCCGGATGGCGCGCACCTGCTCTACCTCGAGCATCCAGCGCGAGGTGATCCAGGCCCAGGGGCACAACGGGTCGAACCAGAAGTCGGCGGTGTCGGTCACGACACTGGACCCTACGGGTCGGGCGACCCGGTCGTGCCCGGGCGGGGGAGGCCCCGGTCAGCCGGCCGACCGGAGGAGCGCCGCGACGGCGTGCGTGACGGCCTCGGCCATCGGGATGTGCAGTGCCTCGTTGGGCCCGTGCGCGTTCGAGTGCGGCCCGAGGACCCCGGTGGCCACGAAGGGCGTGCCCGGGAACCCCTTCTGGAGGTCGGGCAGGAAGGGGATGGAGCCGCCCTCGCCCACCGATCCGAACTCACGCCCGAAGCGCTCCCGTGAGACGGCCGAGAGCGTGGCGGCCACGCCGGGTTCCAAGGGCGGCGCGATCCAGCCCTGGCCGGCCGCCTCCATGTCGATCGTGATGTGCGCGCCCTCGTCGGTGCGGATGGCCGAGATGAGCGCGTCGGCCGCCGCCTGGGCGTCCACGTCGGGGGGGAGGCGCACGGAGAGCTTCAGCGTGGTCGACGGTCGCAACACGTTGCCGCCGTCGCGGGGCTTGGGCAGGCCGTCGGCGCCCGTGACCTCGAGCGCGGCCCCCCACGTGCGGGCGACGAGGCGGTCGACGGGATCGGGCGTGAGCAGGTGCAGGCCTTCGACGACGGGAGCGGAGCTCTCGGGGAACTCACGGGCCAATGCCTCGATGTTGGCCCGGTGGGACGCGGGGATCCCCGCCCCCGCCAGCTCGGGCAGGAGGATGCGGCCGGTCGCCTCGTCTTCGATGTTCGAGAGGATGCGGCGCAGGATCCGGAAGGACGACGGCACCACGCCGCCGCCCTGGCCGCTGTGGATTCCCTCGGTCAGCACGTCGACCCGGACGTCGGCCACCAGGACCCCGCGCAGCGACGTCGTGAGCCAGAGCCGGTCGTAGCTCAGGCCGCCCGAGTCGAGGCAGATCACGAGGCGGGGCGTCCCGATGCGTTCCCTCAGGTTCGCCAGGTGGGCTGCGAGGTCGGGACTGCCGCTCTCCTCGCTCGCCTCGATGAGGATGAGGACACGGCCGTGCCCGCCGCCCGCCGCCAGCAGGCCCGTCACGGCGGCGAACGTCGAGTAGCCGTCGTCGGCGGTGCCGCGGCCGTAGAGGACGTCGCCCTCGCGCACGGGTTCGTAGGGCCCGAGCCCGCTGCGCCACTCGCCGAGCGGGGGCTGCTTGTCCATGTGGCCGTACACCACGACGGGGTCGCCCGAGCCGCCGTTGTCGACGAGGAGGACCGGCGTGCGGCCGGGGAGCCGGACGATCTCGGCCTGCAGCGCGGGGTCCTGGTCGCGCACCCAGGCCAACAGGAGCTCGGCGGCCTCGGCGACGGCGCCCCGTTCGGCCCAGTCCGGGTCGTAGGCGGGGGAGAGGCACGGGATGCGGGTGTACTCGCACAGGGTGGGCAGGATGCGCTCCTCCCAGGCGGCGTCGATCGCAGCGGCGTCGATCGCGTCGGTCACGGCCGTCTCACGCCCTGGTCGACGGCGTCTCGACGATCTCGGCCAGCCGATCGAGCGTCTTGGACATGGTGCCCGCCGTGTGCGCGCCGACGCTCCCGTGCTTGAGGAAGAACGCCTGCTTGTCCTTCGAGATGTCCCAGGTCTCGGTCACCTTGGTGCCCCCGTCGACCGCGTCGAGCTCGTAGCGCCAGATGCGCCCGCCGATGAGGTGGCCGAGGACCCCCGGCATCGCCGTCTGCCAGGCGATGCGGCGGTCCTGCTCGAACTCCACCACCGTGTTGGTCGTGGTGTAGGGCACGCCCAGCTTCATCGACATGCCGAAGGTCGAGCCCAGGGCGAGCCGCTCCGGCGCCCCCGCCTTGGGGCGGACCAGCGCACCCGAGCCGTCGATCTCGGGGTGGCGGGAGGCGTCCGCCACCACGGCGAAGATCGCCGCTGCCGGCGCCTCGATGACCCGATCGACGCTCACGACCGTTGCTGACATGGTGCGACCTCCGTCTCGTTGGACCCGGGCGCCGAGACTAGATGGCGTGGGCGACCAGGTCGCCCAGCTGCACCCATTCAAGCGTCGCCGCGTGCGTCGACGCCAGGACGACCGGGGGCGCCACACCCGCCTCGAAGGCCTCCTGCCAGCGCGGGGCGCACAGGCACCACTGGTCCCCGGGTCGCAGTCCGTCGAATCCGTGCTCGGGGTGCGGCGTGGACAGGTCGTTGCCGACCGATGCCGAGAACTCCAGGAACTCCGCCGTCACCTGGGTGCACACGGTGTGCACGCCCAGGTCCTCGGCGCCCGTGTTGCAGCAGCCGTCACGGTAGAAGCCGGTGAGCGGGTCGTAGTTGCAGGGCTCGAGATCCTCGCCCAGGACGTTCTGTGCCATGGCCCATTTGAGCACGGTTGTCTCCCGGCCTAGGAGCCTCCGAGCGGCGCGCCTCCGTACCGATCCACCCAGGCGAAGGACGCCACCGGCGCCCGCGTCAGCTTCCGTGGTGCCGTGACCGGTCGTCCGAGAACGACCAGGCCCGCCACGGCGACGGTGTCGGGGATGTCGAAGCGCGCGCGCACGTCGTCCTCCCGGCGCACCACCACGCTGGTGAGGACACCGCCCAGGCCCTCGGCGCGGGCGGCGAGCAGGAGGCTCCACACGAAGGGGTAGATGGACGCGCCGCCGACCAGGGTGTAACGCGGGAGATCGCGGTCGACCGCCGCGAGCGCGTCGAGGTCGGCCAGGACGAGCAGCAGGGCGGGCGCGGTGTCGATGGTCTCGGCGAAGCCGGGGGCGGCGGCGCCGGCCTCGGCGAACCGGCCCGCGTCGACGATGGCCGCCGCTTCGGCCTCGCGGTCGCTCGTCGGCGCCCAGGGCACCAGGCCCGCCGATCCGAGGGCCAGGTACTCGTACCAGCCGCTCAGGTAGATGTCGCGCAGCGCGACGCGGGTGGCCGGATCCTTCACGACGATGACGCGCCAGCCCTGGCGGTTCCCGCCGCTCGGAGCGAAACGTGCCGTGTCGAGGAGCCGCTCGAGCACGTCGTCGGGGACCGGCTCGGGGTGGAACTGGCGTGCTGCGCCCGTGCTGCGCAGGGTGGCGACGAGGTCGAGGTCCACGAGTAGCGCACAGTAGCGGGCGCCGGGTAGGCCTGGGACGTGACGTCGGCCCCGCGCCCTGACCCGACCGAGGCGGCCCGGCGCTTGCTCGTCCTGTCGCGGTGGCCCCTCGTGGTGGCGCCCATGGCGGGCGGCCCCACGACGATCGCGCTGGTGAGCGCGGCGGCGCACGCAGGCGCGCTCGGCTTCCTGGCCGCCGGGTACAAGACGGCGCAGGGGCTGACGCGTGACATGGCGGACCTTCGCGCCGCCGGCGTCTCCACCTTCGGCGTCAACGTCTTCGTCCCCGGGTTCCCGGCGGCGGATCGGGAGCGGGTGGTCGCGTACGTGGCATCACTCGGCGCCGAGGCGGCCGCCCTCGGTGTGGTGGCCGGAGAACCCAGGTGGGACGACGACGACTACGCGGGGAAGCTCGAGGTGCTGCTCGCGCAGCCGCCCGCCGCGGTCAGCTTCACCTTCGGCATCCCCGCCGCGGGGGTCGTCCGCTCGTTGCAGACAGCGGGGTCGCTGGTGGTGCTGACGGCCTCCACGCCGGAGGAGGCCGCGGCGGCCCTGCGGGCCGCTCCCGACGCGCTCTGCCTGCAGGGCTGCGAGGCGGGGGCCCACCGGGCCAGCCTGGCCAACGACGACCGCCCCGACGCGGACCGACCCGTGCGCACACTGCTGGCGGCGGTTCGGCGCCGCACCCCCGTCCCGCTCATCGCCGCGGGAGGGGTGGGCGGACCGGCGGACGTCGTCGACCTCCTGGCTCGCGGTGCCTCCCTGGTGCAGGCCGGCACCGCGTTCCTGCGCTGTCCCGAGAGCGGTGCCGCCCAGGCCCAGAAGGACGCGCTGGTCGCTGCCGGCTTCGGGACGACGGCCGTGACCCGGGCGTTCAGCGGGCGCCGTGCCCGTGCCCTCGTGAACGCCATGGTGCGGGGGCACCCGGCCGCGCCGGCGGCCTACCCCGAGATCAACAACGCCACCCGGCCGATCCGGGCGGCCGCCGCCGCGGTGGGCGACGCCGAGCACATCAGCCTGTACGCGGGGACGGCGTTCCGCCGGGCCGAGGAGCGGCCCGCGGGCGAAGTGGTGGAACAGCTGGTGTCAGGATTGCGCCCGTGAGCCGGCGCGAGACGAGGACCGTCGAGTTCACGCCGCCCGAGGTGGCCACCGTGGCCGGCGCGCTGGCGAATCTGCGCGCCGCGGGGGGCGGCTGGCTGAACCTGCTCCCGGGCATCGACGAGGGGGTGGTCGACGTCCAGCCACCGACCGGGCTGTTCGCCTTCTTCGGCAACCGGACACCGCCGGTGACGATGGCGACCGTCATGCCGGCCAGGAAGGATCGTCGTGAGAGCGAGGGGATGACCGTCGGCCTCATGCACCCCACCGGCGCCAAGGCTGTCGCCCGCCTGGCCGAGGTCGGCGTGGCGCTTCCCGAAGGGTGGGTGGTCCGCCAGGACCACGTCCGCCGGGGCCTCGTCGTGCGGACGCCGGTGCAGGCCAGGGAGGCCGACGTGGTCGAGTGGTGCGTGCAGGCCGGCACCGCACTGTGCCGGGCCGAGATGACGGGTCGCTGGCAGGCGGTCGTCTACCTTCCCTAGATGGCCACAGGAGGTCGGCGAGACGACGCTGCACTGCGGGAAGGCTTGGACCGCTGGGTCTCGGCCCATCCCGCGCTCGTGCCCGGGGCCGGGGACGCCGACGACCCGCCGCGGATTGCGGCGCTGGCGCATGCGGAGGGGGGCATGGCGAACGAGACCGTGCTCGTCGACCTCGGTCCGGGGCACCCCGGCATGGTCGTGCGGCTGCCGCCGCTGGCGCCGACCTTCCCCGGGTACGACCTCGGCCCCCAGGCGACGGTGCAGAACGCGGTGGCCGCCGCGGGTGTGGCGGCGCCATCGCCCGCGTTCGTCGTCGGCGATCCCGAGTGGATCGGCTCGCCCTTCCTCGTGATGCCCCGGGTCCACGGCGACATCCCCGGGCCGGCGCCCGTGTTCGACCCCTACGTGGTCGATGCCGCTCCCGAGCTCCAGCAGCGCATGTACCACGGGTTGCTCGACACGCTGGCGGCGATTCACGCGGTGCCCTGGGAGGCGGCGGGTCTGGACGCCGCCCTGCCCGGTGTCGGGCTGCGCGACGCGGTCGACCGCTGGAGCGCGTACGTGGACTGGTCGTCCGAGGGCGTGCCGCTGCCGGCCCTGGCCTCGGCGCTCGAGTGGTGCCGCGGCGGCCTGCCGGCGGAGCGACCGGCGGTGCTCCTGTGGGGCGACGTCCGCCTCGGCAACCTCGTCTTCGACGAGGTGCGCCGGGTCACGGGAGTGCTGGACTGGGACCTGGCATCTCTCGGTCCGCCGGGGATGGATCTGGGCTGGCACTTCGGCCTCGAATTCATGATGGGGACGCTCTTCGGACGCCGCGTCCCCGGCTTCCCCGGGCGAGAGGAGTCACTGGCGCGCTACGAGGGGGCCAGCGGGCACACGGTGGAGGACGACGAGTTGGCGTGGCACGAGGTGTTCGCCCTGGCGCGCGCCCTGGCCATCAACGATCGCCACCAGCGGATCACCGGCGAAGTGCGCCGCATGGACAACCCGATGGGCGCGGTGCTCCTCGAGAGGCTGGCGGCCGCCGGCTAGGTCCGGCTGTGCCCCCGCCTCAAGTGGCCGGATCGAGGAGCGAGAAGCCCATGACCCCGGCCTTGGCGACCTCGTAGCACAGCGTGTCGTAGGGCTCCACCAGCCCGTAGGTGACCTCGCCCTCGCAGGTCACGCGGCAGTGGTGCTGGTCCTGGCCAGCCAGTCGGCTGCGCACGTCGGGGTCGTTGACGTCGAAGGTCTCGCCGTGCACGACGACCTCATCACCGCGCGCCACCTGCATGCCGTGCCAGAGGTCACCGTCGGGCGTGCCGCCGTTGGGACCCCCGTACATGCCGCAGCGCAAGAACGCGATCTGGTTGCCGAGACGCTCGAAGGTCATCGTCCTCACCGAGCCGTCGGCGAACACCAGGTCGACTTCACCGCCTTGGAGCAGGTGCGTGTCGGGCTCGAAGCGCATGCGGTGGACGCGTCTGGCCAGGGTGCCGCTCCGCTTGCGCGGGTCGCCGATGTTGTAGAGCACGTGGTCACCCCAGATGCCGAAGTCCGCGAACTCGACCCACTCGCCGCTGTGGGGGTGCTGCGTCCCCATGTAGCGCCCGGGCCCGCCCACGCCGTCGCGGGTGCCCCAGTGGTGGTCCCGCGTACCGAGGTGCGCGGCGGGGGAGAGGGTGAAGCGCTCGCCGGCCGACTCGACCCAGCCTTGCTGCCGTCCGAAGCCGTCGTAGCCGGCGACCGGGCTCACGGCCCGGCCACCGACGATGAGGCCGGCGCCGAGCTGGCGGAACACCGGTCGTTTCGTGTCGAGCCAGGTGATGTCGTACCCGATGCCCTGCTCGTTGGCGCCGGGGTCGAGGCGTAGCCGCCACTGGCGGAAGGGCTCGACGACCTCGAAGCTGAAGGGCCCCAGCACCATGTCCATGCGGTCGGTCCGCAGGGCCGCATGCGCCCGCACCGTGGTGTGGCGCCCCCGCACGTTGACGATGGCGAACGCCTCGGACGTGCCGAGGTTCGGGTAGAAGGCGAGGCCGATGACGACGAGCAGCTCGCCCACGCGGTCCTGACAGGTGAACCACACGCGCTCGTAAGCCTGGGCATCGGGTGTCCACATGACGCGGACGGGATAGGGCGCGTTGTGGATGAGGTACTCGTCGAGCCCGCTGAGCGGGGCGTGCTCGTCGGCGGCGGGGAAGGGGGAAGTGCCCGGGTCGGTCACGGTGCCGCCGCGCTGGCCATGGTTCGCTCGTCGGTCCGCATGGCGCTGCACAGTACGCTCGGTCCGTGGCCGGGGACCAGCGCATCGATCCGCGGGACCCGGCCTTCTTCGCGCGGGAGGACTACTTCGAGCTCCTGGCGCGCCTGCGCCGTGAGGATCCCGTGCACGAGTGCGCACCGGGATTCTGGGCCGTCACCCGCTACGGGGACATCCGGGACCTCAGCCGCGACCCGGCCGGCTTCTGCTCCGGCCGGGGTGCGCTGGTCAACGACCCGATCCGCACCAGCGCCACTCCGATGGCGGCCCCGTCGATCCTCCACATGGACCCACCCGAGCACGAGGCGTTCCGGGGGCTGGTGAACCGCCGCTTCACGCCGCGGGCGCTCGCCGGACTGGCCGGGTCGATCCGCTCGTGCGCAACCGATCTGCTCGACGCCGCCGAGGTGCGCGACGAGATCGATTTCGTGTCCGAGCTGGCTGCGCCGTTCCCGCTCACGGTGATCGCCGAGCTGCTGGGAATCGACGAGGCCGACCGGGGGGACTTCCGGCGCTGGTCCGATGCGGCGATCGAGTCCCCCGACCTGCCTCCCGCCGAGACGATGACCGCGCTCGGCGAGCTCTCGGCGTTCATCGTGGGGCACATCGGGGCCAAGCGGGCGCAGCCGGGGGAGGATCTCGTGTCGCTGCTGGTGCAGGCCGAGGTCGACGGGTGCCCGCTCCGCAGGGAGGAGCTCTTCATGTTCCTCCTGACGCTGCTCGTCGCCGGCAACGAGACCACACGCACGCTCCTGTCCGGGACGGCGCTCGTCCTCGACGACCATCCCGATCAGCGGGCCGCACTGGCCTCCGATCCCGCGTTGCTCCCCGGCGGCGTGGAGGAGTGCCTGCGCTGGGTGACGCCCGTCCACGCCTTCTGCCGTACCGCCACCTCCGACACCGTGGTCGGCGGGGCGCGGGTCAGCGAGGGCGACTACCTGTGCATGCTCTACGCGTCGGGCAACCGCGACGAGGAGGTGTTCGGGGACGATGCGGCATGCTTCGACGTGCGCCGGACGACCACCCCGGTGCATCTGGCGTTCGGATTCGGTGAGCACGTCTGCCTGGGGGCGAGCCTCGCCCGCCTGGAAGGCCGGATCTTCCTCGAGGAACTGCTGGCGCGGTTCCCCGACTACGCGGTGACCGGCTCGCCGGAGCGGGTGCTCTCGACGACGGTGGCGGGCATCAGGTCGTTGCCGGTGGTGCTGTCGCCCTCGTCCTGAAGGACGGCGCGGCGAAGGTCGCCGAGCAGCGCCTCGACCGCTGCGGCGTCGGCGCTCAACCGCAGCCTCCCGGCCCTCCGCTCCGATAGGACCAGCCCACCCTCGCGCAGGACCTTGACGTGCATGCTCACGGTGGGCTGCGCGAGCCGGAACAGCATCGCCAGCTCGCCCACCGTGCTCGGGGCGGTCGCCAGCGAGTGCAGGATCGCCAGACGGGTCGGATCGGCCACGGCCTTGAGGCGCCGGGCGACCGATTCCGTGCGGGCCCGCGCCTCGACGTCGCCCTGGCCCACGCCGGTGCCGATCACAACCAGCCCGGGGAACTCCAGGTACATGGACGACCCGAAGAAGAGGCAGGGCACGAACAGCAGCGCCTGCCGCCCCGAACCCACCGCCGAGAGGATGTCGGGCATCCGGTCCCGGAGGATGTCACACCCCGCCGGTATAAGTGTCTCCAATGACCGCCCACGCTCGTACTGCGCCACCACGTGGCGACCGGCCTCCTGCATGACGGGCAGAGCCTGCTGCCACATGTCGTCCACCGGCGCCCAGACCTCGCGGAGGAGGCCGAGGTACGACGCCAGGAGGTCCGGGGACCCCCGGAGCTGTCGGAACCGCTCCAGATACACCGCCCGTTCCTCCGGCGTCTCGGACGGCATCTCCAGGTCGAGGGGGACCGTGGCCACGCCCGCCTCGATCGCCCGCCACAATGCGTCTGCGTCGGTCTCGGTCGTCGCACCGGCGTGGTCGGCGAGGATCTGCATCTCGGTGAAGCACGTCTCCTCGGAGCCCTCGCCCCAGAAGCCGCGCACACGATCCGCCAGGTCCTCACGTCCGTTGAACATCTCGGCGAGCTGCGGGTACCGGGCCTGCATCGAAGGCCGCGCCGCGACGGAGAGGAGCCACGACAGATCGCTGGCCAACGAAGGAGCCGCCGTCACCGATGTGGCGGTCGGCAGTGCCATCTCTTCTGTAAACATAGGCATGGACCTATATTAGAATATCCTTGATTCGTTGTCAATGATTGCCTAGAATGAAGAGGCGCTTGGAGGGGGCGCAAGGGAGCGGAGGGTCCAGAGAGGTGAGTTCGATGATCCAAGCGAGGGCAGTCCACACGCAGGCCGACGCCCACCGGCAGGAACTGAGGGCGGGGGCAGGGTCCAGGCGGGCCGCACGCCAGCCCGTGGCTCGGATGAGCGACACGGGAGCGACGCAGCGCTCGGCCACCGGACTCCCGGTTGCCGGTGGCCGAGCGGTGCGCCGGGCCGTGGCGCCGCGGGTCGGTGCGTGGCTGATCGAATTCGGGACCAGGCTCGGAGGGGCGTCGGTCCGCACGTCTTGAGCCTGCGGCGGCCGGGTGCCGCGCCGTCCAGTCCGTCGCCGCGGCTCGAGTCCCATCGGCAAGAGTGGGGCATGCCGCCGAGCCGCAGCGTGCTCTTCATCACGCTCGACCAATGGCGCGGTGACTGCCTCTCGGCGCTCGGCCATCCGGTGGTCGAGACACCGGCCCTCGACGCGCTCGCTGCCAGGGGCGTCCTCTTCGCCAACCACTGGGCCAACGCCGCGCCGTGCGGCCCGTCGCGGGCGTGCCTGTACACCGGTACCTATCAGCACCGCAACCGGTCCATCCTCAACGGGACGCCCCTGGACACGCGCTTCACGAACGTCGCGCTGGTGGCGCGGGAGCTGGGGTACGACCCTGTCCTCTTCGGGTACACCGACACGTCGGTCGACCCGCGCGCGGTGGCGCCGGGGGATCCGAGGCTCTTCAGCTACGAGGGGATCCTGCCGGGGTTCCGGGCTTTGCTCGAGGACCCCTGGGAGCAGGGGAGCCCGGCATGGGGACGATGGCTGGGGGCCCACGGCGTCGACGTGCCGGCCAACCCCCACGATCTCTACCAGCCCATCGAGGGGTTTCCCGACGCGGAGGCGCACGGGTCGACCTGGGCGCCCACGCGCTTCCCGGTCGAGCTGTCGCAGACGACGTTCGTGCGCCGGGAGGTCGTCGACTGGTTGGAGCGCAACGGCGACCGGCCGTTCTTTCTCCACGCCTCCTTCATCCGGCCCCATCCGCCGCGACGCAACCCGCTGGGCTACCACGATCTGTACCCGGCCGACGCGATCGGGCCCTTCGCCGGGTGGCCGACGCCCGAGGAGGAGGCCGGCATCCATCCTCTGGCAGCGCTCGCCATGAGGATCCCCGGGGTCGGAGCGCCGCGCGACGAGCGGGAGCGCCGACAGGTCCGCGCCACCTACTACGGCGCCCAGCGCGAAGTCGACGACGGACTCGCCCCGCTCTTCGAGTACCTGCGTGCGAGCGGGTTGGCCGAGTCCACCCTCGTCGTCCTCACCAGCGACCACGGAGAGATGGGCGGTGACCATTGGCTCCTGGAGAAGCTGGGGTACTGGGACGAGAGCTATCACGTCCCGCTCATCGTCGTGGACCCCCGCCCGGAGGCCGACCCCGGCCGGGGTTCGGTGCAGCGGGCGGTGACCGAGTCGGTCGACCTGCTGCCCACCATCTGTGAGTTCCTCGGTGCGGAGGTGCCCCTGCAGGCCGACGGCTGGTCGCTGGCTCCCTTCGTGCGGGGCGAGCAGGCCCCCGAGCACTGGCGCGAGACGGCGCACTTCGAATGGAGCTTCTCGGACCCGGCCGACCTGCAGGCCGAGACCATGTTCGGCATCCCGATGAGCCACTGCGCCCTGGCGGTCTCGCGGGGACCGCGACACAAGTACGTGCAGTTCGCGGCTGCGTCGAACGTCCTGCCGCCGCTGCTGTTCGACCTGCAGTCCGACCCCGGGCAGACGCGCAACCTGCTGGCCGACGGCGGCGAGGCGGTCAGCATGGCGGCATGGGAGGCCACGCAGGAGCTGCTGCAGTGGCAGATGCGCACAGCGGAGCGGACGTTGAGCGGCAGCTTCCTGCACCCGGAGCGGGGACTGGTCGAGGCGCGCGACACCTGGCGGTGAGTGCCGGCCCCGATCCGGGGCGCCGGGGCGGGACCCGGACCGACGCGCGCGGGTGTGGAATGCTGACGCCTGCCCGTCACGAGGAGGCTGCGCGCGGTGCCCGACATGCAGGGGAAGACGGTCGTCGTCACGGGCGGCAATTCCGGCATCGGCTTCGAGACGGTGGCCGCGCTGGCCGCGATGGGGGCCCGGGTCCTGGTGACGGCCCGCAACGCCGACAAGGGTCGCGCTGCGGTCGCGGCGCTGGCGCAAGGTCTCGGCGGGGAGGGGCAGATCCAGCTCGTGGTCTTCGATCTGGCGGACCTCTCGTCGGTCCGGCGCGGGGCGGCAGAGATCCTCGAGATCGCCCCGAGGCTGGACGTGCTCGTCAACAACGCGGGAGCCGTGCTGAGCGAGCGGGCCGAGACGGTCGACGGGCTGGAGGCGACCTTCGCCACCAACCACCTCGGCCCCTTCCTGCTCACCAACCTCCTGCTGGCCCGGATCACGGAGTCGGCACCCTCGCGCATCGTCAACGTGGCCTCGACAGCGCACGCCAGCGCCCGCAAGGGGATCCCCTTCGACGACCTCCAGTCGGTGCGGCACTATGCGGGCATGCGCGTCTACGGGCAGTCGAAGCTGGCCAACATCCTCTTCACGCTCGAGCTGGCCCGGCGCCTGGAGGGGAGCGGCGTCACCGCGAACTCGCTGCATCCCGGAACTGTGCGCACCGGCTACGGCGCCGACGGCGACGCACGGGGGCTGCTGGCGTTCGGCATCAAGATCGGCAGCCCCTTCTTCCTGTCCCCGGCCAAGGGGGCCCGCACGTCCATCTACCTGGCATCCTCGCCCGACGTGGCCGGCGTCAGCGGGAAGTACTTCGTCAAGTGCCGGCCCAAGGAACCCAGGCGCTGGGCACAGGACCCCGAGGCGGCGCGGCGTCTGTGGCAGGTGAGCGAGGAGCTGGCCGGTCTCTCGCCGCAGGGTGGGTCCTGAGCCGTGCGGGTGCTGGTCACGGGCGCGGCCCGGGCCATCGGCCGGGCCACCGTGGAAGTGTTGGCTGCGCGGGGACACGAGGTCGTGGCGACCGCCCGTGACGTCGCCCTGTTGGCCGGCCTCCCGGCCGTCGAGGTCCTGCCGCTCGACGTCAGCGATACCGAGTCGGTCCGCTCGGCGCTGTCGAGGGCGGGCGAGCTGGACGCCGTGGTCAACAACGCGGGCCTGACCGGCTACGGCCCGCTCGAGACGTACCCCCTCGACTCCTTCACCCGGGTGCTCGAGGTCAACACGATCGGACCCCTGCGCGTGGCGCAGGCCGTGGTGCCGTCCTGGCGCGAGCGCGGCAGCGGGGTGCTTGTCAACGTCAGCTCGGTCCAAGGCAAGATCGGCACGCCGCTCGAGGGCGTGTACGCCGCCTCGAAGCATGCGCTCGAGGCACTGTCCGAGACGCTGCACTTCGAGCTCGGGCACTTCGGGATCAGAGTCGTCATCGTCGAGCCCGGTTACATCGCTCCGGGGATGAAGCACGCCGACGACCACGCGGGCCCTGCGATCTACGCCGATCTCCACGCCCAATGGGGCGCCACGGTGGCGACGCTGACAGGGCCGGAGGGCAGGCCCGGACCCGAGGTGGTGGCGAACGCCGTGGCCGACGCCCTCGAGGATCCGTCCACACCGCTACGGGTCGAGGTCGGCAAGGATGCCGTGCTGGTGCTCCAGCTGCGCCGCACCCTCGGCGACGCCGAGTTCGAGGCCACCATGCGGGAAGCGCTCGGGCTCACCTGGTGAAGAGGGAGGGACGATGGAGAAGCTGATGTACCTGGTCTGGTTGGAACCAGGGGCCACACGGGCCGAGGTCGCGGACACCGTGCTCGGCTCGGTGGCGCAGGAGCTCCTTTCCCTCGACCCCTTGCGCCTCACCATCGACGCCTGGGACCCGGAGAGCGACATTCCGGCCCCGGTGCCCACGCCGGAGGGCGAGACCCCGCTGCATGCGCTCGTGTCCCTCTGGATCGATGCCGTCGACTACCGCGATCCGTTCGAGAAGGTGCTCGGTGGCGCTGCGGAGCACGTCGCCGGGTACGAGGTCGTCGAATCCCTCTACCGCGACTACGGGGGGAACCAGTGGTCGGCGGCACGTGACTGGCCCGATGGCGGACGGTCACCGGGGGTCTTGACCGTCGCCCTCCTGCGGCAGCACCCCGAGCTCAGCTTCGAGGACTGGATGACCAGGTGGCACACGCGGATCTCGCCCATTACCGAGGCGATCCAGCCACGCTGCCGCTACGTCCGCAACGCCGTGTTCCGGGCGGTGACCGACGGCGCACCACCGATCAGGGGCATCGTGGAGGAGGCGTGGCCGTCCCTGGAGCACGTGACCGATCCGATGCTGTTCTACTGCGCGGACGGCGACTCGCAGCGCATGAACGAGCACGTGACGCAGATGATCGACGAGATCACCGCCTTCACCGACCTGAGCACCTTGCGCAGTGTCACCATGAGCGAATGGATACTGAAATCGTGAGCAACCCATGGAGCAGAGAGGAACTGGAGCGCGCGCACCGGCACTACATGGAGACGGCCGCCCGGTGCGCCTCGAGCGGGGAATGGCGCGACTGGGCGGACCTCTTCACCGACGACGCGGTCTACCTCGAGCACACGTTCGGCACCTTCCACGGACCCGACGAGATTTACGAGTGGATCGCACCCCTCATGGCGGAGTGGCCGAACCGCGCCATGAACGCGTTCCCGCACTCGTGGTGCGTGTGCGACGAGGAGCGGGGCTGGTGGATCTGCCGGATTGAGAACCGGATGCAGGACCCCGGGGACGGGTCGGTGCATCAGGCCCACAACATCACCGTCCTCCACTACGCAGGCGACATGCACTTTTCCTACGAGGAGGACGCGTACAACCCTGCCAGCTTCGGTCCCATGATCGAGGCCTGGACGGAGGCGGTCGCCGCCAACGGTGGCGCCCAGCCGTAGTGCCCTACCGCCCGATGACCGACCAGCAGGTGCGCGCCTTCCTCACGGCGGCACCGGCGAGGACGGGAAAGCTGGCCACCGTGCGTGCGGACGGGCGGCCGCACCTGGCCCCCGTCTGGTACGACGTCGACGACGACGGGTCGCTGGTCCTCACCACCGGTGCGTCGACGGTGAAGGGGCGGAACCTCCGCCGGGATCCCAGGGCGTCACTCTGCGTCGACGACGACCGCCCGCCCTTCAGCTTCGTGGTCGTCGAGGGCGTGGTCGAGATCAGCGCCGACCTGGACGAGGTGCACCGCTGGGCGGCGCGCCTCGGGGGCCGCTACATGGGGGCGGAGCGAGCCGAGGAGTACGGGAGCCGCAACGGCGTGCCCGGGGAGCTGCTCGTGCGCCTGCGGCCGGCACGCACGGTCTCGGCGCTCGACCTGGCCGACTGAGTCCCTGGCGGACGCTTTGGTGGACGGCGACCCCGGCTCAGGTCGCGCCGATCCCGCCCGTGCCGGCCAGCACGCCACCCCCGAGCCGGGGGCCACGCTGCGTGCCGTCGTCGTCACCCGGGGAGAGGTGGGGCAGCCGTGCCTGGCCTCGCGCCCGGGAGAACAGCCCGAGCGGCATGATGGCGATCGCCAGGAGCATGGCCACGAGGAGCAGGTCGGGCACGAAGAAGGTGTGGATCATCCGCTCGTAGACGTTGTGCACCGACGTCAGCCCGGCGAAGGCCCAGAACGTGCTGATCACGATGAGGGCCGTCCGGAGACGTCCGTACGCGGCGGGAGCCAGCACGACCACCCCCCACGTCACGTACCAGGACCAGACGATCGGCCCCAACAACGCGAGCACCAGCAACGTCAGGCCGAGGCAGAGGACCACCCCGTCTCGGGGGGAGCGCAGGAGGAGCCGGTACCCGACGTAGACGGCGATCAGCAGTCCGAGCACCATGAAAACGGGCCGCGCGTTCATGGTCGAGACCGGCATTTGCAGCACGTGGCTGACGATGGAGACCCCGCGCGCCAGCACGTTGACCGGTGTGACGCCGGTGAACGACGCGTCCGCGGTGGAGGTCGTGCGCACCCAACCCCACCCCGTCCCCGACACGAGCGCCATCACCTCCATGGTGGCCAGGGCGATCAGCCCGGCGAGGGCGGTGTGGGCGATGCGACGGCGCGTGGACGCGGCGGGGCCGGCCCAGACCCAGCCCAAGAAGAGCACGCCGAGCGCGGCGGGGGACTTCACTCCCGCCGCGAGCGCGCACAGAATCACACCGGGAACGGTGCCGACGCGTTTCGCCACAGCCAGGCCCGCGACCAGAAGCCCCACCATCAGGGCGTCGTTGTGGTCTCCGGCGAGCAATGACAAGAGGACGAGCGGCGATCCTGCCCCCAGCAGCACGGCGTGCGCAGGGTCGCGCTTGAGCGAGCGGGCCAGCGTCGGCGTCGCGGCGACCATCAGTGCGATCCCCGCGACCTCCAGGAGGCGGAGAAGCACGAGGTCGGCCAGTATCTGGTGGCCGGAGGCCTGGTCGAGGGCCCCGTCGACCGTGAGAAAGGTCGGTCCGTACGGTGACTCGGTGCCCGACCACACCGAGTCGGCCAGCTGGTTGAACGGCGTGGCGCCGAGCACGTTGGGCCCGTAGGAGTACGGGTTGATGTGGTGGCTGACCATCTCGCCCTGTGCGGCATAGGTGTAGACGTCGCGGCTGAACAGCGGCGGTGCCAGCAACAGCGGCACGGCCCAGATCATGACGACCAGCACGACGCGCTTCACGGGGAAGCCGTTGTGGCGCTTCAAGTGGCCCAGGAACCCGACCCAGACGCGGGTGAGCAGGATGAGGCCGCCGAAGACCAGCGCCAGCGAGGCGACGGGAGGCAACGCATCGTTGGTGCCCTGCGACCCGAACAGACCTCCGGGCATGCCGAAGAACCACGCACCGGGGAGGTGGGTCTCGAAAGACTGGCCACCGAGCACAGAGCCGACGACGATCGCGGTCGTGCCGACGAGCCCGAGGACGGCGGTCCGCGCCATCGACAGCCGAACCATCGGTTGCACGGGCGCGTCGGTGCCGATGGTCTCGGAGGGTGTCGTGGCGTCGGCGGCTGCGCTCGGGGGCACGAGCTCCATCGGGGCTTCCTTACCTGAGCTCCCGGGGCGGGTGCCGCGGGTGCCAAAAATCTTCATGAAACTGCAGCGATTCTGTCATACCTGTGGCGCAATTTGGGAACCCGAAGGCTTCCCTAACAGGATTCTCAGGATTGTCCCAGGCTACAAGGGGAAACTCTTCCTGTCACGGATGTGAAATCCGGCTGTCACGGAAACGGAAGGTGTCAGGTGCGAGTTCTGGTTCTCGGGGGTGACGGGTATCTCGGCTGGCCGACTGCGCTGCATCTTTCCAGGGCCGGCTACGACGTGGGGGTCGCGGACAACTTCGCCCGCCGGGGCTACGACCTGGAAATGGGAGTCGACTCCCTGGTCCCGATCACCTCACTGCACCGGCGCGTCGACTGCTGGGAGGAAGTCTCGGGCAAGCGCCTCGACGTGTTCATCGGAGACCTGACCGAGGACGAATTCGTCTACGACATGGTGCGCAGCTTCCGCCCCGACGCCATCGTCCACTTCGCCGAGCAACGCAGCGCTCCCTACTCCATGGTGGACCGCAAGCATGCGGTCTACACCCAGGTCAACAACGTCGTGGGCACGTTGAACCTGCTCTATGCCATCGCCGAGGTCGACCCGTCGATCCACCTCGTCAAGCTCGGCACGATGGGGGAGTACGGCACGCCCAACATCGACATCGAAGAGGGCTACATCGAGATCACCCACCGTGGGCGCACCGACGTCCTGCCCTTCCCGAAGCAGCCCGGGAGCTTCTACCACCTCTCCAAGGTCCACGACAGCCACAACATCGCGTTCTGCTGCCGGGCCTGGGGCCTCCGATCCACTGATCTCAACCAGGGAGTGGTGTACGGGCAGTCGACGCCCGAGACCACCCTGCACACAGACCTGGCGACCCGCTTCGACTACGACGCGGTCTTCGGCACGGTGTTGAACCGGTTCGTGATCCAGGCGGCGGCCGGAGAGCCCCTCACCGTGTACGGCAAGGGCGGCCAGACGCGCGGGTTCCTCGACATCCGCGACACGCTCGCCTGCGTGGAGCTCGCGATCCGGACTCCGGCCAACGCCGGCGAGTTCCGTGTCTTCAACCAGTTCACCGAGTCCTTCTCCGTGCTCGAGCTGGCACAGAAGGTATCCGACGCGGTCGGCGGGGCCGAGATCGTGCACCTCGACGACCCGCGGGTCGAGCTGGAGGAGCACTACTACAGGGCGGCACACACCAAGCTCCTCGACCTGGGGCTGCTGCCCTTCCTGCTCGGGGACGAGCTGCTGGCCGATCTCCTGTCCATCGCCCGCGCGCACATCGGCCGGCTCGAGCGGTCGGCCCTGGCGCCGAAGGTGCTGTGGCGCTCCACGTCGAGCAGCATCACCCGGACCGAGAGGCCGCACAGGGACGACTCCCCGTCGGAGCACCAGGCTGAGCCTTGAGGGTGTTCCCAGGGTGACGGGCTAGCTTTCGCCGCTTGCGCCCGCCGACGCCGACCCCTCCGGAAGGCTTCCCTTCGTCAGTGAACCGACTCCGAGCACTCAGCGGACCGTTGTGGCCCTACCTCGTGCTGGTCGCCATCCCGACGGCCGCCTTCGTGCTGCCGGATCTCCTCGGCGGGCACCTGCTCATCACGGGCGACAACCTGCAGCAGAACTACCCGCTGCGCGTCCTGGTCGGCTCCATGCTGCGGCACGGGCAGCTGCCCTTCTGGAACCAATACATCTTCAGCGGCACGCCGTTGATGGCCGATTTCAACGCGGGGGCGTTCTACCCGCTCACGGGGTTGTTCGCCGTCTTGCCGGACCGGGCCGCCTGGATCGCCACCGAGGTCATCGTGTTCTCCGCGATCGGCGTCGGGATGTACGTCTTCCTGCGCGCGCTGGCTCTCTCCACGGTGGCATGCCTCCTCGGCGCGGCCACGTTCGCGTTCGCCGGGCCTGTCCTGAGCCAGGTCAACCACGTGGACATGAGCGAGGGCTTCGTGGCCATCCCCTGGATGCTCCTGGCCGTGCTGCACATCGTCCGTGACGGGCGGTGGCGTTGGTCGGTCCTTCTCGGGATCGCCTTCGCCACCGTCATCCTCGCGGGCGCGCCCGAGGCCATGCTCGACGAGGCACTCCTCGTCATCGCCTTCGCCGCCGTGTCGGCCGGCCTGAGCAGGGAGCGCTGGTGGCGAGTGCTCTCGAGATGCGCCGCCGGGGCGGTGCTCGCCCTGTCGCTGGCCGCCATCCAATGGTTGCCGGGGCTCGAAGCCATCCGCAGCTCGCAGCGGGGGAGCGGAGTGATCGCCGCTGCGGGGAGCTACCCGGGGCCGTTCGGGATCTTCGCGCTGGTCCCCTACCTCGACGGCGGCTACGGGCATCTGGGCGAGGCGCTGTTCTTCGGTCAGTACAACCTGCCCGAGGTCGGCATCTACCTCGGGATCCTGCCGCTGATCGCGGTGGTGACCCTGCTCCGCCCGGGGTGGCCGAGCCGGATTGGCGCGCGCGACAGGCTCACGTGGTACGTCGTCGGGCTGTTCGGCCTCCTGCTCGCCCTCGGCTCCAACACGCCGCTGGAGCATCTGTTCAACGCCCTGCCGCTCTACGGCCATCAACGCCTGCAGAGTCGCAACATGGTGACCTTGGCCACCGCGGTCTGCGTCCTGTTCGCAGGCTGGATCGACCGCACGGACACACCGCGGCCGAAGAGTCCACTGAACCGCTACGACCGGGTCATGGCCCTGGTGCCGTTCGGCATCGTGGCCGCCCTCTCCATCTGGGCCCAGGTGGCCACCGGCTCCCTCCTGCGTGTGTTCGCCGGCGTGTCGGCCAGCCCTGAGGTCACCGCGACCGTCCGCAAGGCGAGCATCATCGCCCTGGCCTTCTGTGCCGGCGCGGCCGCCGTCGTGTGGATCCGGCCCTACGTCCGGCGGCTCCACTGGGTGCAGCTGGCCGCGGTCTTCGTGGCGATCGACCTCGGGGTGATGGCCGGGACGAGCCAGCTGACCCAGGTACCCCCCAACGACCTCGTCAGCGGGACCACGCCGGTCCAGCAGCTGATGCTGGCCCACCTGGCGCCCGGGGCGCGCATGGTCAACTACGACCCCCAGACCTACAACAGCTGGCCCGACAGCCCGCAGGGTGTGCCGGACCTCAACATCATCGCCGGGCTGCCGTCGGTCTCCGGCTACGCGTCCATCGTCAACGGCAACTACGAGTCGGTCACCCACACCCACGAGCAGGACGACCTCGACATCGGCCAGCTGGTGTCAGGCACGTTGGACCGACTCGACCTCCGCGAGGTCGTGACCCTGCCGGAGTACTTCCTCGTGCCCCTCCAGTCCATGCCGCGCGCGGTCGGCGACATTCGCCAGACGTCGGAGAACATCACCCAGGACCCCGTTCTTCCCCGTGGCTACGGTGGCGACTACAACGAGACCGCCTATCCCTTCTATCCGGGGCCTCGGCCTGCACTGCGCACCGGCGAGACTGCCTCGTGGTTCTTCGCCGAGTCACTCGAGACCGACTCGGCCACCCTGGTCCTGAGCCACGCCGCCGGTGCGGGCACAGTGATCCGCTTCGGGGCGCTGGCCGCCGATGGATCGACGCGCTGGGGTGACCCGGTGGCGGTGACGTCCGGGTCGACCCGCGTGACGGCGCAACTGCCGGGAGGTAGCGCCGTCGGGATGTCGGTCCAGGTGACCGCTGGCTCCCTCCCCGCGCATGTGTCGGTCATCACCGTGGGTGGGCGCCCCTACGAGCTCGGTGGCGCCCTCTCGGCGACCATCGTGCCCGGACCGTGGAACCTGGCCGGCTTGTCGCAGGGCTACGCGGTGTTCACCCTGCGGAAACCAGCCACGCCGATCTCGGCCACCACGGCCGGGGGCCGGCAACTGCCGATCGAGGTCATCTCGAGCACGACGAAGTCCGAGGAGATCCGCGTCGACGCGCCGACGGCGGCGACGGTCCTCCGGTCCGTCGCCTGGGACTCGGGATGGAGGGGCTCCGTCTCGGTCAACGGGGGCAAGGCACACAGCGTCCCGCTCAACTCGGTCGACCTCGTCCAGGAGATCCACATCCCGCCCGGGCAGGACCTGGTCATGTTCCACTACGAGCCGCGACACCTGTTGCTGGCGAGCATCCTCAGCCTCGGCGCCTCGGGCTTCTTGGTCGTCCTGCTCGGCGTGTGGCTCGTGCGCCGGCGGCGGTCGGTGGGCCAGGCCGAGGCGTCTGACCCGTCGGTGGTGATCGCGGCGGACACGCCGGAGCACGTCGGTTGAGAGGGTCGGACCCTCAGCAGTAGGGGTGGGCGAGGGTGAGCAGGAACTCTCCGTCCTGTGCCCCCCACATCTCCTCGACGACGAAGCCGGCCTCGGAGAGCTCGCGTTCGACCCGGGCGGGGGTGAACTTGGCACTGATCTCGGTGAGGAGGTCCTCTCCCTCGTCGAAGCGGACCGTGATGCCGGCACCGGAGAGGGAGACCTCCGCCGCCCCCTCGGCGCGCAGCCGCATCTCGATCCACTGCCGTTCCTCGTTCCACAGCGCCACGTGCCGGAAATTGTCGGGATCGAAGTCGCCACCCAGCTGCTCGTTGAGGACACGCAGCACGTTGCGGTTGAAGTCGGCGGTGACGCCGGCCGAGTCGTCGTAGGCCGCCACCAGGCGGTCCGGGTCCTTGACCAGGTCCGTCCCGAGGAGCAGCGAGTCCTCGCTCGACATCGTGCAGTTGAGGTCGAACAGGAATCGGGCCCGCTGTGCCGGGTCCAGGTTGCCGATCGTCCCGCCGAGGAAGGCCACCATCCGCCGGCCCTCGGAGGGGATCTCGGCCAGATGCTGGTGGAAGTCGCCGATGACCAGGTGGATGTCCAGCGAGTCGTACTCCTGGGACAGGGTCGTTGCCGCACTCCGGAGAAATTCGTCGCTGACGTCGAAGGGGACGTAGCGCGACAGCTGACCGGTGTCCTCGAGGGCGGTGAGCAGGACGCGCGTCTTGTCGCACGCCCCGGCGCCGAGCTCGACGAGCGTGTCCGCCTTCGACAACCCGGCGATGGCGGAGGCGTGTGCCTCGAGCAGCGCCCGCTCCGCCCTGGTGGGGTAGTACTCGGGAAGCTGGGTGATCTCCTCGAAGAGGCGGCTGCCGCGTTCGTCGTAGAACCAGACCGGCGGGATGGACTTCTCCTCGCCCTGCAGCCCCTGCAGGGCGTCGGCCCGCATCTGCCTCCGCACCTCCTCAGGGGTGAGGTGCACGTCGATGGTGTACGCCACGGCTCAGGGGTCCCGCGCCAGTCGCACCCCGCCGAACATCCAGCGGGCGCCGGGCGGGAAGAAATTGCGGTAGGTGGTGCGGACGTGCCCGCCCGGGGTGGCACAGCACCCGCCGCGCAGGACGTATTGGCTCACCATGAACTTGCCGTTGTACTCGCCGACCGCGCCGGGCGCGGCGCGGAAGCCCGGGTACGGGCAGTACGCGCTCGAGGTCCACTCCCAGGTGTCGCCGAATATGGCGTTCGAGGACACGGCGGGCCGCGGATGCGGCGCCCCCTGTGCGACGACGTCGTCGGGCAGGAAGTTGTCTCCCTCACCGTCCGAGGCGGCGATCGTCTCCCATTCGGATTCGGTGGGGAGCCGCATCCCCGTCCAGTGCGCGAAGGCGTCCGCCTCGTAGTAGCTCACGTGGCACACGGGCTCGTCGGGGTCGACCGGCCGCAGCCCCGACAGCGTGAATTGGAGCCAGCGGTCGGGGTCGTCGGGATCCCGGGACCAGTAGAGGGGGGCTTCCCAGTGCTGCGTGTTGACCACGGCCCAGCCGTCGGAGAGCCAGAATTCGGGCCGGCGGTAGCCGTCGTCCTCCATGAAGGAGAGCCACTCACCACAGGTCACCGGTCGGTCCGCCAGGCCGAAGGGGGTGAGTTGGACGGTGTGCAGCGGGAATTCGTTGTCGAAGCCGAACCCCTCGCCCCGGTGCCCGATGTCCACGGGCCCGCCGGCATGCTCGATCCATCCGGCCTTGGGTGGGGTGATGCCGGGGCGGACGGACGCGCCCGACACGTAGGCGGGGTGGAGCGGGTTGCGGGAGAGGACGTGCTTGATGTCCATGAGGAGCAGCTCCTGGTGCTGCTGCTCGTGATGGAGGCCCAGGGTGATCAGCTCCGTGAGGCCGGGCTCGCCGGGGTCCCGCAGGAGGGCCTCCATGGCGGCGTCGACATAGGCGCGATAGCGCGCGATCTCCTCGATGCCAGGTCGCGAGAGGAGTCCTCGTTCCGGTCGGGGATGGCGGGCGCCGACGGCCTCGTAGTACGAGTTGAAGATGTAGGCGTACGCATCGTCGAAGGCGCTGTACCCGCCGTCGTACTCCCCGAGCACGAACGTCTCGAAGAACCACGTGACGTGGGCCCGATGCCATTTCGTCGGGCTGACGTCGGGCATCGTCTGCACCGTCTGGTCCTCGGCGCTGAGGACGGACGCCAGCCGTTCGGTGGTGGCCCGGACCCGGGCGTAGGACTCGGGGAGGTCGGGCGGCGCCGCTCGATCGCTCTTCTGCATGGATTACGTCCCTTCGCCACCGCACCCGGAGCGGTCGCACGCAGGCTGCACGATTGCGGTTCACCCTACCCACGTGGGCGTCAGGAGAGTCACATTTGCCGCACGTAATTTCTCCGGGTTTTCGCCGGGCCGAAAGTCCAGGTGGAGCGGGCTTTTCCGGAGCGGGCGCTCAGCCGGTCAGGCCAGGACCTTGTGGCGGAAGTTCCGCAGCCCGAGGACCAGGAAGATGACGCTGAAGCCGATGATGGCCGGGTAGATCACGTACAGGTGCATGTGGGCGGCGTTGGTGAACGCGGCTCGCATCCCGTCGTTGATGTAGATGAGCGGATTGATCAGCACGATGATCTGCAGCCAGTGGACGGGACCGACCTTGACCGGTGCCAGCCGGGTCCACTGGTAGTAGGTGCCGCCCAGGAAGGTGATGGGCAGCACGATGAACCCGAACATGAGGCCCAGGTTGCGCGGCTCGAACGACGTCCCCAGCAACAGTCCGAGGGACGCCATGCACACGCACGAAAGCGGGACCAGGGTGACGATGAGCAGCCAGTGGAGGTTGATCTGGGCCTCCACGCCGGCCGCGTGCACCACGGATGCGATGGGGAGCACGATCGCCGCCGAGATCAACCCCTGCGCGCCCCCGGAGATGACCTTGGAGATGGCCACCAGCCAGATGGGGCACGGGGCCTGCACCCGGTCCTCGATTTCACGCGTGAAGCCGAACTCCTGGGCCAGCGGCATCGCCACGGCCTGGATGCCCTGGAACATGATCGACAGCCCGACCACGCCGGGCACGAGGACGGTGGCGAACGCGGACTCTGCGCCCGGGACCCCGCTGGCGGCGCCGATGCCCTGGCCGATCTTGGGGAACACGTAGAGGAACACGAAGCAGAGCAGGAAGGGTTGCACCAGGGTGCGCACCGTGAACTCGAACTTGTGCTTCCAGAGCACGACGAGGTCACGCAGGATCAGCGCGTGCAGCGACGTCCAGCTGGCCGCGGGTGCCGAGCGGGTTGGCTTCAGCTCGACATTGTGCGAGCCGGGCCCCCCGAAGGTGTGCACGGTGACGGACGGGGACGTGGTGGCTGCCATCAGTCGCGCAGCTCCTTTCCGGTCAACCCGATGAAGACCGTCTCGAGCGTGGGTTCGGTCACGGAGAGGTCAGCCAGCGAGAAGCCTGCGGCCTCCGCGGCCTCCACGACGCGCGGGACGAGTCGATCGGTGCCGTGGATCTGCAATTCGACGCCGTCTGGGATCTGACGGGTGCGGGTGAGGCCCTCGAGGCGCTCGCTGAACGCGTCGGCCAGCTGCTGGGTGTCCCCGGCGGCCTTCACGGTCACGATGGTGTCGGCACCGACGCTTCGCTTCAGCTCCGCCGGCGTGTCGAGGGCGAGGATCTTGCCGTGGTCCATGATGGCGAGGCGGTCGCACAGCTTGTCGGCTTCCTCCATGTAGTGCGTCGTGAGCAGGATGGTCTGGCCCTCGGCGTTGAGGCCGCCCAGCAGCTCCCACAACGCCAGGCGGCCCTGAGGGTCGAGTCCCGCGGTGGGCTCGTCGAGGAAGAGCACGGCCGGACGGTGGAAGATGGCGCGGGCCACCATCAGGCGCTGCGCCATCCCGCCCGAGAGGGCGTAGACCGACGCCTTGGCGAACCGGGTCAGCTGGAAGCGCTCGAGCAGCTCGTCCGCTGTCTGGCGGCACTCACGAGTGCCCATGCCGAACAGTCGGCCGTGGAAGTAGAGGTTCTCCCAGGGCGTGAGCTGGCGGTCCAGGGTGTTCTGCTGGGACACGACGCCGATCAACTGCTTGACCAGTGTCGGGTGCTTCACGACGTCGATGGCTCCGACGAAGGCCTGCCCGGCGGAGGGGATGACCCTCGTGGTGAGGACCCCGACCGTGGTCGTCTTGCCGGCACCGTTGGGACCGAGGAGGCCGAAGACCTCCCCGGTCCCAACTTGCAGGTTCAGCTCGTCGACGGCGCGGAAGTCCGTGCCCTGGTACGTCTTGGTCAGACCCACGGTCTCGATGATCGGCACGCCCCGCCCGGGGGACGCGGCGTCGCTCGACGGTGCGGTGGTCGTGGTCATGGCCTCGCGTGCACAGTACCGGCCTGCCGGCGGGCCGTCAGTCCTCGGCCAGGATCTGGTACAGCTCCTTGCGGGCCTTCTGGATCACCGCGATGCCCCGCTCGACCTGTGACTTCTGGCCATCGCCCGCCAATTGCTTGGCGGCGCTCATGAGTTGGCCCACGCCGAGGCGCAGTGCCCGGACCTCGTCGTCCGACTCGTCGGCCGCCTGCCAGGGGAGGGAGGCCTTCTCGGCCTCGGCCCGCCCCGTGTCGGTGAGCGTGTAGGTGCGGCTGCCTTCGACATCGGCCGACTGCACCAGGCCCTCGTCCTCGAGCATCTGGAGGTGCGGGTAGACCGAACCGGGGCTCGGGCGCCACAATCCGCCGCTCAGCTCCTCGAGCCGGCGCATGACCTCGTACCCGTGAGCCGGCTCGTCGCGCAGGGCGACCAGGATCGCCGTCCGGATGGCGCCCCGGGGCATCCTCCGGCCGCCGCCCCAGCCGCCTCGCTCGCCACCCCACCGGCCGCGGGGGCCCCGCATGCCGCGCCCGCCGAACGGGCGGAACTGGTGGTCGTGGTCGTGCGGGTGGCCGTGCTCGTGGTCATGGGCCTGGTCGTGTTCGTGTTGGTGTGCCATGGGATGACTCCTCGTTCTTCGGTCCCACCGGGACTCGTTCCGTCGTTTAGTGTAACACTAACGATATATCAGAATATTTCAAGCTATCCCGAAAATTATCTTCAACCCTCGTTCCCGACCTTCTGGCGCAGGCGGGCCAGGCGGTCGAGGACCTCCTCGGCTTCGGCGACGAACCGGCGCACCAGGTCGCCCGCCGGCACGAGCTCGGAGATCGCGCCGACACCCTGCCCGGCCGGGTAGCACTCCTTGTCGACGTCGACGCCGTCCGTGAAGGAGTCGCCCCCGAGATGCATCGTCCCGTTCCCGTAGGAGACGCCCAGCTGCTCGGGGAATTTCTTCAGCTCGTCGGGGTGGGCGTCGTAATAGTCGGTGTACTCGTTGCGCACCACGCGCATCGTCTTGCCCGAGTAGGCGCGACTGACGGTCGTCTGATCTTCCCGGCTGGCCAGAAGCGTCTCCTTGTACCCGAGCACGCCCCGGGCCTCGGGCGTCGCGATGAAGCGGGTGCCCACCCAGATGCCGTCCGCGCCGAGCGCAAGCGCGGCGGCCAGGCCGCGGCCGTCGAAGATGCCGCCGGCAGCGGCCACCGGTACCCGGGCGCCGACCGCATCGACGACCTGAGGCACCAGGGGCAGCGATGCCACCTGGCCCGTGTGCCCTCCCGCTTCTGTGCCCTGCGCGACCACGAGGTCACAGCCGGCTTCGACGGCCCGCACCGCGTGCTCCACCTTCCCGCACATGCTGACCACGAGCACGCCGTGGCGGTGGCAGAGGTCGACCACCTCCGTCGGCACGCCCAGCCCGGCCACGAAGGCCGACGCACCGCCCTCGATGATGACCTCGACCTGCTCGGTCAGGCCGCCCGGCATGGCCGTGAGGAGATCGACCCCGAAGGGCTTGTCGGTGGCGTGGCGCACGGCGGCGATCTCCTCCGCCATCTTCTCGTCGCCCATGGTGGACGCGCCCAGGCACCCGAAGCCACCGGCCGCCGAGACGGCTGCCGCCAGTGCCGAGTAGGACACGCCCCCCATGCCGGCCAGCATGACGGGGTGCTCCACCCCGAGGAGCTCGGTGAGGCGAGTACGCATGGTCCTTGACCTTCTTCCGTCCGATTCGGTGCCCGTCGCGGTGCGACGGGCGGCATCCGCCGCGGGGACCGTAGCGCGGGTTGCCGCGGGTCGAGATGCGGTGGGCCGCTCCCGCCGGGACCGGTCCGGCGGCAGGTGGCGGCGTGCCGCCATGGTTGCATTCGGACCAGGACGTTCCTACTGTGAGCCGATCGTGGCCGAGGTGGGGAGGTGGGTGTGAGCGTCGCCGCAGCACCGCCCGTGGCCGACAAGATCACCAAGCGCCGGCTGTGGCTGATCCTCGGTGCCCTGCTGCTGGGCATGCTCCTGGCCGCCCTCGACCAGACCATCGTCTCGACCGCGTTGCCCACCATCGTGGGGGACCTGCACGGGGGGTCGCACCTGGCCTGGGTGGTGACCGCCTACCTGCTGGCGTCGACGGTGTCGACGCCGCTGTGGGGGAAGTTGGGGGACCAGTACGGCCGCAAGACCTTCTTCCAGGCCTCGATCGTCATCTTCGTCATCGGTTCGGCCCTGGCCGGGTTCAGCCACACCATGACCGAGCTGATCGCCTTCCGCGCCGTGCAGGGCCTTGGCGGCGGCGGTCTGATGGTCGGGGCCCAGACGATCATCGGCGACGTCGTGTCGCCGCGCGACCGCGGCCGCTACATGGGCCTGTTCGGCGCCATGTTCGCCGTCGCCACCGTGATCGGGCCGCTCATCGGCGGCCTGTGCGTGACCTACCTGTCGTGGCGCTGGGTCTTCTACATCAACCTGCCCCTCGGGATCCTGGCGCTGTTCGTCACCGGCGCCGTGCTGCCCGGCCACTTGCGCCGGGTCCGCCACGCCATCGACTACGCGGGGGCGCTGCTGCTGGCCGCCTCGGCGACGTCGCTCATCCTCTTCGCCAGCCTGGGCGGGATCTCGTGGGCGTGGGCCTCTGCGCCGAGCATCGCCTGCGCCGTCGCCGGCGTCGTGCTCGCGCTCGCGTTCCTCTACGCCGAGAAGGTGGCGGCCGAGCCGGTGATCCCGCTCAAGCTCTTCCGGGTGCGGGTCTTCAACGCGGCCAGCTCCATCGGCTTCGTCATGGGGTTCGCCATGTTCGGGGCGCTCACGTTCCTCCCGCTGTTCATGCAGAACGTCAAGGGCGTCAGCCCGACCGTCTCGGGCCTGCGCATCCTGCCGCTCATGCTCGGGATGCTCGGCGCATCCGTCATCTCGGGCCGGCTGGTGACCCGCTGGGGCCGCTA
>Ga0181526_10000591_pt1 | contig 37918 bp, 32 predicted proteins | sample PEATcosm2014_Bin_35_FD_119750 | JGI IMG/M metagenome (GOLD analysis project Ga0181526, IMG submission 119750) | Peatland microbial communities from MTU Mesocosm Facility, Houghton, MI, USA - PEATcosm2014_Bin06_30_metaG | ecosystem: Environmental > Terrestrial > Soil > Wetlands > Peat | place...
CAGGCTTTATGGGGGGTGACGAGCCCGCCAAAACGGGCCGCGGGGAGGATAGCAATGCTGACGCTCTACCATCATGGTTCTTCGGTCTGCGCCGCCAAGGTGCGCTTTGCGCTCGGCGAAAAGAAGCTCGACTGGGAAGGGCGCTATCTCGATATCCTCAAAGGCGACCAGTTCGACGCCGACTATATGCGGCTCAATCCGAAGGCCGTGGTGCCGACGCTGGTGCATGACGGCAACATCATCGTCGAATCGACCGTCATCTGTGAATATCTGGACGAGGCCTTTCCCGATCCGCCGCTCAAGCCGCGCGAACCGCTTGCGCGCGCGGCGATGCGATTGTGGACCAAGGCCGTCGATGAGGAGGTCCACCCCGCCTGCGCGGAGCTGACCTTCACCTGTACCCACCGGCACACGCTCGCCCGGCTTCCCGCCGATGCGCTCGCGCATTTTCTCGCTTCGACGCCGCCGCAATCTGTGACGCCCAATTGGCACGAGCGGAAAAAAGAGATCGTGATGCGCGGCTTCGATAGTCCCGGCATCGACAGACCGTTCAAGCTCTACGACCGCTATCTGCAAAAGATGGAGGAAGCGCTCAAGGACCGGCCGTGGCTTGCCGGCGACAGTTTCTCGCTCGCCGACATTGCGATGACGCCTTACGTCAATCGGCTCGATATGCTGTCGATGGCGGAGATGTGGACCTTGCGAAGGCCTCGCGTCACCGACTGGTTCGAACGCATCAAGGCCCGCCCGACCTTCAAGCCGGCGCTGCTTGACTGGTTCCCGCCGCAGCTTGCCGACGATTTTTCGACCTTCGGCCGGCAGAGCTGGCCGCAGGCCCGGCAGATATTGAGCGCCGCATGACCGCCGCGGGAATCTTCGATCTCAAGGGGCGCGTCGCGCTCGTGACCGGTGCGTCGAGCGGGCTCGGCGTGCGTTTTGCCGAGTGTCTGGCCGAGAACGGCGCGGCGGTCGTGCTGGTGGCGCGGCGCGTGGCGCGGCTTGCCGACTTGCGGGAACAAATCGAAAAGGCCGGCGGCCAGGCCTTGGCGGTCGAAGCCGATGTCTGCGACCGCGCGGCGATGCAATCGGCCTTCGAGGCAGCCGAACGGAAATTCGGCACCGTGACGATCCTGGTCAACAATGCCGGCGTGGCGCATGCCGGCCGCGCCGTCGACCTGCCGGAAGACGAATGGCGGCGCGTGCTGGCGACCGATCTCGACGCGGTGTTCTACTGGGCGCAGGAAGCGGCGCGCCGCATGCTGGCAGGCGGCAAGACCGGCGCCATCGTCAATATCGCCTCCGTGCTCGGCTTCGGCGTCGACAAAGGTGTCGTCGCTTACGCCACCGCCAAGGCCGGCGTGGTGCAGATGACCAAGGCGCTGGCGCTCGAATTGTCCTTCAAGGGCATCCGCGTCAACGCCATCGCACCGGGCTGGATCGTCACCGAAATGAACCGCGATTACCTGGCGACCGCACGCGGCGCCGTGCTCAAGCGCGAAATCCCGGTGGGCCGGTTCGGAGAGCCGCGCGATCTTGATGGACCGCTCCTCCTCCTTGTCTCCGACGCCGGCCGCTTCGTCTCCGGAACGACAATCGTCGCCGACGGCGGGCAGATGGTGGGGTTACGCGGGTAGGGTCAGTCCGGCCTTTAACAGCCCATTAACCATAGCCGCTCCCTAATGAAGCGCTATGGGAAGCCTGCCTGACGGCATTTATGCCGATGCCATCAATCGTGCCGCAATGATGCTTGTGGCGATGAGCGTCCGGCCCAATCTGCAGTCCGCGCTGGTCGACGAAGTCGCGGCGGCCGTCATCGTCCGCGGCGGCCAGATCGACGGCCGCTGGCTCGTGACCTTCGATCTTCACGTGGTGTTCGAGGAGATCGCCGAACGCGTCATGGCGATCCTGTCGGCCGCACTGCGCGAGCGTCTGCCTGGCATCGCCGACGAAATCGACGAGGCCTTTGGCGACCAATTGCGCCTGTTGCTCGGCTCGATGACGCCATTATTCCCGACTTTGTGATAAACGCGGTAACGCGGGGCGGATTCGGCAGGGGGTGCAAGGGGTGGATCTGGCACCGGAGCAGGTCGCGTTTGTCATTGCCGGCGCCGTGGCGGGCGGCATCGTCAACGGCCTCACCGGATTCGGCACCGCGATCACCGCGATGGGGCTTTGGCTTTATGCCATCCCGCCGACGGTCGCCGCGTCGCTTGCGATTATTTGTTCGACCGTCTCACAGTTTCAGACCTTGCATCTGATCTGGCGCCAGATCCTGTGGCGGCGGGTTCTGACTTTCGTGCTGCCGGGCCTGTTCGGCGTGCCGATCGGCACCTATCTGCTGCCGCTCATCGAGCCGCGATTTTTCCGGCTCGGCATCGGCGCCTTCTTGGTCGTCTATTCCTCCTATGTGCTGCTCCGCAAGGGCCTGATCGAGAGCGGTTGGGGCGGCAAGCCGGCTGACGGTATGGTCGGGTTCGGTGGCGGCATTCTCGGCGGCTTGACCGGCCTTTCCGGCGTCCTTCCCGTGGTCTGGGTCGACATCCGCGGCTGGAACAAAGAACAGCGACGCGCCGTCGTGCAGAGTTTCAACATCGCGATATTGTCGCTCGCGCTGGTGTCGCACGCCGTGTCCGGTCTCTTGGACCGCGACGTGTTGATCGCGGCCGCTATCGCGCTGCCCGGCACCATCGGCGGCGCCTGGTTCGGCGCGTTTTTGTACCGACGGCTGCACGACCGCGGCTATCAGCGCGTCGTCATGGTGCTGTTGTTCATATCGGGAGCCGGCTTGATTTGGACGAGCCGTTGATTTCACCGTGCCCGATCAATATACCGCCGGCACGTACAGTTCCGCCGGCACCGGGTGGCGGGTATAGTCGGGCTGGTGCTCGCGTTCCGGCAGCACGATCGGCGCATGGTCGACATCCCGATACGGCACCTGCTGCAGCAAGTGATGAATGCAATTGAGCCGGGCTTTCTTCTTGTCGACACCCTCGATCACCCACCAGCGCGCTTCTGGAATGTGGGTGCGTTCGAGCATTTCTTCTTTGGCTCTCGTATAATATTCCCAACGGCGCCGCGACTCCAGATCCATGGGTGAAAGCTTCCATTGCTTGAGCGGATCGTGGACGCGCATCAGAAAGCGCAGATTCTGCTCCTCGTCGGTGATCGAAAACCAGTATTTGACCAGAATGATGCCCGACCGCACCAGCATGCGCTCGAATTCGGGCACCGTGCGAAAAAACTCCTGGCAATCGGCTTCGGTGCAAAATCCCATTACCCGTTCGACGCCGGCGCGGTTGTACCAGGAGCGGTCGAACAGCACGATTTCGCCGGCGCCCGGCAGGTGCGACACGTAGCGCTGGAAATACCATTGCGAGCGCTCGCGTTCGGTCGGCGCCGACAAGGCGACGACCTTGCAGATGCGTGGATTGAGCCGCTGCGTCACCCGCTTGATGACGCCACCCTTACCGGCCGCGTCGCGGCCTTCGAACAGCACGACGAGCTTCAGCTTCTGATGGGCGACCCAGTCCTGAAGCTTGATCAACTCCTTCTGCAGCCGCAGCAATTCCTTGAAATAAACATGCCGATCGAGACTGTCCCCGGATTTTTCGCCGATGTCGGCCAAGAGCCCGGAGAGCCGCGTATCGTCGATCTCCATCTCGATTTCTTCGTCGACAGCGTCGATCATCTCGTCGTGAAGACGATCCTCGAGAGTGGGGCTTGGGACCTCTTTGGCATTCATTGTTACGAACTCCGGGGATTTTTGCGTATGAGCGGCCGGCAGAATGTTGGGGTGCCGATGTGACGGCTGTACGACAAGCTGGAGGGTTGCGATGGAGCCGTCTAGAGTAAATCCAATATTATATCAGTAGGTTAGGTGAAAATGAGGTCGGGCGGGCTGGCGCCGAAGCCAACAGGCGTGCCGCTCGGAAGGTTCTGTATTGGGATTGTCATGAAACTTGCATTGAAGTTGGGAATGGTACCCTCGGTGCAGTGTAGTCCGTGCTGTCCGGCGGTCGGTTAAGTCTAGCGCTCAAACTCGCGACCGCCGGATACGCGACCAATTTCAGAGTACTGGGAGAATTTCATGCCGAAATCCAAGCTTGACGCGAATGGCGGCCTCGAAACTGCGGCAGAGCACGTGGAAAGCGTCGCGGTGGAGGCACCCGAACAGGCCAATTCGGTTCGCAGTGATGTCGTCGCGACCGCTGCTACAGTCGCGGTCGTCGGGCTCGGGGCGGCCGCCTTCGAAGCCGCGCTGCTGCCCGGGCTGGTCCTTGGCGTCGCCGCCATGTGGCTCCCGCAATATTTTCCGAAAATGGGCGAGGCCCTGAACCCGCTGTTTCGATCCACGGTTCGCGGCGTCTACAAAGTCGGTCACAAGACGCGCGAGTTGATGGCTGAAGCTCAGGAACAGTTTCATGACATTGCGGCCGAGGTCCACGCCGAGGGCGACGTCGAACCGGCATCGAAAAGCGCCGCGGCCAATTGAGAGCGGATTTCTGCGGTCGCCCGGCTCGTACTCGGCCGGCGCGCCGCTAGGGCGGGCTTGGCCGCATTTTTGCATTGCCATGCAGGCCGGAGCGGCACCCGGCGGCTCATCGATATGAACCCATCCTTGCGAATGCCAGCTGTACGAATGCCGCGACGCTGAAGAATGACCGAGCAAACGTCATGACCAAGATGAATCTGAAGATCGAACATCATGTGCCGGGTCGGGTGCGGATGAAAATTCCGGCCGGCAAGGGCAATCCTGAATTGCTGAAGCAGGTCAGCGAGACGTTTGCCGCCATTCCGGGGATCGAGGAGGTCGTCGTCAACCCGACGACTGGAAGCGTGGTGTTGCGTTACGACGTCGATCGCCACGACGAATTCCATGGTTCGTTCCAGGGTCATTACCAAAACCATGCAGCGCCCAATGGCAGCCAGCATGGGGCCGACACCGAGCTCGACAAGCTGACCAACAGCATCGAGGCGGAAGCCGAGTTTCTCGCCAGCCACTCGCATACCGCGCGCGTCGTCGTCGATTTCGTCAAAACGCTCGACCGTGAGATCAAGGTCGCATCCGGCAACACGATCGATTTGAAGATCGTCTTCGCGGTCGGAATTATCTGCTTGACGGTCTTCGAAGTCGGCGCCACGGCGGCAACGCCGGTTTGGGTTACGCTCGCTATCTTCACCGTCAATCACTTCATCCAGATGCACGAGCAGCAGGGGCACGGCGCGCTGGGCGGCGCCCCGGCTTTGGCGCCGGTTCGGATCAAGGGCTGAGGCTCGACCGGAAAGCACCAGGAGCCGGCTCCATGGAATTTTCGGTTCGGCATTTCATTTCCGGCCGTATCCGTCTGCATCTGCCGTCACTGTGCCGTAAGCGTGCCGTTGCCGAGACGGCGCTGGTCTGGCTGCAGGCGCAGCCGGGCGTCAAGAGCGCCCGGCTGAACTTTGCCTGCGCCAGTCTTGTCATCGAATACGACGTCAGCTTCGAAGGGGTGCTGCGCGCGCTCCTCGGCCGGTTGTCGGTGATGAGTGTCGCCGAGTTGCAGCAGCTTGTCGGCAGTGCAAGCCAGTCGGTTGTTGCGGTCCGTCCGCCTGCCGCATTGCAGCCCGCGACGCAAGGGTCGCTGTGGAGTCGTACGCCGCTGACCTTGCCGACGATATCGTTGTTGATGGCGTTCTCCGCCAATCCGGTGGTTTGGGCGCTCAACATGCCCTTGATGCTGTGGAACGCCTACCCGATCGCGTTGCGAGCCTGGGGCGTGTGGCGGCGGGAAAGCCGCCTCAATGTCGATTTTCTCGATACGCTCGCGATCGCCGCTTCGCTGATGCACGGCACTCCGATGGCCGGCGCCATCGTCACCTGGCTGATCAAGCTCGGCGATTGGATTCGCGATCTGACCGCGGCCGGCCAGCGCAAGGCGATGAGCGAGCTTCTCGAATTCCAGTCCAAGACCGTCTGGGTCATGCGCGAGGGCGTGGTGACCTCGATCCCGGCCGCGCAGCTTGTGATCGGCGACGAAGTGGTGGTTTATCCGGGAGACCTCATCTCGGTCGACGGCGAGATCATCGACGGCCACGCCATGATCGACCAGAAGACCATTACGGGCGAAGGGTTGCCGGTGATGCGGGGCCTAGGCGAAGCCGTTTTCGCCGCGACCGTCATCCGCGACGGACAATTGACGGTGCGGGCGATCCGCGTCGGCAACGCCACGACGGCGGGCCAGATCGCGCGCCTGGTCGAGTCGGCGCCGATCGGCGATACGCGGATGCAGAACCACGCCGAAAAGCTTGCTGATCGTCTGGTGCTGCCGACCCTCGGACTGGCGGTCGGTACCGCCGTGGTGACGGCGGACTTCAATCGCTTCCTGTCGCTCGTCATCGTCGACTACGGCACCGGCATCCGCGTCGCCGCACCGACGGCGGTGCTCGCCTCAATGACGCACGCGGCGCGCGCCGGCATCATCATCAAGAGCGGCGCCCATATGGAGCGCCTCGCCGAGGTGGATACCGTCATTTTCGACAAGACCGGGACGCTGACCCACGGCGCGCCGGAGGTGATCGACGTCATTAGCTACGAAAAGGGCATCACCGGGCGGCATCTGCTCGGGCTCGCGGCGGCGGCGGAGACCAAGCTCAAGCATCCGGTCGCCGACGCGTTGCGCTTCAAGGCCAAGGAACTCGGCGCCAATATTCCGGAGTGCGATGAAACCAAATACCGCATCGGGCTTGGCGTCGAAGGCCAGGTCAATGGCTATTATCTGCATGTAGGCAATGAACGCTTCATGCGGCAAAGCGAGATCAATGTCGATGTCACGGAGACCGATCGCGCGGCGCTCGACGAGCAAGGCTATTCCTGCATTTACGTCGCGGTCGATGGAACGCTGGCAGGCCTGGTGCCGTTTACCGATAAGATCCGGGCCGAGAGCCGGCAGGTGATCCAGCGGCTGCACGAATTGGGAATCCGCAACAGCGTCATGCTGACCGGCGATAATGCGGTGGTGGCCCGATCGGTCGGTCGGCGGCTTGGCCTGACCCGCCAATTCGCCGACATGCTGCCGGCGGATAAGGCGGAAGTCATCCAGCAGTTTCAGCGTGACGGTCACCGGGTCGCCATGGTGGGCGACGGCATCAACGATTCGCCGGCCTTGAGCTTCGCCGACGTCGGCATCGCCATGAAGCACGGCGCCGAAGTTGCACGCGAATCGGCCGACGTCGTCTTGATGGAAGATTCGCTGTGGAAGCTCGTCAAAGCCGTCGACATTTCGCGCGGGGCGGTGCGGCTGATCCATCAGAATTATGCCATTGTCGCCGGCTTGAATACGCTGGCGCTCGGGCTCGCGCTCCCGGGCGGCTTGATTATTCCGGAAATTACCGCATTGATCTCGAACGGTTCGGCGATTTTGGCGGCCTTGAACGGAATTCGTCCGATCCTGCGCTATCAATGAATTAGGTGGGTCCCACGATCACGCCACCGCACACTTTGCCGCCCGCCGACCGGGAAGCGCTGCGCCGCGCCGTTCTCAATCTCGAAAGCCACGACTTTGCCGCGCAGCTTGCCGATTATGCCGGCAAACCGATCGAGCGAGTGATGCGGTTCATTCCAACGGCCGCCAGCGCTCGATTCAACAAGGTCGTGGAACGGGCCGTTCTCAATTGTCTCAATGTGGCGATCAACTCGATCGAGACCAAGTCGAAAGCGCCGCCGGCGCAGCGTGCGGCCTCCGTGCTTGCCGGCATCAGCGGCGGCGTCTCCGGCTTTTTCGGGCTCGCCGCTTTGCCGATCGAATTGCCGGTGACGACGACGCTGATGTTGCGCTCGATCGCCGATATCGCACGCCATCACGGCGAGGATCTCGGCACGCTCGAGGCACGGCTTGCTTGCGTCGAAGTTTTTGCGCTCGGCTCGCCGCGGGCGGGACGGCGGACCGATTTCGGCTATTACGCGTCGCGGGCGTTGCTGGGCCGTTTGGCGGCCGACGCCGGCGCGCTGTTGGTCGAACGTGGCGCCGCCAATCTGTCCGCGCCGGTGGTCGGCAGTCTCGTGACCGAGATTGCGACGCGATTTAGCGTCGTCGTTTCCGAACGCTCGGCGGCAAGCGCCTTGCCGGTGCTCGGGGCCGTGGGCGGGGCGACCGTCAATATGCTGTTCATGAACCATTTCCAGCGGGTGGCGCGCGGCCACTTCGTCGTCAGACGGTTGGAACGCCAATATGGCGCGAGCGTCGTGCGCCGGCTTTATGATGAGCACGTGCCGAACCGCGGACACGTGCCACAGCGCGCCACGAAGGGTAGGGTCCTTGCCAACCGCTACAAGAGCTAGCGCGGCCGCGGAGGCGCCGGCGTCGGACGCCGAACGGCGCGCCGCCGTTCCGCAGATTCCCGAAGAGCGCGCCGCGATGCTCCGCCGCGGGCTGCGGCGAATGCGGACGATCGCGACGCTGCTCCTTCTCCTGATGACGCTCCTGTTCGTCGCCACCACCATGGCCAAGGTCGATTGGCCGTGGCTGCCCTATCTGCGCGCTTTCGCCGAGGCCGGCATGGTCGGCGCCTGCGCGGACTGGTTCGCGGTGGTCGCGTTGTTCCGGCGCCCGCTCGGGCTGCCAATCCCGCATACCGGCATTATTCCCAACAACAAGGAGCGGATCGGCGGCGCGCTCAGCCGCTTCATGACCAATAATTTCCTCACCGCGCCGGTGCTGAACGAGCGGCTGGCGCGTGTCGATGTCGTCGGCGCGATTGCGCATTGGCTCGAAGCCGAAACGAATGCCAAGCGTCTGGGCGACTATCTCGCGCAGATGCTGCCACGCATCGTCGAAGAACTGCCGGGCCCGCGGATTGGCGAGAGCGTCGGCAGGCTCGCGCACCAAGCCCTGGCCGGCATTCCGGCGGCGCCGGCGGCCTCGAAGCTTCTCGGCATCGTCTGGGCGCAGGGCGAAGCGCAAGCGCTCATTGCGCGCGGCGTCGACTACGCCCAAAGCTATCTGGCGAACAACAAGGACTATTTCTCGGAAAAGATCGCCCAGCAGTCGACCAGCTGGATTCCGAAATGGGTCGATAAGATCATCGCCGACAAAGTGATGAGCGGGATGCTGGCGACGTTGACCGAAATGCGCGATGCCAAACATCCGTGGCGCATCGAGTTGCGCAAGGGCGTCGAGAAGCTCATCGTCCGGCTCGGATCGGACCCGGAGTTCTATGCGCAGGGTGAAGCCTTCAAGGCCGACCTCTTGGCCAACCCGCTGTTTCTCGATCAAGCGAAAGTGCTGTGGGGCGAGATCGAGAGCGGCTTGCAATGGGGCATCCCGGCGCATGCCGAGGAGATCGCGCGCCGCGCCGAAGAGGCGCTGCGTGGCCTCGGCGGCTGGTTGCGGGAAGACCCGGAACGGCAGGCGCAAATCAACCGTCGGATTCGGGCGGTCGCGCGGCGCTTGCTGTTGGCCTATCGCCTCGAAATCGGCGGCTATATCGAGCGCGTGGTGCGCAATTGGGACTCGACCACGCTGGTCGAGCGGCTGGAATTGCAGGTCGGCAAGGATCTGCAATTCATCCGCATCAACGGCACGCTGGTCGGCGGGCTCGTCGGCCTTCTGATTTTCATCGCCTCGAAATGGCTTGCGGCTTTCTAGTGCCGCCCGCTTGACGTGAGGCTTATCAAAAATCGTTCACACGCCACCGCTAGAGTTTCGTTTTTGATCAGCAAAAGCCGAAAAAATGCCTCCGATCAGCGGCCTCAAGCTGCGCCGGCAGCTCGCGGTCATCTTCGAAGACGAGGAGCCGCGCGGCGCGCTGACGCGCGCCATCAACATGGCGCTCGCGCTCTTGATCGTCGCCAACGTCTCCTGCGTCGTCCTTGAATCGGTGGAATGGATCAGACACCCCTATGGCGCGGCGTTCGACCGGTTCGAAGCGACGGCGACCGCGATCTTCGCGGTCGAATATGGGCTTCGCGTCTGGGCCGCGGTGGATTTTCGCGGCGCCGACTATCACGACCCGGTGTGGGGGCGGCTTCGCTATATGGGGAGCTTCTTCGCCATCGTCGATCTGGTCTCGATATTACCCGGCATTCTCGGCGTCTTGGGCGCGGCTGATTTCCGGGTGCTGCGGCTGTTGCGGCTGTTGCGGATGCTGAAACTCGTCCGGCATTCGACCACGTTCGGTCTGTTATTTGCCGTACTTCGCGAAGAGGGCCGTTCGGTCGCCGCGCTGTTGTTTGTGTTGCTACTGACGGTGACGATCTCAGGCTCTCTGATGTATATGCTGGAAAACGACGGACAGCCCGACGTCTTCACTTCCATCCCGGTCGCGATGTGGTGGGCGATCGAGACGCTGACCACGGTAGGCTATGGCGATATCGTGCCGACGACGGCGGCCGGAAGGGTAATCGGCGGCTGCGTCTCGATCATCGGCATCGGTACGCTGGCGCTATTTTCCGGCCTGATCACGGTCGGCTTTCTCGACCAGTTGAAAATCTACCGCGACCAGCATCCGAGAGTGCGAAGCGTCGTCGCCGAGACGAGGGTGACGATCAGCCGGACCTATCGCGACGGCGGCGGTGCGGCGAGCGACGTGGCCGCCGCGGCATTGCAGCGCGGCGACGGCCTGCATTCGCTGCCGGGCCTGCCGAATATTTGCCCGCACTGCGGATCGGCATTGGTTCACTCGGCACTCGGCGAAGACGGCCGCGATGAGCCGCTCGGCGCCTGAGGGCGCGCGCATTACTCCGCGGCGGCCGACGACGACGGTGCGGATTCGCCTTTGACCGCTGCAAAGACGCCCGCATCCGGATCGTAGGTCTGTAGTTCGCCGCTCGCGACGTCGAAATAAGCCCCCAGAAGATAAAGTTGTCGATCCATGACGCGGCCGCGGATCCAGGGAAACGACATCAGGTTGCCCAGGGTGGCGACGATCGATGCCTGTTCGAGCCGGGACAGATAATCGGAGCGTGCCGTGTCGCCGATATCGCCCAAGGATTTGGCCGCCGGCGCGATCAGCGACATCCAATTGTCGATGAAGTCTCCCGGATCGGGCCGGTCCTTATGCTCGAGATAGGCGCGGACGCCGCCGCAATGCGTGTGCCCCATCACGATGACGTAGCGGACCTTGAGATTTATGACGGCGAATTCGAGCGCGGCCGAGACGCCGTGGGTGAAGCCGGTCGGCGAATAGGGCGGCACGAGGTTGGCAACATTGCGCACGACGAACAGCTCGCCGGGGTGCGCGTCGAAAATAACTTCGGGCGAGACCCGCGAATCGCAGCAGCAAATCACCATGACCTCGGGCTGCTGCCCGGTTTCGGCGAGCTTATGATAACGGCTGAGCTCGAGCGGAAGACGCTCACAGGTGAAGGCGTGATAGCCGTCGATAAGGCGCGGAGGAAATGCCATGACGCCTGACTATGTGGCAGGCGTTTCCAACAGGGGTGTGACGATGAACGCCGCCGCGATCCCGGCGATGCAATAATGATGCCGCACCGGCCGACGCTAGGCGGGGTCGCGTGGTACAGCCGTTGGATCGCGGGAGGCGATATAACCCAGGCCGACAGCCCCGATCAGAGCGCCGCCGATGACCCCGATCGGCATGAAGGTGAAAAATATCAGCATGCCCGAATAGCCCTCGAACGACGTGGTGTGAAACACCGCAGTCCAGATAAGCCCAAGCACGACACCGATGACACCGCCGACGATAGCTCCTAAAAACAGCCCGACGAGCACGAGCGCGACCACTTTCATGGTGCCCTCCAGACTCGCTCAGCCCTCCTTCGAGCGCTCGCGCACCAGATTGATGATGGCGGAAAAATCCGCGGCGCTGTGGCCCTCGGCGGCGAAGGCTTGGTAGATTTCCGCCGCCTGCGCCCCGAGCATGGTTGCGGCATGCACCGAATGCGCGGCTTCGCGGGCGAGCTTGAGATCCTTCAGCATCAGGGCAGCGGCAAAGCCCGCTTTGTAGCCGTTATTCGCCGGACTTGCCGGCACCGGACCGGGCACCGGGCAATAGCTGGTCAGCGACCAGCATTGACCGGAACTCGCGGAGACAACATCGAACATCGCCTGGTGCGAAAGACCGAGTTTTTCGCCCAGCACAAAGGCTTCGCTCACGGCGATCATCGAGGCACCGAGAATCATATTGTTGCAGATCTTCGCCACCTGGCCGTTGCCGGCCTCGCCGCAATGCACGACGCGCTTGCCCATGCGCTCCAGCACCGGCTTGCCGTGCGTAAAGGCGTGGTCGGAGCCGCCGACCATGAAGGTGAGGGTCGCGGCCTTGGCGCCGCCGACGCCGCCCGAGACCGGTGCGTCGAGCGTGGCGATGCCACGCGCGGCGGCGAGCACGTGCGCCTTGCGCGCGCTCGCCACATCGATGGTCGAGCAATCGATGAACAGCGTGCCTTGCCGCGCCAGCGGCACGACGTCGTTCCACACCGAAAGCACGTGCTCGCCCGCCGGCAGCATGGTGATGACGACGTCGGCATTTTCGACGGTCGACCGCGCCGTGGCGACGATCTGGATGCCGTCGCGGGCGGAGGCTTCGCGCGATGCCGGCACCACGTCGAAGCCCAAGACATGCTCGCCGGCCTTGACGAGATTGGCCGCCATCGGCGCGCCCATATTGCCGAGACCGATGAAGCCGATGGTCGTCATGTGTTTCCTCCTAGGATTCGAAATTCAGTTCCTGTGCGCCGACCGAGCGGAAGTGACGCGCCACGAGGTCAGGCGTTACGGCTTCAAGTCTATCCGGACGCCAGGCCGGATTGCGGTCTTTGTCGACGACTGCGGCGCGGATGCCTTCGATGAAATCATGCTCGGCCACACAGGCGAGAGCGATACGGTAGTCCTGCCGGAAGCAGTCCTCAACCCGACTGAATTTCGCCGCGTCGCGCAGATTGCGGAGCGTGACTTTCAGCGAGGTCGGCGATGCCTTGCGCATGGTGGCGAGCGCCGCCGCTGCTTCGGCTGCGGGTGAATTCTGTAGGCGCTCGACAATCTCTTCGATGCTGTCGGCATTGTAGCAGTCGTCGATCCAGGCCCGCGCCGCCGGCAGTCGGCCGGGTGCGGGCGGTGTGGCAAGTCCCGCGAGCCGCATTCTCGCGTCGTCCGCGGTGCGACAATTGGCAAGCGCCATGGGAATATCGGCCAGCCGCGCCGCCGGAATGTGGACGTCGGCGAGGCCGCAATAGATCGCGTCGGCCGCCGCGGCGCGAGTGCCTGTCAGCGCCAGATAGGAACCGGTGCCGCCCGGCGCTCGCGCCAGCAGATAACCGGCGCCTATATCGGGAAAAAATCCGATGCCGACTTCCGGCATGGCGACCGCGGAACGGTCGGTGACGACGCGGTGCGCGGCATGCGCCGAAAGCCCGACGCCGCCGCCCATCACCAGCCCGTCCATGATCGCGATAAACGGCTTCGGATAGCGCGCGATCATGACATTGAGCTTGTATTCGATCGCCCAGAATTTTTCCGGCAGCGGCGAGCCCGACTTCGCGGCGTCGTAGAGCGCGCGGATGTCGCCGCCGGCGCAGAACGCCCGCTCGCCGGCGCCGTCGATCAGCACCGCGCCGACGGCGGGATCGGCCGCCCAAGATCGCAGCGCCGCCGTCATGGCGATGGCCATGTCGAGCGTGATCGCATTCAGCGCCTGCGGCCGGTTGAGCGTGATGCGGCGCAACGCGCCGTCATGGCGGATAATAACGTCGCCGTCTTGCACCGGCGTTTCGTTCATCGGCCGACGAGGCTTCGCGCCACGATCAGACGCATGATCTCATTGGTGCCTTCGAGAATCTGGTGCACCCGCAAATCGCGCACGATCTTCTCGATGCCGTATTCGGCCAAATAGCCGTAGCCGCCGTGCAATTGCAGCGCCTGATTGGCAACTTCAAAACAGTTGTCGGTGACGAAGCGCTTGGCCATGGCGGAGAGCGTCGTGGCGCAGTCATCCTTGCGATCGAAGGCTGCCGCGGCGTGCCACAGTAACGTCCGCGACGCTTCGAGCGCGGTCGCCATATCGGCGAGACGGAATTGCAGCGCCTGGAATTCGTCGAGACGTTTGCCGAAGGCTTTGCGCTCTTTCATGTAAGCGAGCGTCTTCTCGAAGGCCGCCTGCGCGCCGCCGAGCGAACAGGCCGAGATGTTGAGCCGGCCGCCGTCGAGCCCGGCCATCGCGATCTTAAAACCCGCGCCCTCGGGCCCAAGCCGATCCTCCGCCGGAATACGCACGTCCTGGAATATGACGGCGCGGGTCGGCTGCGCGTTCCAGCCCATCTTGCGCTCATTGGCGCCGAACGAAACGCCCGGAGTATCGCCCGGCACGAGAAACGCGGAAATGCCCGACGGCCCGTCACCGCCGCTCCGTGCCATGACGACATAAAGATCTCCGGCGCCGGCGCCGGAGATAAACTGCTTCTGCCCGTTGAGCACGTAGTGCGCGCCGTTGCGGACTGCGCGCGTGGTGAGGGCCGCGGCGTCGGAGCCCGAGCCGGGCTCGGTAAGGCAGTAGCTCGCCAAAAATTCCATGGTGCAGAGCTTCGGCAGCCAGTGCCGGCGCTGCTCCTCGCTGCCGAAACCATCGATCAGCGACGCCGTCATATTGTGGATCGACATGAAGGCGGCGACGGTCGGACAGCCGGTCGCCAGCGCCTCGAAGATCAGTGTGCCGGCGAGCCGCGACAGGCCGGAGCCGCCGACGTCTTCGGCAATAAACACCCCGCCCATGCCGAGGGCCGCGGCCTTGCGCATTTCGGCCACCGGAAAATGCTTGGCCTCGTCCCAGGCCACGGCATGCGGCGCGATAACTTCATCCGCGAAGGCGCGGGCCATGTCGCGGACCGCGATCTGATCGGCATCGAGCGCAAATTGCGGCGCGGCGTTGGTGGAAATATCGAGCATGGCGGCCTCGAAGAACGGTGAATTGTGAAGAAGTCGAGGGCCGGTGACAAGACAGTGAGTGTGCGCTGCAATCGTTTCGCTCCAGGCCCTGATCCAATTCGATTGAAGTGGATCAGGGTCCGGATTGTTCGTTTGAGCATGATCTGATCCGAAGACCGGCTTCCACTTTTCGGGATCGTGCCCTAGAGACGAAGCAGCGCCCGCGCATTGCCGGAATAAATCATCTCGAGCTCTTGTTGGGGCACATCGAGCGCCGCGACGCCCGCAATCGTATCGGCGATCAGCCCGCGCCCTTGTTCGGCATCGAACGGCGCGTCGGTGGCGAAGAGGCAGTGCGGCGTGCCGAAGAAAGCATGGCCGCAGCACGTCGGCGCCACTTCGCCGCCGATCGCGGTATCGGCATAGAGCATCTTGTAATAGTCGATCGGCCGTTTTCTCAAGCCCCGCTCCTGCGCCACCGGATTGTCATTGCGCGTACCGAAGAAAATCTGGCGGAAACCGAGATTAATCTTCGCCGGAAAATAAGGAATCATGCCGCCCATGTGGTGCGAGATGATTTTCAGTCCCGGCAGTTCGTCGAAAATCCCGGAATAAATGAGCCGGGTCATGCAGGCTGTTGTTTCATAGGGCCAGCCGAACGAGAACCAGACCTCGTCCTGCGATGCCTTCTCGCTCGCGTAATCCGGAAAATCCGGCCCCCGCATCGGGTGCACCCAGACCGGCAGGTCGTGCGCCGCCATGCGGCGGAACAGCGGCCGGTAGGCCGGATCGCTCAGCGGCCGGCCCGCGACATTGGTGAATACCTGAACGCCACGGGCGCCGAGTTGTGAAATGGCGCGGTCGATCTCGGCGAGCGTGGCCTCGATATTGTTCATCGGCAGCGCGGCGATAAAGGCCGGAAAGCGGTCGGGGTGTTTTCTGCAGATCTCCGCCAAAGCGTCATTGGCAATGCGCGCCAGGTCGGGTGTGACGTCGGGCGGAGCGGCAAGCTCGAGCGGTGGATTGGCAAGCGACAGCGCCTGGGCGAAGTTGCCGAATTGCTCGATGAGTCGCAGCCGCGCGTCGACGTCGACCAATGTCTTCAATCGCGGGAAAGCGGTCGTCGCGACATGACCCGGAATGAGTTGGGTGAGCCGCTCCAGATAGGGTTTCGGCATGAAGTGATTGAATATGTCGATGATCATGGCCGCGGCGTTGCCCTCTCCGGTTACCTTTTTGCGAAGCGCGGCGCCCGATCGTGGCGCCCGAGCTTCTTGTCACCCAAACTATTCTATTGCACTCTCGCGGTCGAACGAGAACAAGCTGCCGCCACAAGGCCAGCGGAGTTGCAGGTATGGATTTCACGCTCCCGCCCGAAATCGAGGATCTGCGCCAGCGCACACGCGCCTTCGTCGAAGAGCACGTGCTGCCGCTCGAAGCCGATCCGGAAAATTTCTCCGAACATGAGAACATTCCGCTCGAGCGGATCAAACCGGTGCAGGAGAAAGCGCGGCAGGCCGGGCTTTGGGCGCCGCAATCGCCGAAGGAATTTGGCGGCATGGGACTGCCGATCGTCGCCTGGGCCGCGATCTACGAAGAAGCGGCGCGTTCGATCTTCGGCCCGCTGTCGATCAATTGCTCGGCGCCCGACGACGGCAATATGAATCTGCTCGCGCGTGCCGGCACGCCGGCGCAGAAAGAGTGGTGGCTGCGGCCGATCGTCGAGGGCAAGGTAAAATCGGCTTTCGCCATGACCGAGCCGGCGCCAGGCGGCGGCTCGGACCCGGGCATGATGCTGACCCGCGCCGAGAAGAAGAACGGCAAATGGGTGATCAAGGGCCGTAAATGGTTCATCACCGGCGCCGGCGACGCCGCGCATTTCGTCGTCATCGCACGCACCTCCGACGACAAGCGCCGCGGGCTGACCGCGTTTCTCTACCACCGCGATCAGCCGGGCTGGCGCATCGTGCGCCGCATCCCGATCATGGGACCGGAAGAACACGGCGGCCATTGCGAGCTTGAATATGACGGCCTCGAAGTTTCCGACGACAACGTGTTGCTCGGCGTCGGCGACGGCCTCAAATGCACCCAGATCAGGCTCGGCCCGGCGCGGCTGACCCATTGCATGCGCTGGCTCGGCCAGGCCAAGCGCTGCATGGAAATCGCGCAGGCCTATGTCAATCACCGCGAAGGTTTCGGCATAAAACTCGCCGACCGCGAAAGCGTGCAGATCAAGCTCGGCCAGATGGCGCAGCAGATTCAGATCGGCCGGCTTCTCACCATGCAGGCGGCGTGGAAGCTCGATCAGGGCGACCGCGCCCGCAAAGAAGTTTCCATGGCGAAGGTGCATGTCGCCGATACGCTGCACAATGTCTGCGACACCGCGATCCAGCTCAACGGCGCGCGCGGCTATTCCAAGGACACGATCCTGGAATGGATCTACCGCGCCGCCCGCGCCGCCCGCCTCGTCGACGGTGCCTCCGAAGTGCACAACATGGTGCTGGCGCGCTTCCTGCGCGAAGAAGGCCGCGATTTTTGGTCGTGGAGCGCCGGCAATCGGGTGTGAACGCTTGGCAATTGGGCGTCTTTAACGCCGAAAGGGCGCTTGTCACACCAGCGTCATCCAATGCAACAAGTTTCAAATCTTCCGCTGCCGCCCGGGGCGTCGGCCTGGGTCGCCCGTCCTCCATCAGAAATCGGCAATGAATTTTTCCCAGCGATTCACGTTTCTGTTTTCGGCCCCCACCTTTGACTCCGAGGATCTCGAAGGCATGCGCGTGCAGCAGATCGTTGCCGCCATCCAGAAGCTCGGCTTTCAGGTCATCAGAGCACCCAGAATAGAAGACGCCGAAATGGCGGTGCAGACCGATGCCGCCATCGGCTGTCTGGTGGTCGATTGGGGCAAAAAGGGGCTCGAGGGTAAGGCCGCCTCGCTGATCAATCTGATGCGCCGGCGCGGTCTGGAAATGCCGATCGTCCTATTGGTGCGGCGCCGGCGGTTCGAAGACGTTCCGGTCGAGGTACTCGACTTCATCGACGGCTACGTCTTCCTCGCCGAGGAGACGCCTGAATTCATCGCCCGAAACCTGGTCAGCCGCCTGACCCAATACGCCGAGACCTTGAAGACGCCGTTCTTCGGCGCTTTGGTGGACTATGCCGAACAGGGCAATCAGCTATGGACCTGTCCGGGACACAATGGCGGCATCTTTTACAGCCGCAGCCCGATCGGCCGCATCTTCAGGGAACATCTCGGCGAGGCCGTGTTTCGCGACGATCTCGACAATTCGGTGCTCGAGCTCGGCGACCTGCTCACCCATGAGGGCCCGGCGCTGCAGGCCGAGAAAGAGGCCGCGGCGATATTCGGCGCGGAACGGACCTACTTCGTCCTCAACGGCACCTCAGCCTCCAATAAAATCGTGCTCTCCGCGCTGATTGCCGATGGCGACCTTGTGCTGTTCGACCGCAACAATCACAAGGCGGCGCATCATGGCGCATTGCTGATAGTTGGCGGCATTCCGATTTACCTGCCGACCGACCGCAACGCCTATGGCTTGATCGGCCCGATCGAGCCCGCCGCGCTCGACGAAACGGCTATTCGCGAGGCGATACGAACCAACCCCTTGGTCAAGGATCCGGACGCCTGGCGGCGCGAGCGGCCGTTCCGCGTCGCCGTCATCGAACAATGCACCTACGACGGCACGATCTACAACGCGCAGACTATTCTTTCGAGCATCGGCCGGCTCTGCGATTATATTTTGTTCGACGAAGCCTGGGCCGGGTTTATGAAATTTCATCCGATCTATGCGGGACGCTTCGCCATGGGGCTGCCCGATCTGGATGGCAAGGCGCCGGGCATCATCGCCACGCAGTCGACCCACAAGCAGCTGGCGAGCTTTTCGCAAGCATCGCAGATCCATGTCAAAGACAGCCACATCCGCGGCCAGCGCCGACGCGTCGAGCACCGACGCTTCAACGAAAGCTTTCTGCAATACGCCTCGACCTCGCCGTTCTATCCGCTGTTTGCTTCGCTCGATGTCGGCGCCCAGATGATGAAGGGCCGCTCCGGCGAGGTGTTGTGGGACGACACGATTCGGCTCGGCATCGAATTGCGAAAAAAATTGCGGGCGATCCGCCAGGAGTTCGAACGGCGCGAGTCCGATCCGGCGCGCCGCTGGTTTTTCGATCCCTTCGTGCCGGACGTGGTCCGGTTGCCGGACGCCGCGCAGGAGCGCGGCGTGCATGAGGTGGCGTGGGAAAGCGTCGCCACCGACGCCTTGGCGAGCCACGCCCACTTCTGGGAATTGTCGCCTGGCGCGGCTTGGCACGGCTTCGCCAGCGTCCAGCCCGGTTTTGCGATAACGGATCCGAACAAATTGACGCTGCTGACGCCCGGCTTCAACCGCGTCACCGGCGAGTACGAGGCGCGCGGCATCCCGGCTCCTATCGTTGCCCAATATCTGCGCGAAAACCGCATCGTAGCGGAGAAATTCGATCTGAATTCGCTGTTGTTTCTGCTCACGCCGGGCGTGGAATCGAGCAAGGCGGGAACGCTGGTCAGTGCATTGGTGGCCTTTAAGCGCTTGCATGACGACAACGCGCTGCTCGATTCCGTAATCCCAAAATTCGTCGCCGGCCGCTTGAAGCGCTATCGCGGCGTGCGGCTGCGCGATCTTTGCGAGGAGATGCACGCGTTCTTTCGTGCCGAGAACGCCAGCGCGTTGCAGAAGGCGCAGTTCAGGTCCGAGCATCTGCCGGAGCCGGCGATGACGCCGCGCGAAGCCGCAGGCCATCTGGTGCGCAACAATGTCGATTACCTGCCGATCAGCGAGATCGACGGACGCATCGCCGCAACGCTGTTCGTCGTCTACCCGCCCGGCATCGCGACGATCGTCCCCGGTGAGCGGCTCGACGCGCGGGCGCGGCCGATGGTCGATTATCTGAAGATGTTCGAGCGCGGTAGTAATGCCTTCCCCGGTTTTGACACCGAGATACAAGGAGTCTATCGCGAGGTCTATGCCGCCGAGAACATCCGCTTCCACACCTATGTGGTGCGTGAGTGATGCGGTTCGGAAGCTCCACAGTGCGGTGATATCGGCGACGGATCATGATCGTAGCGACCCCGCCATTAACGATTCGCCCGTCGCGGGAGGACGATGTGGATGCGATGCTCGGCATTTATCGGCATCACATCGCCCGCGGCGTCGAACCCGGTTTCATGCATGACACCGAAAGTCTGCAGCCCGACGATCTCAAGCGGCGCCGGCGCAATATGCGCAAGCATCGCTTGCCGCATCTGGTCGCCGATCGCGACGGGTTAGTGGTTGGCTATGCCTATGCGGTTCTGTTCCGAAAACGGCCGGCTTACCGATACACGCTGAAACACTCGATCTATGTGCACCCCGACCACCTGCATTCCGGTGTCGGTCGTATCCTGTTGCCGGCGCTGATCGACGCTTGCGCGGCGGCGGGATATCGGCAGCTGATCGGCTATATCGACGCCGCCAACAGCCCGTCTATCGGGCTGCACAAAGCTTGCGGCTTTCGCGAAATCGGCTACCTGCCGTCGGTCGGCTACAAATTCGGCCACTGGACCGATGTCGTCATGGTGCAGCGCTCGCTGGGCAGCGGCGGCGCAACGACACCTGACGTATGGCTGCCGGTGCCGAGTGACGACGACGGCGATTAGCGTCGCGATTTCATGGCTAACGCATGATCCGGAAAAGTGGAAACCGGTTTTCCGAAAAGATCATGCGCAAACAGAATGCTAGAGCCCGGTTCTGATTCAATCAGAACCGATTAGGCTCTAGCGTGACGCCTTGAACCCGGTCAATTTGACCAGTGCGGCCCAATGCTCGGTACCGGCGGCGATGGATTTGGCGAAAGCCTCGCCGCTCTCGGTAGGCAGATCGTAGCCCTGCGCCAATAGCGGCTCGCGCACGCTCGGTTCCTGTTGCGCCTTGATGCCGGCTGCGATCATCGCCGCAATCGTATTGCTCGGTGTCGCGGCCTGGGTGAGAAGCCCGAACCATACCAGGGTCGTAAGTTCCGGGTGGCCAAGCTCGCGGAAGGTCGGCGTGTCCGGCAACAGCCGGAACCGATCCGGGCTGGTAATGGCGATCGCATTCAACGCGCCGCTTTTGATCGATCCGAGCGAATTCTGGGTCTGGGCAAAGCCGAGCGGCGAATTGCCTGCCAACAGCGCGCTGACCTGCGACGCCGAACCCTTATAGGGCACGGCGACGAGGTCGAGGCCGAAGATTTGATTGAGCTGGGCGCCCAAAAAATCGCCCGGCGCGCCTGGACTGTACGAGGCGTAATTGAGCTTGCCGGGGTTCGCTTTCACCCAGGCGACGAGCTGATCGAGCGTCTTCGCCGGCACACTCGGATGGGTGACGAGGACGAGCGGCGACTGCACGCCCTTCACTAGCGGCGCAAAATCCTTCATCGACCAATGCTGGCTGTCGAAGACGAGCGGATTGATCTCGCACAGCGCCGCCGTGCCGACGATGATGGTCGAACCGTCGGCCGGCCGCCGCGCCACATATTCGGCGGCGATATTGCCGGCGGCGCCTTGCTTGTTCTCGACCACTGCCGTGCGACCCATGAGCTTGCCGATTTCCGGGCCAACGATCCGTGCGTAAAGATCGGGAGCGCTGCCCGCCTCGAACGGCACCACGAAGGTCAGCAGGTCGGCGGCGCGGGCAGCGTGGCCAAGAAGTGTGGTGGCGGCAAAGCCCGAAAGCACGAAGCCCCGACGCGAAAGCATCAGGCGCCGATTTGTCCTCGGCGTGGTGTTTACGTGCATCATATCCTCCCGTTCCCGCATCGACCGATTTTCTTCAGGCGCGGCGCACCGCGCGCGGGCTTTGATCGACGATGTCCATCATGGCTTGGGCGAGCTGCTCGGTCAGCCGCGCCCGTGTCGCGGCTTGCGACGGCTCGTCCCATAGATTGCTGGTTTCGTCCGGATCGTTGACGAGATCGTATAGTTCGCCCCAGGTCTCGCCCTTGTAGAGGCTGATGCGATGGGTGTCGGTAACGAGGCTGCGCACAAAGGTCGGCTGCGCGAAACCGAACCGCGGCGCGCCGTCCTGAAATTCGATCATCAGCCGCTCATGCGGATGCGCATCGTCGCGGATCGCCGGCAATAGCGACGTCCCTTGAATGCCCCAATAAGGCTTCAGCCCGGCGCGTTCGATAATGGTCGGCCCGAGGTCGGCGGTCGACGCCAACGCATGCCGCACGCAGGCGTGGGGTTCCGCCGGATCGCTCCAGATAAACGGCACGTTGACGATGCTCTTGAGCGGCAGCGCGCCCTTCAGCAGCAGATTGAAGTCGCCCAGATAGTCGCCATGGTCGGAATTGAAGATCACGACGGTATCGTCGAACCGGCCGCTGTCCCGCAATGCATCGAGAACCGCGCCGACGGCGTCGTCGATCATCGCGATCATGCCGCAGGTCAGCGCCATGGCTTCCTTCAATTGGCGTTCGTTCGCCATGAAGGCGACTTGCGATTGGGTATCCTGCGTATTGTCGAGCATGCGGTCATGCGCCCAACGCAGCGGCGGGATCGGATTGCGATGCGCCTCGTAGGGCAGCTTCACCGCGAACTGTTCCGGCCTGTAGAGATCCCAATATTTGCCCGGCGGGGTGAACGGGTGATGCGGGTCGGGGAACGACACGAAGGTGAAGAAGGGCTGATCGTCGTTTTTGACGCCGTGTAGCCAGTCCACGGCGCGGTCGCGGATAAAGGCGGTCGGATAAAGCGCGTCGGGGATCGGCGTGCGGAACGCCTGCGGACACACATAGTCGTGCGGCAGTTGATTGGCGCGGTCGCGCCAGGCGGCGGCCTGCGGCGAGCGCGATCGCAGCCATTGGTCGTAATGGCCATGCGCCTGATCGCCGTGATTGGTGACCATGTCGACATGGTCGTAGCCGTAATAGGGCAGCTTGAATGCGTAAGGGCTCGTGCCGGCGTAGCGTTCCGGCGTCTCCTCGCCGTAATCGCCGCCATCGTCCTTCCACGCCTCATCGAGGATGCCGAGCGTCTTCGGATCGACGCGCGGGAAGGCGGGATTGGACGTCATCGGCTGCACGTGGCTTTTGCCGATATGCGCCGTCTTGTAGCCGCCCTCACGCAACACCTCGACAAAGGTCGTGGCGCGCCTGCTCAAATGGTTGCCGTTTTGCCGCAGCCCGTGCGCGGAGGGAAAGCGCCCGGTCAAGAGCGTCGCCCGGTTCGGCATGCAGACCGGGCTGGCGACGAAAAACCGGTCGAAGCGCGCGCCGCGCGCCGCGAGCGAATCGATGTGCGGCGTCTTCAGCACCGGATGACCGGCGCAGCCGAGATAGTCGGCGCGATGCTGATCGGTGATGAAGAATAGAAAATTCGGTTGTTTCACAAATCTCTCCGCGAGCCGGCGGCGGCGACCGTCGCCCGGCGATTTTAGATCGTTGCGGCGTGCGTCAGTTGCGCCAGTCGGGGTCGATGCCGTCGAGCATGCGCAGATAGGCCGGCCAGTCGGCAGAACCGCGGCCGGAATCGTGATGCTCGTATTGGTGCGCGGTTTTCTCGCAAATCGCCGCGGGGATTTCGACCAGCGCACCGCCGGTCGCTTCCATCGCGAGCTGGATCCGCGCCGCCTCGATCAACGCTTTCATCAGCACGAAGGCCTCGCGCATGGTCTTGCCGACCGTGAGCAGGCCATGATTGCGCATGATCAGCGCACGGTTAGCGCCGAGCGCCTTGTTGATGCGCGCGCGTTCGCCGAAGTCTTCGGTGATGCCTTCGTAATCGTGGTAGCCGACACGATTGTAGAAGCGGATCGCCGCCTGCGACACCATGCGCAGCCCGTGCCGCAAGCCGCCGATCGCCATTCCGGTCTCGGTATGCACGTGAACGGCGCAATTGACGTCCGGTCGCCCCGCCAGCACGCCGCCATGCAAGGTGAAACCCGGCCGGTTGACGCCCGCGGATTCGTCGAGGTCGGCGTCCATGCTGACTTTGACCAGGTTCGCCGGCGTCACTTCGGTGTAGAGCAGTTCGTGGCGCTTGATCAGAAAATTGCGCTCCTCGCCCGGTACTCGCATCGAGGAATGGTTGTAGATGACGTCATCCCACCCGTAATGCGCGATCAACCGGTAGGTCGCGGCGAGGTCGACGCGCGCCTGCCATTCCGCCGGAGAAATGTCGGATTGCGCGACACCGGCAACTTTAACGTTCGCGACGTGCGTGTTCATACCGATCCTCCCACTTGTCTGGCCTTGTTTAGTTAAGTCTAGCACGCTGCGCCAAGGCTGCGCAGCCGCTTTCAATGGCGCCCCGGCGGCCGTGCCATAAGCGCGCAGGGCGGCCCCGGCGAATCATGTTAATGGTTCGTCAACCCACGGCGATAAATTGTCGTTTATGGGACTATCGCATTCTTTGCAGCCGGTGAGGAAAGCCGCGACGCTGATCGGCGCGGTGATGCTGCCATTGGCGTTGTCGCTTGCGCTGTCCTTGCCATTACTGTTGGGCGGCGAAGGCTCGATCTATGGCGCCAGCGAATTGGGCCTGCATACGCTGAAGGCGCTTTATCGGCGCCCGGTGGCCATTCCTTACCCGAAAGACAATCCCTACTCGCCGGCCAAGCACGCGCTCGGCCTCACCTTGTTCTTCGATCCGATCCTGTCGGGGTCGAAAGTCAGGTCCTGCTCCACCTGCCACAATCCAGGTCTGTCGTGGGGCGACGGCCAGGCGCGTGCGATCGGCGAGAAGCCGCTGCCGTTACGCGCGCCGACGCTGCTGAACGTCGCTTGGACGCCGAAGCTCGGCTGGGACGGCCATTTTCACGATCTCGAAGGCGTGGCGATGGGTCCGATTACCGCGCCCGACAACATGAACCTGACGATCGACGAATTGATCAAACGGCTGTCGGCCATTCCCGGCTATGTGCGCGCTTTCGATGCGGCCTTCGGCAAGGGCGACATTACGATGCCCAAGATCGAGCAGGCGTTGGCGACTTTCGAACGGTCGATCGTGTCCGACCAGGCGCCGTTCGATCGTTGGATCCACGGCGATGAAGCCGCACTCGACCCCGCGGCGAAACGCGGCTTCGCCTTGTTCAACGGCAAGGCCAATTGCGCCGCCTGCCATAGCGGTTGGGCCTTCACCGACGCGTCATTCCACGACATCGGCGTTGCCAAGAACGACGACATCGGGCGCGGCCGTCTGTTTCCCACATCGGTGAAATTGAAATACGCCTTCAAGACGCCGACCTTGCGCGATGTGGCGCGCCGCGGCCCCTATATGCATGACGGCTCGCTGTCGACGCTCGATGACGTGATCGATCTTTACAATCGCGGCGGCATCGATCGGCCGAGCCGCGACGACGAGATTCATCAGCTCAATTTGCCGCAGAGCGCGAAGGCCGACCTGATCGCCTTCCTGCAGACGCTGAACGGCAAAGCGAAGCCGTTCGCGGTTCCCGTGCTGCCGCGCTGATCGCGTGAGGTTCGCGCGACCGAGCTTCGACTAATGCTGATGGGGCTAGCGCGGCGGCGCGCCGGAACGGCGCGGGCAGGGCGATCGCCGATTTAGAGGACGACTGGCAGGGCGTAGCCGGTGAGCGCGAAACCCGAGAGCAGCAAAAATCCGGCACCGGTTTCGAGCGATTCGACGTGCGCCGGAAAGCGCTCGGAGGCGTAGGCGACGGCGGCGCCAATGGTAACGCTGAGCAGTCCAACAATCCCGACCATCGGAATCTCTCGTGAGGCTTTTCTTTGCTCGTCCCGTAGCCAATAGCGGCCGTTGTTTATCAGGACGTTAGGGTCGGCCGTCCCCGACCTCGACTCCGCAAAAAATTCAATTTAAGGTTAACAGTGAACATATTTACTCGTTTGGCTCTGGAAAATCGCTAACGAACGTGGTAAAAGATCAGTTAATCCATGTGGATGGATGACGGGGCGTGACCGTTTTGTGAAGTTGCGTTTGTGAAGGTGTGGGTAGGGGTGCGTATGTTCGCGAAATCTCGGCTACGGCGTCTGCGAATGGCGGCGATCCCATTGGGGTTATTGATTAACGTTACGCTTTCTGCTTCGGCAAGCGCCCACGTCAAATGGTTCTGCGCCTACAACGTCGCCGGCCAGCCGGACGGCTTGGAAAACGTCCTCTGCCCCGACTTTGAGTTTTTGACCGGACTTTCCATTCTCGCGCTGATGACCGGGAGCGTGCTCGAAGGCACCACGATCGGCTTCGCCATGTTGCGGTCGCTCGACCGGGTCACGCGGCTTATTCACGATAATCTCGAAATCATCACGCGCGCCGCCGTCGGCTTTTTCTTTATCGCAATCTGGGGGGCCGGCGGCATACTGCTCACCCCGGAACTCAAGACCGACTCGACGCTGATTGGGATGATTCAACTCGGCATAGCCGCCGGCATGCTGTCGCGCCGGACCATGCCGTTATCGGCACTCGGCATCTGCACGCTCTACGCGGTCGCCATCTCGCAATACGGGATTTTCCATCTCGCCGACTATCCGGTGTTTCTGGGCGTTGCCGCCTATCTCGCCTTGACCGGCTTGCAGACCGATCTTCTCGGTGCGCGCCCGATCGACGTTTTGCGCTGGACCGCCGGTATCACTCTGATGTGGGCTTCGATCGAGAAATGGGCCTATCCGGAATGGTCGTACCCGCTGTTCATCGAACATCCGGGGATGTCGCTTGGCTTCACGCCGGAATTCTACATGCGTGCCGCCGGCGCCGTCGAATTTGCGCTCGCGTTCTCGCTTATCTGGACGCCTCTGGTGCGGCGCGTCGGCGCCGTCATTCTAGCCGCGATGTTCGTGAGCGCGGTGTTCGAATTCGGTAAGATCGATCTGATCGGGCACAGCCTGATCGTGGTCGCATTGCTCGGTATCGTTGCCGACAGTGGCGGCCAGACGTCACGGCTGCGCGATTCGTGGCTGCTGCCGTTCGGTTATGTGGCGTCGCTCGCCGCGTTTCTGGCGCTCTACTATGTCGGACACGAGGCGCTGTTCGGCACCGCGATCCTTTGATCGGCCGCCGCGTTCCTCGACCTGTAAGCTACTGGACGTGGACCACGAGCTTCATCTTGGGATGGATGGCGCACAACACGTCGAAGTCGCCGGCGACCGGAAACATGATGTCGGTTCTGCTGCCGGGCTGTTGGTCGCCGGAATCGAACGAGAATTTCGGTGAATCGATATAGGCGTGGTGCAAGAGATCGCCGTCGTCGTTGACGATCTCAATGGTCTCGCCGCGTTTGATCTTCATCTCGCCGGGATGAAACTCGCGGCCCTTCTGCGAGACCGTGTATTGCGGTAGCGCCAGTCCGACGAGCGAGCCGAGACCGACGATAGCGGCCGCCGTCAGAGCCACCGCCGCCGGCCGGCGCAGACGCCGAAGCGCATCTCTCATATCCATGTTCACCTCATTGCCCGTCGACTGGCAGCTGAAGCCTGCTCGGAACGACGCGAATGCGCTTTCACGCCAACCTGAATGCCGGCAGTTAAGAGGCCGTTAACGAAGACATAAGCGGCCATTAAGGAACCCACCAAGATTGGCGGGCGTACTGCACCGCCCTTAACGCATGTTGGCATAGTGATAGGAGCGCAGAGTGAGATTCCGGGCATCCGATGCCGCGTCGTCCTATGGCTTCCTTGGCTTTCAATGCGGTTTCTCGATGGCGTCGCGCCGTCGCGGGAGCGGCGTCGCTGTGCATGACCATTCGCGGACGCATTCTTATCGCCTTCCTGGTCATGAGCGTCATCACCGCGGCGCTCGGCGCCTATGCAGGCTTGGGCATCCGCAATGCCGGCGTGCTGGTCGACAAGACCTTCGACGAATCGCTGATGTCGATCAATTATGCCCGCGCTGCGGCTGCCGATTTCGCCGCGATGCGCGCGGCTTTCGCCCGGCAATGGATCGCTGCCGATCCGCGGATGCGCTCCGCCCTCGACAAGGACCTTGACACGCTCAGCCGGTCGCTGGCGGAAGATCTCAAGATCGCGGCCGCGCGCTCGCAGTCGGCGCGCGCCATGCGCGCCGCCGAGAACGTTCAGCGCGAAGTCAGCAATTGGAAAAATATATCCGAGCGCCTGCTCGACGGCAGCGAGAGCGACGTCAAGTGGGAGACGCTCGATCACTACGCCGACAAGGTCGATGATCAGATCGATCTGCTGGTGAACTACACCGCAGGCGACGGTTTTCTGTACCGCCAATCCGCGCGTGCCGCGGTTGCGCGCGACATTCAGCTCAATGTTATCGGCACGGCGCTGGCGCTGGTGCTGTCGGCGCTGGTGGCCTGGGCCTTGGCGCGGCGCATCGTCGGGCCGGTGGCGGTCGCTTCCAATGTCGCCGCGCGCATCGCCGCCGGCAAGCTCGATGCCGCTGTCCCCAAAGGCAGCGCCGACGAACTCGGCGCGCTGCTCGCCGCCATGGGCGTGATGCGCGACAACATCAAGGCGATGATGGAGCGCGAGGTGGCGCAGCGCCGCTCCGCGCAGGCGCGGCTCGCCGACGCTCTGGAAAATTCGCAGGAAGGCGTCATCGTCGTCGACGGCGAGGACGGCATCGTGCTGGCCAATGCCCAGGCCGCCGATCTGTTGGGCATCGCGCCGGCGCTGCTCAAGCCCGGCACCTCGCTGGCGCAGTTGGAGCCGGCCTTGCAAGGCTCGGGCGATGCCGAGCACGTGCTGATGCGCTGCGACAGCGGCTCGCACGCGACCCGCGACGCCTTGATGGCGAATGGGCGATGGCTGCGCATCAGCCGCAGTCCGACCCGCGACGAAGGCTTTATCTTCCTGTGCAGCGACATCAGCCGCTTGAAGACGCAGGAATGGTCGCTGCGCGAGTCGAACCTGTTGCTCGACGCGGCGCTGGAAAACATGTCGCAGGGTCTCTGCCTGTATGATGCGCAGGACCGGCTCGAAGTCTTCAACCGGCGCTTTCTGGAAATCTTCCGCCTGCCGCGGGACAAGATTAAAGCCGGCATCGCCTATCGCGACGTGCTGGAGCTCAGCGTCGCGGCCAACAATCACCCGGGCAGGACGGTGCCTGACCTAATGGCGGAGCACCGCGAAACCCTCGACCACAACGCCATGAGCCCGCATCTCTATGAATTCGGCGATGGGCGCTTTGTGTCGTGCCTCTATACGCCGACCTCGGATGGCCGCTGGGTCGCCACCTACGAAGACGTTACCGAACGCCGCCAGGCCGAGGCCAAGATCATTCACATGGCGCGGCACGATGCGCTGACCAATCTGCCGAATCGGGTGCTGTTCAAGGATAAGCTGGAACAGGCCTTGGCGCGCGGCGACGAGCTCGCGGTGATGTTCCTCGACCTCGACCGCTTCAAGGGCGTCAACGATTCGCTCGGCCACCCGGTGGGGGATGCGCTGTTGTGCGCGGTGACCGACCGGCTGCAGCGCGTCGTACCCGGCGCCGATACGGTGGCGCGGTTCGGCGGCGACGAATTTGCCATCGTGCTGAGCAAGATTACGCCCAACGACGCCAGGGATCTCGCCGCCCGTATCATCGATACGGTCGTCGAACCGTTCGATGTGCACGGCCACCAGGTGATCATCGGCACCTCAATCGGCATCGCCATGGCGCCGGCCGACGGTAACGAGCCGGATCAATTGTTGCGCAACGCCGACATGGCGCTCTATCGCGCCAAGGCCGACGGGCGCGGCACCTATCACTTCTTCCAGTCCGATATGGACGCGCAGATGCAGGAGCGCCGCAAGCTCGAGCTCGATCTGCGCAAGGCGCTGCTGGCCGACGAATTCGAGCTTTACTACCAGCCGCTGATCGAAACTGCGAGCGGCGAGGTGTCGGGCTTCGAGGCGCTTATTCGCTGGAACCATCCGGAACGCGGCCTGGTGTCGCCCGAAGCGTTCATTCCGGTCGCCGAGGAGATTGGCCTCCTCGTGCCGATCGGCGACTGGGTGCTCAAAGAAGCCTGCCGGGAAGCGGCGACCTGGCCGGGTAAACTCACCGTCGCGGTGAACCTCTCAGCCGTGCAGTTCCGCAATCAGATGCTGGCGCTCTCCGTGGTATCCGCGCTCGGTCAATCGGGGCTGGCGGCCTCCCGGCTCGAGCTCGAAATCACCGAGAGCGTGCTGTTGCAAAACGACCGTGCGGTGCTCGACGCGCTGCACCAGTTCCGCGACCTCGGCGTGCATATTTGCATGGACGATTTTGGCACCGGCTATTCGTCGTTGAGCTATCTGCGCAGCTTCCCGTTCGACAAGATCAAGATCGACCGCTCCTTCGTGCGCGAACTCGGCAAAGGCAGCGACGCCGTCGCCATCGTCCGCGCCGTGCTCGACCTCGGCTCGAGCCTCGGCATGATCACGACGGCCGAAGGTGTCGAGACCGAAGAGCAGCTCGAAATCCTGCGCGCCGAGGGCTGCATGCAGCTGCAAGGCTACCTTTTCAGCCGGCCGGTCCCGGCGCCGCAAATCGAAGCCTTGCTGACCCAGCTCGAGCCGCGCATCCGCGCGGCGTAAGCGGCGGCCCGCGGCTGGCCAGACCGCGGCCGCTCCCCAAAAAGCCTGGCGTGTCAAACGCCTAGCGTTGCCGCAAAGGCCGCGCACCCTATATCTCCCTGCATGGTCGGCCCTCTGGCAATATCGCGCCCGTGAGGGCACACTGGCCGCTCCTGGAGGTCCCCGGAATGGCGCTGCGCGACGTCAAGCTCGAAGACAAATACGATCTCGGCCAGCGCCACGTCTTCGTGACCGGCTTTCAGGCGCTGGTCCGCCTCTGCCTCATGCAGAAGGAGCTCGACCGCCGCAACGGGCTCAATACCGCGGGTTTTGTCACCGGCTATCGCGGCTCGCCGCTCGGCGGTCTCGACAGCCAGTTTCTCCGCGCCAAAGCGTTCCTCGACAAAAACGACGTCCGGTTCCAGGGCGGCATCAACGAGGATTTGGCCGCGACCGCGATTTGGGGGTCGCAGCAGGCCGAGCTGCGCGGCGAAGGCAAATTCGATGGCGTATTCGGCATGTGGTACGGCAAGGGCCCGGGCGTGGACCGCACCGGCGACGTGTTCCGCCATGCCAATTCCGCGGGTTCCGCCAAGCACGGCGGCGTGCTGGCGCTGATGGGCGACGATCACACCGCCGAGTCTTCGACCACCGCCCATCAGTCCGAATATCACTTCATCGACGTCATGATCCCGATCCTGAACCCCGCGGGCGTGCAGGAAGTGCTCGACTACGGGCTTTACGGCTGGGCGATGTCGCGTTTTACCGGCGCCTGGACCGCGCTGAAGACGATGCACGAGACGATCGAGTCGACGGCGGCGATCGACGGCAGCCTGGAGCGGATCAAGATCGTCATTCCGGACGACTTCCGCATGCCGGAGGGCGGCCTCAATATCCGCCTGAACGATCCGATCCTGGCGCAGGAAGCCCGCCTCCACGACTATAAGCGCGACGCCATGCTCGCTTTCGTGCGCGCCAACAAGCTCAACCGCATCATCACCTCCGGCGGGCGCAGCCCGAAGATTGGCATCATCACCACCGGCAAGAGCTATCTCGACGTGCGTCAGGCCTTCGACGAACTCGGCATCGACGAACTCAAATGCAACGAGCTCGGCATCAGGCTGTTCAAGGTCGGCTGCGCCTGGCCGCTAAGCCGGCGTGAACTCGCCGAATTCGCCGACGGGCTTAATCTCATCATCGTGGTCGAGGAGAAGCGCTCGCTGCTCGAAGTACAAGTGCGCGAGGAGCTTTATGGCACCGCGAACCAGCCGGTCTGCATCGGCAAGCGGGACGAACACGGCAATTGGCTGTTCCCGGTCAAGGGCGCTCTCGATCCGAACGACGTCGCGATCTGCATCGGCGAGCGGCTCCTTAATTTCCATCGCAATGACGACATCGCCGGACGCGTCGCGCGGCTCAAGGAATTGCAGCGCATCGCGGCCGCGACCAAGGATGTCGCCCAGCGCATTCCTTATTTCTGCTCGGGCTGCCCGCACAATTCTTCGACCGTGGTGCCGGAAGGTATGCGCGCCTATGCGGGCATCGGCTGTCACTACATGGCGCAATGGATGGACCGCTCGACTCTCGGCTATACGCACATGGGCGGCGAGGGCGCGAACTGGGTCGGCGAGGCGCCGTTCTCCAAGCGCAAGCACGTATTCCAGAATCTCGGCGACGGCACCTACAATCATTCCGGCTACATGGCGATCCGCGCGGCGATCGCGTCGAATTCCAACATCACCTACAAAATTCTGTTCAACGACGCGGTGGCGATGACCGGCGGTCAGGCCAATGACGGCGGTCTCACGGTGCCGCAGGTCGCGCGGCAGGTGGCCGCCGAAGGCGCCAAGCGCGTCGCCGTCGTTACCGACGAGCCGGACAAATATGCCCGCGACACCGAGTGGCCGAAGGGGCTGACCATCCATCACCGCGACGATCTCATGGCGGTGCAGATGGATCTGGCGGAGGTTCCCGGCGTCACGATCCTGATCTATGACCAGACCTGCGCCGCGGAAAAGCGCCGCCGCCGCAAGCGCGGAACGTTTCCGGATCCCGAGAAGCGCGTCATCATCAACGAACTGGTCTGCGGGGGCTGCGGCGATTGCGGCGTGAAATCGAACTGCGTGTCGGTGCAGCCGCTCGAAACCGAGTGGGGCCGCAAGCGTGTCATCGACCAGTCGAGCTGCAATAAGGACTTTTCCTGCGTCAAAGGCTTCTGCCCGTCCTTCGTCACGGTGCACGGCGCCAAGCTGAAAAAGGGCAGCGGCGTCGCCGCCGATCGCGAACTCGCGCCGCTGCCGGAGCCGAAGCTTCCGGCGATCGACCAGACGTATAATGTCATCGTTACCGGCGTCGGCGGCACCGGCATCGTCACCATCGGCGGCATATTGGGCATGGCGGCACATCTCGAGGGCAAGGCCGTCGGCGTTCTCGACATGGCGGGGCTCGCGCAAAAAGGCGGTGCGGTGTTCAGCCATATGCGGATCGCCGAAAAGCCCGAGGACATTCACGCGATCCGGGTTGCGGCCGGCCGCGCCGATCTCGTGATCGGCGGCGACATTGTGGTGGCGGGCACCCAGAAGGTTCTTGCCACCGTGCGGGCCGGCGCCACCACCATGGTGGTCAATACCGACGAATTCCTGCCCGGTGAATTCACCCGCAAGCCCGATTTCTCGCTGCCGAGCGAAAAGCTCAAGCGCACCATCGCCGCCGACGCGGGACGCGACAAAACCCATTTCGTCGATGCCTCGCGGATCGCCAATGCGCTGTTCGGCCAGTCGATCGGCGCCAATATGTTCATGGTCGGCTTCGCCTATCAGCTCGGCGCACTGCCGCTGTCGGCGTCCGCCATCGAACGGGCGATCGAGCTCAACGGCGAGGCGGTCGCGATGAACCGCGCGGCATTTCACTGGGGCCGCCGCGCCGTCATCGACCGCTCGGCGGTCGAAGCGATCGCCAAGCCTTCGCCGTCTGCCGCGAGCGACGCCGAGCATCTCTCCGAGTCCTTCGAAGAGACCGTGGCGCGGCGCGAGCAATATCTCACCGCCTATCAGAATGCCGCCTATGCGCGGCGTTATCGGGCGCTTGTCGACAAGGTCCGGGCGGCCGAAACCGAACTGACGCCCGGCAAGACCGGGCTCGCCGACGCGGTCGCGCGTTATCTGTTCAAGCTGATGGCCTACAAGGACGAATACGAAGTGGCGCGGCTCTATACCGACGGCTCGTTCGCGAAGCAGGTCAAGAATGAATTCGGCGGCGACAATCTGCGCTTTGAGTTTCATCTGGCGCCGCCGATTTTGGCGAAGCTCGACAAGACCACCGGTCTGCCGCGCAAGATGAGCTTTGGGCCATGGCTGCTGCCGGCGTTCCGCGGGCTCGCAAAACTGAAGGTCTTGCGCGGCACCGCGCTCGATCCGTTCGGCCGCACGCCTGAGCGCCGCACCGAGCGCAAACTGATCGACGATTACGAGGCGACGCTCGATGAGGTGCTCGCCCGGCTTGTTCCGGACAACCACCACCTCGCCGTCGGTCTCGCCGCCATACCGGAGAAGATCCGCGGCTTCGGCCACGTCAAGCAGCGCCACCTTGCGGCGGCGAAGGCCGATGAGGCGGCGCTGTTGGAGCAATTCCGCGCCGGCGCACCGGCGCTCCTGAAAGCCGCGGAATGATCCGGGCGGCGTTGGCGCCTGCATTCGGCGCAGTACAACGGGGAAACCGGGTGCGATGAGCGATATCGTGGCTGTGCCGGCAAAGCCCGGTGAAGCGACCGAACAGACGGCAGCCGCTATACCCGCGCCGCTAGCTGGGGCCGCGCCGACGCTGGCGCCGACGGCTGCGCTCGCCCGGGCGCTCGAGCCAAAGCCGGCGGCCGATCAAGCACCCGTGGCGGACGCGGCTCCCGCCGCAGAACCCGTACAGGCTACCGGCGGCATCGGCGTGCTCCTCGTCAATCTCGGCACTCCCGACGCGGCGACGCCCGCCGCGGTGCGCCGCTATCTGAAGGAGTTCCTCAGCGACCGGCGCGTCATCGAAAATGACACGCTGTTCTGGAAATTCCTCCTCAACGGTCTCATTCTGCCGATCCGCTCGCGGCGCAAAGCGCGCGACTACCGTAAAATCTGGAACGACGACAAGGACGAATCGCCGTTCAAGACGATCACGCGCTCGCAGGCCGAAAAGCTCGGCAGCATCCTCGAACCGCTCGGCAAACATGTCATCGTCGACTGGGCGATGCGCTACGCCAATCCATCGATCCAGTCGCGGCTCGAAGTTCTGACCACCTGGGGCTGCGATCGCATCCTGATCATGCCGCTCTATCCGCAATATTCCGCGGCGACCACGGCGACGGTGTGCGACGAGGTCTATCGGTACTTGTTGCGGCAGCGCCGGCAGCCGGCGATCCGAATCCTGCCGGCCTATTTCGAGGATCCTTATTACATCGAGGTCCTGGCGTCCTCGCTCAAGGCCGAGCTCAAGGCGCTGCCGTTCACGCCCGACGTCATCATTGCGTCGTTTCATGGCATGCCGAGGGATTATGTGCGCAAAGGCGATCCCTACGAGGCGCAATGCCTGCGCACCACGGAGTTGTTGCGCGCGCAGCTCGGCTTCGACGACAACAAGCTGATGCTGACGTTTCAATCGCGCTTCGGCCGCGCGCAATGGCTCGAGCCCTATACGATCAATACCGTCAAGGCGCTGGCCAAGAAAGGTGTCAAGAATATTGTCGTCATCACGCCGGGATTTTCCGCCGACTGTCTCGAGACGCTCGAGGAGATCGCCGAAGAGAACGCCCATGTCTTCAAGCGCAATGGCGGCCAGAATTTCGCGGCGATCCCGTGCCTCAACGACAGCGAGGCCGGCATGCTGATGATCTGGCAGCTCGCCATGCGCGAACTCAAAGGCTGGGTGTGAGTTTCGGCGCATGATCTTTATCCGGAAGCCGGCGCCTAGCCCCGGATCGAGCGTCCGAGGGCAGGCATTTCGGGATCGTGCGTAATGCGCGACGGCTCGCTCGTGTCCTGGACTTGGTTCGGTCTGGCGCTGGTTCTTTTCGTGATCGAGGCGCTTCGTCCGGGCCGCTTCGCGCTATGGCTCGGTTTCGCCGCTGTCCTGGTCGGTATCGTTGCCTCGGTCGCACTTTGGCCCTGGCCGCTTCAGGTCGCGGCATTGGCGGTATTTGCGGCGCTATTCGTGCCGGTCTGGCGCCGCTACGAGCGCAAGGTGTGACGGGCCCAAGGGCCCAATCAACCTCTCGTTAACCATATCCGTTTCTACTCCGTTAACCAGCGGGCTGCCGGCAGGCGGCCCGCGCGGGCCGTCGCGTGGCGCGCTGCCGAGGCGGCTTCGGGTGAGGAGGTCGCACGTGCCGCGCCGCTGCCGACCGCTGAGCGTCACCGGCCTGGCCATCTTCGCGCCGATCGCCGTGCTGGCGCTGTCGCCGCTGCCGAGCGGTGCTCAAACCGTCGTTGCGGATTCAGGCGCCGACTTGTTGCAGCCTTCGCTGCAGGGCAACCCGGCCAATCCGCCGACATTTACGCCCGGGAATGCGACGCCGGCGAACCAAGCGCCGCCGCCCGGCAAATTCACTGCGCCGTCGCGCATCGGTGTAACGCCAACCTACGGCAGTCCGACCGGTTTCGGCGCCGGCGATACCGGATTCGATTCGCAGAACAGGACGAAAAGCCAGCGCACTGCGCAGGTGCCGGCGCAAGGCAGTTCGATCGCGCCGCCCGAGCCGACCTTCGATCCGGTGCCGCCGCCGCCGCCGCAAATCTCGTCACGGCCGCCGGTCCTGCCACCGCCACCGGTGCCAGTGGTTTATCCGGCAAAGGCCGCCGCGCGGCCGGGCGCCACGTTGCCGCTGCCGCCAGACCAACTGCCGATCTCGAATCCGCCGGCCGAAGTCCATCCGGCATCGGCGGCGGACCGGCCCGGCGCGGTGTTGCCGATCCCGGCGGCCATTTACTTTGCCGCCTCGGCGTCGACGCCGCCGCCGGGGACGCCACAACCCAACACGCTGCCGCTCGGCGCGGTGCCGCAGCACACTTTGCCGATCGCCGCCGGCGATCCCTATGAGGCGCTCGGCATCAAGGCCGGATCGTTTCTCATTCTGCCCGCAGTCGAACTGTCGGCCGGTTACGACAATAATCCGCAGCATGTCGCCGGCGGTTCCGGCTCGGCCTCTTTCGTGGTCGCGCCCGAACTCCATGTGCGCTCCGACTGGTCGCGCCACTCACTCACGGCCGATGTCACCGGCTCCTATACGGACTACACCAACGGCTCGTTCACGCCGTCCCTCAGCCGCCCGTTTCTGAATGCCAAATCCGACGGCCGGATCGATGTCACGCGCGACACCCAAATCTTGACCGAGGGCCGCGTCATTGTCTCGACCGACAATCCCGGCAGCCCCAACATCCAGGCCGGCCTCGCCAAGCTACCGATCGATACCACGGTCGGCGGCACGCTCGGCGTGGCCCAGCAATTCGGTCGCTTTGACTTTTCGCTCAAAGGCACGGCCGACCGTTCGATGTATCAGAACTCGCAGCTCACCGACGGCGAAAGCGTGAGCAACGAGTTTCGCAATTTCGACCAATATGCCGGCATATTGCGCTTCGGCTACGAGGTCGATCCCGGCTTCAAGCCGTTCGTCGAGATCGGCGAAGACACCCGCATCCACGACACCGCAGTCGATAGTTTTGGCGAAGATCGCAATTCCAACGGTTCGAGCGCCAAACTCGGCGGCGATTTCAACGTCTTCGGCTCGCTGACCGGCGAGGTGGCTGTCGGTTATATGGAGCGCGACTACCACGATCCGACGCTGCCGAATATCTCAGGCGTGACGCTCGACGGCTCGCTGATCTGGCAGGCGACCGCGCTGACCACGGCGAAATTCACGGCCGCGTCGGCGGTCAACGAGTCGATCCTGCAGGGCGTTTCCGGCGCGTTCAGCCGCGATTTCAACATCGAGGTCGATCACGCGTTCCGCTCCTGGCTGATCGGCACACTGCAGGCCGGCTACGGCAATGACGACTATGTGGGCATGGCGCGCGACGATAATCGCTATTTCGTGTCGGGCGGCGTCACCTACAAAATGAACCGCGATATCCAGATCAAAGGGGTGGTCCGCCACGATTGGCTGACTTCGACGCAAGCGGGCAATGCCTATGAGGCGACGTCGGCGCTGTTGACGCTGCGCTTGCAGCGCTAGCTGCCGTTGCTCTCGTTGCGGCTCAAATCCGGCGCCCGAGTAACGCAGCGCGCGCATGCTTTGATCTCGATCAATTTCCTCGGGCGCGATGCATGGTTTGCTATTTTGGTCACAATTAAGAGGCCGGAAATGATCAATAGCGCGCACTCACTATCGAATAGGCTATCCAGACGGACTGTTCTACTCCGCGGCGTTACGTGCGCTGCCGGAGCCGCAACCTTGATCGGGCCAGCAAGAAATGCCCATGCCGCCAAAATGCCCCAGACGTCGCCGGCGGTTGTTTATCAGACTACACCCAAAGATTCTCATCAGTGCGACGGGTGCATGTTGTTCCAAGCGCCGAGTTCCTGCCAGATTGTGGATG
>Ga0181526_10000592_pt1 | contig 37909 bp, 40 predicted proteins | sample PEATcosm2014_Bin_35_FD_119750 | JGI IMG/M metagenome (GOLD analysis project Ga0181526, IMG submission 119750) | Peatland microbial communities from MTU Mesocosm Facility, Houghton, MI, USA - PEATcosm2014_Bin06_30_metaG | ecosystem: Environmental > Terrestrial > Soil > Wetlands > Peat | place...
AAAGCAAAGAACGCTTCCCACATCCGCACAGCCACGACTACGACGGCTGCGAGATAATCTCAAGGCAAAACCAAAACCGAGAAACTCCAGTTATCAGTGGATGAGAAACCGGGGGCAGGTCAATGACATACCAAGAACTATCCAACTCCTACCCTACGATCCAAGCACGATTCACCGGGCGCCGTCTTTCAGTAATAACTATAAGGACCAGCGACACAGACCTAATTGAAGACATGTTTTCTCGTCTAAACGAGGCCGTTCCACTAAACGCAGCGGAAAAACGAAACGCCTTCGGGGGACCCGTTCCAAAGGCCATCCGGACCCTAGTGGAGCAGCCATTTTTTACAACAACCTTGCCCATAACGCCGAAGCGTTATCGACACCACGACCTGGCATGCAAATTCCTATTGCTCCAACACGAGAAGAGAATTGTAGACACTAAGAAATCGCGGCTCGATGCATTCGTAAATGAGTTTAAGGAGAAGGAGTTAAATCTGCGAACCGTGCAACTCCGCAAGGCGGTACAGGCAAATCTCTCCAAAATGGAGAAGTTCTTCAGAAAAGACGATCCTCTCCTGAATTCCCCCTTAATGTGCGCTGTCTACTACGCAATGTTCAAAGATGGGACTCTTGGCGATTCTAAGCCTGGGAGAAGCCGTAAGACGCTCGTCGCCTTCGAATCCGAGCTAGAGGCAAACCGCAAGCTCGAATTGGAAGAGAGCGAAGACGTTAACTTCGCACTTCTTGAGTATGAACGGATCGCAAGATCACCCAATGACGCTTCAACCATCTCCTTTAGGGTTGGGATTCTCAAGGACTATCTGGAAGAAGCATAGAGACTACTATGGTGCGGCCTCATCGCGATGAGTGGGGTCCGCTCCCCGCCAGCCAGCCACCCACCCCCCAAAACCCGGATATGGTCCGGCTTCAGCCGGACCATATCCTTCTCCCACTCTGCCCTGAGCGCAGTCGAAGGCCCGTCGCGGAGCCCGCAGGGCGCAGCGACCAAATTTGCCTTCCTCCCCCCCCCACAATACTTATCGAGCCCCACCCCGCGTTCGCATCTAACCCAATATGCGGCCGATCCACGCGCCGGCAGAGAAGGCAGGTGTCTCGTCCAAGACGATCCCCAAGCCGATCCCAGTCCCACCCCGGCCCCTCCCGTCTAGAACTCTCAGGGGGCACACCCCACCAGGCGTCCAACGCACTTGCCTCAGGAGAATCACCATGAACTTGCCGAACTCTGTTCGCATCACCCCCGCGCGCCTATTGGTAGCCGCGCTTGCTCTGTGCTGTATCCCCGCACTGGCTCAAAACGTCCTGTCCTCACCCGCGCCCACCGCCGGAGCCACCACCGCCCCTGCGTCCGCGCCCGAACCCGTTGCCACGCCTGCCCCCGCCGCCCCAATCGTTGCCGCGCCCGCGACCACTCCCGCCGTAACCACTGCACCCGCAGCCACAGTCACGGTCACGCCCCCAGCCCCCGAGAAGCCAAGCCAGATGGCCACCACCCAGTCCGCGATGACCGAGAACATGGCCAAGATGGAAGCCGCCGACATCGCCCGCCGCGCCAGCGCCGATTCTCAGCAGGCCGGCAACAAGAGTGACATGGAGATGAAGCACGCCATGATCGCCCAACTCCAGGCCATGTCCGACCAGATCAAGCAGCTCGACCTACGCATCACCGCCTTGTCCGCGCAACTGGAAACAGCCACCGCCAAGCCGCCCGTCAAGGCCAAACCGGCCAAACCAGCCGTCCGCCCGCCCATCAAGCCGGTCTATCAATAGTCGTCAGCCAGCCCTCCCCGAAAACCCCACATCTCTTTTTTTTGAGGTGTGGGGTTTTCACTGCGCTACACTCTACTGACCGAACGCCTCCAAACTGAGGTCCCCATGCCCCTCACTCTCAAGTCGCGTTTTGCCGGCCACGTCTACGTCATGCGCTGCACTGGCTCCATCGTCCTCGGCGCCGAAGCCAAGGCCCTCGAAGCCGCCCTCGACCTGGCCGCGCTCGAGTTCAGCCGCATCGTCCTCTCGCTCGCCGAGCTCCAGCGCCTCGACTCCATCGGCCTCGGCCTCCTCGTCCGCTACGCCGCCCATCTGCGCAAACGCGGCGGCGACATCCGCCTCGCCCTGCCCCCGCCATTCCTCGTAAAGCTGCTCGAACTCACCATGCTCTCCGCGACCCTCCAGACCTTCCCCACCGAAGAGGAAGCCATCCTCTCCTACCTCCGTCAGCGCCCCGCCGACGCGGCACCCGCCAAGTCCGGCCCCCGCGTCCTGGTCGTCGACGAGTCCGCCGATCTCTGCGTCTTCGTCCGCAGCATCCTGCAGCACCACGGCTTCGACGTGCGCACCTACTCCCTCTTCCGCGACGCCGAAACCCTGCTTCAGGTCGACCCCGTCGACTACATCCTCGTCGGCCCCGGCACGCTCCAGCGCCCGTCCGCATCGTCCCTGAAGTCCCTCGCCGCCCTCGCCCCCAAAGCCGTCCCCCTCCGCCTCGACGACGACTTCAAAATCCGCGATGCCGAGGAAGCCACGGACGCCCTCCTCCAGCTCTTCAAGCTCCGGCCCGGCGCCTGAAGCCGAGTGCCCCACATCTCGATTTTGAGATGTGGGAGTCTGGGCGCAGCCGCTTGCCGAGTAGCTCCAAAAAGCTTTACCATCGGATTCCTCCTCAACCATTTTGAGGGGAAAAGCGGCCTACCCGAGGGCCATCGCAGGCCGCGCCCACGTCGAAAATCCGAGGGGTTTCCCGATGGCCTCGCACACCTCGATCCTCCGCGCCCAAAAACTCTGCCTCGCGCTTCTTCTCAGCTCCTTCTTCGCCGCGTTCTCCTCCGCCCAGGACATCAAGCTCAACGTCACCTACGTCTGCAACGGCGAGCGCATGTACGTCGAGAGCTGCAACATCCGCGACACCTCCGACACCTCAACCTGCCAGGTCGCGCATCCCGATCGCCCGCTGCACAACGGCTTCATGGCTTACACCTCGGAAACCCGCGGCGCGCTCAAGAAGCTCTTCCCCACCTGCACCCAGCCCACCGCAGCCGAGATTTCCAGGGAAGACGCCTTCCAGAAGAAGCAGCAGGCCATCATCGACGCCCAGACGCCGAAATACGCACCCACGCCCCAACCCACCGTCGCCGACGTCCAGCAACAGCTCCAGTACGGAGGATCCAAGGATCCGCAGGAGCGCGCCATGCGCCGCTGCATCAGCGCCGGCCGCCTGCCTGCCAGTTGCACCGGCAACGCGCTGCTCGGCGCCTTCAGCAACATGCTCTCCTCCACCGTCTCCAGCCTCACCGGCGTCACCGCCAGCGCCAGCGCCGGCCCCGACATGTCCGGAGTCTTCCAGGGCGCCGGCAACTGGCGCTTAGACTTCGTCGACGGCGGCGTCCTCGTCAACTGCTCCTTCCTGTCGCCCAACCAGGAGGCCTATTCGCTCGCCTTCCGCAGCACCGGAGCTGTCCTCACCGTCAACACCACACCCAAACCGCTCGTCCTCAACGTCCACGCCGACGGCACCATCACCGGCCCGCCCGGCCAGGTCACCATCAACGGAGTCATCGCCACCGGATATCACAGCGGAGTTGCGCCTGGCGCAATGTACAAGGATGCAGCCGGTAACTTATACGACAGCAGTGGCAATAAGGTGACGCCGACAGCCGGCTACTCCACCTTCTCGCCGCGCACCGCTACCTGCCCAGCCATCAACCTCACCTCCAAAGGCGCAGGCGTTGGCATCCAGACCATGCAGACCAACCTGCTGAAGTCTATGTTCAACGATGGCGACACTGGCCCGCCGACACCCGTCGGCATCCGCATGCACGGCATCTTCGCCTCGGCATCAACCGGCTTCAGCGTGCAGTTCTTCCCGGAGTCGGTCATTCTCGGCTGTGGTCCCGACTCCGCGCGCGCCTATCCCTACACCGTGTCAGCCAGTGGAGGTGGCGCAGTCATCAAGGTCGACGCGCCCGATCACCCCCTCACCCTCACCCTCCGCGCCGACAACACGCTGGATCCCGGCTCCGGCCCCTACCAGGTACACGGCCGTCTCATCGCCGGCCAGAACGACAACGGCGACTACAGCTTCCTGCCCATGGAGCAGACCTGCAACCTCGCCGTCCTCGCGCCCGCGAAAGATATCCCCTCCAGCGGCGGTACCGCTGCACCCATGATGGCCACCGCATCGACCCCGGGAACGGCCTCCAACAACAATGGTGGACGCCTATCCACTCCCGACGCGCCGCTCGGCAACGCCACTCTTTCCATCGTCTCGGGCCTCCCACCACAACCAGGCACTCCGAATCCTCTCGCCGGGCGGCCCTACATCCTCCTGCGCGATAGCTACGCCGGTGCCCTCGCCAAGGGCGGCCTCGCTATCCCCTCGGGAGTGTCGCCTTACAAATACGCCCTCACCCTCTGCGCCCCCACCAGGACGCCCGACTGCCAAAAGGTCGGGGCCGCGGTCAACTCAAGTGCCGCATCAGCCGTCCGCGCCGATGCCAACGGCAGCGGGACCTTCCCCGGCGTCCCTCCAGGAACCTATTACCTTATGATTTCCGCGATCTACAACAAGCAGACCCTGGTCTGGGGCCAGGCCGTGCAACTCAAGCCGGGCGCAAATTCCCTCACCCTCAACCCCCGCGACGCAACCCCGATCAACTAAACCTGGAATTCCCGGATAACGGCCCAAGCCCGTGCGCATGCGTGAAACCAAAGTCTAATGCGCCGGAAGCACCGTGATATCGTCCCCAACGTAAGCGTGCAGCGCCTGACCCTGTTTTATTTCCACTTCCTTGCCGTGCTTGATCAAGCCGATCGGCCCAAACAGCACCGTCAGTACCACCGCGCTCGTCGCCCCGCTCTCCCCCTCTTTGCCCTTGCTTCCGCGCAGCTTGATCTTGGTGTCCCCAACCTTCAGGTAATCCAGCCGCAAGTTAAGCTGTCCCGCCTTGCCCATCATGCCCGATCTCTCCGCCACGGTAATCTCGCCAAACGCCTTGCACCCGGCCTTCGCGACCACCACATCGCCAACCTTCAAGTCGTCCGTGAGCGTCAACACCACTGGATCACCCTCCGACGATGTCTTCGAACTCAAGTCCTGCGCGAACGCCAGATTCACATCCGTCCCGTCCCGCAGCATGTACTTGCCGAAGGCGTCGGGTGCGGTCGCGGCCACCGGAGCGGCTGGAGTGGGAGCAGGTGCAGCAGGCGCAAGTGCAGGAGCCACAGCGGGCACAGGAGCCACAACGGGTGCAGGAGCAGGAGCCACAACGGGTGCAGGAGCAACCGTCTGCTGGCCGACGGCAAAATAGCCTGAAGCTGAAAGCATGAGGAGACTTGACACGAGAATTCGACGCATGGGCCCGGGCCTTTTGAAACTCTGATTTGAAATCACCCAAAACCCTACGCCCAAGCAGCCGCCGATACAAGCAATAACTCAGCTCTCCGGTTCCGCCGCCACCGGCGCCCCGTCGGTCTTTTCGCGAATGTCGGTGTACTCCTCCGTATATGGCTTCTTGCCGAACGTCGTCCAGAAGTAGTTCACCGTATACCGCCAGGCCATCGTCATCGTGCCTTCTTTTTTCAGCCGCCGCGCCGACGAGTACATCTTCAGCCCGAACGTGAACTTCACCTTGCCCACCTGGCTCATGCGCCGCGCAATGTCGGTATCCTCGCCGTAGAACGAGATCGCCGTATTGAATCCGCCGATCTTCTCCAACCCGTCCCGCCGCAGCACGAAGTTCCCGCCCTGCAGCATCGACCCCGCGCGCAGCACCCACCGGTTCAGCACATAGATCACGAAAGCCATCAGGTAAAACACATGCACGCTCAGGCGCTGGCTATCCGTCATGTCGTAGTAGATAAACGGCCCGCTCAACCCCACCAGCTTCGGGTCGGCCGCAAAGCCGTTCAGCACCTTCTGCACCCATCCCGGCGTCAGCCGCGAGTCCGAATCCACATTCGCAATCAGCTCGCCCGTGCTCGCCGCAAAGCCCGCCTGCCGCGCAAACGTCAGCCCCTTGCGCGTCTCGTCCACCACGCGCACACCCGCGTAACCCTGCGCTACTTCGCGGGTGCGGTCGGTGCTTGCATTGTTGACGACGATAATCTCAACCGGTTCGCCCAACTCCCGCGTCTGCGCCAGAATCGACTCCAGACACGCCGGCAGATAGGCCTCTTCGTTGTACGCAGGCACCACAAAGCTCAGGCGCATATAACTCAACGCTAGCCCCCGCATGTTACAGCCCCGCTACAATCCCCGTCCCGAATCCATCTGTATACCGGGTGCCCCATCTTCGCGACAGTCCCATCGTCGCTAAGGTGGGTTCACGGCCCCAGGACCTCCATGCCCGCCCTACTGCATCGCCGGATCGTCCGGCATCACCGCGCCGGCCTTCACCCACTGCTCGATCGTCGCAATATCCGCGTCGCTCAGCTTCGGCGCCTTGTCGGGCATCGGCATCGGATTGTCCGGCGGCCCATTGTGATTGATCAGCCTCACCAACAGGCTGTTCGCCGGATCGCCGGCCACGATGACCACGCCATCGCGTCCGCCCTTCATCAGCGACGCTTTGGTGTTCATGCTCAGCCCACCCTTGTGGTTCATGTCCATATGGCATTTGCCGCAGTTGGTTTGCAGAATCGGCCGCACCTTTTCCGTGTAGAACGCGGGTTTGTTCGCCGCATCCTGCGCAGCCACCCCGCGCATCCCAACTCCGGCCAGCACCGCAGCCGCCACCACACCCACTCCCGCGAAAACTAGACGCATCCAGCCTCCTCACACACTACAAGATTTCGGCAAACGCATTAACCGATCGGTACACAGAACCTGCTTGAACACTTACCGCCAGTTTACGTTCCAAATAGGCTAAAAGTTGCTCTGGTGCCTCCGCACCTCCAAAAATTGATATGCGCCGAAAAGCCGCCACGGCTGCTCTGGGGACACTGGCCTGCCTGCTGTTGTGCTCCGCGCCGCTGCTGGCAAAGCCCACCCGGACCATCGCCCGCCCCGCTGCCAGGTGGACCGCAGCCCCACCCACTCTGCGCTCGTCCCACGCGCGCACCGCGCAACGGACCGTGGCCGCCCGCACTCATCCCTCCGTGCCTGCCCCGGCCCGCCTCCGCGGCTCCAGACACGAACGCACCCTGGCCGCCCAGGCTGAAATCGCCGCCCGCGCCGCCATCCTAGCCGCGGAACGCGCCCAGGGCCGTCCCGCCAGCCGCGAACCGGGTGCCCCATCTTCGGCAACCGCTGCATCGTTGCCGAAGGTCGGTTCAGACTCCACCCTGCTCGTCAACGACGGCGGCGTCCTCCGCCCCCTCGCCACAGACACAGACCGGCGCCTCAAGTCGGTCGAGCAAGAAGCCACCACGCCCGTCCTCCTGCCGCAGCTCCGCGTCGCTTCGCTTTACGACATCCGCGGCCGCCTCATCCTCCCGCCGCCCCTCTACGGCTCGCGCGAAGTCCTGCTCCACCAGAATCAGATGGCAGACCACGACGGCCTCACCCGCGTCCAGGACGACGCCGATCTGCTCGACCTCCGCCGCGAGAAGAAGCTCGTGCCCCTGCCCGAGAGCAGCGCCCTCACCGTCGACTATCGTCTGCCGGAAAACCGCCGCTTCTCCCGCCCATGGACCGCCGCCTTCCTCAGCACGCTCGCCCGCGACTACTACGCCAGCTTCCATTCGCCGCTCCAGGTCGACTCAGCCGTCCGCACCGTCGCCGTCCAGCAGCGCCTCGACCGCACCAACGGCAACGCCGCGCCCTCCTCCGGCGACACTGCTTCCCCCCACCTCACCGGCCAGGCCGTCGACATCGCCAAGGGTGGCCTCACCCGCACCCAAATTGCCTGGATGCGCACCTACCTCCAGCCCCTCATCGACCAGGGCAAGATCGACGTCGAGGAGGAGTTCCAGCAGGCCTGCTTCCACATCAGCGTCTACAAAAGCTTCCTCCCCGCCGCATCCCGTATCGCCATCGCTGCCGCCGGTCACCTGGCGGCAAATCCTCACCTAGGAGGTCCAGACGAGTGACACACATAGTTGAGTTACGCAAGGAGCCGAGACCATCCAACCCTGCCCCGGAAGCTCAATCCGGCCGCACCCAGCAGATCCCCAGCGCCCACATCTCCTCTTACATCTTGAAATTCCTCGGCCTAAACGCGGGCAAGCTGCCCACCAGCACCTAACTGCCCGGCTGTCGCTCCTGCTTCGTGGCCCCTATAGCCTTGAATGAAATCGGGCGATCGATCTGTGTCTGCAGGACCACCGTCGTCTCGGTCCGGTCAATCCCCGGAATCTGCCGCAGCTTTTCAATCAGCGCCAGCAGCCCCGCAGTGTCCGCCGACCTCACCTTCAGCAGCAGGCAGCGCTCGCCGGCCACCGAGTGGGATTCTTCGATGGCCGGTATGCTATCCAGCGCCTCGGACAGCTCCGAGCAACTCCGGCTCGTGGTGACTCCAATAAAGGCCAGCACCCCCAGCCCCAGTTTGGGAGCATCCAGCTTCACCGTCCAGTTCTTGATGATGCCGCCGCGCTCCAGCCGGCGCAGCCGGTCGTGCACCGACGACGGCGCCAGATTCACCAGCCGCGCCAGGTCCTCCAGGCGCTGGGACGCGTTTTCCTGAAGCGCCTCCAGCAAAGCGAAATCTTTTCTGTCCAGCTCCATAAAACCCACCTCCCTGACCCTCATGCCGAAATCAATTCGGCACTACAGATTATGACACATTTTTATTGTAGCCATGGCTCATTTTACCGAGTCTTATCCGCATAATGAAGCGCAGGTCCGACTTCATAGGAGGATATTCCGATGCTGCAACCCACCCGCACCCTCGCACGCTCGCTCGCAGTTCTCCTGCTCACCGGAGCCATCGCCCCAGCCCCCGCCCATGCCTGGCCGCTGGGCAAGCTGTTCCACCTGCACCCTGGCGCAACTCAGCCCAAGGACACACGCATCCCCTTCCACCTCACCAACCAGGATGGGTTCCTCCAGCAGGTCGAGGTCGACGGCCGCGTCTACACCATCGTGCCTCACGGCGCCCTTACCATCAAGGCCGCCGAGGGCACCCAAATCTATGCTGTAACCTCAGGCATCAAGCATCGCGCCGGAGATCTGCTGCTCGCCGTCAAACCCGACACACGAGACAACACCATCTCCATCGAGTAACCCCGGGGAACCGCATAAGTGGGGTTACTCTCCTCGTCGGGTGCCCCATGATCACCGAGCGGGCTCGTAGAGTCCCTCGGTTATCGTGGGGTTACTCTCTTCGCCAGGTGCCCCATCTTCGCGACAGCCTCATCGTCGCCAAGGTGGGGACGTCATTTAGCCTTCCCTTCGGCCCGCTTCCCTTCAAGACCTTTTGTTCGTCATTCTGACCCTGAGCGAAGCCGAAGGGGAAGAATCCCCGAATTTCGCCTCCGTCTTAGCGCTCGTCATTCTGGCGCAGCCAGAATCTCCGTATTTCGCCTCCGTCTTAGCGCTCGTCATTCTGGCGCAGCCAGAATCTCCGTATTTCGCCTCCGTCTTAACGCTCGTCATTCTGGCGCAGCCAGAATCTCCGTATTTCGCCTTTGCCGTTGCGTCTGAGATAGGTCAGGGCTTTAGCCCTGACAATCAGGCCCGCGAGTAGACCGGGCTTCAGCCCCCGGGGCATGCCTTCCTCAACAAAATCGGCACCCTGGAAATCCCCCTCACCATCCCCAAAAAATAAAATCTCTCCCTGTGCTCTCTCTTTTTCCTCCGTGTTCTCTGTGATTCGTTTTTTCCTCCCACACCAAAAGCCTCGTTTTGCACCGAAATCCTTGACACCACCGATATAATTAAAGCAGGCCCAAACAGGGCCCAGCAGTCGTGTCCTCGCCTCACCCGGACCGGACCTGGAGCCAACCAAGCCTCAAGAGGTGAAAACCATCAAGAGCTCAGACACCGGGGTGTATACGCACGCGCAAGTCATTTGCCATCAACGATCGTTTGTATATACGAATGCATATACAAACACCTAACCGCAATGCCATCTAGACTTTGACAAAAAAAGTACCCTCCGGGGAAGGGGTACACCACACGGCACAACGAAAGCCAGGAAACACAGGAGCGCGGCGTTCATGCCTGGCCCTCACATCCCGAACCGAGTCTCAAGTCAACTAATTGATTCCAGGTATACTTGGAAAACAACTAGTCTGGAATGAGGATCTTACGGTCAAGACCACGCTCTAAGTGCTTTGTTCCTGGGATGATGCATGAAAAGGGGGGAGGGGGAGGGGGCGCCGTCGAGCTTCACACCGGCTTAAGGTTGCGTGGCGTATCCTTTGCGATGCTACGATGAATCGCCCTTCGCGCGCGCCGAATCTCGGTCGGCGTCGAGGTCCGGCACACGCATTGCTCACCCGCCATCAGGAGACGCACCCAATGTTACGCAAACCGCTCGCACTCGCTACCCTCGCCGCAGTCACCGCTCTGCTCCCGCTCGCCACCCACGCCCAGGCTGGCCCCTACAAAGTTCTCCAAACCGTCAAAGTCGGCGGCGGCGAAGGTGGCATGGACTACGTCACCGCCGATTCCGCCAACCGCACCCTCTATGTCGCGCGCTCCGGCCAGGGTGCCGTCGCCCACATCGGTGTCTACAACCTGGACACCTTCGCCCAGGTCGGCGACATTCCCAACACCAGCGCTCACGGCGCAGTCGTCGACGACGCGACCGGCCACGGCTTCGCCACCTCGCGCGCCATCACCATGTTCGACGCCAAGACTTTCGCCATCATCAAGACCATCCCCGTCCAGGGCAATCCCGACGGCTATTTCAACGATTGGGTGAACCACCGCTTCTACGATCTCTCGCACGCCCAGCCCAACATCACCGTCATCGACGACAAGGACGGCTCCATCCTCACCACCATCGACATTGGCGGCGCGCCCGAGCAGGGCCAGTTCGACGGCAAGAACCGCATCTACGTCGACATCGAAGACGGGGCCGCCATCGCCGTCATCGACGCCAGCACTATGAAGATGATCGGCAAGTATGACCTCTCCTCGAAGAGCAGCGGATGCGCCGGCCTCGCCCTCGATGCCAAGAACAACATCCTCTTCGCCGCCTGCCGCGACCACAACGACATGGTCATCCTCTCCGCCACCGACGGCCACATCATCGCCGACCTGCCCACCGGCCAGGGCTGCGACGGCGCCACCTTCAATCCTGAAACCATGGAAGCCTTCAGCTCCCAGGGCGACGGCACTCTCACCGTCATCAAGGAAAACTCACCCACCAGCTTCGTGGTCGAGCAGACCGTGGCCACTCCGGCGCGCGCCAAGACCCTCACCCTGGACACCAAGACCGGCCACATTCTGCTGATCACGGCGGAGTACGGCCCAGTACCAGCGGCCGCCCCGGCACCTGCCGCCGCACCTGCAGCTCCGGCGCCCGCAGCCGCAGCCGGAGCAGCCCCGCCTGCAGGCGGACGTCCCGGCGGACCTGGTGGCCCTGGCGGTTTCCGCGGTCCTCGCGCTCCGATGATTCCCGGTTCCTTCGAAATCGTCGTCGTCGGCAAGTAGGGCTGTTTTCACTCGAGGTGCCCGGCGCGGAACGCCACTGGTCGTTTCCGCGCCGACCGCCGTATACCTGCTCTAGACTAAGTGGGACATGCAAAGCTTTGGCTCGCTCGCTACTGAACTGCGCAATCCGCGCTCGGAACACATCGATGAGCTCCCCACCCTGGAGATGCTCACGGTCATCAACCAGGAAGACTCGACCGTCGCCGCGGCAGTCGCCTCCCAACTCCCTGCCATAGCCAAAGCAGTGGACGAAATCGTTGCCCGCTTCGCTCAGGGCGGCCGCCTCTTCTACATCGGCGCCGGAACCAGCGGTCGCCTCGGCGTACTCGACGCCTCCGAGTGTCCGCCCACCTTCTCCGTCCCGCCCGCGCTGGTGCAGGGCCTGATCGCCGGCGGCGATGCGGCCCTCCGCAACTCCTCCGAACACTCTGAAGACTCACCGGAAGAAGGCGCCGAAGACCTCGCCGCCGCCGGCTTCGGCATCGCCAACGCCGCCGATGCGTCCGCACCCACGCCCGACATTCTCGTCGGCATCGCCGCCAGCGGACGCACCCCTTACGTCCTCGGCGCGCTGCTCCACGCCCGCAAACTCCAGGCCTTCACCATCGGCCTCGCCTGCGTCGACGGCTCGCCCATCTCCAAGGTCGCCGACCTCACCATCGCGCCCGTCACCGGCCCCGAAGTCGTCACTGGATCGACCCGCATGAAAGCCGGGACAGCTACCAAGCTCGTGCTTAACATGCTCTCCACCGGTGTCATGATCCGCACCGGCGCCGTCTACGGCAACCTCATGGTCAACGTCAAACCCAGCAACGATAAGCTCATTGACCGCGCCCATCGCATCATCATGGAGGCAACGGGCTGCGATCGCTTTGCCGCCACTCGCCTGCTCATCGAGGCTGACAGCGTCAAGGTCGCCATCGCCATGCACAAGCTTGGGCTCCCCCGCGCCGCGGCCGAAGAGCGCCTGGCCGCCGCCGGCGGCAGCCTCAGCAAAGCCTTGCGCGCCACCGCCGCCGTTTGACCGGAGTCTCTGCGGCTACAGCACGCGGCTGTGCTTGTATCCTTCCGCCGTCAGCGCTTCCAGCAACTCCGCAACCTGTTCCGGACCGCGCGTCTCCATAGTAATGTCGATCACCGTGTCACCCAGGTTGACGCCGTAATACGCCCGGTTGTGCAGCGTGTCCACAATATTGGCGCGGTGGCCTGCGATAAGCCGCGTCAGTTCGTGCAACGCACCCGGCTTGTCCAGCAGCACAATCCGCAGCCGGATCAGCCGGCCATCCTGCACCATGCCGCGCTCGATGATCCGCGACAGCAGCGTGACGTCGATGTTGCCGCCGCACACCAGCACCGCCGTGTGCGCACCCTTGAGGCTGGTCCGGTGCTGCAGCAGCGCCGCCAGCGCCGCTGCGCCCGCGCCTTCCGCCAGCGTCTTCTCGCGCTCCAGCAGCATCAGGATCGCGGACGCAATCTCGTCCTCATCCACCAGCACAATCTCGTCGACGTACCGCTCCACCAGCGGCAGCGTCAGATCGCCCGCGCGCCGCACCGCGATTCCGTCCGCGATCGTGGTCGCCGGATCGATCGTCACCGGCTGGTGCGCCTCCACCGCAGCCGCCATCGACGGCAGCCGCGACGTCTGCACCCCAACCACGCGAATCTCCGGCCGCCCTGCCCGTGCGCAAGCCTCTTTGATCGCGCACGCAATCCCGCCGATCAGCCCGCCGCCGCCGATCGGCACCACCACCGCCTCCAACTGCGGCACCTGTTCCAGCAGTTCGAGCCCGATCGTCCCCTGCCCCGCCATCACATCCGGGTCGTCGAACGGATGGATAAAGGTCAGCCCCTGTTCGACGCACAAACGCATCGCCTCGGCGAAGGCCTCGTCGTAGCTCGCTCCATGCAGCAGCACCTCGGCGCCGAAGTCGCGCGTCGCCGTCACCTTTACTAGCGGGGTCGTAAGCGGCATCACAATTGCCGCGCGAATCCCGCGCTTGGTCGCATGGTATGCCACGCCCTGCGCGTGATTGCCCGCGCTCGCCGCAATAACGCCGCGGCCCGCTTGCTCCGGCGTCAGCTTCGCAATGCGGTTCAGCGCGCCGCGCTCCTTGAAACTGCCCGTCATCTGCAGGTTCTCCAGCTTCAGATACACCTGCTGTCCGGTCAGCGCCGACAGCATCAGCGAGTGCGGGCACGGCGAGTAGTAGACCGCCTCGCCCAACCGCTCGCGCGCCGCCAGCACATCCGCCAACTCAATACTCAGCTTGGAGTTCCCCATCGACTCTGATGGTATCGCGTCTGCTGGATAGTGCAGTTGGAAGTCTTTCACCGCGAAGCGGTCGAGAGCAGCACGAAGTGCTACTCCCGCCGCTTGCGAAACTCGTTCGCCAGCCGGAACTCTTCCTTCAACTCGGGCGTCCTCAGGTTCTCGCGCACATGCGCCAGCCGCTGTTCCAGCGCATGCAGCGTCTGCGCGATCGGCTCGGTGTTCGAGAGCGCGATGTCGCGCCACATGCTGTACGGGCTCGCGCCCAGACGCGTCGTCTCCCGCAGCGCACGGCCTCCGATCGCCGCGATCTCCTCGCGCCGCACCGGATCTCCGGCAAACGTCTCTTCCAGCAGCGCCGCCAGCGCCGTCGACAGCATCTGCGGCAGATGGCTGACCCACGCGCAGATCTCGTCATGCCGCGCCGGATCGAGGTCCATCGTCCGCGCGCCAAACTTCGCCACCCACCGCCGCCACTCCGTCTCCAGCGCAGACGGCTGCGCGCCGGCCGCCGGCGTAAAAAGCCACATTGTATTCTCGAATAGCTTCGCCTCCGCCAGCACCGCTCCACCCGACTCCTTGCCCGCCATCGGGTGCCCCGGCAGAAAGCGCGCTTTACCCGGCTGGTTGTAGAGCTTCGCCGCCAGCTCCGCGATCTGCACCTTCGTGCTGCCGACGTCCGTGACCAACTGGTGCTCACCGAGCACCGGCGCCAGTCGCTGCATCCAGTCCAGGATCGACATCACCGGACCGGCCAGCAGAATCACGTCAGCGCTCGCTGCCGCCGCTTCCCCATCCGAGCGCGCGACCCACAGGTCGATCGCTCCCATCTCCCGCGCGATCGTCAGCGTCTGCTCAGTCGGCCCTGTCCCGACAATCTCGCCGTCGAAGCCCTGCGCGCGCAGCGCAAGGCCTGCCGACGCCCCAATCAAACCGGTGCCGACGATGAGGACCCGGCGCATCGCCTAAGCGACCTTCCGTCCAACCACCGGCGCCAGCAGCCGCAACTGCGCCACCAGCTTTTGTAACTGTTCCGGATACAGGCTCTGCGCTCCGTCGCTCATCGCCTTGTCCGGGTTGGGATGCATCTCCATCAGCAGCCCGTCGGCGCCCGCCGCGACCGCTGCCAGCGCCATCGGCGGCACCAGGTCGCGAATCCCCACCCCGTGCGAGGGATCCGCCATCACCGGCAGATGGGTCAGCTTCTGCAGCACAGGGATCGCCGAAATGTCCATGGTGTTGCGAGTATACGTCTCATAGGTCCGGATGCCGCGCTCGCACAGCATCAGGTCGTAATTTCCGCCGGAGAGAATGTACTCCGCGCTCAGCAGCACCTCCTCAATCGTCGCCGCCATCCCCCGCTTCAGCAGCACCGGCGTGCGTGTGTGCCCCAGTTCGCGGAGCAGATTGAAGTTCTGCATGTTGCGCGCGCCCACCTGGAAGCAGTCGATATAAGGAATCATCGACTCGATCTGCGCAATCTCCATCACCTCTGTGATCACCAGCAGACCCGTCGCATCCGCCACCTCGCGCAACAGCTTCAGCCCGTCCAGTCCCATGCCCTGGAAGCTGTATGGCGAACTGCGCGGCTTGTACGCGCCGCCGCGCAGAAACTTCGCGCCCGCCGCCGCCGACAGCTTCGCGCTCAGCAGGATCTGTTCGCGCGATTCCACCGAACACGGCCCTGCCATTACCACTACCTCTTCGCCGCCCACCACCACCCCGTTCGCAAACGCGATCGTCGTCCCCTCCGGCCGGAAGTTCCGCCCCGCCAGCTTGTACGGAGATGAAATCCGGTACGCATCGTGCACCGCGGGAAGCACCTTGAACTCGACCACGTCGAAGTGTGCCGGCGTCCCCACACCCGCCAGAATCGTCTGCTGCGTCCCCGTCGTCCGGTGAACGTTGAAGCCGAGTTCCACCATGCGCTCAATTACATTCTGAATATCCTGCTCGCTGGCGCCATCCTGCATTGCAACAATCATCGCGTCCCATCCACTCTTTCGTATTTGTAACTTCTGTTGATCTCAACGCCGCAATGGCGCCCAAATTCGTAACCGTTCCAGCAACAATCTCCTACGCCGTTCCGTCCCGCCGCTGCAGCGACCGCATCACGTCGATCAGCCGCTCATAAATATCCAGCAAATCGGCATCGCACAACGGCCCCGGATTCACCGCCTTCACGTGCGCAAACACCGTCTGCTCCCGGCCCGGCTCATACACCGGCAATTGCGTCTCGCGCTTCAACTCGCCGATGGCCTTCGCCGCCTCCGCGCGCTTGCTGATCAGCGCCACAATCTGCTCATCCAGCTCATCGATCTTCTTTCGCCAATCGTCGATATCCATTCGAACCGCCTCACCTCGCCCATTCTGTCCGCACCATGATACCCGTCCCGCACCCGCACGCCGCCAAAGCTCGCACGCGCAGCCGCCGCCCTCATGCGCGCAACCCCGCAATAAACTTCCCCACAGCCGCTGCCGCAGTTCCCGGAGCACTCGTCTCGATCAGCGCCACCAGCGCGCTTCCAATCACCGCAGCGTCCGCAAACTCGCCGACCGCGCGCACATGTTCCGCGTTTGAAATCCCAAACCCAACGGCAACGGGAATCCCCAGCGGCTCAGTAAACACGCGCAGCCGCCGCACCAACTCCGACGCATCGCCCGCAACCTGCTGCTGCGTGCCCGTAATCCCCACCCGCGAAATCGCATACACAAACCCGCGTGACGCCTCCGCAATCGCCTTCAGCCGCGCATCCGGGCTCGTCGGCGCGGCCAGAAACACCGGCGCCAGCCCGTTCACCCGCATCTCCGCCAGGTACTCGTCGGCCTCTTCCACAATCATGTCCGTCAACAGCACGCCGTCCGCACCCGCCGCCTTCGCTGCCGCGCAGAACTGCTTCATCCCCATCCGCACCACCGGATTCAGATAGCTGAAGATCACAATTCCACACGCCGGCCGCGCCGCGCGCAATTGCCGCGCCGTCTCCAGCACATCCGTCAGCCGAACCCCGCGCCCCACCGCGCGCTCGCTCGCCCGCTGAATCACCGGCCCATCCGCCAGCGGGTCCGAAAACGGCACGCCCAACTCAATCACATCCGCGCCATTATCGATCGCCGCCAGCGCAATCGACAGTGTAGTCTGCAGGTCCGGATCGCCCGCCGTCAAATATGCCACAATCCCGGGCTTCTTCTTGAAGGTAATTGGCACCCTTGGGTAGTCGAGGACAATCGCGCCGAGACTGCGGGCCTGATCGAGCGTGCTCGATAGATTACGCACCCAAACAATGACAGTTTCACCCGCCAGCAGGCGATCGGTCAGGTTCTTTGCGGCTTCCAGACCCACACCAACCTCTTCCCGCATCAAGGCAGTGAAAGCAACCTTGTCGAACCCAGCCTTCCATCCGCGAAGGTAGACACATGACTTGTCGAGTGTCATCGGCCTGTGGCCTCCGCGCCGCCTAGCCTCATCTCTCTCGCCAGAATCCCCATATCCTTATCCCCGCGCCCGCTCAGATTCACCATGATCACATCCGTCTTCGCCATCTTCGGGGCCATCTTCATCGCCTCAGCCACCGCATGAGCACTCTCCAGCGCCGGCAGAATCCCTTCCGTCCGCGCCAGCGCAGAGGTGGCCGCCAGAGCCTCCGCATCCGTCGCCGACGTGTACTCCGCCCGACCCGAATCGTGCAGCATCGCATGTTCCGGCCCCACGCTCGCATAGTCCAGCCCCGCGCTCACCGAGTGCGTCGTCGCCACCTGCCCCGCATCGTTTTGCAGCACGTAGCTGTACGTACCTTGCAGCACGCCCGGCAATCCGCCGCCCGGCGATTGGAACCGCGCCGCATGTTCGCCGAGCGCCGTCCCGCGTCCGCCGGCCTCCACGCCCACCAGCCGCACATCCTTGTCGCCGAGAAACTCGTAGAACGCGCCAATCGCATTCGACCCCCCGCCCACGCACGCCACAATCGCCGACGGCAGCCGTCCCTCCTGCTCCAACATCTGCACCCGCGCCTCCTTGCCGATCACGCGCTGGAAGTTCCGCACCATGGTCGGATACGGATGCGCCCCCAGCGCGCTGCCCAGGATGTAGTACGTATCGCGAACATTGGTGACCCAGTCCCGCATCGCCTCGTTGATCGCGTCCTTCAGCGTCGCCGAGCCGGCCCCCACGCCGCGAACCTCGGCCCCCAGCAGCCGCATGCGGAAGACGTTCAGCTCCTGCCGCCGCATGTCCTCCTCGCCCATGTAGATCACGCAGTCGAGGCCAAACAGCGCGCACACCGTCGCTGTCGCAACGCCATGCTGCCCGGCGCCGGTCTCGGCGATGATCCGCTGCTTGCCCATCCGCCGCGCCAACAACCCCTGCCCCAGCGCGTTGTTGATTTTGTGCGCGCCGGTATGCAGCAGGTCCTCGCGCTTCAGGTAGATCTTCGCCCCGCCCAACTGCTCGGACATTCTCTTGGCAAAGTACAGCGGAGTCGGCCGCCCGCAGTAGTGGTGCAGCAGCCCATCCAGCTCCGCGTGGAACGCCGGATCGGCGTCAGCCGCGGCATACGCCTGCTCCAGTTCCTCCAACGCCGCCATCAGCGTCTCCGGAACATACCGCCCGCCATACACTCCAAACCGCCCCGCCTTCGCGTTCACGGGGGACGCCGGCGATGTCAAACCTGCAGTCACACTCCCAGTCACACTCATCGGTCCTGTCCTCCAAACCTCCCAGACCACAAAGCAAAAGCCGCGCCAAATCTGGTCGCGGCTCGTATGGATTTCGAATCAACTGAAGATTCCGGATCGTTACAACAGATCGTTCAGAGGATGCTAGTCCGCCGAGGCCGCTATTGTCGGCCAATAGCGGAACGTAAACACGAAGCTGCTGAAGTCGGCTGTCATCCTGTCCCTTACGATATCGCCTTCTCCCGCTCCCATGCAACCGGGCCCGTCACATCCGGTCCAATCCCCCTGGATTCCGAATCGGCGGATTACCCCGGTTTCTCCCCGATTGATTACCGCAAGAGTACCTTTGCGCAACCTAAACATTTTTCGAATCCAGCCGATTGCTTTATGTGTCAGATAGATGTAGCTTGTGAGCATCCAGAAATGAACTCAAGAATCAAAGTCGCTCTGGTGACGGTCGTCTTGGCTCTGATCAGCCTTGTTCCGGCGTACGCTTCGCCGCACAAATCGGGCTCCTCCCACACCCGCTCTCAGACCTATCACGATCGCACCCCGCGAGCGCACGTCCACGGATCGCACCCCCGCCACGGTTAGACCCTTCAAGCACAGTTGGGCATTCAGACGCGCGCCCGAATCAAGGCGTCCCAGCCGCGCGAGCATTTCCAATAAACCGCTGCACCAGCGCGGGGTCCTTCCGGCCAGGCGACGCCTCGACCCCGCTGGAAACGTCGACGCCCCACGGCCCGAGTTGCGCGACCGCCTGTGCAACGTTGTCCGGCCGCAGGCCCCCGGCCACGATCAGACGCACGCCCGCCGGAGCAGACGCAAACACTCCCCGCGCCGCGTCCCAGTCGAATGCCACGCCGGTACCGCCCATCGCCGACCCGACCTTAGAATCGATCAGTATCCGGTCCACGAACTCCAGTGCCGCCACTCGCCCAATCTGCCCCGCAAGCTGCTCCGCGGACGCTGGCGTCGCGCCCTCCCCGACAGCCCAATGCAGCGTCTGAATCATCCGTACCCCGCCCGCGAACCTCTTCGCCAGCCGCTCCAGCAACCCCTCATCCAGTCCACTGTGGAGCTGCACCGCTGTGAGTCCCGCCGCCGCCGCCGTCCGCCAAATCTCCTCAGCGTCCCGCGAATCGAACACTCCCACCCGCTCCACCCGCCCGTCGAGCTGTCGCGTTATCGTGCCCACCTGCGCCGCCGTCACCTGCCGCGGGCTTGCCGCAAACACGAACCCCACCGCGTCCGCGCCCAGCTCAGCCGCCAGCGCCGCGTCCTCCAGGTTCGTATTCCCGCAGATCTTCACCCACATTGCGCCCGCCTTCCTTCAGTGCCTTCAACTCTTCGCCGAAACTGGGCGCTCCAACAGGCTCGCCAGCGCCGCACCCGGGTCCGGCTCGCGCATCAGCGACTCGCCCACCAGGAACGCATCGAACCCCGCCTCCGCCATCCGCGCAATGTCTCCCGCGCTTTGAATCCCGCTCTCCGCCACGCGCAACGCGCCGCTCGGCAGCAATTGCGCCAGCTCAATCTGTGTCTGCGGGTCCACCTGCATCGTGTGCAGGTTTCGGCTGTTCACCCCGATCACCATAAACCCCAGCGCCACCGCGCGCGCCAGCTCCTCGCGATCATGGATCTCACACAGTACGTCCAGCTCCATACGCCGGGCTTCGGCGTATAGGCTCTCCAACTCCGTGTCTTCGAGCGCCGCGACGATCAGCAGGATCGCATCCGCGCCCGCCGCGCGAGCCTCGAGCACCTGAAACGCGTCCACCATAAAGTCCTTACGCAGGCATGGAATCTCCACCGCCGCCGACGCCTGCGTCAAGTTCTCCAGCGATCCCTGAAAGAACTCCCGGTCGGTCAGCACGGAGAGCGCCGCCGCTCCAGCCGCTTCCAGTGACCGGGCCAGCGCGGGCGGCTCAAAGTCCGCCCGGATCAGCCCCCGCGACGGCGAAGCCTTCTTGAGCTCCGCAATCACCGCCGTCCCCGACTCCGCCGTTCGGCGCAGCGCCGCCTCAAGTCCGCGTGGCCGGTGCGCGGCAGCCTGGCGCTCCAGCAGAGCTAGGTCCGCTGTGGCGCGGCGTTCCCGCACTTCGAGTCGCGTATGCGCGAGAATCCTCTCAAGTTGCGTCGCCATCTAATTTGTGTCGCTGGAAAAATCTTGGTGCCGAAGAAGGGACTCGAACCCCCACACCCTTGCGAGTACATGGACCTGAACCATGCGCGTCTGCCAATTCCGCCACTTCGGCACTGCTTGTATGTCGCTAACCCTTGAGGCAGGACACAGCAGCCGTGAGTTACCAGTCTTTCAAACCACGTGTCCCCTGTCAATTGTGCGTCGCCTGCCTTACACTGAGACGATCTAAGATCGCCACACCCGCAGGAAGGCACGTGCGCCGAATATGACGGAACCAACCCACCCAGCAACCCAGAACGGCGCCGCGGAGATCCCCGAAGATCTCGCGCTCGAAATCCGCAAGCTGGCCCACGATCTCTCTAACGCCCTCGAGATCATCGTTCAGACCAGCTACCTGCTGGGCACGGTTGAACTCAAGGAGCCCGGCAGCGACTGGCTCCGCATGCTCGACAACGGCGTCCGCAAGGCCCTCGACATCAATCTCTCCCTGCGCACCTACATCAAATCCCACTCCCCCCATTAGCGGTGCCCCATGATCGCCGAGCGCTGCCGGCGCAAGCCTGCCGTAGCAGCCTTCGCTCTCCCGCTGCAGGTCCGCAACCTACCTCTTCTTCCCCGCCCGCTTCACCCCAACCCGCACAGCTTTCTTTCCCGCCGGCTTCCGCACAACCCGCTTCGCCGGCGCTTTTCTTCCAGCCGTCTTCGCGGCCGCCCGCACCTCGCCGATCCTGCCAGCAACCGTGGGCGCCGATGTGCTCCAGATGCTCAGCTTCGCCTCATGCGACGCCAGCAGCGTCTCAATCTGCTGCAACAGCAGGCGCGTCTGCATCGGTTTCACCAGCATCTTGTCCGCGCCCATCGTCTCCCAGTCTTCGTCAGCCACGGGATACGCGGTCAGCAGCGCCACCGCCGGGTGGTAACTCGCCGCGCGCGCCGCCCCGATCACCTCGATCCCCGCCTCATCATTCTCCATCCGCATGTCGGTAATTACCATGTGATACTCATACGTTTTCAGCTTGCTCTTGCCCTCGCGCGCCGACGCTGCCGTATCCACATCGAAACCGCTGATCTCCAGCACCGCTTTTAGGGTTAGCAGCACGGCCACTTCGTCATCCACCAGCAAAATCCTGCGTTTCATCAAATCTCCTCAATGCTCTGCGCCAAGGCCCTGAGTCGGCCGCCCTGGCACCCCCAGTATTGCCCCGTACGCCCGTCTTCTGCAACACTGCTCCCCTATGGTCCGTGTTGGCGTCGACGAAAACCTAGCACCCGAACTGCTCGCGGACTTCCCCGCCGAAGCCGAAATCGTCCGCCTGCCCCGCACCATTCCATCCGCGGTCGACGTCGACTTCTGGATCCTTCCCTTCTATCGCAAGGACGCCGCGCTGGCCTTCCAGCAACTCCGCGGAGTCAAAGTGGCCCAGTCCCTGATGGCCGGCGTCGACTGGATCCTTCCCTGGCTTCCCCCCACAGTCACCCTCTGCGACGGCCGCGGCATCCACGATATCTCCGCCTCCGAATGGGTCATGGCCGCCATCATGGCCACCATGAAGCGCGTCCCCCTCTACTGCGACCTGCAGAACCAGCAGCAGTGGCGCGGCTTCGCCACCGTCACCGACGGCTTCCTCAGCGAGCCTGGCCCCGCCCGTGGCCAGTACACCGTGCTCGCCGAAGACCTCTCCGGCAAAACCGTGCTCATCGTCGGCTTTGGCTCCATCGGCGCGGCCATCGAGGCCCGCCTCATACCGTTCGGCGTCTCCATCCTCCGCGTGGCCCGCAACGCGCGCGCGCATCCCACCGTCCGACCGGTCTCCGAGCTCCACACCCTGCTTCCACTGGCGGACATCGTGGTCCTGATCGTTCCGCTCACCGACGCGACCCGCGGCCTCATCGGCCCACCCGAACTCGCCCTCATGAAGCGCGGCGCCCTCCTCGTCAACGCCGCCCGCGGTCCCGTCGTCGACACCGACGCCCTCGTCGCGGCCCTCCGGCAGCACCACATCCGCGCCGCCGTCGACGTCACCGACCCCGAGCCTCTGCCTGCCGGCCATCCGCTCTGGTCCGCGCCCAACTGCCTCATCACACCCCATATTGGCGGGTCTACGCCGGAGTTTATCCACCGGGCCTTCCGCTTCGGCGCGCAGCAGGTGCGCCGCTTCATCGCCGGCCAGCCCCTTGAAAACATCGTGACCGAAGCGGGCTACTAGCGAATCTTCCCTATAGGTAGAACGCCCCTCTCGTCATGATCCTGCGGACCACGGGAGAATCGTCCTCCTCTTCGTCGTAGTCGTACTCATCTTCCTCTTCGTCGTCGTCGTCCTCATCTTCTTCTTCATCGTCCTCGACGATCACATCGTCATCGTCGTCCTCATCCGCGTCCTCGTCGTCGTCTTCATACTCGTCCTCGTCGTCTTCCTCTTCCTCCGCGTCCAGATCGTCTTCCTCATCCTCGGGATCGTCTTCCTCCTCCTCATCGTCATCGCCGAACGGCGCAGCGAGAATGCCTTCGCTCCCGAGGGAAAGTCGCTGCCTGAAGATGGCGCTCTCCTCCGGGTCGAGCAGGGAGAGCGGAGCAAAGGCCGGAACCGGATCGTCGAAAATGTGTTTCTGTGAGGCAACCATGGAAGTCATCTCCTAGGAAGCTGGGGCTACGCGCAGTTTGACGTTGAGTTTGGAGTTGCGGTTGTGGAATCTGCTAAGAATAGCCGGCAATCCGATCCCAGCAAGTCGTCCGCAGGCTCCGCATCCAACCCGCTTCCGGTGCCCCTTGCGACTGTAGGTCATACCATACCACCGTGCGGCGCAGCCTCCAGCTATGCGATCAGCACCTCTTCGGGTCTCCCCTTGTTTACGTGCGATCTTCCCCTGCTATTTCAATGGGATGACGATTCTAATCCGTAACTCCAATGCAATGACGGATTTGGGCTAAAGCTCCGGCTAAGCCGACCCAATCGCGCCAGGCGTGATTCCGGCGGAACACGCCCTCTTCGAGCGCATCACCGATGTCATCCCCCAAAGGTTGTAGACCAGCTTGGGCCCGTCCGGAACGCACATCTCGGCACTTTCGCCCCTGGGCATCCCCCAAAGTGTGTAGTTTTTCGCAAGAAAATTGCGGATCAGGGGTGATTCCGAGGTCAATTTTGAGGGGGTTACCGGGTAGATTCCCGACTACGGAATCGCAAAACTCCAGCAAAATCAGGCGTGCTCGAAGGGAAAAGTTACCTTAGTAACCAATGTCGTATAATATCCGGTTATGTAAGTGATTTTCGTGGACTTGTGAGCCTAGACATCCTAAGGTGGTTGCATCTGGCGTGTCCAGAGAAAAGTTTAGTTGGGCCCACTCGGAGTAACCAAAAAGGGAGTCACTACCATGAAAGTCATCGTTCGTAGCCTCGTCATCGCCCTCGCCGTCACCGGCGCAGTCGCCTCTACCTTTGTCAGCGCAACCCCTGCCAAGGCGACCGTTACCGCCAAGACGAGCGCAATGCCAGTCCCCACCTGCCCTCCGGGCGACCCCGACGGCTGTGGCCTCGGTACCTGGTAACGCGATAGTTGTAGAAATTTGTGTTGACGCGCCCCCTGGATAAGTTATCCTCAACTTGTCCAGGGGGTTCTGCGCGTGGCGTCAATCTCATTTCTCGGTCTGCTCGGCTACCTTGAAATCTCTTTGTGTGTCGCGGCCCTCTGTGTCCTCATCGCCAAGAAGCAGTGGACGGACTACGCGGCGCTCGGCTGTTTTCTGGCAGTCCGCATCGCCTCTGACATCGTCCTCACCTGCATTCATCGCTACGCGGCTGCCCATCCCCTCCGGATACACGCTCTGTACTACCCGTATTTCTACGTCTACTGGATCAGTCTGGCGATCGAGTCGGTCGTTGCGCTCATCATCGTTTACAGCATATTCCGCCTTGCCATGGCCCCACTAAAGGGGCTTCAGACTCTGGGAATGCTGGTCTTCAAATGGGCTGCGGGCATCTCCGTCGCGGTTGCGCTCGGTAATGCCTTTGCCCCTCACCAGAAGGGCATAGATCTCCTCACGTCCGCCATCTCGCAGTTGCAACGCACCCAGAGCATCCTCACCCTCTGCCTCCTGCTCTTCGTCTGCTTCGCAATCCAACCGATGGGCCTCACTTACAGCAGCCGCATCTTCGGCGTCAGCCTGGGGCTTGGCATGATGTCGACCAACGACCTCGTCCAATCTGCCTGGATGGTTCTCCACCCCAGAATGGCGACCACCTACAGCGTGATCAATGGCGTGGTTATCTGCGTCATTCTGGCCACTTGGACGGCCTACTTTGCCCTGCCGGAGCCGAAGCGGCGCATCATCGTTCTGCCCACAACGTCGCCCTTCCTGCGCTGGAACCAGATCTCCCAAGCGCTCGGCGACAGCCCCGGCTTCGTGGCCGTTGGCGGTGTGCCCCCCGAGCTCTTTGCCCCAGCCGAACTCGAAGTCATGCGCCGCGCCTCGTTGAAGATGGTGACTCCGTTCCCGCCGCAGGCGGAAGCGCGCGCGACGTTCTCAAGAGCCGTCTAGCAATCCCCCAAAAGGCACTGGTTGGGCCTGAACCAACGGACCCTGTGCGTCTCTCGCAGAGGAACGCCCCGCAGGGTTATCCCCCGCTCTGCGGAGTCCGGCGCTCTTAAGCTCCAGAACAGGTTATCTGCATTGCACGCAAGAAGGCCTTCCCGCTGGGGAAGGCCCTTTTGCATTGACTCTCTGCGGACGAAGAACCCGGGAGTTACTCGCGCTCGGAGCGCTTCCAGTTGATGAGGTCGCCCAGCGTTGTGCTGCTGCTCGATGAGGAAGAGCTCTTGTGGTCCTTATGGTCCTTGTGGTCCTTGTGGTCCTTATCGCCGCTGCGCTCCTTGTAGCTCTCCACTTCGGCGCGGCTTGCCTCTTCGCCAACCGCACGGATGCTCAGTCCGACCTTCTTCTCTTCCTGGTTCATCTTGACGATCTTGAACTCATGCTCCGAATCGACGTCCAGCTTGACCGGCTGATGGTTCTGGTCGACCGCTTCGGATACGTGGCAGAGTCCCTCCACGCCTTCGGCAATCTCCACAAACGCGCCGAACTGAGCGGTCCGCAGAATCTTGCCTTTGATGACATCGCCGACGCGGTGCTGTGCGAAAAAGGTGTCCCAGACGTCTGGTTGGAGCTGCTTGACGCCCAGCGACAGCCGCCGGTTCTCGGGTTCGACGCCGAGCACGATGGCCCGGACCTTTTCGCCCTTCTTCAGCACCTCGGACGGGTGCTTGATACGCTTGGTCCAGCTCAGGTTGGAGACGTGCACCAGGCCGTCAATGCCGTCCTCGATCTCGATAAAAGCTCCGAAGTCGGTGAGGTTGCGCACCCGGCCTTCGATGATGGCGCCGATTGGGTACTTCTCCTCAAGCTGCTCCCACGGATTCTCCTGCAATTGTTTCATGCCGAGCGAAATGCGGCGGTCGTTTGGATTGACGCTGAGAATGATCGTGTCGACCTCGTCGCCGGGCTTGACCAGCTTCGACGGATGCTTCATCCGCTTGGACCAGGTCATCTCCGACACGTGCACCAGTCCCTCGATTCCCTGCTCCAGCTCGACGAACGCGCCATAGTCAGTGACGGACAACACCCGTCCGCGGACCTGGGCTCCAATCGGATAGCGCTCGGTGGCATCGAGCCACGGATCGGGCGTCAACTGCTTGAACCCGAGCGAAACACGCTGCTTCTCCTTGTCGAACTTCAGCACCTTGACCTGAATCTCGTCGCCCACGTTGACCAGATCGCGGGGGTGCGTCAGCCGGCCCCAGCTCATGTCGGTGATGTGCAGCAGGCCGTCCAGCCCGCCCAGGTCGACGAACGCGCCATAGTCGGTCAGATTCTTCACCGTCCCGGTCAGGATGCTGCCCTCTTCCAGGGTAGCGAGTGTGACTGTCTTCTTCGCGTTCTGCTCCTCTTCGAGGATCTCCTTGCGGCTGATCACAACATTGCCGCGCTTCTTGTTCAGCTTGATGACCCGAACTTCAATCTCGGAGCCGATATAGCCGTCGAGGTTGCGCACCGGGCGGACCTCAATCTGCGAACCCGGCAGGAACGCCTTGATGCCAATGTCGACGGTCAGACCCCCTTTGACTCGGCTGACCACCAGGCCCTTCACCGGAACCTTGTCATTCGCGGCCTTCTCCAACTTGTCCCATATCTTGTGCCGGAGCGCCTTCTCGTGGCTGACCAGGTAGCCGCCTTCCGCCTCCTCGCGCTCTACAACAACGTCGACCGTGTCGCCGCTCTTGAACTTGGAATTGCCCTGCAGATCCAGCACCTGCTCGATGGGGATCAGTCCCTCGGACTTCAGTCCGATGTCGACCACCACATGCTTGTCGGTGATCTTGACCACGGTTCCTGTGACCACGACCTCTTCGGCCGTCAGGTTCTGGGCGGCGGCCGTTTCAGCAGCCTGTTCGCGGTCAAAGTTTGCCAGAGCGGCGGCAAAATCTGCGGCGTCGTAGTCCGGCTCAGAGTGCGACGGCGAAGCCCCGGGGATTGCTCCCGGGCTGGACGAGTCACCGCTGGACGCGGAGACGATGTCAAGCGTGCTTCCGGCGTCGTCGGAGGTCGGACGCGTTGAGTTGGTTTCAGGAGACAGTTCGGTTGGCTCCGCAATGGCTTCGGGCGCTAGGGTTTCCAGTTCGGTGTTCAGGGGTTTACTCTCGGTTTGCTCAGGATTGTGGACTTCTACGGTCATTGATGCGTTACTCCGGGACCCAGGAATCACTCCATTCGTGCGGCGCTGGCAGTGTGGCAAACAACGGTCCGGGGAAAAGACGCGCTGGTTGTTATCCGAATCAGCTTCGGCAGGGCAGGAATGAAACAACTTACTAGGAGCTGCTGCAGTTGGATCCCACACGCAGTGGCTTATAGAGAAAGCATATACGTTCACCGGGGGTGAGTCAATCCATCTGTGCTGGGGATTTGACGCTTCGCCGAACCAGCATCGACGCGCCTTTTCGGGCAATTGCGTTGCCGTCCGCTGGCTGCTTTCGGATGCAAAAAAAACTGTCAATTCTCTCGCAAGGAAATGACCTGATCCTTCGCGTTTCTTGCTCCGAGCCGCAGCCTCCGGTATCGCCGCCGGAAAACGGCACCCCCGGAGATTCCTTCGTGCGCAGGCGCATCCAGATTGATCTATACTCCGGCGGATGGAACGTCTCTGGACACCTTGGCGCTACGAGTACGTCAGCCGCACCGAAGAATCCTCCCGTCCCGGCGTGCCGGATGCGCTCAACTCGTGGCCGGGACTGGACGGCGGCGACTGCCAATGCGTCTTCTGCAACATGATTGCCGCGGTGGACGATGCTGCCGCGCATGGGATGGCCCTTGAAGAAGCAGAAAGGGCCGCGCACCTTCTCGTCCGCGGACGCCTCTGCTTCCTCTGTCTCAACGCCTTCCCCTACGCCACCGGCCACATCCTGATCGTGCCATACCGGCATGTCGATTCGCTGGCCGCGCTCCCGCAGGATGACGCGCGCGAGATGATGGACCTGGCGCAGCGCGTGGAGCGAGTGCTGCGAGCCGTTTACCGTCCAGCGGGGATGAACTTTGGCCTCAATCTTGGCGAGGCCGGCGGCGCAGGCATCACCGGCCACCTCCACATGCATGCATTGCCGCGGTGGATCGGTGACACCAATTTCATGACCGTTACCGCCGACACGCGAGTCCTGCCCGAAGCTCTGGACACCACCTGGACCCGGATTCGCGCCGCCTGGCAGGATGCAGAAGGCACAGCCGGGGTATGAGTCCCTTCACGACCCGCCGGCAACCTTAATCCTTTTTTTCTGAAATTCTCGTTACTTTTTGCGTCGGCTATGCAACACTCGTGGCACGGGCCACATCAAATCTCGGTTACGCACCTGAAGGCGATTTCGAATCCCCGGAGGGACTATGGCCACGATACCGAGCAACTTCATCCGTCCCCAGACTTCCTCGCCAGACCTCCGGAACCCGCCGGACGCCCTGGTAACCACCGTAGCCCAGCGCCGTTCCCCCACCCGCCAACCTGCTCCTCGAGTTTTGTACGCTCTGCCCAAGGAGCCCGAAGACGCGCGCATCACCGGAGGCACGCGCTCGCTCGATCGCCGGCTGCTGGCGCTCAATCTGTCCGGACCTAACCCTGGATCGAACGCCGCCTAGATGCAATTGGTCCGCGCCGCGGACGGGCGGCCAAGGCTGCGCCGTTTGCAATCTCGCGCCAAGTGGTTTTTCCTTCAGAGCAGATCGTCAAGGCATCGCGTGCGACGGGGCCTCTACGCCGGCGGCTTTTGATCTTCAGGCTGACGGCGGCGATCGCGTTGCGCCTGGGGTGGTTCTACGCGCGTTGCCTCAAAGTTTGTGATCTTCCACACACCTGACGGCAGCCGCGAATAAATCCGCATATACCGATACGTGCCATGCATCGGCTCGCCATCGTTAGTGCCGTCAACGTCCGCCAGCGAGGTGACAACAGCCGTTGTCCCGTTAATCTTCACCTTGACGTCGGAAAGCTCAATCTTGGTCAGAACTATGTTTCGGCTGCGCATCCGGTCTAACTGCTGCGTCTTGGTGACTAGCTGGCCGGTCATGGTGATGCCGACGTAGTCGTCCGAAAGCAGCTTGTCCATCGCATCGACGTCCCCGTTCAGTTGAGCGGTACGCCAAACTTCTTCCAGCTTTTCCACCTGATGCTTGTACTGGTCATGCAGCTTCGGATGAGGCGCATCTGCAAGTGCAAGCAACGTAAAGGCCGCGGCAATAAGAACCAGCGCCACCGAACCGATGCCGGACCGAACCAAACGATGCTTGAGAACGTGCTGTTCCATACGCCGTACCGGATACTAGTCCGGTTTGACGTAAGGAGTCAAAACAAAGTCGAGCGAAGTGATTTTCTCCCGGAATATGGCTGGATTCCGAAGCCGCCTTGGTCAGGGCCGCGACCCGCAGCTAGCCGGCGGCACGCTGCAGCCCGCTCTCAAGCGATGGCGTGCAGATGTTCCATCAGCCGCGTGTGCTTGAGCTTGTACAGCCCGCCGGCGGCGTATCTCTGGAAGTGGGGGCTATTGCGGTGGTGTTCGAGCGCCGCCTCGTCCACGTACTGCTCGTAGAGAAGCACGGTCGCAGGTTCGCCCTCGACAAAGTGCGCTATGTAGTTGATGCTGCCGGGCTCCTGCCGCGAGGCCTGGGTTAGCTGGCGCAAGCTCTCGGCGATGGCCTCACGAGTGCCTTCTTCGAACGTCAAGCGAACCGTAAAACTGACCATGGGGGATGCCTTTCAGAATTGGGATGTGCCTACTCTACCGCCCGTTGGAACCAGCCGCCCGCCGGTTCAGTTTCACGCCCGCAACGCCGCTTCGAACTCCGGCAGCATCATGGTCTGGTCGCGGTCGGGGCCGGTCGAGACCATGCCGATCCTGGCGCCCGACTCGCGCTCCAGGAAGCGCAGGTACTCCTGCGCCAGCTTGGGCAGCTTGTCGAACTCGGTAATGCCTTCGGTCGTGACGTTCCAGCCCTTCAGCGTCGTGTACACGGGATGGATGGACTCGAAGCCGCGCATGTCCGCCGGAATGGTGTCAGTTAGCTTGCCATTAATCCGGTAGCCGGTGCAGACGGGAATGTCCGCGCATTCGTCCATCACGTCCATCTTCGTAACCACCAGCCACTCCGTCCCGTTGATCATGTTGGAGTAGCGCAGCAGCGGCAGGTCGAGCCATCCGCAGCGCCTTGGCCGGCCTGTCACCGCGCCGTACTCCTGTCCGCGCGCGCGCAGCAGCGAGGCCGAGTTGTCCTGGATTTCGGTAGGAAACGGGCCCTCGCCGACGCGCGTTACGTAGGCCTTGGTTACGCCGATGACGGTGCCGATCGAGGTCGGCCCGACGCCGGTTCCCGTAACCGCTCCGCCCGCCGTCGATGACGATGACGTCACAAAAGGGTAGGTTCCGTGGTCGATGTCCAGCAGCGCTCCCTGCGCGCCCTCGAACATTACCTTTTCACCCGCGCGAATCGCCTCGTTCAGCAGCACCGCCGTGTCGGTCACAAAAGGCGCAACCTGCTCCGCCGCCCGCGCATACTCCTCGTAGATCGCCTTCGGATCCAGCGGCTCTGTCCCGAACAGGGCCTGCGCAATGGTGTTCTTCTCGTAGCACGCGTTGTTGATGTGCGTTCGCAGCAGCGCCGGGTTCAGTAGGTCAACCACGCGCAGCCCGCTGCGGTGCATCTTGTCCTCATAGGCCGGCCCGATGCCGCGGCTGGTGGTCCCGATCTTGGTCCGCCCCGGCGCATTCTCGGCCGCCAGTTCGATCATCCGGTGGTAGGGCAAAATCACCTGCGCGCGGTTGGAGACGAAGAGTTGGCCATCCACCTTCAGCCCGGCATCCTTCAGCTTCCTTACCTCGCTCAGGAAGGCCATGGGATCCAGCACCACGCCATTACCGATGACGCCCTTGCACTCCGGCCGCAGCACGCCGCAGGGTATCAACTGCAGAATGAACTTCTTACCGGCAATAATCACCGTGTGCCCGGCGTTGTGGCCGCCGGCATAGCGCGCCACCACGGAGAACTTCTCGCTCAGCACGTCGACGATCTTGCCCTTGCCCTCATCGCCCCACTGCGCACCGAGGATCACTGCTGATTTTCTTTGCATCAAACGGATGTGCTCCGGAAAAGTAGGTCCGCACGCAGGCTGACTTGCCCGGGCGCCCATAGTTGATTCTATACTGCTCCCGTACGGCAACCGGAGGACCGAGAGATGGCGGCGACGTTCAAGGAAGTTCGTAAGCTCCAGGGCGAACGAGTACGAATGTACTTCGACGATGGCCGCGAGGTGGTGGCCGTGCTTTTGTGCGCGACCAAGGACATCGACGGCTCCAAACACCTGATCTATGACAAGGTCGAATCGGGCGAGGGCTCAGAGGTTGCCGGCGACGGAAGCGGCTGCTGCTATGCCGACGCCAAGTCGCTGCTGCACATCGAACCCGCCGAATCCAGGGGGACTGCCTCCGGTCCTCGGGGTCGAGACCGTTTCAGCATGCGGGACGAAGTTGAGGCATCCCTGAAGTCCTGGCGGCCCAGCGCGTAACCACACGCTGCCTGCTGCCGCCGCCTATTTCACCCAGGCCAGCCCGTCCGCCTTGGTGCCTGCGTCGATGATCCGGCTGACCTTCCAGGACGCCAGATCGATCTCCGCAACCTTGCCATCAATCGGGCACGAAACATAAGCAGCCTTTCCATCCGGACGCACCAGAATCTCGCCCGAGCCCGCCGGCACGTCGATCGTCCGGGCAACCTTCATGGTCGCGAGGTCGATCACCGCGACCTGCTTCACCGGTCCCATCTGGACCAGCAGCCAGCGGCCGTCCGGGGTCGGCGTCGATCCGTACCCAACCGCCGGCAGTGGAATCCAGGTCTTCACCTGGTTCGTTACGGTATCGATCACCGCCATCTGAGGTTTGGTCTGATCGGCGGTGAAGACCATCTTGTCGTCACGGGAGATGGAGATGCGTTGGGTCATACCGGAGATCGGGATAACCGCGATTGTCTTGCGCGCTGCCATATCCAAAACCGAGACGGTACCCGGGCCAACATTTGCGGTGTAGCCGCGTTTGCCGTCGTGCGTGACTACGAGCATGTGCGACTGCTCCTGGCCAGTGGGAATCTGCCCTACAATCTTCAGTGTCTTCGGATCGATGACGGTGACCGCTTTGTCCAACTCGGTGGTCACGTAGAGCATGCCGCTTACCGGCTCGACCAGCGGCATGTGGGGGCGCACGCCATGGCCAAAATCGACGGTCGCCACCACTTTGCGCGCGGCGAGGTCGATGACCGACATGCTGCTGCCATCCGTTCCCGGCCGGCCCACGCCGGAGTCGCCGTAGATCGGCACGAAGGCCAACTTCCCATCCGCGGATACCGCCACCTCATGCCCAGTGACGCCTCCCACCGGTACCGCGGCGATCTGCTTGCCGGCGGCGGGATCGATCAGGCTCAGCGTATGGTCGCCCTGGTTCGCCACCAGCAGCAACGGCTTCTGGCCGCCCTGCGCAAACCCCGTCCCAACGACAATCATCCCCGCCAACACAACTGTCAGCCGCGCAATTATCTTCATAGACAGCAAACGATACAGAGAACGCCCAACCAACTGCAACCCGCTTTCCAGGAACTCCTCTTCACATGCCCGAACTTCCTGAAGTCGAAACCATCGCCAACGGCGTCCATGCGCGCGTGCATGGCCAGCGCATCACGGGTGTCTGGACCAGCGGCAAGCCGCAGACCTTCAAATCTCCTGAAGCCGAGATAGTCGACGCCCTGACCGGCGCCACCATCGACAGCGTCCGCCGCGTAGGCAAGACGATCGTGATGACCGCGGCACGCACCGGCTCGAAGAAGCAGAAAGACCCGGTCGAATTCCTCATCCACCTCGGCATGACCGGCCGCCTGCTCGTCTCCGTGCCGGAGGCCCCGCTGCCGCCGCACACGCATGCCATCCTGACCCTCGCCGACGGCCGCGAGGTGCGCTTCGTGGATCCCCGGCGCTTCGGCCGCCTCTCTATCCACCATCAGCCTGCAACTGACAACCTGCAACCTGCAACTTCCTACGCCGGCCCCGGGCGCGAGCCTCTCACCATCCCGCTCGAAGACTTCATTACGCTCTTCCGCAGGCGCAGGACTCCCATCAAAGCCGCGCTGCTGAATCAGTCGCTCCTGCACGGCGTGGGCAACATCTATGCGGACGAGTCGCTTTTCCGAGCCGGAATCCGTCCCCGCCGCAATGCTGGACGCCTCACCCGAGAAGAGCTAGCGAAGTTAAGGTCGGCGCTGAGGGACGTACTGCGGAGGGCGATCAAGTTGGGCGGCTCGTCGGTGTCCGACTACGTGGATGCGGAAGGGATGCGCGGATACTTCCAGATCGAGCACAAAGTGTACGGTCGCGGCGGGGAGCCCTGCCTCGTCTGCGGCACACCCATCAAGAAGATCACTCTCGCCGGCCGCGGAACCCACTTCTGTCCCCACTGCCAGAAGTGACTCCTACCTTGCCATCTTCTCCGCGCTCACCGCCGCGCCAATCACCCGGGTCTCCTGGTCGTCCTTGACGATTTCGATGGAGTAGCTCTGCAGTGGGCTCATCTTCACCATCTGCTGCAGGTAGTCCTTTAGCATTGGCATATCTACAAAGCGCACGTTGAAGCCCGCCAGGAAAAACCTGCCCGGCCCGCGCAGATGAATCGACGTTGCCGTGGCGGCCGCCAGCGCTTTGTGCCAGAGCCGCTTGAACTCGATGCAGCGGATGTCACCGAGCTTTGCCTCCGCGAATACCTCTTCGGGCTCCATGTCCAGAAAGCGCAGACGCATGGCACGGTGACCCATGATGCCCTCCAGATGGCCGCGCCCACCGCATCCGCAGTAGTTCTCCTTGTCGTCCAGCGTGACTACGGTATGGCCGCCCTCCCACACGCCCTCGGTCAGGGGATAGCGCCCGTAGCCGATGCCCACACCCAGCGTCCACACCCGGATCACGCTATCGAGCTTGCCAATCGATGCCGCGATGCCTGCGGCGAAGCCATCGGCGTCATTAATGATGCTCACCGGCGCCTCGATCCCCTGCTCGCGAAGCTGCGCGGCGAGCATCTCTACCATGCGCGCGCCTTTCAACTGCGGCAGGTTGGGCGCCTCTTCCACCACACCGTGGCGCACCAGCCCCGGCACACCCACGCCCACCGCCGCAAGCGCACGATCTTTGCCGGCGGCCGCCAGCACTTGCTGGCACAAGGTCTCGACAATGCCTTCAGCCGGCATCTCCACCAGCGCGTACTCGTCGTCGTGCGCTTCGGGGAAGGAGCGCAGTCCGCCGGACACCTTATGGTCCACCACCAGCCCCGCCACCACGCGCTCCGACAACGTAACACCGACGATCTTTGCCATCGCTACACCATTATTCGAACTTGCTCACGCGGTTCAATCCGTTGAACGCCGCCACTTTATAGCATTCCGCCAGGGTTGGATAGTTGAAGACCGTATCCACGAAGTATTCGAGCTTTCCGCCCAGCACCATCACCGCCTGGCCGATGTGCAGCAACTCGCTGGCGCCCTCACCGATAATATGCACGCCAAGGATCGCGTGCGTCATGCGGTGGAAGATCAGCTTCAGCCGTCCGGTTGTATCGCCGCGGATCTGCCCGCGGGCGATCTCGCGATAGTAAGCCACTCCCACCTCGTAGGGCACGTCTTCTTCGGTAAGCTGCTCCTCGGTCTTGCCGATGAAGCTGATCTCCGGAATGGTGTAAATCCCATACGGATAGTAGCTCGGGTTGGACAAAATCGTTTCGTCGCCGAACGCCCGCGCCGAAGCAATGCGCCCTTGTTCCATCGAAACCGACGCCAGCGATGGGAAGCCGATCACGTCGCCTGCCGCGAACACATTCGGCACCTTGGTGCGGAAGTCCTTGTCCACCGGAATTCGACCGCGCTTGTCCGCGTCCAGACCGATCGCCGCCAGGTTCAGCTCATCCACGTTGCCTTGCCGCCCGACCGCGTAAAGCAGCGCGTCGCCCTGGACCTTCTTCTTGCTCTCCAGGTTCGCCACCACGGTCCCGTCCGGCATCTCTTCCACCGACTCCACTTCCTCATTCAGACGCATGGTCACGCGCGAATCGCGCAGGTGGTAGCTCAGCGCCTCGACGATCTCCTGATCGGCAAACTCCAGCAGCCTGGGCCGCCGCTCAATCAGCACCACGCGCACGCCCAGCGCGGAAAACATGCACGTATACTCCACACCAATCACGCCGCCGCCCACCACAATCAGCGTCTTCGGCAGGTTAGGCAGCTCCAGCACCTGGTCGGAGTTGATGATGCTGCGCCCGTTGATCGGCACCTTATCCGAAGCAGCGGGCTTGGTCCCGGTGGAGATCAGTACGTTCGCGGCCTGGTAGACATTTGTCCCGTGCGAATTGGTCACCCGTATGTGGTTCTCGTCCATGAAGCTGCCGATCCCCACCAGCATCTCGATGTTGTTGCGCGAGAGCTGCGCCTCGGTCACGTCAATCTCGGTCTTGATCACATGCTGGACCCGGAACGCCAGGTCGGACATGGTGATCTTCTCCTTCACCCGGTAGTTCATCCCGTAGATGGACTTGTAGTTGTACCCGGAGAGATGCAGCACCGCCTCGCGCATGGTCTTGGACGGGATGGTTCCAGTGTTGATGCACGCGCCGCCCACCACCTCGCGCGACTCCACTACCGCGATCTTCTTGCCCAGCTTCGACCCGTAGATCGCGGCCCGCTGTCCCGCCGGCCCAGACCCGAGGACGATCAGATCGTATGCACTATCCATGCCGTATCAGTCTTCTTTCTGTGGCTAAATGCTCTGCTGCGGAGGGGGTCGCTACTGCCTTGAAAGTACCATAGCCGACGCAACCCCATGTCACAGTCGAATTGCCGGACGTGACGTGGGTTGTGCAAACTTCGCCACACCTTGGCGCGTCCTACACTTGAACCCATGCTCCGCTACGCCATAACCGACCGCGCCCGCTTCCCCGGAGACGAAGCCGCACGCGAAGCTGCCCTGCTCGAGCAGGCCGCGCGACTTGCCGCAGCGGGCGTCGACTACATCCAACTACGGGAGAAGGACCTCGAGGCCGCCGCCCTCACCGTGCTTGCACGCAAGCTACTCGCAGCCCTGCGCGTCCGCGCACCTGCCCCGAAGCTGCTCATCAGTTCGCGCACCGACATCGCCATCGCGGCCAACGCCGCCGGCGTCCACCTCACTTCCGCTGAAGGCAGCCTCACGCCCGCGGACGTCCGCCGGCTTTACGCCGCCGCGGGTCTGCCCTCGCCTGTGATCAGCGTCTCCTGCCACACCCTGGGCGAGGTCGCCGCCGCACGAAGGTCCGAACCAACGCTTATTCTTTTCGGCCCGGTATTTGAAAAAGTAGTCTTCGGACCAAACGCTCCGCATCCCGCAGAGGCCCTGATCTCCGAGGGCAGTGGCCTCAATCTCCTCCGCCTGGCCTGTGTGGCGGCCGTTCCCGTCCCTGTGCTCGCGCTCGGCGGAATCACCCCGGATAACACCGGCAGCTGCCTTGCCGCCGGCGCCGCCGGTATCGCCGCCATCCGTCTCTATTTGGAGTGACTGTCCCGGGAAGTGGACCGCTACTTTGCCTGCTCCCCAACTGCGCGCCTGAAGCTGCTGGCATACACAAGGTAGAGGCCCAGCAGCAACGAGATCACCGGCGAAACATAGAAGAACCGGCCGTAGCTTTGCCCGGCGAACAGTCCTGCCAGCGCCTGCTGCGGCAGGAACAGGCACGCCAGGCCTTTGATCAGGCTCAGCCAGCCAACCAGCGTAACCACCACCGGCAGTGCGCCACCCGACCACACGTTGTGGGCGAGAATCATCGCCAGACCCGCCGCAACCGCAATCAGTCCAACGGCGAACACGGCGACGGGGTTGCTCATCATGGCGGTAATATTCTCAACCGTCTGCTGCTTGTAAGTAATCATCGCGAGCGCGACCACGATCGCGAATAGGCCCAACAATCTCGCTAAATACGTAGTACGAGACGCCATAGTTGCCTCCAGTTCCGCCAGGTGACCCATTGTCAGTGGGCCTACCGCGTTATCCTGCTCTCGCTGCTGCTTGCCATGCTGTGAGCTTCGTCACCCAACCTCGGACGCAGGCATCCGGAAGGGCGAATCTTGCAAGTGACATGCCCAATCTGCCCCATTGACCTGCAACCCGCATCGCCTTAGCGTTAACAACGTGCTCATCACTCCCCTTCAACTCGAAAAAGAACCTCTACTGTTTGACGAAGCCATCCCTGCCGGCGCGCTCGACTATGCCCCCGACATCTCCCAGGTTGGTCCGCTGCCAGTCACCGGCCGCGCCGATCTCATCGTCGAGCACCGTGGCCACCGCGAGCAGGTCGCCGACATTCGCCTGCGCGCGGCCTACCACGGCGATTTCGAGCTGCTCTGCGCCCGCTGCGTCGAACCCGTACCCACGCCGCTCAGCGGCGACTTCGACCTGATCTTCCGTCCGCAAGCCGCCGACGCCGATCCGGGAGAGCGATCCATTACCCCGGATGAGACCGAAATCGGCTATTATGAAGAAAGCGGTCTATCGCTTGAAGATGTCGTGCGCGAACAGGTGCTGCTCTCCCTGCCCGGCCGCACGCTCTGCAAGGAAGACTGCAAGGGACTTTGCCCGCGCTGTGGCCAGAACCTGAACCTCGCAACCTGCAAATGCGACACCACTTCGGA
>Ga0181526_10000594_pt1 | contig 37872 bp, 40 predicted proteins | sample PEATcosm2014_Bin_35_FD_119750 | JGI IMG/M metagenome (GOLD analysis project Ga0181526, IMG submission 119750) | Peatland microbial communities from MTU Mesocosm Facility, Houghton, MI, USA - PEATcosm2014_Bin06_30_metaG | ecosystem: Environmental > Terrestrial > Soil > Wetlands > Peat | place...
GCAGTCATTCGGCTGCAGCGATTCTACCGGTCAGTAGCGCAGCATTCATCTGCGCAAGCCTGGGTGTCCCAGGTCCCCAGGGGTCCCCGCAGACAGCTCTTCGTCTGTGGGGTGGAGAGCCCCTCTGAGCGCAGTCGAAGGGTATCGCATTTGGGACCTGGGAAAGCAACAAACCTTCCTTCTTCGATTCGGATTCCTCACCTGCGTCCAACCTCCGCGACGAATACTCACTAAAGGAAAGAAGAAGTACCTAAAAGACAGTAGTCACCGTAGTTCCCTCAGAAAATGTGGATTCTCTGGCTAGCCTCTTCGGCCTCAGAAGCTTAAAAAGCGAGAAGCTTTCTAAATCTCTCCTGTGCCTTTCCGGACAAATGGAAATCTCCCCTCCATCTCATCCCACCCACCCTTTCTTTCCCACCTCTTCCACACCGCCCCACAGACCGGCTGTGCAAACAGCGTGCTCTTTGTGGAGAGTCCGCCTATCCACCCACCTTTCTTCTGCTTACCGCGCATCCCTTCTCCACAAAGGCGCCCGTTCCACACTTCGCACACAACCCTTCTTGACTTGAGGAAAATCAGGCACGCTACACCAAAAATAGAGGGAGACAATCATCGCCTCCCTCTGTTTATCGCGCCTCTGATTTCTTGTTTCCAAATCTTTGTCTCTCTCACTTATCGAAGTGAAACCACCGCCGCAGCAGAAAATACTCATTCACCGGCGCATCGTCGGTCGTCAGCGGCGCTCGCGGAGCCATCGCAATCAGCTGCCCGACATTGAGCTCCCTGGCCAGCGTCACATCGAATTGCTGCTGCACGTTCTTCGCCGGCCCCACTCCACATAGTCCGCTTGTGCCGCCGCCGACATCCGAGCCGCGAGCACCGCGCTCGAGGTCACAGGCAGCGGGTCCATACTTGCCAGGAAATTGATCCCCGTGCCTCCCTGGTTGTACGACCGAAACGCACGCACATACCGAAAGGCATGCGTCAGTGTCTCCGCCGCCGTACCCTTCATCGTCGGATCGCTTCGGTCGTCGATAAACCACTCCTCCAGAATCCCGCCGCTGCGCAAATGCCGCTTGATCACTTCATAAAACTCGCTCGAGTAGAGCAGACTCGTCCCCGGTGCCTGCGGCGGCGGCGGCGGATCGATCACGATCGCATCGTACTGCTGCGACGAACCATCCAGAAACCGTCGTCCATCGTCCACCACAATCCGCGCCAGCGGCGAGCTCGTTAACTCCGCTGCATGTTCGTTGAAATACGGGTACAGCTTCGGCACGCTCGGAATCAGATCCACCGCTGTCGTCGGAATCCCCACGACAGCATCGACCGAAATCCCGTCCCCATCCCAAAACAGATAATGAGCCCGTTCTGCGGAGGCCTCTGCATTATCGCCAGCGGCAAATGCACCATGTACTTGTTGTCCGGAGTCAACCACGTCATGTTGAATCCGTTCACCAGCAGCTGCCGTCCGAATCCCGTCCCCGTCGCAATCTCCGTCGCTGCATAATCTCTGCGCACTTGGCGCACCTTATACTTCGTCTCGAAATCGTGGCTCCCGCTGAACAGCACAATGGCGAGAAGCTTGCGCTGCACTCATCGTTGGGCTCAGCAAAAGCATCCAGGACAAATATCCGGCGAGGCGCATCTCAACTAACGTAGGAGGCGTCACCAGTTACACCCGTTCGGTCGTCCCAATGGGTGCCCTCTACGCGTTACTCATGATTTGCCACCAGTTACTTGTGTTGTAGCGCCCTCGAGTTGGAAAGTAGGGGAAGGCGCATCTGCGATCGCACAGCTCGCGTCGCAACCCATAGCGCACTTTAGTCCCGTCCCCACAAGTCCGGGACTATGTTCCACTTCTTTGTCGCTCTTGTACGCTCGTTGCCCGCGCGTTATCCCGTGCTCGCCAGTCGGGCTTCGGGTCAAGTTTTATGGCGAACGTTTACCGTCGATTGAGAGCCATGTCCCCTCGGGAGTATTGCGCCTACAACGAGACTCGTGCCAACCTCGTCGCCCCCCGTGTCTCTCTCATCGATACCCGCTCCGATCCTCTGAAAGCCGTCAAGGTTCTCATCGAAGGACTGGTGCCCAACGCAGACATAGGCCTCTGGCTCAACCCCCTCAAGAGCATCCCTGCCGTCCCCCGGCTCTCTGCCTACGACCTCGTCTATCTCGACCACGAGGGTTGCGTCGTCCACGGCATCGAGCTCGCTCCCGACGACGAGGTTCCACCCATGGATGGACTCGCCGCCAGCGCTCTCCTCCTGCCGCTACACAGCTTCACCGCCTCGGAGGCCCAGCCCGGCGACCGCGTCGTCATCCAACTCGCCGCTGAGACTCGCGCCCGAACTGCTCCTGTCCCGAAACTCTCCGAAGCCGAACTCACAGCTCCCGCAGCGCTCGTCAAGTTGCCGCCTCTTGCGTGGCCCAACCCCATCGAAGCAGGGCCGCCCGTCCCCCCGCCGAAGAAAAGATTTCCGCTCTTCTATGCGTTCATCCATCTCCGCATTCACATCCACATCTCCATCGCTGTCACGCCCAGCCCCTTGCCTGCAGGCCGCACGCTAAGAACCGAGCGCGTGCAAACGCACGCTCCAACAACCTCCCTTCTCTCCGTCACGCCCCAGACCTCCGCCAGCGAGGTACCCATTGCTGTTGTCCGTCCCCGCACAAAAGACGCTTCGTTTCTCGGCCGTCGCTGGCGCTCCTTGCGCGCAGCCTATCTCCACTGGGCCGACAGCTTCGTCTTCGATCGCCCGCAGGCGCAGCCCGACTATACCCTCCCACGCCTCGGCCGCAACCTCTTCCACTTCATCTTCCCCCGCTGACTCGCCCGCTCTTCTGTTCTCCTAATCCCTGATCCCTGTTCACTGCCTCCTCCCCTTCTATACTGTTCCTTCCATGTCTTACGCGGCGGCCATCGACCAGCTCAGCGCCATGGCGCCCGAGCTCCATACCCAGCCCGGCCAACAGCGCCGCAAGTTCTCACTCACCGAAATCGGCGCCCTCCTCTCTGCCCTCGGCGATCCCCACCATCGTTTTCCTTCCGTGCTCATCGCCGGCACCAACGGCAAAGGATCCACGGCTGCTACTTTGGCCTCAATCCTCCAGGCATCCGGCCTCCGCGTCGGGTTGTATACCTCGCCGCACCTCGTCCGTCCCAACGAGCGCATCCGCCTCAATAGTGCCGAAATCTCCGACGACGCCTTTGCCCGTCTCTACTTCCAGGTCGACGACGCAGGGAGGCAGCTCGTCCTCGATCGGCAACTCGACCAGCTTCCGTCTTTCTTTGAAACCCTCACCGCCATGGCCTTCCTCTACTTCGCCGAGGCCGCGATCGACCTCGCCGTCCTCGAAGTCGGCATGGGCGGGCGTCTCGACGCGACCAACATCGTCGACCCCATCCTCTCCATCGTGACCGACATCTCCCTCGACCACACCGAGTGGCTCGGCCCCACGATCGCCGCCATCGCCCGCGAAAAAGCCGGCATCCTTCGCGCCCGCGGTACCCTCATCACCCTGCCCCAGCACCCCGAAGCCAACCAGGTTCTCGGCGAAGTCGCCACCCAGCTCGGCACCCGCGCCGTCAGCGCCGTCCCCTACATGCCACAGACCCTGCCGCACCCAGCCTTAAGGGCGGCAATTCCATCCTCGGACCCAACTCGATCTAGCTCCTATCCGGTCGAAGTCCTCGGCTCGACCATCACCATCGACTCACCCCTCCACGGCGATCATCAGCACCGCAACATCGCCCTTGCCCTCGCCGCCGGCGTCGAACTCGCCGCCCACCACAGCCTGCCCATCACGCCCGTCTCCATCGAGCAGGGAATTCGCGCCACCCAGTGGCCCGGCCGCCTCGAAGTCATCACCCTTCCCGTTCACCACTCCAAAGAGTTGGCCCCACCGCAGGTGGTTCTCGACGTCGCTCATAACCCCGCCGGCGCCTGGGCGCTCCGCGCCGCGCTTCGTTCCGAATTCGGTTTGGGTGCTCCAGGGGAAAAAGCAGGCACACTGCTCTTCAGTTGTCTGCGCGACAAACCCCTCGCCGAGATGGCCCAGATCCTCTTTCCCCTCTTCAGCGAGGTCATCTTCGCGCCCATCCACAGTCCCCGCGCAACGCCGATGGCCGACCTCCTCGCGGCTGCCGAATCCGTTGGCGTCCCCGCCCGCGCAGCCTCATCCGTTTCCGAGGCCCTCACTTGGGCCGAGGTCGCTGGGGCCTCAGACACGGAGGGAGTCGGGGGCTTTGGCCCCCGAAATTCAGCCCCTGAGGGGCGCGAAGCGCGGTTCGCCCGTGCGGCAAGCACCGAAGCACGTCCCGCTCGGCGCGTAGCCGTAGCCGGCTCCGTCTACCTCGTCGGCGAAGTCCGCCCCCTCCTTCTCGCCCGCGCAGCCGAACTCCGGGGATCCGAGATCGCCCGATGACACGTCCGCCCGAGCCCCTCGCGCGCCTGCACCGTTGGCGCACCAATATTCTTCAGGCCCCCGTCTTCGCTCTTTGGACCGGTGGATGCGGCTCCCTCTCGCTTCTCGTCTCCCTCGTCGAAAAATCGGGCCGACTCCAGCACCGCATCGCCCAGACCTGGGCTCGCGGCTGCCTCGCCATCTCCGGCGCGCACCTCACTGTCCGTGGTGCTGAGAATCTCTTGAAGCATCCCGTCGCCGTCTACGCCTCCAACCACACGTCCTATATGGACACGCCCGTCATCTTCGCCACGCTCCCCTTCCAGTTCCGCATCCTAGCCAAGAAGGAGCTCTGGACCATCCCCTTCATCGGCTGGCATCTCAACCGCTCCGGCCAGCTCCCCATCGACACCGTCAACACCCACGCCACGCTGTCCAGCCTCGGTGGCGCCGCCCGCGCCCTCCGCGCCGGCATGCCCCTCTTCGTCTTTCCTGAAGGAGGCCGCACCCCCACCGGCGATCTCCAACCGTTTCTCTCCGGAGCAGCTTTCCTCGCCATCCGCGCTCAGGTTCCGCTCGTCCCCATCGCGCTCAGCGGTGTCTACGATCTGCTCCCCATCCACACTCGACACTTCTATCCCTGCGCTGTCTCCCTAGCTGTCGGCGAGCCCATCCCCACCCAGGGCATGACCATCCGCCAGGCCGACGAACTCACCGCCCGCATCCGCACCGCCATCGATACCCTCCGCACCCAACCCTCCGGCCATGCAGTTGTGACGAAGGTGGGTGCCACGTCTTAGCACTTCGGTGTGCGGGGGTCAAGGAAACGAAGGATCCGCTTCTGCTCTGGCGGCCATCGTGATCCATTCTCCTAATCCCTATTCCCTGTCTCTTATGCGACAATCGCCCACACAGCTTCCTCCCGGCCCCATCGCTCAACTTCAGAGAGGTCCCACATGTCCACACAGGCCGCTGCTTCCGTCTTCTCGCTTTCGATTGCCCAAGCCGGCTCCAAGGCCACAGTGCAATGCCGCGGGCGCCTCGTCTCCGGCGTCTGCAATCAGCTTGTGCAGCCGGTCAAAGAACTGCTGCCCGCCAGCAAACTCGTCGTGCTCGATCTCAGCGAACTCACCCACATGGACTCGATGGGACTCGGCACCATCGTTCGCCTCTACGTCTCCGCCAAAGCCGCCGGAGTGACTCTGCAGCTCTGCCACCTCTCCCCGCACATCCGCCAGATCCTCGGCGTCACCCACCTCTTGAACGTGCTCACCGACATGTGCGAGCAGGGCGTCAATCTCCGCTTTTAGCCGCCCAGGCCGTATAAGCAGCGAACGTCCGCTCGATTCCCACGGGCAAGGACCACCCTCCCACCATCACGAGGCTTAGATCCCTGAGGACACGTCCTGACATTCCCAATCTCTCGATCTCCGTTCGCAGTGTCATCCCGAGATCCCGCACGCCTGGGGCCCTAATCGCACCCCATGTGCGATTGGGGTAAGCGGGGCGAGGGACCTGCTTCTTCTTTTCGGCAAAGAGAAGCCCCAACTCCACGAACAGGTCTTCGTTCGATAGGACCCCGCCCCCTGACACCCGCGCTCGAGCGGCTATACACTTGTTCCTACCCATGTCCGTCCGCATCGCCATACCAGAGCCCTCCATCGACACCGAGTACAACCAGCGCTCCCTCCCGCCTTACCTCGCTGCGCTCCACTCCGCCGGAGCCATTGCAGTCCTCATCCCGCTCCACGAACGCCCCGATCGCGTCGCCAAACTGCTCTCCACCACGCAAGGCGCTCTCCTTCCGGGCAGCCGCTTCGACGCTGACCCGCAGCGCTACGGCGAACCCCCCATCCCCGCCTGCAATCCCGCCGACCCCGCCCGCACCGCCGTCGACGAGCTGCTCTTGCAAGATGCGTTCAATCTGCACAAGCCTGTCTTCGGCATCTGTCAGGGCACGCAAAACCTCAACGTCTGGCGCAACGGTACCCTCATTCAGGATCTGCCCACCGTCCTGCACACGCCCGTCAATCACAGCCCCGAACGCGGTGTCATCGAAGCGCATCCCGTCACCATCACGCCCGGCACCCGCCTCTCTGCCATCGCAGCGTCTGTCTCAGATATTTCAGCCTCGACGCGCTCCTTCTTCAACGCCCTGCCCTCGCTCGCCCCAAGGGCGCACGCGACGAAACCAGTCCCGCTCACAACGCGTTCCTCCCTCGCCACAAATGTTCAGGGCGCGCAGCGAGTTTCGCTGGACGCGAAGTCCCCGGCCGCGCAGGCCCTCAGCCCGCAGTCTGTTAACTCCAGCCACCATCAGGCCATTCGCACTCCCGGAGACAACCTCCGTGTCGCCGCCGTCTCGCCCGAAGACCGCGTCATCGAAGCTGTTGAGCTCGCCTCGCCCGATCATTGGGTTGTCGCCGTGCAATGGCACCCTGAGCGCACCTACACCCAAAGTGCTCTCTCCCGCGCCCTCTTCGCCGCCTTCATCCGCGCCGCCGAAACCTGGCAGCCCCGCCGCATCGAAGAGTCCGTCTCCACAACCTAACGCGCGCCAGGTGCTGGGTGCCCTAGATCCCTCGCAATCGGGGGACCTGGGAAAGCAACGAACCCAATGCGCGTTCTCTCGAGGGGGAGCAGCGGCCTTCAGGCCGCTGAATGCAACCACCTGCAAATTCCGGCGTCTTAGCTTCGAACTCTTTCGGGATCGTGAAGAACGGAAGCGATCGTCGACTCGGGACCGGGCGGTCCTCTAGGGGGCTTCGTCTTCCGCCGCGCCCACCGCGCATTCTTCTCCCCTGCCACTTCTAGAATACCAACTCCGCAAATCACAAAACAGCCTGTATTTTCGCCCCGATTCCGCTACTGTCTCCAGGGATCAAAGGAGAACCCTGCATGTCCGAATTGGTCAATGGAATCGACGCCACTTTCGAAGAACGCATCGCCTCCAACGTTGGCCCTGCCCACGTCGACATCGCCTACCAGCAGCTCGGCCCTGCCGACGCGCCCCCGCTGCTCATGATCATGGGTGGCGCAGCACAAATGATTCACTGGCCCGACGCCTTCTGCCACATGCTTGTCGATCACGGTGTCCAAATCATCCGCTTCGACAATCGCGACGCCGGCCATTCCACCCACATGACCTCCGCTCCGCCGCCCAATCTCCCCGCCGCTCTCGCCGGCGATTACTCCTCCGCCTCCTACACCCTCTCCGATATGGCCGCCGACGCCGCCGGCCTCCTCGATGCCCTCGGCATCGAAAAAGCTCACGTCCTCGGTGCCTCCATGGGTGGCCAGATCGCGCAGACCATGGCCATCGAGCATCCCTACCGCCTCTGCTCCCTCATCTCTCTCATGTCCACCAGTGGCAATACGTCCGTCGGCCAGGTCAGCCCCGCCATCATGCGCGAAGTCTTCGGTGGTCCGCGCGCTGCCACGCGCGATGAAGTTATTCGGCACCGCGCCAACGCCATGCGCCTGGTCGGTTCGCCCGCCTATCCCAGCGATGAAGCCGAACTCCTCGCCCGTGCTGCCCTCGCCTACGATCGCTCCCATGACGAAGTCGGCCTCGCCCGCCAGGCCCGAGGCACTCGCCCAGATCATCCCCGGCGATGTAATGTCGATGCTGCACCGATCGCTTGCCCCGAATGGCTTCGTAAGGAGAAGCAGACATGGCCGCATGGCCCAAAGACGAACTCCGCAAGATCGCCGAAGAAGACGACCTCCACATCGCCCCGTTGCGCGACGACGGCACAGCCTACGGCACCCCCACCTGGATCTGGTCCGTCGCCGTTGACGACGCTCTCTATGTCCGCGCCTACAATGGCCCGAGCTCACGTTGGTACAAAGCTGCCCTTCGTCAGAAGGCGGGCCGGATCCTCGCCGCCGGCATGACAAAAGAGGTCGCCTTCACCCCCGTCACCGACGACAAACTCAACGACCGCATCGACCACGCCTACCGCGCCAAATACCGCGACAGCCCGTATCTCAAGCCCATGATCGCCTCAGGCGCCCGCTCCGCCACCGTCAAAATCACGCCCCGCGACACCTAGCTCTGCGTCCCGCTTTGAGTTTCTCTGTTCGTCACAAGATCTTGTTCCAGGTTCGATTGTCTGCAATGCTTGCCCCAGACTCGTACCCAGGGGGGTGACTTCGATGGGTTTTGGCCGTCAGGACCTTCTCTATACCATCCGATCGGCACGACGTACCCCTCTGCTGTCAGCTTTTGCGGTGGTGGCGTTGTCACTCGGCATCGGCCTGAACGCCGGCGTCTTCACGCTCTTGAACTCCTTCTTCCTCAACTCCCCGACACAGATCGATCCCGCGTCCTTCATTCAGCTCTACCCAAGATATGAAGGCTGGTTTGCAGGAGCCGGCCAGTACTCCGCATTCACTACCGAAGACTACAAGGCTCTTCAAAGCAGGTCGCACACCCTCCAGGACATCGCCGCATGGCAACCCTCTTCAGCAGTGCTCGAACAAGAACACCGGCGCATCGCCATGTCGCTGGTCACCTGCAGCTACTTTCATGTCCTAGGAATCGATCGCCCGCTGCTCGGCCGGTTTCTCGCCCCAACGAATGCGCGCGCAGATCAGCCCAGCAGGTCGCAATCCTGAGCGAGCCTTTCTGGAAATCCCAGTACGGCGCCGATCCCAGCATCGTTGGCAAAACCATCCACCTCGCCAACCTGCCGCTGGTTGTGGTTGGAATCGCACCGTCGGATGCGGCGAACTTTCTCGCCGGAGCTGTCTTCGTTCCCTATACCCTGCAGCCGTTGCTCCAACGCACCGGCGATCTGCTCAATAGTCCCGATTCGCCCTGGCTCTCCATCGCCGGAAGATTGCGTCCAGGCTATTCACGCGATGACGCACGTTCAGAACTCGAGACCATCCTCCGCCAGCAGGACCGCGCCTATCTCGATCGCCAAATCTCGGTCTTCAATCGCAAGACGTCGCTCGTCCTCACCAATGGTTCGTTCATTCAGCATCCAGCGTTCCGCGATCGCGTTGTCGCTCTCATGGTCTTGATCCTCGGCCCTCTTTCGTTGGTGCTCCTGTTGGCCTGCAGTAATGTCACCATGCTCTTTCTGTCGCGCACCATCGCTCGCCGCGGCGACGTCGCGGTTCGCCTCGCCCTCGGCGTCGGACGCGCCCGTCTGTTGTGCATGCTCCTCTTTGAAAGCTCCGCGACGGCTCTTGCCGCAGGCGTCGTCAGTGTCTTCCTGGCGTATCGCGTTCCCATGCTGATCATGGATGCCATCGATCCAAGTCAATCGCGCGCCGTGCCCCTCATGCACCCGGATTGGCGCGTCTTCGCCTACCTGGCGGTGCTCGTTCTCGTCGCCACTCTCGCCTCGTCTGTCGCACCCATGCACGCCGCGTGGAAACTCGACTTGGTCTCGGAGCTGAAGGGACGCGAGAGTTCCGCGACCACGCGTTCGGGCACCACGAACTTCCTGATCGTCGCCCAGATCGCCATGAGCTTCGTGCTCATCACTGCCGCTGTCCTGTTTGAGCGCGTGCCCTCCATAGTCACCGGCATGGACCCCGGATTTGAAACACGGCACACCCTCCAGGTGCCACTCGAGATCGACACCTCCGGAACAAGACGCTCTTCGGATCTCGCCTTCTATCGCGCGCTCCAAGCACGCATCCTCGCCCTCCCCGGCGTCCAGTCCGTCGCGTATGAGAGTCTCCCGCCCTTCCGCCAAATGCCACCTTCCGAAATCCGCCTGGCAACCGAGAAGAAAGGAGAAGGACGACCTGCTTCCGTCGACAATGTTTCGACGGATTTCTTCTCCACCTTTGCCATTCGCCGCATTGCGGGCCGCGGGTTCCAGACGTCCGATTCTGACCAGAACGGCAACAGCGCCGCCGTCGCGATCGTCTCCCAGGCCTTCGCAAAGCAATTCTGGCCCGACTTGAATCCACTCGGTCAGATTGTCGTCACGCCCGCCGAGAAAAAACTCACCGTGATCGGCGTCGTCGCCGACACTCGATCCGAGCAATTCGGCGTCCTCGACGGCCCGCGCCTCTACACCCTTCGCGAGCTCACTGCGCTTGATGGCCAGTTGTATGTGCGCTTCACCGGCAGCACTACCTTCATCGAGACGCCGTCAGAGATGGAGTAAAGAGCCTCGATCCCGCACAAACCGGCACGCCCGGGACAATCTGGGAATCGCTGGAGGCCGATGCCGAACAGTTGCGCTCCCTCGCGCGCATTATTCTCGTCATGGCCTCGATTGCGCTGCTCATGGCCATCGCCGGCGTCTCCGGAGTCCTCTCCTTCGCCGTCAGCCGCCGCACCCGCGAATTCGGCATCCGCATGGTTCTCGGCGCAAACCGGAAGGCCGTCTTCGGTGCAGTCATGCTGCGAGGAATCCGACAGATCGCCATCGGCCTCATCTGCGGCATCGCGCTCGCCGAGCCCGGCCTATGGGGGTTGACCAGACTACTAAAGAGATCCAACCTTCCTTTTCACAGCTTCGATCCTTTGGTCTATGGCATCGCAGCCCTTCTACTCGTTGCCGTCTCCCTCGCAGCCATGTATCTCCCTGCACTCCGCGCAACCCAGGTCGACCCCATAAGGACCCTGCGGTCCGACTAGCTCAAAGTGCTGGGTGCCTCGGGTCCCGATTTGGGACCCGGGAAAGCTGTCCGCTTTCGGCCATCTCCGCCCGCTTCCGCACATCCTCCTCGCGTTCCCCGTCCATCTCTCCTTCTCTAGGAAAGCAAACTTCATCGCTTCATCCGCGCCTCGCATCGCCCCCGCGTGGTCCGCGCCCCGCAACGTCCGTCTCGCTTCTCCCCCGCGGCCGGCTCTTCGATTGGCCCCGCGCATGCTCCCTCCAGTTGCGCGGCACCCAATCCACCCACGGAGAACCTCATGCTCCTGCGCTCCCTCCCCCATCTGCTCCTGGCCTGCCTGCTCACCACCACCGCATTCGCCGCCACCGATCCTTTCTCCGGCTCCTGGAAGCTCGACCCCTCCAAAAGCAAGCTCACCGATCAAATGAGAGTCTCCGCCGCCGGACCCAACACCTACACCCTCAACTTCTCCGGCGACAACACCGAAACCATCGTCGCCGACGGAACCGATCAGCCCGGCCTCTTCGGATCCACCTTCTCCATCACCGTTCTCGCACCGAATAAATGGAAGGGCGTCCGGAAGTCCGGCGGCCGCGTCACCATCTCCGCCATCTGGGATCTCTCCCCAGACGGCAACACCCTCACCGACAACTTCACCGGCTACCGCGCCGACGGCTCCACCAGCAATCTCCTCTACAAGTACACACGCACCGCGCCCGGCCAGGGCTTTGTCGGTACTTGGGAGAGCGTCGAAGAGCAGGTCAACTCCACCTTTGAGATGCAGATCCAAACCTACGAGGAAGATGGCCTCTCCCTCATCAATCCAGCCCAGAAGATGACGCAGAACCTGAAGTTCGACGACAAGGACTACGCGGCGCAGGGACCCAATCTGCCCGCCGGCTACGCTTGTTCGGCGCACCGGCTGAGCGATCGTTCCTTCGAGATGACCCGCAAAATCGACGGCAAACTCCTCGAGACGCAGCAAATCGAAGTCTCACCCGACGGCGCGACCCTCACCATGACCATCCATATCCCCGGCCGGTCCAAACCCAACATCCAGGTCTTCGATCGTGAATGAAAGCCCGTCGAGTCCACCTCAACTCTGCGCAGCGTGCGATCCGAATCGCCGGTCCCCTCCATCCGCCTCGTGGTCGCCGCGCCCGTCACCAGTTCATCACTGACAGGTTGGCGGTAGGCCACTGTATCTTCGATGCAGTCTTCTCAGCCCGGCCGCTACTGGGGTCGATGCCTCAGAGCTGCGGGACGATGGACAGTGGCCGAAATGCAGAAGAAGAGTGCACGAACGATTGTGAGGATTCTGATTGCCGCGATTTGTTTGGGTAGCGGCGGCGGCGTGTCGAGCCATGCACAAAGCAGTGCACAGACTAACGGCGGAACGCACAATCTCCCCGATTCCCCAAAACCGAACGAACGTTCGCTCGAGGACTTGAACTACGTCGGCGGTGAAGCCGCCATGCCGCCGTTTTCTGACAGCCTGATCGATCTCGACTCCGGATTTCGCCAGTCGCTCTTCCACAAAGGCATGGCCTTTCGTGTCATCGAGCAGCCCCAGTACGCGCAGAATCTTCTCGCCACTCCAGTCCCCGCCGACAACCAGGTCTACGTCGGCCAGCGCTGGTTCCCCGGCGAAATGATTCAGCCCATCTTCACTGCCGATCTCCGCCAGCTGCACCTCCGCCAGGCACAGCTCTGCATCGGCGGCGTCTGGAACTGGGTCAGCTGGAATCCCGCCGGCCCCAAAGCACTCCAGCTCTGGAATCTCTATCTCTACAAGGCCTTCGGAGAAGATCGCCTCGAGATCAAGGCCGGCTACGTCTCCAACAACATGAACTTCGTCGGCTTCTTTGTCGGCGGCTCCACCGCAACCGGTGCCCAGGGCGTCTACGCCGTCCTGCCCTACGAAGCCGGCCTGTCCTACTTCCCGCTCACCGCGCCCTCCTTCAACGTGCGTATCCGCGGACCGAAAAACTCCTACCTCAAGTCCGCGGTTCAGCGAAGCCTCGACCCTAATGGTGGACCCACCGAAGTCGCCCGCAACCACAGCGGATTCCGTTTCGATCCCCATGGAGACAAGCTCTTCGTCATCAACGAAGGAGGCTACCAGCGTGCGGCTGCAGCCGATGCCCACGAAGCCTGGCTGCGCATCGGCCACATGGTCAACACATCGTCCTTCAAAAATCAGGTCACCGGCCAATCGAGTCCCGGCAATCACGGCGCCTACGCTCTGATCGACTATCAGTTAACCCAGTCCGACCTGCAGCATCCAGCCCACGGCCTCTATGCCGGCGGATCGTTCATCACCGCGCCCGAATCCATCAACGCCTACGCTCGCTACTACGAACTGAGAGCCTACAAAGAGGCCCCCTTCCGCGCACGCCCCGGCGACGTGCTCTCCGCCGTTGCCTCGCGCACCGGCTACAGCAGCCCCTACACCGACCATCTTGTCTCGGAAGGCAAAACCGTCTGGCGCGCCGGAACAACCCTCACCGGCAGCTACTCGCTGCGCGCATCGCGCGGCAACTACCTCAGCCTCGGGTTGAGTTATGTCTACGGCCCAGCCATCACCCCACGCGTCCCCAACGCCCTCAACGTCATCGCCAACTGGAGCCTCTTCTTCTAGCCCGGCCCGCATTCTCGAACGAGTCTTCCCAGCTTTCCTCCAGGATTCACTGACCGAGCTGCGTGCGAGCGACTCCCAGACCTAGAGCAGGTGGCCGTCGTAATCTCCGCCGCGTAGAATGGGCCAGGAGCAGGATGCCTTGATCCTTGACTCAAACTCGATTTCAATCAGGTCGCGCTTTCGAGCCGCGCTTCTTTTGGCCATCGTTGCCGATGCCCTCCAAATAGCTGTCTTCCCGTTATTCGTTGAAGGCGCCGAATCACCTGCAGCCGACGTACTGGATCTCGGCGTTGGAGCGGTCCTCACTTACCTGCTAGGTTGGCACTGGGAATTCCTGCCTTCGTTTCTCGCCAAGCTCCTGCCCGGCGTCGATTTGGTCCCGTTCTGGACGATGGCAGTCGCCAATGTCTATCGGAAATCCAAACAGATCGCGCCCGCAATCGAAGGCGGCGGGAGAGCACGCAGTGCAGAGAACGGATGAATGCTGCCGCCTCGTCCAACGGGTACGATACGATCTCCCCATGCCCGCCATGCATCGCCGAATCTTCGCTTCTACAATCGCAGCCGCACTCTTCCTGGTTCCAGCCTGCGCGCAGCAGAGTCACTGGGCCTCGCCCGATGACAAGACCGCGCAGTACATCGTCGAGATGGAACGCAAGTGGGCCGAAGGCGTCTGTGTCGATAACGGCGTTGTCGCCGCTCTGCTTGCCCACGACTTCCAGGGCACCTCAACCAAAGGCGCGCGCTTCACCAAAGCCGAGGAACTCAAAGACGAGAAGAGTCCGCGCACCGCGCACGATTGCGGGCTCGATGACGCGAAAGTACACTTCTTCGGCGACAGTCTAGCTCTCGTCTATGGCAGCGAACACGCCATCGGCAAAGACAAGTCCCAGCCCAACGCCAGGGTGTGCCAGGTCTGGACCGATACATGGCTCAAGCGCAACGGCACATGGCAGATCGTCGCCTCCCACGATAACCGCGTGGAATGTAAGTAGCTTCGCACTCGAAAGGTCGCCTTCGTGGCCATGTGCACCATGGAATAATCCACAAGCTTTCTGTGCAATGCTAAAATCCTCCACGCGAGGGAGGTTCACCATGGGAGTCTCAACGCGTCGATGGGCCGTGTTCGCGGCGTTCGGGTTCTTGTCCACTTTGCCCGATGCAGTCAGCGCCGCGGAACCGTGAGAGCTGCTTACCGTGCAGGAAATCGCCCAGGTGCTCGGTAACTCAGTTTCACCCACGCCGCCCGGGAACAGCGGCAAGATAGCGCGCAATGTCCGAAAGAGCTTCCAGAGTCATCCGCGTGCGGACGTTCGATTGATAGTTCTGGTAACTGGCAAAGGCTGCGGCGACAGCCGACGTGGCCGACACCGGAGCGCCCGAGCCATTGCCAATCCACGTCGAACCGCCTGTACTCGAGCCTGGACCGGCCGGAGCATTGTTGCTCAAAAAACTCTCGAGTTCCTGTTCGTCGCCGATTTCGCTCTTGGTCACCAGAGCAGGGCTGATTCCAGGGCCGGTTTGTTTCAGCGCCACCTCCCGCAGCAGCGCCGCGTCGGTCGTGAAGCCCTGCACAAAACTAAGCTTCGAATTCAAGGTGACGATGGCCAGGCGCGTGCCGGGCTTGACGTTGTTCAGATATCCGAGACCCTCGTTCCGTGCATTCGCCTCCATCTGCGGCAGCGTATTCAGGCTGTCGAGCAGCAACACGTTTGCCGCATCGTCCAGCGGCGCCGGCGGCACATTCGTGTAGACACTCGGCGGCATCTTGGGCGGCGTCGGCAGCGATCCAGCTGGCCGCGTTCTCGCAACATGCTCTTCAAAGAAGGAGAGGCTCTGCGGCTTCCCGTCCTCGAACACCTGAAGCTGTTCTTTGTGGAGGCCATTGACCGCTTCGCCCTTGCCTTCGATCACCACCACATCCACAACCACCTCGCGCGTCGTGGTGTTGAAGATCGGTTGCACCGAATTGTCTGCAATTGTTTGCGCGAAAAGAGAAGCGGCTGGAACGAAGAGCAGCATTATGCCAGTGCGAATATCCGAAACTCGTCGACTCATGGACTGCCCCTTGGGATCGATACCCGTCTCCTTAGACCAGAACGCACCCCTCTGAGTTAGTCGAAATCATCGTCGCAGGGGAGCATCGTAGCTTCGCAACCTGATCCCGTTCTTGGCAATGTCAGCCAGGAATAGCTTCCGAGAGGCCACCACTCGTTCTGAATCCCCAAAATGGTCCCTTGATGTCGAAAATGAAGTCCCGTGCGCTTGGGGAATTCCTGAAACTCAAAACACACATGCGCAGCGAACCTATTTTGTGATATCAAGGCTAAGATCAGCGGGCAGCCAATTGGACATGATGCCATTCCTTCATTGGCCGGTTAGGACACGCTGGTTCCGAGCAGAATATTCGCAATTGTTTCCATCTGAATTTGGGCGATACATCGAGCCGTTTTTGGGCAGGGGCTTGCTCGTCCAATCCCATCGTGCCTACATTCGGCGTTTTCCTTCCACGAGGTTTTCGCGTATGCGTTTTCATCGTCTCGCGCCCGTGCTCTTCTTCCTTGTTGCCATCTCCAGTTTTTCCCAGACCGTCCCAGCCAACAGGCCGGGGCCGGGTTTTAGCATCGACAATATCGATCAATCTGTCGATCCCTGCACCGACTTTTACCAATACGCTTGCGGTAATTGGCTCAAGAACACAGAGATTCCGGCTGACCAGCGGGATTGGATAAGCTTCGTCGAGGTCGACGAACGCAACAAGGTGATCTTGATGGAGATTCTGGAAAGAGCCTCGGTTGACGACGCCAGCCGCAACGCCATTGACCAGAGAATCGGCGACTACTACAGCGCTTGCATGGACGAGAGATCCTCAGATGCCAAAGGCCTCGATCCTCTTAAGCCGGAACTCGACCGCATTGCTGGTGCACAAGACAAAACAGCGTTGATCGACGTGATTGCCCGGATTCACCTGATCGGCCTCAAACCGCTTTTCAACTTTTACTCGTCTCCCGACTTGCACAATGCTGACCAAGTGATTGCCTATATCGACCAGGGTGGCCTCACGCTTCCTGACCGCGATTACTACATTAAGGATGATGCCAAGATGGTTGAAATGCGGAAGCACCTGGTGGTCTACGCCACCCAGGTGTTCGTACTTTCCGGCCAGACGCCTGAGCAGGCGGGGAACTCGGCTCAGACAGTCTTGCGAATTGAAACGGCTTTGGCCAAAGCCTTCATGGACCGCACCTTGCGGCGCGATCCCAGGAGTCGCGATCACAAGATGACCCTTAATGCTGCCATTGACCTGGCTCCTAACTTTCATCTGGATCGATTCTTTGCTGCGTCCGGCTCTCCGGTTTTTTCCGAACTCAATGTCAGCAATCCTGAGTTCTTCAAGCAGATCAACGGCTTGCTTGACTCAGAACCGCTGGATGCCTGGAAGACATACGTGAGCTGGCACTTGCTCGACGGTGCGGCCCCGTGGCTCTCCAAGCCGTATATCGATGCCAACTTCCAGATGCAAAAATACCTGACCGGGCAAGATGAAATCCAAGTGCGCTGGAAGCGCTGTGTCGATGGCACAGACCGCGCTCTGGGCGAGGCATTAGGCCAGAGGTACGTCGAAGCAACGTTTGGCGCCGAGGGCAAAGAGCGCATGTTGAAAATGGTGGATGCGCTCGAAGTCTCGCTTGACCAGGACATTCAGGGTCTGCCCTGGATGACGGACGCCACGAAAAAACGGGCAAAGGTCAAACTGCTGGCCATTCGCAACAAAATTGGCTATCCAGACGTTTGGCGCGATTACAGTTCACTGGCGATCGTGCGTGGCGATCTCATGGGGAACTTTCTGCGCGCCAACGAATTCGAAGCCAAGCGCAATATCAACAAAATCGGCAAGCCGCTGGACCGCAAGGAGTGGGGCATGACTCCACCCATGGTGAATGCCTACTACAGCGGCTCCCGCAATGAAATCGTGTTCCCAGCCGGCGTCCTGCAGCCTCCATTTTTCGACCAATCAATGGATGACGCAGTGAATTTTGGAAGCATCGGCTTAGGCATAGGGCACGAACTGACCCACGGCTTCGACGATCAAGGCCGCAAGTTAGATGCTCAAGGCAACCTGCGCGACTGGTGGACGGCGGACGACGCCACGGAGTTTGACAAGCGGGCAAGTTGCGTGGCGAATGAGTACAGCAGCTTTACCGTCATCGACGACCTCAAGCTCAACGGCAAGCTGACGCTGGGTGAAAACATCGCCGACAATGGCGGGGCTCGCATCGCACTCAGTGCTTTGGAGCGCGTCCTTGCAGAGGACAAAACGGGTACGTCTGCACAGAAGATTGACGGCTACACTCCCGAGCAAAGGTATTTTTTGGGATTCGCACGGGTGATGTGCGAAAAGCAGCGGCCGGAGTTGTCCCGCATGCTGGTCAGCATCGATCCCCATTCTCCGGGGAAGTACCGCGTAAATGGCGTGGTTGAGAACATGCCCGAATTCCAGAAGGCCTGGGGTTGCAAGGCGGGCCAGGCGATGGTCAGCGCCAATGCCTGCCGGGTTTGGTAGCACCCTTCCGAACTGAGGGCCCGCGGACGAAAGAGAAACGTCGGTCCTTGGGTCGGTGCCTCCCGGCGAGTGCATTTTCGTCGATGCACTCATGGAACCATGAGAACGGGGCTTATTAGCTCCGGGCCGGTGACCGTCTAACCGTCAATTAGGTTCCTGATCTGTTGTGGCCAATACGTCGGTGACCACTCAGTAGCAGAAGAACGGCGTTAGCCCAGACCGGATTTGACCGGCACCCGCACCCACACCCCTCACTTCGGGACGCCCGATCAGGCAGACCCATTCTCGGAATGCTATTTTCCTTGTTGTGGATGAGGCGCAGCAGCTACGCGAAGTCGTTCTCAGCTCGCTCGATCAAGAGCGGGACGCCGGCGGCCTGGCCCGCAACGCGTATCGAAGCCGCACCCAGTTCTATCGCGTCTTCCGCGCCATGATCGAGGAAACGCCAGTGGCAATGCGGCGAAGGCTGCTTCTCGAAAGAGCCGCATGGCAGCTGCCGCGCACCCAACTCTCGGTCACCGATATCGGTCTCAACGCGGGGTACGGATCGCTCGAAGCGTTCACCCGAGCCTTCCGAAGGGCGTTCGGCATTTCGCCAAGCCTCTATCGGCGCATGGGAGTGACCTACACGCACCTGCACGCAGCCAATGGAATTCACCACCATTCCGGAAGGGATAACTCGAAAGGAGCCGGTCGATCTATGGACCTGTTTGACATCTTCTCTGGCCAGGAGTCCTGGCATACGCAACGCCTGCTCGATTTGGCGCAGACATTGAGCGATGAACAGCTGGACAGCCCTTTGAACAATCAGATGAAGATCTTTCCGTGGGATGGTCCGGATCGGAGTCTGCGCCAGACCCTGGACCGGATGGTGCTCACCAAGGAAGTCTGGACCGCTGCCCTCACTGGCAGCAGCATGCCCCCGATGGAGAACACTCCACCCGAGAATCGAACGCCATCGGCTATGCTGGAGCGCGTCAAGAAAGCCGACGCGGCGTTTCACAGCGTACTGACCGATGTCCGCAATCGAAGCGCCTGGGAGGACACGTTTGTTGACGCGCTGTGCGAGCCCCCGGAGACCTTTACCTTCGGTGGAATGTTCGCGCATGTGATCATCTTCAATGCCCACCGGCGCATGCTCGCCATCGATACCATGCGGCGTTTGGGCGTGAATGTGGAAGGCTTCGGCAGCCCCGAGGAGTACCTCACCAGCCTGGTCAACGTGTAAGACCCGGGTGTAGCTGGCATGAATGGACAAGCATGAGAACCGAATTGCTGCGATTCGACGGCGCTCTCGAGCGCGATCCGGCTATCGATGCGTGGATAAAAGCGCATGAGGGTGAATTGGGCGCGATCGCTCTCCGGTGGTTTGAGGTGATGCGCAACTGCGGAGACGAGGTCCGGGAGCTATTGCATGACGGCTGTCCGGTTGCCTGTTTGGGAGACACGCCCTTCGGCTACGTCAACGTATTCACAGCGCATGTCAATGTGGGGTTCTATCAGGGCTCGGCTCTGCCCGATCCGGCTCACTTGCTCCAAGGTACAGGCAAGTTCATGCGCCATGTGAAGCTGAGACCGGGTACTGATCCACACACCGCGGCGCTCCGCAGGCTCATCGATGCCGCATACTCAGACATTAAGGCGCGTGTCGAAAGCGCCTAAGTGGGATAACCCTTGTGCTGATGAAGAAGCGGCCGGGAGCCGCCCTCGTCCACGATCAAGCCGCGTTTTCGCTCTCGTTTTCAAAGGTAGGAATCTGCTGCACCTCACGGGGTTCAAAGAACGCCACCTCGGGAACCTGTATCTCCGGAGCCAGGATCGCGCGATCGATCGCCGCTTGAATCCGAGCCCGGCTCGCTTCCTCATCCAACTCCGTATGATTGTCATTCTTTTGCGAACGAGAAAACAGAGCCATGCGCCTCTCCCTTGTAAATATAAGTAAGTCTCTCGACTATGCCTGCTTCATCGTTCAAACGGAATTCCCATTCGGTTTTGGGCGCTGGATCTCTGGTAATCCAGGGACAAGGGTACGTCCACGCGAACGTAACCGCCATACATAAGTGCGGGTGTAGAGTGAATCAATCCAGATTCCGGTTGTTAGGCCCAGAACGGTGGAAAGAATGAAGAAACAATGGGTCGTGGCACTTGCCCTGCTCCTGGCGATCCCCGTGGTCATTGTCGTGGGGGGCGGGCTCTCTAACCTGATTAACCCCGAGATTGCCGCCGGTCATCCGAACTATGTGCGCAACTACCACCTGCTCCATCTGCTGAAAATATCGTGCTTCCTGGGAGCAGTCGCAGTTTCGGCCGTGTTGTGGCTGGTGGTCTGCCTTCTGGTCATTCGCTCCAAAAAAAGATCCTGGCTGTGGCTCTGTTTGGCGGCACTCGGGCCCTACGGGCTCGCCGTCCTGGTCATGCTCAACGACCGGGCGTCCTCCGAGACCGACGGATATTCCCGGTTTGTCCGCAGCATGAACCTGTGGGTGCGCGTCGGCTACGAAGTTGCCTGCTTCGCGATGGTGTGGGTCCTCGCCTATCAGACCATGGTCCTCAATCGCGAACTCATCATCCGGTATCAGGCCGTCACCACCGGCGTTTCGACCCAGCAGATCGTCGACATCCAGAACGCCTCGGGTGGAATGTGGGCGTTTGCCGAAGGGAACGAGGTGATGTTCCTCGTAGCCCTTTTCTACCTGCTGCGGCCCGTCATCTTCGGCGTCGTGAGCCATGTGGCCGCGACCATCGCAGCGTCCAGGGCACGCTGAGTCCCAATCTCACATCGGGCCAGCGCCACCACCCGGTTTCAGTTTGTTCTGGAATCCCATCGCTTCCTTGAGGTTCGGATCGATCTGCAACGCCTTCGTCACACTCGCCGCTGCTTGGGCCTCATTGCCCAGCGCCGAGTGCGCAGAGGCCATGTTGAGTGTGGTCACGGGGCTCGCGATCTGAGTCTTGCCGAGGTCGGTCACGACTTGACTCAATTGCGACTTCGCTGCAACGTCGTTGGGGTTGTTCTTCACTTTGGCCGTGAGCTGAGTCAAATCGCTGTCCAACTGAAGGCGCTTTTGCAGAGCAACCGCATCGCTGTTGCTTGGGGCGGCCTGCAACGCCTTCGCTACGTTCTCCTGAGCGCCGGAGTTGTCGCCAAGAGCGACCTGAGCCCGGGCGATGGAAGTGAGCATCTGCGGATCGGTGAAGTTGCGCGGCGCGAGCGCAGCCACTTCGGTGGAAACGTTGCTCCGCAAGGCCTGATTGGCCTGATTCTGAATCAACGCCGCCGAATCCTTCTCGAGCTCGATACCCTTCACAAACCAGCATGACGACTTCATAGGCGTACAGTCCGTCGAAAAGCGACATGGTTTGCTCCAATATGTTTCAGTTTGGCGCGCAGTCTTCAGCGGCTTCGTAGCTTAACCTTGGGGAAATGACCTCGGGCGTCAGCTGCCACTCGTTCGGGCCCGGCGCTACGCTCAGAATGTTCTGATCGCAGTTAGCAACGTATTCTAGCGTGGATACGGGCCGCCCGATAGGGATCATTTTTATTGCACAAGTAGTAAATGAGCTTTCCGCACGCACTGCGCAGTCAGCGCGTCCGTTGGCGTCTTAATATCTCAGCCTCCGCTGGCTGCTAGAGTGGATGCATTCTTTTCCCGGGGTGACTACCATGCGGATAGCTTCCATCGCGTTCTACAGTCTTGTCTGCTTTTCTTTTGCTGCCTACGCCGATGGCCCCGCCGATCGTGTGCCGACCGATCCGCACGCAGTTGTCTCTGCCGGCGGACCGGCATCCGCGCCCCTCCCCGTCGACGCCCTGCTGACCACGACGCGCATCTCCGGCGTGGCCCACTCCAACGACGGCCGCAGGCTCGCCTATACCAGCAGCGCCTCGGGCCGACCTAATCTCTGGATCATGAACGTGAACGGCTCCGAAGCGCAGCAGCTGGTCACGAACAATGACCGCCAGATCGGCGCTCGCTTCACCCACGACGACAACGCAGTCGTGTATAGCCAGGACAGCGGCGGCAATGAGTACTACGACATCTATGTCGTCCCTGCTAGCGGAGGTACACCCAAAAACCTGACCAACTCTCCCGACACGAGCGAGACCGTCGATGAGTTCTCGCCCGACGGCAAGCTGTTAGCCATCGGCGTCAAGCAGAAGACCACGCCGTGCACCAACCTTGCCGTCATGCAGTGGCCCGAAGGCACAATTCGCCAGCTCACACACGAAACCGAGCCGAAAGCATCGTGGAGCGAAGACGCGTGGAGTCCCGACGGCCGCTATCTCTACGCAACGCGTATGGTCGGGATCGACGATGCGGACATCTTTCGCGTCGATGTTGCCACCGGCGCGACCGAAAAGCTGCTGGAGCACACCGGCAAACAGCTGGTCACCGTGGCCGATGTCTCGCGTGACGGCCGCACTCTCCTCATCTCCTCCAACGCCAAAGGCGGTTATGAGAATGTCGCCCGGCTCGATCTCGCAACAAAGCAGTTGCGCTGGCTCACCGATACCCAGTGGTCAGCCAATGGCGTGGCATTCACGCCCGATGGGGGCAGCGCGGTCGTACTCTTGAACGCAGATGGCCGCATCTCCACGCGCTTTATCGATCTGAAAACAATGCAGGCGTCGGAACGCGGCGTGCCCCCGGGCCTGAATCTGCCCGCAGCCGCACCCACGCCGTTCTTGCCCGACAGCTCCTTGCTGCTCTCGCACGAGGACTCCAGCCATCCACAGGAGCTGTACCGCCTCGCTCCGGATAACACACTCACCCAGATCACCCACAACGCCAACGAGACCCTGCAGCACATTGAGTTGCCGAAGTCCCAGCTGGTCACCTATCGCAGTTTTGATGGACGTCTCATCTCCGCATTCGTCTGGGTTCCCTTCAACCTCAAGCGCGATGGCACGGTCGCAGCCGTGGTGATGCCTCATGGCGGTCCCACGGGCCAAACCACCGACTCGTTCAACGGTCGTGCCGAACTCCTCGCCTCGCGCGGCTTCGTCGTCATCGCGCCCAACGTGCGCGGCTCCACCGGCTACGGCATGGAATTTCAGAACGCCAACATCAAGGACCTCGGTGGGGCCGATCTCAAAGACGAGATCGCCGGCGTCGACTTCCTCAAAGTAACCGGCTTCATCGATCCTAAGCGCATCGGCATCTGGGGTGGTTCCTACGGCGGATACATGACCCTGATGGCGATCGGCAAAGCACCTGAAATATGGTCGGCCGCCGTCGATGAGTACGGCATTCTGAACTGGCTCAGCATGCTCCAGCACGAAGACCCGCGCCTCCAGGAATACGAGAAGTCCCTGCTCGGCGACCCCGAAAAGGACCGCGCCGTTTACGAAGCAAGCTCACCCCTCAAGTACATTCGCAGCGAGACCGCGCCTCTGCTCGTCCTGCAAGGCGACAACGATATCCGCGTGCCCCGCGAAGAAGCCGAGCAGGTCGTCAGCATTCTCAAGGCCGAAGGCCGCACCGTCGACGCGGTCTACTATCCCGACGAAGGACACGGCTTCGTCAAGCGCGAACACCAGCAGGATGAACTGACGCGTTCCGTCGCCTGGCTGCAAAAGTACCTGCAGGGCGCTCAGTGAAAGTCGGAGGCTCCGGTTTAGAAATGGCGTGTCGATCTTGGTGAGGCGGAACCGCGCGATCGCTTGTTTCCCCGCGCCCACCCCAATCGTCAATTCCTTCCTTCTGGCACCTGGAGGTCGAACCGTTCCGATAGACTGAGTCGCATCCCATGCTGACGCGCAATCTGTTCGCCGCTCTTCTTTGCCTCCTCCCCGCCCTCGGGTGCACGAAGAAAAAGACGTTCCCCGTGGAGGTTGTTCACGGTTTTACCGGATACGTCCATATCTTCTGTGGTCCGGCCGTAGGCTTTCCCTCCGGGCCTGTTCACGTCAATGCTTTGGGAGGGGCGGACGCGCAGTCATGTCCCGGTCGGGACGCCGATGTCACCGTCTCGCGTGATGGAAAATCTGAGACCCCCACGGCTGTGAGTTGGGAACGGACGAGCGACGGAACTCCCACCGGATTGTCATTCAACGTGAAATGAGTCCGCTCTCGCCAACGTGCCCTAGTACCGTTCTCTCGCCACCACCGTGCCCACCAGCTCATCGAGCGGTGTCGCGCTCGCACGGTCCTTCGGCTTTACCAAAGCATGAACCCTACCTTCAGCCGAAAAGCGCACCAGCTTGCTCCGCTGATCGAACGTGACCTCAAAATCCCGCATCGCGTCCGATCCAATGTTCACCGCTGGAAACACCGGATTCAGTTCCACCCACGGCCGCTCGAACCGGAACCCCGCCAAATCCACGACTCCATCCAGCACCGCGCCCCGCAGCTCGAAACTGCTCACCTGCGTCCGTCCATAGGCCACCGCCTCCACGCTGCCCTCAAATGGAATCTTGTCGGCCATCGCACTTGGTACGCTCAACCCCACACCGCCCGAATCGATCCCCGCTTCCGCCTTGGTGCCCGCAATCGCAATCTCCACCAGCGGAACTCCGTTCGGCATCCGCATCTGCAGCACGTGCGCCTCGCTCGCACCTGCCAAACTGCCCTCGTCGACGATAACTCTGTGGTGTGGATAGTCCAGCGTCAGCATCTTGTTCCGAAACAAGCTGAATCCAAGAATCCCATCCAGAACCGAATCTCCATCCGGCAAATCCGTCACCACCGCCGGCACCGCTCTGAATTCAGTTCCCGCCACCAACAGCGCATCCAGCTCAACCAGATCAAGCGCGCGCGTCGCATGACCGCCCAAATCGGTAATGTTTGTGAGTCCCCTCCGCGTTAGCCCCAGTCGCTTCGCTACCCTCGGCGCAACAATCGTCTGGCAGTTTGTCCCGGTATCGATCACGAACGTGAACGGGCCCTGCCCATCGATCCGGACCTGCACAATCGGAACACCCTGCGTCAGGTCGATACGCGCCGAGTGCTCGTCCGCCGCCTGCGCAGCCAGGTACGTCGCACACAACCCAATCACCGCCGCCGCTCTCCGCCATTGCTTGGCGAGAATCATACGCGCCCTCCGGCCCTATGGTTTGCGCGGCTCCTTCGGTGCAAAGTACCCATGGCGTGCCTGCACGTGGACATCGGCCCGATCGACCCTCACTTGCAACGCATGATAGGTTCCAGTCGGCTTCACGTCCTTGAGCGAGATCTCCAGCAAATACTCAAACTCCGGCGGCGCCATCAGGCTCGCCAATCCACTCCCCAGATCGTTGTTGTTATGGAAATACGTGCCGCCTGTGCCATTGGCCATTTCAGACAGGGCGTTCTCGCTTTCCTGCATCACATTGAGATGGTTCTGCGATGTCTGGCCTGTCAACTGGCCGAGGAAGACGGTGCTCCCGCCTTGACTCGCGTCGACATTTCCGGCGTAGAGACCGCGCGCATCCAGCGTGTTGATCACCACATTCGACGCCGCCGCCTGGTCGAAGAGCTGCGACTTGAAGTTCATCGTATCTGCCGACAAGGTCAGGAAACCCGGCGACATCAGAATCAGTGTTCGTTGTCCCGTAAGCTTCGACATGGCACGAACCACGGTTTCCACTGCGTTGAGCGACTCGCGTGCGTCCTCTTCGCCCACACTGAGAGCGCGCCTCGCCGCCGAGAGCGCGAGCCGCTGATCCGCTTGGGTAGGTGCCTCGATCTGACCCATTGTGGTCGAGCTTCCGAGCGCAACCGGGCTAGCGCCGCTGCATGCATCGACCTTGGCCACGGCAATCTGGAACTCCGTCTCGTCATGTAGATTCAGGATCTTGTTGGCACTGAAATAGTCGATGTCCGGACAATCGCGAGAATCGTGCTGAAAAGATCGGTGAACCGTCACTTTCTTCACCGCAGCCTGCAGCACCGCGCGATCCTGCGTGATCCCCGAGTTCACGCCCATCAGCGAAACCACGGCAGCATACTCGTTCGCAGCCAGCGGCTTGTCGAGCACCTGCAGTGCGGCCTGTTGCGTACGGACAAGGTCCGAAGTCTCCAGATGCCGGTCGTCAAACAGAAAAACGATGAACCGGTTCTGCTGACTGGCGGCAGGAACAGCGGTTTCTTCCGGACCCTGCGACCCGTTGCTTGGCCCCGCTTTTCCCTGCACCTCGGATCGCACCACTGTGAATCCCGTGACCGGCCGCGGCTTCCCCTGATCGATGACGGTGAAATCCTTCGCAGTCAGATCGCCCACCGCGCGATCCTGCTTGTCGTGTACCACCACCGGCACCAGCAGCACATCGACATTGACGTGAAGCGTGACGCCCGAGTCTGGTGGCGGCGCAGTCGGCGTCGAAGCTGCCGCGTTTTTCGGTGGACTCCCGTTACTCGTCTGCTCCGGAGCCGCGGGTTGAGTCCCGCTTTCAGTCGCCTTCTGCTCCTGCGTCCCGGCAACAGCTGCCTCCTGCGTCTCCACTTTTTCTACCGGCATCGCCACTGACGCCTCGGCCGGCCCAGCCGCCGATGGGTTTGTCTCCTGCTGCGCCGCGGGCGTCGCCAAAGCGGTCTGAGCCTGCGCAGCCTGAGATCCGGTGACCGGAGACGGCGAGACCGGAGCGCCCTGAGCTTGTTCTGCTCCCGCCGCCTCCTCGCTCACAATCCGCGCCGTCGAAGCAAACAGATGATAGTTCGTGAACAGGTTCTCGTTCAGCCACTCCGTCGCCACTCCGGCGAAAGTTGCATTCACCGTCGGTGGTGCAGCCGACAGCGCGAGACTGCGAACCGGGCAAATCAGCGTCTTCTCTCCGATCTGCACCGGACCGTATTCCACCAGCACCGCGCCGCGCTCAAACTTCGGATTCCCCCTCAAATCCGCAATCAGCGTCACGCGCGTAATCGTCCCTGTCGCTGGATCGACCCACAGCGACCCCTGGTAGTCCGGCTTCACGCGAATCGTTCGATTCCACTTCGAAATCGCGCCCGCATCCCTGGCCCTGTTTCCGGCCCATCGCATCGATTCCCCGCTGGTCTGAATCTCTTCCACCGAAGTGTCAATCTCGTAGTGCGACGCGCTCTTGGGAACCTCATAGTGAAAAACCGCCATCATCCCCGCGGACGTCTTCTCCCAATGGCTCCACGTCGTCTTTCCCTGCGCAGAATCGCTCAGAATGATGAGCAGTGCCGAGCCAAACTCGCCCCAGGTCATCAGCCCACCCGTCGCATAAGATGCGCCAGGCCCCGGCTTGCCTGGCGCCGTCTTGATCGATACGTTCTCCTTTTCGTTGCTTACCGAAACCTCCGCCTGCGACGACCCGATCAGGTGCATTCCCATCCGCTCAGCATAGCCCCCCTTCGGCCCTTCCTGCGGACTATCGTCAAAACTGAACGTCCTGCGCGTCGCCAGCAGATTGGGAAGGCGCGGCAGCGTCTCCAGCGCAAACCTCTGCGCCGCCGCCAGCAGATGTTGCTGCGTCGCCGCATCCGGCGCGAGTGTGCTCGGCACTTCGTTCCCCGGTGGATCGAGAAACGCCGACCGGTCCGCCAGCAGCAGCAGCGCCGTCGCCGCCGCCGAACCGCCCCGGACTTGCTGGTTCAGTCGAGCGAGCGTCGTCTCCGTCAGTCGCTCCGACAGCTCGGCCCAGCTGATCTTCCGCGCAATCTCGGCATCGGTCTTGTGCCCGCCGCTCTCCGCGCTCAGCAGCTGCTCCAACTGAGCAACCGTCATCCGCTTCGCCGCCCACGACGGCGTCGCTACCCCTGCTGCCAACACCGCAATCAGAATCCAACGGATCTCAATCCAGCGCATCCAGCAACTCGATTCCCATACGCTGCGCCCGACTCGATCAATCGGCCGCGGAACAAAGGATAGACTCTCTCCGCGCATGCGTGCCACTTTTCAGGAATTCGGATTCATGCTCAACAGGCGCTTCTCGGAACAACCCGGACAGGGCTGTTACAACTTCCCCCAGCCGTGGAGTAGATCCATCAGGGAATCTGCCTTATCCTCGGCGTCTCCCAGCGGCATGTTAGAGAGACAAATGACGGTGAGATGTTCGTCTGGGCAACGGGCCATATAAGTCGAAGCGTCTGTATCGCCTCCGGAGTAATCCAACATCGCATGACCATACCGAGTGCGCCACACCAGACCTAAAGCATCATCGTCCTTATCGTGTCGAAACTTCTGCCGCTGGTTCATCAGCAACGTAAAACGTCATCCAGGGGTCGCCGCCGACCCGGGGCAAGTCCGTATATTCGTGAATGCCACTGGTCATGTACACGAGGTGTTCAATCCGCAATTCATCGCCATACTTGGCGCACTCCGGAATGAATTTCGCAACAGGATCGGTCAGCGTCAGCGTGTGGTCGAGAATACGCAGGGCAATCGCGGCCGCCGTGAACTGATTGGAAATCAAAGCCAGATGAAACGATGTCTCGGGGGTAATCGGGATGTCATCATCCAGATTCGCAAGTCCATACGCTCGGGAAAAGGCAAACTCACCGTCTTTGATGATTGCAACGGCATATCCTGGCGAGTCGGCCGGCAGTGCAAACAGTTGATCTATGGCGGTTCTCTGCTGCGAATTAAGCCATCTGTTTACAGACTTCGCAGAGACTGCGAAGGAACTCAGTGCGCCAGTCGACCGTGGCCATAGAGCGACGACTGCAATGAGCAGCACGAGCGATGGAAGCGTCCTACCCTCATCTTTCATTTGACCCATGGTACGGTGTTGCCCGTCTGTCCGTTCCGACGAAACCGAGTTTCAGCTGTTCTCATCTGTGCAGGTCAGGCCGCGAAATCGGCCCAGTACTTGCCTGCCTTTCTCGCAAAACTCGATCGCCTGTGATGGTTGACTGGGCCAGTGCGTTCATTGAGCCGAACGTCGCCATGTTTCGGAGTTCCGCTCGCTGCTCAATCTGCTATCGTCCTGAAAAAGCCATGCCCCGCTCCCCAAAGCCGAAACAAAAGCCGCCCTACCCGTTCGTCCTCGATGCGCTCGCGCCCCTGTGCCCCGAGGTGCGCGGCATGTTTTCCGGATTCGCTGTCTATAGCGGCGACCGCATCGTCTGCATGCTGCGCGATCATCCCAAAGCTCCGCGCGATAACGGGGTCTGGCTCGTACTCTCTGAAACCGTCAACCCCGCCGATCGAACCCTCCGCCGCGAATTCCCGTCGCTTCGCTCCATCGATCTACTCGCAGGCAAGATCGGACACTGGCTTCTCATTCCCGCCGACAGCCCCGCCTTCGAATCCGAGGCCCTCCACGCCTGCGATCTTCTCCTGCGTCACGATCCGCGCCTCGGCCGTGTCCCCAAATCACGGCGCTAGCGCCGTCTGGAACTACTTCGAATAAGCGGTCATTCTCAGAGCCGCACGCTTAGGGTGGAGAAGCCCGATGGGCCAAGCATCCGCTGTTCGCGATCCCACGCTTTGCTCGAAAAGCGGGTGCCCCATCCCAACCGTAGTTTCATCGCGGTTTGGGTGGGAAAGAACGGGCCCCTCCCAGCCCACTCGTCGGAGTGAAGCCGAAGCGGATCTGCATTCCTCTTTGTGATGCGCGGCTCAGCGCGAACCTGGGTGCCCAGGGCCTTTATACGCGCGGCCCCCGGTGACGGTGCCCCTGGGAGAAACGCCAATCTATATAGATAAGCCGCGATGCTTCGCCAACAGGCCACTCTCTCAACCTGCCGCTGCTCGCGTCAAAACAAATCGTTACGCGCTCGCCGTCTCAAGCTCGCTCGGTTGATCCGTGTGTGGCCCTTTCGACCTGCACCCCCGAACAAATGAGTGAACGAAGCCGCGCTGCGCGAGCCTCTTCCGTGATGCGTCATACATCGTCCGCGCCTGTTCCTGACTCAGATCCCCTTCGGCGCTGATGGAGACGACTTCGTGGAGCATCCGCTCCAAACGGCCATCCCAATACCCGTGTTCTTCCATGAATGTATAAACCCTTCCCTGACTTGCCGGGCGGGCGGTGAGAACCAGTACGTAGAACTCTGATCTTCCCTTTTCGGGTGTGTCGGTCCTGTAAAGAGTTTCGATCATGGCTGGATTGTACGCCCGTGTCCAAAATCGATTCACTTAGACCGAAATGGCCACTCCATGTTTCAAATCACACAACGAAGAGTCATCGATGACTCCAAGTTGCCGCTTGCATGGTTGCGTCCAGACGACGATTGCGCGGGCCGAGTCAGTCGTCCGCTTAGGGATGGAAGAATTTCCACTCGGTAACTCTCTGTAGTTGTATTTACGCAGATCGGACGGTCGGCTACGTTGTGTGCGACTCCTCCAATCATGGGCCGAGTACGGCGGATCCCCTTTCAACGCACCGCTTCGATCCATCCCTCAACCAGGCAAGCAACCAGCTGGAGGGTCAAATGACGGTCTCGCGCAACACACGACCGATGCAGTTCTTTCTCGTGGCGGTGCTGATGTTGTCAGCAGCTACGGCCTTTGCACAACAAAAACAGGTAGACCTACTCAGCAACCCGGATCTGAAGATTGTTACGCTTGATGTTCCCGGTGGAAAAGAAACGACACCAATGGCGATCGCGCCCTCGGGTGAAATAGTGCGGGAAGCGGACGGGAACATCTACAAATTTGATGTTCCAAATTCCAAAAATGGGATAACAAGTGCAATGAATGAGAGAGGCGAAATCACCGGGTATTTCCTCGACGCGGCGGGTCAGCACGGCTTCTTGCTGACCAGTAAGAGAAACTTCGGTCAATAGTACCGTCGACGGCGGCCGTGCTTTCTCGTGCTTTACCTGTGACTGCGGAGTGCCTATGGTATGCTGCGGCGTACTTGGTCCTGCTTTTTCTTCGAGGAATCCGAGACAGCCCGCTTGGAGGAGCTCGCGTGAGCAGGAACTCCAACGCTTCCCTCGGTGTCTAACTCACAAGAAGTCTCAGTTTCGATGACCGTGCAATCTTCGCATCGTTCTGTGAGACCTCGAAACGTGAGGAGGATGTTGTCCTATGGCAGTCGAGATGGGCTACACGTCCGGTCAACTCCGCGGCGACATCAATGTAACTCCGCTCATCGACGTTCTGTTGGTGCTGCTGATCGTCTTCATGGTCATTGTCCCGGCAACGCCGCACGGCCTCAATGCCGCACTGCCTCAGCGGTCCATGAACCTGAGTCCCGATACGCCCATAGTGGTGCAGATCATGAGCGCCCGCGATAGACGACTGAGCTACAAAATCAATCGAGAGAATGTCACTATCAATGATCTCGGAAACCGCCTCAACGCTATCTTTTCGCTGCGAGCGGACAAAGTCATGTGTATCAAAGCCGATGACAGTCTCGATTTCTCCGCCGTCGTATACGTGATGGATGTCGCAAAGACCGCAGGCGCGAACCACATTGCATTGATGACAGCGCAGGGCCGCCTTTAGGCAGGCTCCGCCCTTCGTCCCACAATCCATTTCACACTTGCAGCAAAAAATGATATGCCTGACGAACGGCCCCCAATTCGTCCCCGGTCGCCGTTCCATCTTGCTCGATAAAGATTTCCTTCACCCCAGCCTTCTTCAGCGCATCCAGCAGCTTCTTCCAATCAGTAGATCCCTGACCAAAGGGCGCATACTTCGGAAAAGTGCTCGTGACGGTTGGCGTAAACGGCGAGGCCCATTCCTTCACATGGGCTAGTTCAAAGCGGTGCGTGTACTTCTCAAGATAAGGATAGGGATCGCCCCCACCGGCGATGAAATTGCCGATGTCAAATTCGATTCCCACCACCCCAGGATCGGTCAGGCGCAGCACTTCATCGAACGCTACAACGTCGCCGTACTTTTGCGTTTCGATGTTGTGATTGTGATAGGCAAACCGCATTCCTGCATCGCGCACACGCGCGCCGATTGCATTGAATCGCTCCGCGCTCCAGCGCCAATCCTCAAGCGCGATATGTTCAAACGGATTGCTGGACGTCTTGCTGGTGCCGGATGAACCAGCGGGCTTGATCGACGGCACCGCTGCGATCATGTACGGCACCCCGACTTCGCGGCAGAAATCGATCGTGCGACCGACTTCATCGTCCGGCATCGACGCCAACAGACAATGCGCACCGCTTGCCGTCAGGCCCGCATTGGTCAGGCTGGTGCGAACTTCTTTCGCGGTGCGGCCATAAAAGCCCGCGAACTCAACATTCCTGATGCCCACCGCCGCGACCTGGGCCAGCGTGCCGTCGAAATCCTTCGCGAGCAGACCGCGCAGAACGTACAGTTGAACGCCGATTCTCCTCGAACCCTCGAACGCCGCCCTGGAGAATCGAGACGATGCCAAGCCGAGCGCTCCCGCTGCACCCGCTGCGAGAAAATTGCGTCGCGAAGTCACCTGTCCCCTCCTCAATCGAAGCACTCAGGAATGATAGCGGAGCAAAGGTGGCCCACCCAATAGTTTCATCTTTGACGGCACCTCACCACGAGTGTCGATCAAGCGGAGATTTCCGGATCGGCGAATCGTCCGGCCAAAACCCGATGCGGTGCTTGGCGAGGCTCAGACAGTCTCTTCATCCCCAGCAGTCTTGGAAGTTGTAGCCTCGCCGGGATAGTTGAAGAAGAGCTGATTGCCGTCGAGATCGTCGACCACCAGAAGTCGATAGCCCCATAGACCCTCCTTGACTGGAGCACCCTTGGCCACGAGTTCCGCATGCAGCGCGTCCAACGCAGCAACCTGCGCCTCCGGCTCCGCGTTCAAAGAAATGAACATCACCCCCTTGCCAACATTCTCCGGGGCGAGATTGTTGGCGAGGATGAGAGCGCAGCCCTGCCTGTCGACTTGCGCGACTCGCCCTCTGCCTTCCTCGTCGTAGCGCCAGGGGCTCGTGAAGCCAAGCAGGTCTACGTAAAAGCGAATCGAAGTATCGACGTCCTTGACGTGCAGGACGGGGCGCGCAAACCAGTCAGTCATAGGCCGGCATCCTCAGTAATGACCTTATTCTCACACCATCTCCAGCGCCAGCAGATTCCAGTCCATGAACCCCGCGTGGCTCAGCGCCTCGCCCGTATCGGGATGATAGTACTCATGCAGCGAGCCATTCTTTTTCAGGTCCATGCCCAGCAGCGCGATCGTCTTGTCCGCGAGCTCCGCTGCTTCTCTCTCGAAGCCATACTTCCGCAGTCCCCTCCACGCAAAATAGTTCACGATCGTCCACACCGGCCCCAGCCAGTTGCTCGGGTTCGAGCTGAACGCAAGCGAATACATCGACTCCCGCGCCGACAAAGACCGCACACCCCACCGCGCGTTCAAGCGATCGTCGGCTTGGTAGTTGACCCGCACCATCTCTCGCGCCTGCTCCTTCGTGGCGATCCCGCACCACAACGGGAGAAACCCGGTGAACACCTGAATGCGCATCGGCAGACACTTCCACGACATGCCCATCCCGCGTGGCACCGTCGGAATCAGCTCGGCCCGCCTGTCCACGCATTGCACGTCCACGGTGTAGTAGTAGCTGTCTCGCCCGTCCCAGCAATACTTCTGAATGTTCAGCGCCAGCGTCTCCGCCTGCGCCTGCAGACGCTCCTGATCCTGCGTTCTCCCGAGCCGTCGCGCCAGTTCCGCCGACGCCCGCAGATCCTCATGGAAAAGACAATTCAGCAGCAGATTGGCCGACGAAAAAAATGGCCGCCCGAACGTCGTTGGGTCGTTGTCGTTGCCGATTGCCACATCGTCTCCCCACACCAGCAGCCCGGTGGGCGACGCATTGTGCCGCATCCACGCATCGTAGAAGCGCCGCAGCGTGTCGAAATGCGGCCCAAGCCAGCTCGTCTCTCCTCGCTGATCCGCCGCGAGCAGCCCGATCTGCCCTAACACCGGCTTTGCCTGATTTCTCGAAGTCGCACTCGTCGCCAGCATGCGAAATGGATCGGCATCCGTCGCTGTCATCATGATCGGAATCTGTCCGTCCGCCGAGGCATGTTCGAGAAAGTTCAGCAGGCTCCCTTCAACATGCGTGCACAGCTTCTCCTTCAACGCCTCATCGCGCCGCAGCGCTGCCAGACGAAACAATCCCTGGCTCGTCCACAGCGTGTCCCAATCCCACAGATTCGTCGAATAAGTTTTGCCGGGCAGTGCCGGCGCCACACTCGGGTGCTTCAGGATGCCGTCCGCCGGCCGTAGAAGCTCTGGCGCCTTCTCGCCGAAATAATCGAGAAGCGCCTCCACAAAACCATGTCGCTCCGCCGGAGAGAGTGCCGCGGCGTTTCCCGCGTGCACCTCCTGCCGCTCCGCGCTCGCCGTCCGCATCAGCGCCGCCGCACCTGATGCCGTGAGCGCTGCAATCGCCTGACGTCTTGAGATGTCGATCATGCGCGTCCCCTGTCCGCTTCCCTCTGCGTGCTCTCGCCTAATGCCCGTGGGCATCGGTCGGCGCCGACATCCCGGAGATGATCTGCCAGGAATCCGCCCCATCCCCGCGCAGCCACGTGTGAATCACGCGGATCGTCGATGTCCGGTCCGTGCCGCGCGCATCCACCCACGTCTGCCGCACCCGATACGTCGTCGTCGCCACCTTCCCCGTGACCTGGATCGCAAGCCGTTCAAGCGCGTACGACTTGAGCGTCTCACCTTTCTGCGTGTGCGCAACAATCCAGTCGGGGATGTGGTCCTTCCTTAAAGGCTCAGCACTCACCGCCGGCCATCCAAGAAAATCGGCGTGCCACTGCGACAGGTAACCGCGGAGATCGTTGCTCTGCACGTAGTGCCAATACGATTCTTCCATCGCCCACACCTTCGCAACTTCCGAAGGCGGCGGCGTGGCGTGCAGCGTTGCAGTGAGAAACACAACAGTGGCGAAGCCGCAGACAGTTCTGAACAGGTTGTCGGGCATGCGGCAGAGTATAGCTGCCTGCTTTAGCTCTGGATAGCCTTTCGCGCTGTCCTCGATGGCGCGATCTCCAGCTTGTCCAGCAGTGCAGCTTGCCGCAAAAGCGCCCTATGCTGCCGAATTCATGCACATTTCAACTCCCGATGGCCCTGTGAATCCTCGAAATGTTCATCGTTTTTTAGCCCTTGCGCGTGCGCTTTCCTCCATCCCGTCGTGTAGTATTACTTCATTGCTAATAATGCAAAGCTAAACTGTCATCCGGCATCGCTCCGCCTTGAGCAACGTGAGTTTCGTCCGTTAGAGATCGAATTCCTGCCCTCCATTCGATGAACCAGTCGATCGGATCGGGCAACTTCTAAAATCCCGCCTTGGTGTATTCGGTTCAGTTGGGTAAGCCTCGAGGCACGATCCGGGCTCGCTCGTTATCTATCTATCAATTCGATTCCCGGCAAGCTCGTGGATCTCCCGCGCATGAAGGAGCACGCGCCTTGATCGGAGCAATCGGGATGATTGATCGTGAAACGAAGAGAAAAGGTCAATCGGCGGCAGCGGATTCCTACGTACTCATTAAGAATCGCCGCCTTGACCTGATCTGAGTCTGCCAAAGCGTTCTTCCTCAGTGGCTCGTGCCCATCGGCCTCCGCAAATCCCTCTGGGTTGCGGATCGCCCACCTGTGCGTGGACGCATCTGTGACTCAAGCCAATCACCGTTCATAAGACCGATTCGAGCATTCCTCTGGATGCTGGACCTTGGAGCCCAGAGCCTGCGAGGGAACTCGATTCTCGAGGTAGTACGTGTCTTCATTTACACCGAGCCACTCTTCATATGCGAAGAATCAGTGCGTCGTCAGAACGTCGCAAGCAGCAGCCATTCATCTACTGATATTGGTTTGCGCCTTCCTATCCATCTGCGCCAGCGCTTCCGCGCAAACCACAAATTCCGGCATCGTGAACGCGATGTCCTGCTCGGAGGCGTCCATCGCCGGTGCGGGCACAGATTCCTGTAAGGTCACGCTCAAGTACGCGGCTTCAAGCCCCGGCCCGCTCACCCTGACCCTCGCCAGCAGCAATGCAGCCGTGACTGTGCCTGCCACGTTGTCCATTCCCGCGGGTTCTTCCAGCGGTACATTCTCCGCAAAAGTCGCTGCGGTCTCTACAGCCCAGACCGCGACCCTCTCGGCGAAAGCCTGGAATTCACCCGTTACCTTCGCTATTGCCCTGACTCCCGCGCAGAGCGCGCCGGCCTCAACCGTCAGTCTCAAAGTCAATGCCGCCAGCATCGCGTTCGGCAATGTCCAAGTGAGCGACTCGGCCACCCAATCGCTCACGTTGACAGCATCGGGAGGAACCGTTGTGGTTAGTTCTGCCGCCGTTACCGGCACAGGCTTCTCCGCGTCGGGACTGACCTTCCCTCTTACCTTGACTTCGGGTCAATCGGCAGCCCTGAACGTCGTCTTCGCGCCCACCAGCGCCTCTACCGCGAGCGGACAAGTAGCCATCGTCAGCAATGCAGGGAACTCGACCGTCAGCTTGAGTGGCACTGGCTATACGGCTAAGGTTGATCTGGCCTGGAACGCTTCGCCCTCGGTTGCCGGATATTATGTCTACCGCGCACCCAGTGGAAGCTCGTCCTACCAGAAGTTGAACGCATCCCTCGACTCCACAACGTCCTATACCGACACCGCAGTCGCAGCGGGACAGACCTATGAGTACTATGTCGTCAGCGTGAATAGCGCAGGAACGCAAAGCGCGCCATCGAACACCACAACCGTGCCCGTTCCATAACCACGCTCCACGAGCGTCCTCCTGAGCGCAATCGAAGCGGGGCTAATTTGGCATTCGCGAAGCTTCATTCGCACGAAAATGGGTGCCCCATGTCTCCCGGTTTTGGAGACATGGGAAAGCAAAGAACCCATCTGACCTCGTCGAGCCCCTCAAATTTCCTTCCCCGCTCCAGAGGCGACCTCAAAAAATCCCGCCGCCCGTAGGGTGCGGCAGGAAGCGCAGCTTCACCCCCACACAAGCCGGGGATCGTATTCAATCTTGTTCTTTCCATGACACTGCTCCACCTGAAAATCGCACCGCCGACGATGTTCTCTTGCTTCCCGCGATTTTTATTGCCTTCGCCCCGGATTCGGCACGTCAATTGCTCCAAAGTGGTACGGAACCCCGCCACACACGATCGGTGGATAGGGACCGACTTGGGCCTCAGCATTTTTGGAATTGCTGTTGACCGAAAGCAGGAAGCGAAGTGGCTTTTCCCTTAAGCAAAAGCCACCTTGCACTCCCGTCAAAGGGTCTATGTCTTTTCCGAAAATGCTCTACCAGAGCATCATCGGCAAGTGGATGTGCCGCCTCGAAGGAGAAAAGGTATGCACGTGCATATCAACCAATTCGACCTGAATGCTCAGATCTACAATCTCAGCGCCACAGCAAGAGCTGAAGCCAGATTGGCCGCTGAACGCACAAGAAATAAACTGCTGAACGCTGCCTCGGTATTGGCAGGCGAAGACGATCAAGCTGTGGACTGTGTCGTGAGTCTCAGTGAGGACAATGCGTCCGAGGATAGTGAGAATCCGCGCAACCGGCAGCATCCGAAAAAGCACGACCTGCCGGCGAACTCCGAGAACTTCGACAACCCTTTTTCAGACTGGGCATAAACAAAATCCAATCTGCTGCCACAACGCCAGCCGCACTTCCGTAGGAAATATCCGGCAGTCCATTAGGCAAATCTTGCCCACTGCCCCCTTCGTCACCATCCCGAATCGGCCATATCCCCCTGAGCGATCCCGCACGGACATGGATGTCCAGGAAATCACAGCGAAGACAGTCGGCGATCTTGCTGGCATCGATCTTGTCGTTCTTCCTCTTCGCTGCGGCAATGGCTCGCAGCATCA
>Ga0181526_10000596_pt1 | contig 37807 bp, 35 predicted proteins | sample PEATcosm2014_Bin_35_FD_119750 | JGI IMG/M metagenome (GOLD analysis project Ga0181526, IMG submission 119750) | Peatland microbial communities from MTU Mesocosm Facility, Houghton, MI, USA - PEATcosm2014_Bin06_30_metaG | ecosystem: Environmental > Terrestrial > Soil > Wetlands > Peat | place...
CCAGGGCGGCGGAGGCGGCGGCCTCCAGGGCTGGGGCGCCCCCGAGATCGGGACGGGCCATCGGGAACCAGACCTCGTTGGCGGAGGCGGCGGACCACACGAACAGGCAGCCGTCGTCGAGCCGCAGCGCCCTGGCGACGGCAAGGCTCGTCACCACGACGGCTGCCGCCTGTGCCCCACCGAGGAAGGCAACCATCGTCTTCAGGTAGGGCTCGGCCACAAGGCGGTTGTCAGGCGAAACGGTCGCCAGGTCTGCGGCCGAGCGCACCTGGCGGAACCAAGCGTGCGGGTTGGCGGCAGCTACTTCGGTGAACGGCGCCAGCAGTCGCCCGATGACCTCGCGCTGCTGAGCGGGCGTGCGGCCGGCGCGGGCGGCAAGCACGCTCTCGAACATGGGATAGACGTGCAAGGGGATGTAGAGGCCCGCCAGGCGCTCCTCGTCGGAGAGGTCCTGACGGTCCGTCCCGACCACGACGTCGGGTTCTCGGGCTCGCTCGGCTCCGGCGGCGGAGGCCGTTGCGCCGGCCGAGGGAGGCGCCTTCTTCTCCTCGACGGCTGCTGCCGAGCGGAGACGGCCGGAGCGGACGGCTTCGGCACCGACGATGAGGGTCGCCCCGAGGCGGCCGCCGGCGATGTCACCGGCCGCGCGCTCGACCATGGCCTGCGGCGTGTTGCCCCCGATGCTCGTCGTCTCGCGGGGGCGGCCGCGGAGGTCGAGCGCTTCGCACAACGCACCGGCGGGGGCGACGCCCGCCCGCCGCGAGAGGACATTCACGAGCGTCACCCGCTCGATGGCGCCTGCGAGCCTCGGCGAGGCATCGAGTGCCTGCCGGGCGGCCGCTTCGGCCAGCTCGAGCGGGCCGAGTGCGAGGTCGCGGCTCTCGGCTTGCCCGACGGCCACGACGACCGGTGTCCGATCCGGGTCGAGGCTCACGGCCGCTCCACGACCCGGGCGCCGCCTTCGGCGGGCTCGCGGGGGCGCAGGCCGTCGAGCAACAGCTGCACGACGAAGCCGGCGGCCACGCCGGCACTCAGCCCGTCCTCGGTCGTGAGCCGGCGGTGGGCGAGCTGGCCGACGAGGGCCGTGATGGCAAAGGCGATCATCCGCGGCGGTCCCTCCACGAGGGCGCCCTGGCGTTGGGCGAGGAGCACGAGCCGCTCGGCATCCTCGACGAAGGAAGCGTGAATGGCATAGAGATGCTCCTCGAAGGCCGACCCGAGGGCGAAGGCGTCCCGGAACAACAGCTTCACGAGGGCGCTGTCTGCTTCGTAGAACTCGAGCGTCGCCCGTACGGCGGCCTGCAGGGGCGCCGAAGGCCCTTCCTCGGCGGAGGTGGCCCGCACGGCTGCGTTGATGTGGGTCCGCAGCGCCTGCGCCTCCGCCGACATGAGCTCGTGGAAGAGGGTCTCCTTCGAGTCGTAGTACCAGTAGATGGAACCGTACGAGAGACCCGCCTGGCGTGCGATGTCTGCCACCGTGGTGGCGTGGTAGCCGCGCTCGGCGAAGACCTGCTTCGCCGCCGAGAGGATGTCTGAGCGCCGGGAGGCCTTGTCGGCATCGCTGACGGCACGACGAAACGGGCGGGCGGCCGGTAGCCCGTCGAGTGCCGAGCTCAACTGCGACGCGTCCCCATCCACGGCGCCCCCTTGTCGACCTCCACCTCGCGGGGGAGCCCGAGGATGCGCTCCCCGATCTGGTTGCGGAGCACTTCCGAGGTGCCGCCCTCGATGGTGTTGGCCCGCGTGCGCAGGAACGCCGTCGCTTTGGCGGACCGGTCGCCGGAAGCGCCGAAGGCACGGGCGGGCTCTGGCTCCCAGGCGATGGACGCCATGCCGGCGGCGTTCATGGCGACGTTCGCCCGGTACTGGTTGAACTCGGCGTTGAAGACCTTGGAGATGCCGCCCTCTGCGCCGGGGATCTGGCCGGCGAGCCGGGCCGCGCTCGCTCGAAACGCCGTGATCTCCTTCACCTCCTGGGCGATGTAGATGCGGGCGAGCTCCTGTCGGATGATCGGATTGTCGCGGTCACTCACGCCGGAGAGCAGGGCCTCCCAGGCGTCGCGGCGGAGCCCGCCGGTGAGAGAGGCGGCATCGATGGAGAGCCCCGAGAGGGCCACGCGCTCGTTCATGAGCGTCGTGCGGGCATAGCGCCAGCCTTCTCCGGCTTCGCCGATTCGGTTGGCGTCAGGCACCCGCACGTCGCTGAAGAAGACCTCGTTGAAATCGGCCGAGCCGGTGATCTGGCGGAGCGGTCGGATGTCGACGCCGGGCGAGTGCATGTCCACGATGAAGTAGGAGAGCCCCTCGTGCTTGGGGACGTCCGGATCGCTTCGTGCCAGCAGCATCCCGAAGGTGGCGAACGAGGCGATCGAGGTCCAGACCTTCTGGCCGTTGACGACCCACTCGTCCCCGTCGCGCACCGCCCGGGTTCCGAGGGAGGCGAGATCTGAGCCCGAGCCCGGCTCGCTGAAGAGCTGGCACCAGATCTCCTCGCCGGAGAGGATCTTCGGAAGGTAGCGGGCCTTCTGCTCCTCGCTGGCGTGGGCGATGATCGTCGGGCCTGCCAGGCCGACGCCGAGGAGGTTCACGCCAAAGGTCGGCAGGCGATGGGCCGAGAGCTCTTCGCGCACGATCTGCTGCATCCAGGCCTCGCCCGAGAGCCCTCCGTACTGGCGAGGCCACAAGGGAGCGGCATAGCCCGTGCGGCCGATCGTGCCCATCCAGGCGAGGAAGTCGAAACCCGACCGCGCCGTCGCGAAGGCGGCGTCGTCCTGGCTCTCGAGCGCCTCGATCCACCCGGCGGGCAACACCTCGGCCAGCCACGTCCTGAACTCAGCCCGGAACGCCGCCCGCTCGGGCGTGTCCTCCACCTTCCAGCGCATCGGAGCTCCTGTCGACTGATGAGTCAGTCAGATTAGTTGGGCGCCGGAGGCGAGGTCAGGCCACCGATCCGTTCGAGAACCGCCTCGGCTTCGGCGACGAGGCGCCGCACGAGCTCGCCCGCCGGCACGAGCTCGCCGATGGCGCCGGTGCCTTGGCCGGCTGGGTAGCACTCGCGGCTCGTGTCGATGCTGTCCCCGCCGGGGTGGTCGGCTTCGCCGCCGAGATGGAGGGCCCCGTCGCCGATGGAGCGCCCGAGCTGGGCGGGGAAGGGCTGCAGCTCGTCGGGGTGCTCCTCGAAGTACTTCGTGTAGTCGTTGCGCAGCACCCGCATGGTCTTGCCGGAGTACGCCCGGCTCACGACCGTCGAGTCCTCCCGGGCGGCCACGAGCGCCTCCTTGTAGCCGGTGACGGCTCTCGCCTCGGGGGTGGCGATGAAGCGCGTGCCGACCCAGACGCCGTCTGCACCGAGCGCCAGCGCGGCCGCCAGGCCACGTCCGTCGAAGATGCCCCCCGCCGCCACGACGGGGATGTCGGCACCGACGGCGTCGACGATCTGGGGCACGAGCGGCATGGTCGCCACCGTGCCCGTGTGACCGCCCGCCTCGGTTCCCTGTGCGACGACGATGTCACAGCCGGCATCAAGGGCCCGGCGGGCGTGGTCGACCTTCCCGCACATGTTCACGACGAGCACGCCGGCGTCGTGGCACATGTCGACCACCGTCGTCGGCACGCCGAGGGCGGCGACGAAGACGGTGGCCCCCTCCTCGATGAGCGACTGCACCTGGCGCTCGAGATCGCCCGGCATCGCCGTCAGCAGGTCGACGCCGAACCCTTTGTCCGTGAGGCGCCGGACCTCCCGGATCTCGGCCACCATGCCGTCAGGTCCCATCGTGGAGGCTCCGAGCGTGCCGAAGCCGCCCGCCTCCGAGACGGCCGCCACGAGCGGCGCATAGGAGACGCCGCCCATGCCGGCGAGCATCACGGGGTGCTCGATCCCGAGCAGGGTAGTGAGGCGGGTGTGCATGGCGGTGACCCTCTCGTCGGTGGCGCCGCTAACGCGGCTGTTGACTGACACGTCAGTCTAGGCAGCGTCGTGGCAAAAGCGTCAGGGAAGACAAGACCCAAGGCTCTAAGGTGAAAGGGTCGCATCGGGCATGCAGGCTCGCGCTGGGCCGCCCGCAAGCCTCGGCGCACGGGGGACCAACGACGTATCCCTCCTCAAAGGAGCTGGAGTGACGACTGTGAAGAGAGGCGGCCAGTTTCGCGATGACGATCTCGCTGAGGTAGCCGAGACCGTGAAGCCGGCTGCACCACCCAGCTCCCCCGCCATGGCGAGCAGGCTGGCCCCCAGCCTCAACGGCAAGGGGGCGACCGTCGTGGCCCCGAGCGAATACCGCGGCTACGAGCGCGCCCAGCTCATCGAGGATTACCGGCTCGCCTGCACGTCGCGGGCTCTCGACGACCGGGAGATCATGCTGCAGAAGCAATCCCGCGTCTTCTTCCAGATCTCCGGCGCCGGCCACGAGATACTGCTGCTGGCGCTCGCTCGCTCGTTGCGGCCCTCCTACGACTGGTTCTTCCCCTACTACCGGGACCAAGCGCTCTGTCTGGCTCTCGGCGTGACACCGCGCGACATCCTCCTGCAGGCCGTCGGCTCGGCGGAGGACCCGAGCTCCGGTGGTCGCCAGATGCCGTCGCACTGGGGCTCGAAGCGCCTCAACATCGTCTCCCAGACGAGCCCGACAGGTAGTCAATGCCTGCCGGCCGTCGGCAGCGCCGAGGCCGCCCGCTACATCGCCTCTCGCAGCCTGCCGGGCTGCACCGCCTACGGGGACGAGATCACCTACGTCTCGCTCGGCGAGGGCGCCACGTCCGAGGGCGAGTTCTGGGAGAGCCTCAACACGGCCTGCCGGCTGCACCTGCCGATCCTGTTCCTCGTCGCCGACAACGGCTACGCCATCTCGGTTCGGGCGGCCGACCAGGCGCCGGCGCCCATCTCCGAGCTGGTGCGGGGGTTTCGCGGGTTGGCGATCACCAAGGTCGACGGCACCGACTACTTCGCCAGCCGTCAGAAGGGCGCCGACGCCATCGCTCGTGTGCGGGCGGCCGAAGGTCCTGGCCTCATCCACGCCACGGTCACGCGTCCGTACTCTCACTCCTCCCAGGACACCCAGGCGAAGTACCGCTCGGCATCCGAGCTGCTCGAGGAGGCGAATCACGACCCCATCCTGCGTTTCGAGCACCAGCTGATCCGGGGCGGCATCCTCACGGGCGAGCAAGCGGAGCACATCCGCGCGGAGGCGAAAGGCTACGTCGCCGAGATGGCGAGAGAAGCGCTGGCGGCCGCTCGGCCCGACCCGGCGACGGTCACTCAGGGCGTCATCCGGCTGCCCGAGCTGCCCGACCCGGAGCGAGGCACTGGCGCCGGCGATGCCGCCTCCGCCAGGCAAGCCGCCGTCCACCCGTCGGACCCGATGAGCGAGTTCGCCATCCGGGGAGAGGCCGTTGGCATGGGCGACGCCATCCGGCTCGCCTTGACCGAGTTGATGGGCGCCGACCCCCGGATACGCGTCTTCGGTGAGGACGTCGCCGACGCCGCCGAAGACGTCCTGCAGATCGTCGAAGGCAAGGGCGGCGTGTTCGGGACGACGCACGGGCTGCAGAAGACCTTCGGCATCGCCCGCTGCTACAACACGCCCCTGGCGGAGGCGAACATCGTCGGCCGCGGTATCGGCCAGGCCATCCGCGGGTTGCGGCCGTGCGCCGAGATCCAGTTCTTCGACTACATCTGGCCGGCCATGCACCAGATCAGAGCGGAGGCGGCCACCGCCCGCTGGCGATCGCAGGGCCAGTTCACGGTCCCCCTCGTCATCCGCACGGCGATCGGCGGCTACGTGCGAGGGGGATCGCTGTGGCACTCGCAGAGCGGCGAGTCCATCTTCGCCCACATCCCCGGCCTCATCGTCATGTTCCCCTCGCGGGCACGCGACGCCGTCGGGCTGCTGCGAGCGGCGTTTCTCTGCGAGGACCCCGTGCTGTTCCTCGAGCACAAGCATCTCCTCCGCCAGAAGTACGCAATGGACCCCTACCCGGAGCCGGGCTTCGTGCTGCCTCCCGGCAAGGCGGCGCGCCTGCGGGAGGGCTGCCACCTGTCGATCGTCACTTGGGGTGCCACCGTGCAGAAGTCGCTCGTGGCGGCCGACCACCTCGCCGCCGAGGGGACCACGGTGGAGGTGATCGACTTGCGGACGATCATCCCCTGGGACCGCGAAGCCGTCGCCGAGACGGTCGCCCGTACCTCCAAGCTCCTCGTCGTGCACGAAGACATCCTCACCGCCGGCTTCGGTGCCGAGGTAGCGGCCTGGGCGGGAGAGCACTGCTACGGCGACCTCGACGGTCCCGTGCGCCGCGTCGGCGCCAGCGACACCTTTGTCGCCTACGAACCCACGCTCGAGCAGGCGATCCTCCCCCAGGTCGAGGACATCGAACGGGTAGCTCGCGAGCTGGCGGCCTTCTGACCAGTTGATCAGCCGGCGGCGAGAAGGACGTCCCGCGAGGGCTCCATCTGCCCGAGGTGCTGCGTCAGCTCTTCCAGGATGTGGAGGAGCACGCCTGCTTGCGTGCGCAGGGGGGTGCCGGCGTCTTCGTCCTCGAGCCGGCCGAGCGGAGGGGCCAGCCCGTCGAGGCCGGGCGCCGAGACGCCCGCACGCGTTCGATCAGGTCGGCGAGGGGCCCGCTCGCCCTGAACTCGGCCTCACGGTCGCGCTCGATCGACCGACCCGCTACGGCGTAGCCGCCCCAGAACTCCATCACGCCGAGGCAGTGCGTGACCGTAGCGACAGCAGAATTGGCCCCGTCGAGCGCCGGGCGGCGGTTCGCCAGCTCCTCGCCGAGGAGCTCGAGGATGCTCACCATGTCATCGAGCGCCTTGTCGACGAACCAGAGGAAGTCAATGGTTGACATGACCAGCACGAGGACCTCTTTCGCGGCTCGATGAGGACTGGGAAGCGGGGCGAAGGTCTGACGCTTCGTGTTCTCGGTGCGAGGACACGTCGCTCGTCGGGTTCGCCGACTTCGCCGGAGCGGAACGACGCTGTACCACCACCACCGTGGAGGGTACTGCCGCGGCCTCCTCGGAGTTCACCTGGAATTTGCCGAATTGGCCGGACAATTGCGTGCGAGGGAGCGGTACGGTGGAAGCGTGCGTCGTGTCTTCGGTTCCAATGGGCGAGATGCGCCCGGTAGCCGAGACGCCAACTCTCGAAACGACAGCGGGGGCGAGGAGGGCGCCCGACATCTCAACGATGCCGACGCCCCGGCCGTCGCCCTCGTGGCTCCCGCTGCTCCGGAGCCTCCCGACGTCGTCTGGCAGATCCACCGCCGGATGATCCAGATGTTCGCCATCGTCGAGGAGGCTGTCGCCGGCGCCACCCACGCCCTCCTCACCGGCGACCGGGAGCAGGCCAGAGCGCTCGTCGCCAACGACGTCGCCCTCGACGAGCTCTACGTCGAGCTGCAGCACCTCGTGCACGACCGTGTCGTGGCGGGCGGGATCGGACCGGACGAGACGACGTGGCTCCTCTCGGTCCTCTCGATGCTCCCGGAGCTGGAGCGAAGCGGCGACCTCGCAGAGCACGTGGCGCAACGGGCGACGCGCAACCTTCCCGCCGAGATCCCGGCACGCATGCGTGGCTACATCGAGCGAATGGGCGAGGTGGCATGCGCCATGTGGCGGATGGCGGCCGACTCCTATGCCGAGCGCGTCGCCGGTGCGGAGCGCATCGTTCTCCTCGACGACGAGATGGACGACCTCCACGTGGAGTTCATCGCCGAGATCGCCGAGGGCTCCGTGCCGGTCCCCGTCGCCATCGAGCTCGCGTTGCTCGGGCGCTTCTACGAGCGGCTCGGCGACCACGCCGTCAACCTGACGCGGCGCGTGCCGCTCCGCGTCGATATCCGGGCGCCTGCCGCCGGCGCCTGAGCGCCGTTGCGGCGACGAGGGACCGCCCGGTCGAGCCTTCGAGGTGCAACGGGCCGTCCGGGGGACCGCCGTTCCGTCGGGTCAGCCGTCCCGGTTCCCCCACCGCTCGCGGTGGCACACGGCGGAGAGCTCCAAGCGGGCGCGCCAGCCGGCTCGCTCGAGGTCCGGCGTCGACTCGTCCGTCACGACGACGAAGTCCCACGGCTGCGAGAGCCCGACGCTCGGCGCTGCGTGCGCCGCCAAGAGCACCTTGGCGAGGGTGGCGTCGTCGAGGGGCTCGCCGCTGAACTGGCCGCGCACGTCACGCCGGCGAAAGATCGCGGCGTACAGCCGGGGTCGTTCACGAGCGAGAACCTACCGGTCACGCCGCCACCGATCGACACGGTGACCACTGCGGATCGCCAACCGCTGCGGTCGCCCAAGGCGCCCCGTCGCAGGGGCCGGCTGGGCGGCCGCCCTCTGCCTGCGTCACCCGTAGTAGGGGCGCAGGGCCACGCGAGCCGGCGGCAGCGAGCCGTAGACGACGACCGCTTCGCCGGCCGACAGTGTGCGCAGGACGGCGCTCGGAGCCACCCGGCGGACGGACGCGGCCTCCGTGCTGCTCCACCGGCCGTCGTCGGAGAAGGTCGTCGAGCGCTCCGTTCGCTCGTCCTCACCGATGAGCGAGCTCATGTGGTCGAGCGTGAGGGGATCGGCGCTCCCCGGGCACAGCACCTTGGCTCGATGGTTGTTGACGATCGTCGGCCATCGCCTCCCGTAGCGCGCCTCGATCTGGGCGAAGTCCTGCCACACCGTCACGAGTGCGATCCCGTGGCCGGCGGCCGTGGAGACGATGGTGTCGAGATCGGCGAGCGGGGCGATGTTGGCCGCCTCGTCGAGCACGACGAGCAGGGGCGGATCGAGCGGTCGGCCGAGCCGTCCGGAACGCTCGAAGGCTGCGTCGAGCACCTGGCGCAGCAGGGCCACGAACACGGGCCGGAGGCGGTCCTGCTCGCGGGCGGGCGCACAGCAGTACAGCGTGTCCGCCGAACCCTTGACAAGGGCGGGCGGATCGATGCCGGGCCCGTGGGCAGAAGCCGCTACGACGGGATCGCCGAAGCCGGCGACGATCGTCTCGGCCGTTGCGAAGACCGAGCTCCGCTGGCGCTCCTCCCGCCCGAAGCTCGTGCGGGCCGCCCGGAGAGCGTCGGGCACGCCGGCCAGCTCGAGGGCGAGGAGGGGCTCGTGCAGCTCCTCGTCATCGATCCACCGCACGACGTCGGCCATGCCGGCTCCGGCCGAAGCCGCCGCCAGTAGGAGCGGCGCCAGCAGCTTCTCCGCCGAGGCGTACCAGAAGGCGGCGTCGTCCATGCCCCCGTCCGCCCTCGCCACCGAGCAGAGGGCGGAGGCGAGGCGCTTGGCGCCCGTCCAGGTGGCAGCCGCCGACAGGGGCGACCACCCCGTCGCCAAGAAACCGGACGCTCCGGTGGGGTCGTAGAGCTGGACCTGCCCGAGGGCGCGCCGCTGCTCGATGGTCTCGCGGACCAGATCCGACTTCACGCTCGTCGCCACGACGGCACCCCGCCACTCGCGGATCGCCGGGATGGCGAGGCCACTCGTCTTTCCGGACTGGGTCGGACCCACGACGAGCACCGACTGGCCCCCCTCGGCGGCGAGCAGGCAGCGCCCATGGGATCCGAGCACGATGCGATCACCCGGCGGCGCTGTCACCTCGAGCGGTCGCAGTTGGCGGCGGCTCGCCCAACCGGCCTCGGGCGACGGCGATGACCAAGGGCGATGGCGGCTCCGCCTCGGACGCCCCCTCCGGCGGTGCCCTGCCAGGACGAGGGGGCCACCGAGCAGCGTCGCCGCCGCCAGGGCGGCACCGGCACGGGCGGCGAGATCGAGCTCGTGACGATGAGCGACGACGTCGGCCCGCAGGCGGGCGAGCTCGGCCACAACGGCCACGACGACGACGGCGAGGCCGACCAGCACGTCGGGCATGAGGCCGGGGGGCTGCTGGCGACGACCACCTCCCGGCGCGCGGCGGGCGGCGAGGGGCGAGCGGTTGCCGGAGAGACGACGCTTAGGAGGCGGTCGCACTGCGGAGGCGAGCGTCGGTGTCGACGAGGCCGTGCTCGTGCGCGGCCAGCAGGTGCTCGACCAGGTACGACTGGCCTGCCACCCGCCAGAGGGCGACCCCGCGGGGGAGGCTCGGCAAGAGGGAGAGCGACGCAGGTGAGCAACCGAGCAGGGCTGCGAGGGAAGGGAGCTCCGACGCCGGCTGGGCGTAGCAGACGACCGTCTCGGAGTCGGCCAGCAAGCCCTCAGCGAGTCGGGCTTCCTCGCTGCCGGCGGCTCCGCTGGCGCTCAGGTCGCTCGCCCGGTGACAGACGGCGACGTTGGCGACGCCACGGGCGCGTGCCAGCTTCCACGACGAACGCAGGAAGCGGCCGACGGCCAGTTCGCTCAGGACCGCCCAGGCCTCGTCCACGACAACAAACGTCTGCCGGTCCTCCGCCCCGGTCATGGCCTGCAGCCAGGCTGCGGCACAGACCATGAGGGCCGGCAGGGCCTCGGAGTGGTACACCTCCGAGAGATCCACGACGAGCGGGGGGACGACGGCGCAAGGAGCTCCTGCCCCGTCCTCTGGCGAGCCGGCCGGACGCCGGGCGACGAGCGCCGGGCTCGTCTCGCCGTCGAACATGCCGGCAAGGTCGCCGCCCACCAGCCGCCGGAGCTCCAAGCCGACGTCGCGGCCGTCCTCGACAAGCGACCTCGCCGTGATGCCGAGCCGGACACCGGCGTCGGGACGAGGGCGGAGCACGGCGTCCACGACGGAGTTGAGAGTCGGCACGAGCGAGAGGGCGACCGCCTCGTCGAGGGCGAGCTCGAGGGCGGTGTGCTCGCGGGGCGAAAGGCGCCGATGCAGCGTCGCCTCGGCGAGCGCACCGAGCAGGACGAGACGACGGTGGCGGACGCCCGCATCGCTGCCTCGGAACAAGCCGCTCTCGTCGAGCGGGTTGATCCTCACCCCGCCAGCGGGCGAGAGGGTGATGGGCTCGGCCTGAAGGGCTCTCGCCAGGCTCCCGTATTCACCCTTCGGGTCGAGCACGGCGATCTGGCGCCCGAAGGCGGCCTGCCGGTACAGGTAGCTCTTGACGAGAGCGCTCTTGCCGCGGCCGATCTGCCCGAGGATGGTCATGTTCGGGTTCGTGAGCACGCCGAGCGCGTACAGCGAGAACGGGTCGTGAACGAAGGCCCCGCCGGCGAGATCGCGCCCGACGAGCACCCGACCCACCCCGAGCGGGCGCGACGCCACGAACGGATAAGCGGCGCACAGCTGTGCCGTCGTCGCCTCGTGGGCGGGCAGCCGGAGGGCGCTCACCGGCACCCCCGACCGGTCGGCAGCGTGCAGCAGTACCCCTCCTCCTGGGCGCCGTAGAGGCGGCGGAGTTCGAGCTGAGCCAGTGCGGCCGACTGCTCGAGCCGGCCACAGGAACGCTCGAGCGCGTCCTGATCCGCCTCCGTCAGTCGGACATAGCCCGAGTAGCGGTAGCCGGCGTGCCCCTCAGCCAGCTCGGCTTCTCGCTGCTGGCGGCTTTCCTGCTCCTGCGCCGCCCTCGCCGTCATCGCGAAGCCGTGCCGGCGCCGCATCTCGGCATCTGCGGTGCCCTCGGTCCGGTCCCGCTCGGCTCGCCGCACCGCCGCCACGACCGCCACCGGTGCCATCGTCACCGACACGACGCGTCGCAAGCGCGGCTCGAGCAGCAGCGGCAACAGGAAACCCCCACCGACCTCGCAGCGCGGCCATTCCGCCACCCAGTAGGTGGCGTGCCAGGCGGCGTCCGTGCGCAGGTGCCCCCAGCCGTCGTCGATCCCGACCGGCCAGGGCCACGGAGCCGGCGTGCCGATCGGCGCCATCTCGAAGCTCCGCCGTACGAGAGAGGCGAGGGCCAGGGGCGAGAGCGGTGGCCCGGGGGCGAGGCCGGCCCCTCGAAGGCGATCGCCGAGGGTCGAGAGCTGCTCGCGCAAGAGGGCAGCGGCACCGTCGACGCCGCTCCCGCGGGGGGTGCTCCGGCGCACGCTGACGGCGACGCACACCTCGTGCGCCCACAGCTCGGGCGATGCTTCCTCGAGGAGGCGGGCATAGTGCTCGCCCGGCAGGCCGCTGCCGCCGCCCGGCAAGGCATCCTCGAGCCAGGCGGGGTAGGTGGCCGACAGCCATTGCAGCCGGTACAGACCTGCGGTGTCGCGAGCCATGGCCGCCAGCACGCCCGACCAGGCTGCGATTCTCTCGACTCGATCGCCCTCGCTGAGGAGGGCAAAACCCGCGCCTCCGACGGGCAGCACGGACGTCCAGGCGTGCGACGTGGCGTCTGCGAGAACACCGATGCCCGTAGCCGAGACGGGCGTCCTGGCGGGGCGTCGGCCGGCACGGGACGCCCGAGCGCGCTCTGCGAGGGTCTCGAGACCTTCCCGCCAGGCCGGCTCCCACTCCCCTGGTTCCGGCAGCTCCAGCAAGGCCAGGCTGCTGAGGGCTCCGCAAGGTCGGCGGTTGGCGCCCTGCCAGGGTCGGTGCCGAGCATCAGCCGCAGCCCGGATGCCGAAGCTCGCCAGCGTCGGCGCCCACTGCTCGAGTGTCCGCCCGCCCACCGGCCACGTCGCCATGGCCACTCCACCGCCGGCGGCGGCAAGGGCGAGCAACCCTCCGGAGGGTCCGCCGATGGAGCGGAGGAAGCCCACGGCGAGCACGAGGCCGATCGCCACACAGGCGATCTGGCCCGCCCGCCAGCCGGCGACGAGCCCGCGGGTGCTGCGGGGCCCGAGACGGTAGCGGGCCGGCGACGGCTCAGGAGGGGCCACGGCTGCGGTTCTCGGAGCGACGGACGATGTGCTGCACCCAGCCCGCCTCGCCGAGTTGGCTCCCGCTCCCGGGCGCCGCCGGCTCGCCCGTGCGGCCCGCTGGCGCTTCGCCCCTGCCCGGGTCGCCTCCGGTGGCACCCGGCGAGGACGACGGCCGGGCAGCTGCACGCCCACGGCTTGCTGCCCCGGCAGCGAAGACGCTGCCGCCGGCGCCAGGTAGGCTGGCCACTCCCTCCTGGCCGGAGGTGCCCTTCGAGGCCGGCTTGGCGCCGCTGAGAGCTGCCGTCACCCAGTGGGCGCCGTCGGCGGCAAGAGACGACGCCTGGTCCTTCACTGCCTGCGCCGGGCGAGCCCCCTCGAGGTGCCCGACGGCACCGCCCTCGACGATGGGGATCAACCGGAACAGGACGAAGGGAGAGAACGCCGTCAGGCCGAGCAGGGCGACGCCCTCCACGAGGCTCGAGATGCCGCCGGCGTCCGCCGCGAGGGCACCGCCGGCAAGTGCGAGCACGGCGGCCATGACGAGCTTCATGAGGACGAGGCCGGCAAGCGTCTCTCCGAGGCGCCGCGCCCAGTGCGAGGTCGCCGGCCAGACGAGCCCGGCGAGGGCGAGCGGGAGAAACAGTGTCGCCACGGCGACAGCGGCGGATCGCACCGCCAGCTCGACCCAGAGCATGAACCCGACGAGCGCTACGACGAGGACAAGGAGCAGCTGGCCGAATCCGTACGCCGCCGGCGCCACCGGCCCGACGGCAGCCTCGATGTTGCCGAAGGCCCGCCCGGCGGCGCCTGCGCCCGCCGTCAGCAAGGCGACGCTCGCCTCGTCGGTGAACCTGAGGCCGAGCGACACGAGCTCGATCACGACACCGGTGAGCAGGAGCGCCGTCGGGAGGCGCAGGAGGGCGGTCCGCAGGAGACCACTCGGATCCTGTCGGGCGATGGCCTGAATGACGGCGAGCCCGAGCATGGGCGCCACACCGCCTAGCCCGATGAGGATCATGACCTGGTACTCGGAGCTGAAGGCGGCGCCCGTCAGCACCGGCTCGGTCGTGGCCGACATGCCGTGCCATGCCTCATGCAGCAGCCACGTCGTGCCGCTCGCCACCCAGTGTGCGAACGCCTTGAAGAAACCCGAGACGAGATCGGTCGCCAGCTGCTTCAAGAGGTTCGACGGGCTCGGAAGGAGCCCGGAACTGACCGCTCGGCGGGCCGGCGACAACAGCGCCGGGGCGGCGGCGAGGGACCCGGGACCGCCGCCGGCGCCGGACGGGCTCAGAACAGCCGTCCTTGGCTGAACAGGAAGTTGATGACGACCGGTGCCGCCCCGATCACGAGGGCGGCCATGGCGGAGACCACGACCGCCCGCCGCCCGGCGCTCGAGTACTGGTAGTTGTTCGTGTGGCTCCCGAGTGCCCAGGCGGCGGCGCCGAGCACGAGCCCGACGAGCGAAGCGACGAGCGCCCACCAACCGATGCCGTTCGTCAGGGTCTCGAGCGGACCGGAGCCGGGGACGGCGCCCGAGTTGGGGTTGAAGGGGACGATTGGCGTTCCCGCCAGCAGCCACCGGTGGATGAGTGGTGTCACGATCGACCTCCCGGCTGAGCGCTCAGGCGCTTGGACTCACGACGGGCCGGATCGACCGATGCTGCTCATCAGGATATCAGTGGTTTTCTTTTGTTCTCAAGTGATTTTCTTATATTTCTGCAAACGGGCAAGGCGGAGCGGGCTGCCAAGCTGGAGGCGTGGCGACCGTGATGCACGTATCTGTGCTCGAGATCGTGGTCACCGCTGTCGTCGTGATCGTGGCGATCGGCGCCGCCTTCTCCCTCGGTGATCGGCGGGGCGGACGGGCGATGCGCCAGAGGATCGGGGCACTCGTCTCCCGTCTCGGCGCCGACCCTCCCTCCCGCGATCCGAAGAGTCTGGAGGAAAGCCTCGCCCTCCTGGAACGGGCCACGGACAACGCGGTGGCAGCCGTGCACGAGGCCAGCTCGGAGACGATCCGTATCCGCCGAGCGCTCGACGCCCTCCCGCAGGCCGTCCTGATCCGTGACGAGCACGGCGAGACGGTCTTCTCGAACCACAACGCCCTCATGCTCATGAGCGGTCGGCACGGAGACGCTCTCGCCGCCCAAGCCGTCGAGGAGCTGCTGCAGTCGACGCCCATCGGCGCCACGGAGGAACGCACGCTCGAGCTCTACGGGCCGCCGCGGCGGACACTCGTCGTGCGAACCGAGAGCATCGACAACGGCACTCGGGTCCTCGGCGTGATGGCCGTGATCGACGACGTGTCTGAGCGGCGGCGGCTCGAGGGCATCCGTCGCGACTTCGTCGCCAACGTCAGCCACGAGCTGAAGACGCCCATGGGCGCCGTCGGCCTCCTCGCCGAGACCCTCCTCGCCGAAACGGAGCCGCAAGTCGCCCAACGACTGGCGCACCGCATCCACACGGAGGCGTTTCGCATCAGCCGGGTCATCGACGACCTGCTCGATCTTTCCCGGATCGAGAACGAGGAGTCACCGCCTCGCGAGCCGGTACTCGTCAACCTCGTCATGGCCGAAGCGGCCGAGCGCGTGAGGGCGGCGGCGGAGCAGCTCAACGTGCAGGTCGTTCTCGACGAGCCGGATCCGCCCGTGGCCGTGCTCGGCGACCGTCGCCAGCTCACCTCGGCCGTCTACAACCTGCTCGAGAACGCCGTGAAGTTCTCCTACGAGAACTCCGACGTCAGCTGCACCGGCCGGTTGGCCGGCGACGAGGTACTCATCGAGGTGGCCGACGCCGGCGTCGGCATACCGGCGCGTGATCTGGAACGCATCTTCGAGCGCTTCTACCGCGTCGACCAGGGCCGCAGTCGCTCGACAGGCGGGACGGGACTCGGACTGGCTATCGTGCGCCACGTAGCCGCCAACCATCGTGGCAGCGTGCAGGTGGAGTCCCGGGAGGGCGAAGGCTCGACCTTCACGCTCCGCCTGCCCCTCCAGCCGAGGAGCGACGTGTGACCATCGACATCGCAGCACCCACTCGGGTCCTCCTCGTGGAGGATGCCGAGTCCTTCGTGGACGCCCTCGTCGTAGGACTCGAGCGTGAGGGCTTCGCCATCACCGTCGCCCGAGACGGTGTCGAAGCGCTCGAGCGCTTCGACGCAGCCACAACCGACCTCGTGCTCCTCGACGTCATGCTGCCGCGTATGTCCGGCATCGACGTCTGCCGCACGATCCGCGCCCACTCCGACGTCCCCATCATCATGGTGACGGCAAAGTCCACCGAGCTCGACACCGTCGTCGGCCTCGAGGTCGGTGCCGACGACTATGTCGCCAAGCCGTACCGGCTCCGTGAGCTCGTCTCCCGCATGCGAGCCGTCTTGCGTCGCGGGTCGAGGCAGATCCCGCTCAGCAACATCAACCACCCCTCCCGGACCGCGAGCGAGAACGGCGACGGGTCACTGGCGGCGGTCGTGGCGATCAATCCGACGGCGGCGCTGGTGGAGGCGACGGCGACGGTTGCTCCGGTTCCGGCCGTGGCGCCAGAGCGGCAGCGCTCGGGGGCGTCCGAGCGCCGACCGCTGCGCCGTGACCTCGAGGAGGTCCTCGAAGTCGGCGGCGTGCACCTCGACGTCTCTCGCCACGAATGCATGGTGCGAGAGCAGGAGGTGAAGCTGCCCCTCAAGGAGTTCGAGCTCCTCGAGATCCTCCTCGCCAACGCCGGCAGGGTCGTCACGCGTGACACGCTCATCGACCGGGTGTGGGGCCTCGACTACGTCGGCGACACGAAGACGCTCGACGTCCACATCAAGCGGCTGCGCTCCCGCATCGAGGCGGACCCCGCTCATCCGGTCCTCATCACGACGATCCGCGGCGTCGGCTATCGCTTCGAGGCGCCGCGGCGCTGAGCGTGGGCTTCGAGACGGCTCCGGGCCCGCCCGGCGGGACCGCCGCTCCTGCTGTCGTCGTTGAGGATCTCCGCGTGGCCTACGGAGAGCGGGTCGCCGTGGACGGCATATCGTTCACGGCCAGTTCGGGCGAGGTGCTGGCGATCCTGGGGCCGAACGGCGCCGGGAAGACCACCACCGTCGAGACTCTCGAGGGCTACCGCCGGCCCGGCTCCGGAAAGGTCCGTGTCCTCGGACTCGACCCGGCGGGCGACCACCGCGCCCTCGTGAGCCGCATCGGCGTCATGCTGCAGCAACCGGGCATCTACCCGATGATGAACGCGGAACGAGCGGTGCACCTGTTCGCCTCCTACTACGACCAGCCCCGGGACGGATCGGAGCTGATCGAACTGCTCGGTCTCGGTGGCGTCGCAAGAACGCCCTTCAAGCGATTGTCCGGTGGCGAACAGCAGCGCCTCGCCCTCGCCCTCGCCCTGCTCGGGCGCCCGCAGGTCGTCTTCCTCGACGAGCCAACGTCGGGCGTCGACCCGGCTGGGCGCCTCGCCGTGCGAGGCGTCATCGCCGCCGTGCGAGACGAGGGCACCTGTGTCGTGCTCACGAGCCACGAGCTCGACGAGGTGGAGCGACTCGCCGACCGTGTCGTCATCATCAATCGCGGTCGCGTCGTCGTCGCCGGCGCTCCGGGAGAAATCGCCTCGGGAACTGACGCCGTGCGTTTCTCGGCCGCCGCCGGGCTCGACGTCGCTGCTCTCTCGGCGGCGCTCGGCGTGGAAGTGACCGAGGGGGGACCCGGCGACTACGTCGTCCCGGGCGCCCTCACGCCTGCTTTGCTGGCGTCGCTCAACACCTGGATGGCGGAGCGGGGACTCGCTCTCGGGACGCTCCGGGCTGGCCATGAGCGGCTGGAGGACCTCTTCTTGCGGCTCGTGAGCGATCCGGACGGGTCGGCCTGAGCGTGCGTGCCCTCCGTTCCCAGGTCGCCGCCGAGGTCACCATGACGTTGCAGCGCGGCGAAACCCTCCTCGTCACGCTCGGCATCCCCGCCTTCCTGCTCGTCTTCTTCTCGGAGGTCCACGTGTTGCCGACCGGCGACCGGCACCCGATCGACTTCCTGGCGCCGGGCGTCCTGGCGCTGGCGGTGATGTCGACAGCGATGGTGAGCCTCGGTATCGCCACGGGCTTCGAGCGGAGCTACGGCGTGCTGAAGCGACTCGGTTCGACGCCGCTCGGTCGCCCGCGGCTGCTCGCCGCCAAGATCATCTCGGTCATCGCCGTGGAGGTCGTCCAAGTCGTCATCCTCGTGGCGATCGCCGTCGGCCTCGGTTGGCGGCCGCACGCCTCGGCCGGGCTCGCCGTTGTCGCCGAGCTGCTGGCGACCGTTGCCTTCGCCGGCATCGGTCTCGCTATGGCGGGGGCGCTCAGAGCGGAGATCAACCTGGCACTCTCCAATGGCGTCTACCTCGTGCTGCTGCTGATCGGCGGAATCGTCTTCCCGGTGACGAAGCTGGGCGGCTTCGCCGTCGTCGCCCGCGCTCTGCCTGCCGCCGCCCTCTCACGTGCGCTGCAGGCGACCCTCGCAGGCTCTGGGACGGCCGGCGCCGTCCCGGCCGAGTCGTGGATCGTCCTCGTCACCTGGGCGGTGGCGGCTCCGGTGGTCGCCGCCGTCATGTTCCGCTGGGATTGACCCTGGCGGGATTGCGGGGAAGGTGGCGCAACCCCATCCAGGCGAGCGCCGCCACGTGGCTGGCGACGTCCTCCACGGGGCGGGAGCGATCCTCGTCCCACCACTCGCCCACGGACGTCACCATGCCGATGAGCGCCTGCGCATAGATGGGAGCAAAGCGCCCGTCGTAGCCGGCGCGTTCGAACTCCTCGGTGAAGATGCAGCCCACTTGGGAAGCGATGTCCGCCAGCATGCTGGCGTAGCGGCTGCTCGCCGGGCTGTCGCGGACAAGCACGGCGAAACCGGCCGGGTTGTCGCGCACGTAGCCGAGAAAGGCGAGCACGGCGGCTTCGATGCGCTCACGCGGCGACCCGACGGCGATGGCCTTCGAGATGGTCTCGAGCACACAGGTCGCCTCGTGCTCGATGATGACGGTGTAGAGGCCGTCCTTGCCGCCGAAGTGCTCGTAGACGATCGGCTTCGTGATGCCGGCCCTGCGAGCGATCTCCTCCACGGTGGCGGCCTCGTAGCCGAGCTCGGCGAAGGCATTGCAGCCGACCTCGATCAGCTGCGATCGCCGGTCGGCGGCCGAGAGTCGACGCCGCGCCGGCACGGGGCTCATAGCCCGGACAGTATCCGGTGGGCGTTCCCTGAGCCGACTCGCATCAGCGGCACACGAGGCAACTGCTCGCCGTCGTGATGCGAAAAGCACCCTCGGCGGCGATGCTGGATGACACCGCCTCGGCCACGAAGGCCAAGAGGGCTTCCTCGTCCCCCGCCTCGGGGCCCGGCCGGATGAAGCTCATGCTGCGCACGTACTCGACGACGGGTCGTGGCTCGCTCATCACGAGCTGAGCCGCTGGAGCGTCGTGGCGCGCGACGGAGAAGTAGCGGCTCAGCAAGCTCTCGCCGGCATCGGCGTCGAGCGACTGACGCGGCGGAACGGCCCGTGCACCGGTTTCGGCGAACCACCGACGCACGAGGGCGCGCAGCTCGGCGCTGTGCTGCGAGCCGTTGAGCACGACGAGCAGAACGCCCTCCCGGCTGACGACGCGGCGCAGCTCGAGAAGCGCCCGTGCGCGATCGGGCACGTGGTAGAGCATGTGCATGGCGAGGGCGACGTCGACCGAGCCGGACGCGAACGGCAGGGCGGCGGCGTCTCCCTGCACGACCGGCTGGGGGCCGTCACGGTCCGAAGCGCGGACGCTCCGCAGCATGCCGGCCGAGAAGTCCATGCCCACCACGAGCCCACGATGGCCTCGCCGCTGTAGGGCGGCCAGGTAGGAGCCGTTGCCGCAACCGACGTCGAGAACCGTCTCGTCACCGGCGAGATCGCCGAGATCGAGTGCCCAATCGTGAATCCGCAGGCGCGGTTGTTGGTAGGCGTAGATGGACTGGCGTGCCTCGAAATTGGAGGGATCCGCGTACTGGACGCTCCTCAGGAACGACGGGTCCGTCCAGCGCTCGGGATGGGCGGCTGCCGCCGTGGAGCCCTGGGCGCCCTCAGTGGACATGGACGAAGACGTCGATCGCCATCGCCGCGAAGATCACCGTCACATAGGTGATGGAGTACGTGAACAACCGCATGGCGGACTTCGCCGTGCCGCCGTCGCGGCGCAGCCGCAAGGCGTCGGCGACATAGAGGGCACCGGCGACGAGATCGACCACCCAGAACACGAGGCCCATGTGGGCCACGACGGCAAAGAGCACAGACACCGCCACGAGGGCGACCGAGTAGACGACGATCTGGCGGGCGACCCGTTCGAAGGACGCCACGGCCGGCAGCATGGGCACGTGGGCCGCCTCGTAGTCCTCCCGGTACTTCACGGCGAGCGCCCAGAAGTGCGAAGGCGTCCAGATGACGATGAGGGCGAACAAGACGATGGGCGCCCAGGCGAGGCGACCGGTGACGGCCGTCCAGCCGATGAGCACGGGCACGGCACCGGCGGCGCCGCCGATGACGATGTTCTGAGCCGAGCGGCGCTTCAAGACAATCGTGTAGACGAAGACGTAGAACAGTGCTGCCGAGAGGGCCAGCACGGCGGAGATCAGGTTCACGAAGCGCCACAGCACGAAGAACGCCACGATCTGCAGGGTGATGGCGAACACGATCGACTCGGCCGGCGTGACGGCGCCCGTGACGAGCGGGCGCTTCCGCGTGCGCTTCATGATGGCGTCGATGTCGCGATCGAGGAACATGTTCGTGGCGTTGGCGCCACCGGCCGAGAGCGAGCCGCCGACGAGCGTGGCCAGCATGAGCCAGCCCGACGGGAGGCCGTGACGGGCGACGACCATCGTGGGCAGCGTCGTCACGAGGAGGAGCTCGATGATCCGCGGTTTCGTGAGGGCGACGAAGCCGCGTAACCGGACACCGAGGGTGCGGCCCTCACTCAGGAGCGGAACAGTTTGGGCCACGCTGCCATCCTATGGCCGAGTCCGGCAGGCGCGCCGAATTCGTTGCGAGCGCGACTTCGCGTACCATCGGGCGAGGTGGGACCTTCTTCTGACGTCCGGTCCGCAGTCGGCAACGCCGCGTCCCGTTTTGCCGTCTCGCCATCGGTCGTGCGCAAGGTCGCCCTCGCCTCGGTGATCTGCTACGGCCTGTTGATGATCACGGGTGGGGCCGTCCGCCTCACCGGCTCCGGTCTCGGCTGCCCGGATTGGCCCTCGTGCTACCAGCACCAGCTGACGGCGCACGTCTCGTTCCACCCAATGGTCGAATTCATGAACCGGCTCGTCACGGTGGCCGTGACGATTGTCTCGGCGCTGGCCCTCCTGGTGGCCTTTGCCCGCTCGCCGAGGCGGCGCGACCTCTGCTGGCTCGGTGGCGGCCTCGCCGCCGGAGTCGTCGCCCAGATCGTGCTCGGCGGTCTCGTCGTGCTCTTCAAGCTGAACCCGTACCTGGTCGCCTGCCATTTCCTGCTGACGATCGTCGTGCTGGCCGACGCCGTCGTCTTCTACCACCAGAGCGGAATCGGTCCTGAGCAGGAAGCGACGCGTTTCACTCCCGTCGTGTCGACCGAGCTCCGCTGGCTGGGGCGCGTCCTCGTGGTCGTGCTCGGACTCGTGTGCTGCATCGGCACCGTGGTAGCCGGCGCCGGCCCTCATGCCGGAGCACCGGGCTCGCCCGGCCAACCGATCCAACGCATCCCGATCGCCTTCAGGGACGTCGCCGAGGCGCACAGCGATGTGGCGATCTTCCTGATCGGGTTGACGCTGGCGTCCCTCTTCGCCTTCCGCCGCCCCGGCGTCCCCACCGATGTGCAACGGCACCTGAGATGGCTGTTCGAGCTGCTCGTCGTACAGGGAGCGCTCGGATACGTGCAGTTCTTCCTGCACGACTCCCCCTGGGTCGTCGAGTTCCACATCCTCGGGGTGACGATGTTGTGGCTGGCAGCGGTGGGTTTCTATCTCTCGCTGCACGAACATCCCCGCCGAGCACACGCCGCCACCGGTGACGGCTCCGACGCCGGCGACACGACGCCGAGCGGCCGACCTGTCGTGGCGAGCGCGACGTGACGAGCATGGCGCCCGGGCCGGCAGCGGCCCCCGTCGAGGTCGAACGCCCGATTACCGACGAGTCACTCGACGTCGATCGCCCCTGGCTCGTGATCGTCTGGAACGATCCCATCAATCTCATGACGTACGTGACCTTCGTCTTCCAGAAGCTCTTCGGCTACTCGAAGTCGAAAGCGCACAAGCTCATGCTCGACGTTCACTACAAGGGCCGAGCAGTCGTAGCGAGCGGGCCGAGGGAGCGGGCCGAGATGGACGTCACTCGGCTGCACCAGCACGGGCTGTGGGCCACGATGGAGCGAAGCACGTGAGGAAGCGAATACTCCCGAATCGAGACGACCCCGGCGGCTGCGTGCTGCGGCTGAGCTCGCCGGAGCGAGCTCTCCTTGCCAATCTGCCCCGCGAGATCGACGACGTCCTCGGTGCGCTCGCCGCTGCCGACGACGGCGACCGTGGCGACTCGGTCGTCGAGGAGGCCGCGGCACTGGTCGCCGACGCTGTACCGGCCTTTCCGGCGGTCGAGGGCGCCGCCGCCGTCCCGCCCTCCTTGCGGAGGTTGTTCCCACCGGCCTACACGCGTGACGACGATGCCGAGCGCGCCTACGTCGGAACGGTGCGACCGGCGCTCCTCGAGCACCACCGGCGGGCGCTCCAGACGCTGTCGTCGACCGCGACGGCGAAGCGGCTCGACGCCGAGCAGATCCAGGAGTGGATGACGGCGCTCAACGACATCCGCCTCGTGCTCGGCACGATCCTCGGAGTCGACGAGGGCACCGAGCCGCCCAGGGCGGGGATGCCGCAGCAGATGCTCTACTACTACTACCTCTCCGGTCTCCAGACCGAGCTCGTGGACTTCCTCACCGGATGGCTGCCCGAGCCGATCCCAGGGGCCGACGACTCCGTGCCCGACGACCCCTGGGGCGAGCCACTCGGTGGTCTTCGCTGGGACGGTACGCCGCAGCCGACAGAAGGGCCATGAGCGGTTCGGCCGCCGGCGCCGCGCCCGCCGGCGCGGCCCGCTCGGGTCGGGCAGGGACGCCCCGCCTCCTCACGATCATGGGATCGGGTGAGATCGCCCCGACGATGGTCAAGGTGCACCGGGCGATGCTCGAGCGCCTGGGGCCGCCCCCTGTGCCGACGGTTCTGCTCGATACGCCCTTTGCCTTTCAAGAAAACGCTCCCGAGCTCTGCGAGCGAATCCGCCGCTACTTCGCGGAGAGCCTGCATGCCGAGATCGACGTGGCGGGTGTGTCGGCCATCGCGCCCGTCTCCGAGGGGACGATGTGGTCCGCCACGGCAGGAGACTCCTTCGCCGAGGAGCGCCTCGTGTCGGCGGTGCGCGGCGCCCGTTACGTCTTCACAGGGCCCGGCAGCCCCAGTTACGCCTTGCGAAAATGGACCTCGACCGTCGTCCCCTCCTTGTTGAACGAGATGCTCGCCCACGGCGGCGGGCTCACGTTCTCGTCGGCCGCAGCCCTCACCCTCGGCGTGAGCACGGTGCCGGTCTACGAGATCTACAAGGTCGGAGCGGACCCGTATTGGCTGGCCGGACTCGACTTGATGTCGTCGTTCGGCATCCGGGCGGCGGTGATCCCTCACTACAACAACGCCGAGGGCGGCACACACGACACACGTTTTTGCTATCTCGGGGAACGGCGCCTCTCCTACCTCGAGACGCAGCTTCCTCCCGGGGTCTTCGTGCTCGGTGTCGACGAGCACACGGCCGTCACCTTCGACCTGGACGAGGGCGTCGCCAGCATCACGGGGCTCGGCGTCGTCACGGTGAGGGCTGCGGGGCGGGCGAGCACGTTCCCCGCCGGTGCGATCGTGAAGATCGACGAATTCCCGCAGGTAGCGATGGAGCTGGCAAGTGGTGGTAGCGGCGCCGTCAGGCGCCGCACCGGCGAGCCGGCCGGCGCCGGCGCCGATACCGGGGAGGCGTCCGAGCGCCCAGCCCGTGGCGCCGCCGCCACAGCGGCGCCGGGCGCGGCACCGATCGCCGGGGCCTTCACGGACTCCCCGCTCATCGGCCTGGTGCGGGAACGCGAGGGCGGTTTTGCCGCCGCCCTCGCCCGTCGGGACGTGCAGGGCGCCGTCGGCGAGGTGCTCGAGTTGGAGGCTCAAATCACGGAATGGTCGACGGACATCCCCTTCGGTGACGCCATGGACCGGGCACGGGCGAGCCTGCGCTCCCTCGTCGTCGAGCTGGGCCGCGCTGGCGAGGCCGGTGTGCGTGACCCGCGCGGCGTGGTGGGGCCCTTCATCGAGACCATGCTCGAGCTGCGCAGCCGGGCGCGGGCGGAGCGGCGCTTCGAGGAGGCGGACTGGATCCGTCAGCGCCTCGAGGCGCTCGGGGTGGAGGTGCGGGACGCCGCCGAAGGGACCGAGTGGCTGCTGTCGTCGTGAGACGGCCCTCGATCAGGCATCCGGACGGGCGAGCTGTGCCGAGCGAGCCTCTGCCCGCCCGCTGGTAACCTCGACCGGTCCTGCCGGTGGCTCTCCCCGGCGATTGCCCCCATCGTCTAGCGGCCTAGGACGCCACCCTTTCAAGGTGGTAGCACGGGTTCGAATCCCGTTGGGGGTGCTCCGTTGGGGCTGCTCAGAAAAGTCCAGTCACAGTGAGTTTCGCCAATCCTCGGGCCGGAATGCCTGCCCTCCGCAGTCAATCGGCCAGAGCATGAGCCTGGCCTTGTGGTCTGGCGCTGTGGAGCGCTATGAGCCTGCCGCAGCTCAGAATCCGGTTCGCGCCAGCCGACGAGTTGGCGGTCGACCCTGCCAGTCTTGAACGTCAGTCGAAGGCGAAGCGATTGCGGACAGAGCCCGGTCAAGAAGCGTGTCGGAGTCTCGAACTGTTGTACACAACGAAGCCAGATGACAGCGCCATGGCCGCTGCCGCAATGAGCGGATTGAGGCGTCCGAGCGCTGCCAGAGGAATCGCAGCGAGGTTGTAGGCGAAGGCCCAAGCGAGATTGCCGTGAATCGTCCGCAGCGTCCGGCGGGCCAAACCGATGGCTGTCGCGACGATTCCAAGGTCATCGCGCACGATGATGAGGTCCGCAGCATTGATGGCCACGTCAGTGCCGGAACCGATCGCGAGGCCGAGGTCGGCGCTTGCCAACGCCGGCCCGTCGTTGATGCCATCGCCCACCATTGCCACCGAGGCGCCTTCGTCCTGCAAGCGCCGGATCAGCGCGACTTTGTCCGCCGGCAGGGCGCCCGCTACTACCTCGCTTACTCCGACCGCCGCGCCGATGGCACGAGCCGTAGGTTCGTTGTCCCCGGTCAAGAGGATGCAGCGCAGCCCGAGTGCCTGCAACGCTTGCACGGCTCGTCGCGCCGACGCTCGCACCGTATCGGCCACCGCAAGTGCTCCAACGACAGTACCGTCACACGCCACAAACACGGCCGTCCGCCCGAGCTCCTCCCACTCCTGGCACCGCGCCGCCAGGTTTGCAGGTGTCGCAATAGCGCCGCCAACGACGAGCTGGCTTCTCCCGATCGAGACCTTGTGCCCATCGACAACTCCCCTGGCGCCGAGTCCCGGTAGGGCCACAAAGCGGTCGACCGGAGGCAGGAGTTCGAGCTCTTGAATCGCTGCGGCGACGACCGCTCGAGCAACTGCGTGCTCCGAGGCGTTCTCGAGCGCTCCCGCCCACCGAAGCAGCGTGGCGCGCTCGATCCCAGGAGCTCCCTCCACATCGGTGACCGACATACGCCCCTCGGTCACGGTCCCGGTCTTGTCGAGCACCACGGTGTCGATTTGGCGGGATGCTTCGAGTGATTGGTAGTTCTTGAAGAAGATGCCGAGGCTGGCGCCACGGCCGGAGGCGACCAGCAAGGCGGTCGGCGTCGCCAGTCCGAGGGCGCATGGACAGGCGATGATGAGCACGGAGAGAGAAGCGTTGAACGCCTGTTCGGCGGACCCACCGGCAAGCAGCCACCCGAGGAGCGTCAACGCCGCGAACACAAGCACGGCGGGAACGAAGACGCCCGAGATCCGATCGGCGAGCCTCTGCACCGAGGCTTTGCCGTTCTGAGCATCCTCGACCAGTCGCATCATGTGAGCGAGCTGGGTGTCGCGCCCCACTTTCGTCGCCCGCACGACCAACCGACCGCCGACCACGACCGTGCCGCCCACGACGTGATCGGATGGAGCCACGTCGACCGGAAGCGACTCGCCCGTCATGGCGCTGCGATCGATTGCTGAGCACCCCCCCACGACGTCGCCGTCGGTGGCGATGGTCTCTCCTGGGCGGACGACGAAACGGTCTCCGACCCGGAGCTGGGAGAGAGCGAGCCGACGCTCCAGCCCTGAGACGTCGAGGATGGCTACGTCCTTCGCAGCGATCGCTGCCAGCGAGCGCAGCACGTTGCCGGTTCGACGCTTCGCCACGGCCTCGAAGTACCGGCCGGCGAGCAGGAACGTAGTGACCCCAGCGGCGACGTCGAAGTAGATCGCACCCCCCGATTGATGGGTGATCAAGAAGAAAGCTGACCGTGACGTCGGCAGGCTGTGGCGCCAGAACATGGAGTACACCGACCAACCGGTCGCCGCCACGATGCCGAGAGACACGAGCGTGTCCATCGTGCAGGTTCCATGCCGGGCGGCACTCAGGGCGGCTTTGTGGAACGGCCAGGCGGCCCAGGTCACGACCGGCGCGGCGAGAACGACGACGAGCCATTGCCAGCCAGGGAAGCGAACGGCCTGGACGAGCGAGAACAGGAGCGACGCGTCGCACAGCGGCATGAGGAGAAGGGCCGCGACGAGGAGCCGCCGGCCAAGGATGCGTACGCGGTCGTCGAGATCGTTAACAACCTCAGTGGCGTCGGTCGACTGCTGCACAACGCTGGCGTCGTACCCGACAGAGCGAATCTCCTCGATGAGGCGAAACACGGGTACGTCCGGCCGAAGCACGATGCTGGCGAGCTCGGAGGCGTAATTGACGCTGGCCTGCACGCCGTCGATTGCGTTCAGTCGCCGTTGGATGCGCGCAGCACAGGCGCCACAGGTCATGCCACCGATGGCGAGCGAAAGCTCCGCGTCCAGCGGTGTCGAGACCTGGGTGGAAGTCATGATGAGAGACATCCCGGATCGTTTGGGTCCAGTGGTCACCTGCGGTACGACCTACATGACACGAGCCAGGGCCCGTGGTGCTCCCTGGGAAAGTTAGCGGGCGACACCACTCGCGTCTATGTGCTCGCCGTCCGTTTTCGGCTGAGATCTGGCGAAGGCATTGCGACCCTCGCCGTCCTCGCCCGGCGAAAAGACGCCTTCGTCGGAACTTTTCTTCCCGCGTGGTGCACTATCTAGATGCTGAGATGGAACTGATGGCATAACGACTGGCGACCTTTAGACAGGGGAGAGAAGCGTCATTGCAACAACGGGGGAGCCGATCACCGTGACTCGAGAAACGGGGGGACCATGAGCGACGTCAGCGGCGCCCTCCCCTCTTCGACGGCTCCCAGGGCCGGGGCAATATCAGCTCGGGCATGGGTTCGCCCGGCGCACCGGAGGAAGTTGCAGCTTGTCCTGGCCTCGATCTGGCTGCTTGACGGGATGCTCCAGTTACAGGCCTTCTTCTTCACTCGCGCTTTCGGGAACCAGATGATCCCCATGACTGCGAGTGGGAATCCCTCGCTCATCGCTAGCCCGATCACGTGGTCCGGCACACTTATCGCTCACCACGCCGTGCTGGCAGATTCGTTCTTCGCCGTCTTTCAGGTGGCCATCGGGCTCGGCATCGCATGGCGTCCCACTACGCGGGGGGCACTGGCGACCTCGATCGTGTGGTCCCTCGGTGTGTGGTGGGTCGGTGAGGGTCTCGGTGGTGTCGTCTCGGGAGCCGCCAACCCGGTCAATGGTGCCCCCGGCGCCGTGATGATCTACGCCTTGCTGGCTGTGCTGCTTTGGCCGAGCGACCGTGGCGGACGCAGTCCTTCGTTCACCGCTGCACGAGCGGTCGGCGAGCGAGTAGCGAAGGCTCTATGGTTCGTGCTCTGGGCCTCTCTCGCCTACTTCGCCGTGCTTGGCGAGAATCGCTCCTCCCAGGGCCTCTCCTCCTTGATCGGCGCCGAAACGACAGGTGAGCCCGGTTGGGTGGCTTCCCTCGACCGGCAAGCCGCCAGCCTGGTCGATCACCGTGGTTTGGCCGTCATGGTGGCGCTCGCCGTGCTACTGGCGATAGTGGCGGTCGGGACGTTCCTCCCGTCGCGGGTCGCGAACGCCACCCTGGTCGTGGCGATTGTGCTCGGCATCGCGATCTGGATCGTCGGGGAGAACTTCGGGGCGCTGTTCACGAACGGGGCTACGGACGTCAACTCCGGCCCTTTGCTGGTCCTTCTCAGCATTTCGTACTGGAGGCGCGTCGCCGACCATGCGCCGGAGGCGGTCTGAGATGTCAGGTCCGACCTGGCTGGCCGACTTCTTCGCCTCAGTCATGATCCTCGTGGCGGCCTACAGTGCCGGGCGCCTGCTGGCGGCGTGGCGTTGGTCACGGCCTACTCACAGGGACACCGACATCACCCACATTGTCATGGGAACAGCAATGGCAGGCATGTTGGTATCAGCCGTCAACCCCATTCCGACCCTCGTGTGGGAATTCGTGTTCGTCGTCGTCGCCCTGTGGTTCCTATGGAGGTGCTACGGGTTCACCGCGCGACACGGCCTGAACGGTCGGGACGAGGACCACGTTCACCACCTCTCCCACTACGTCACTCACGTCGTGATGGCGTTGGCGATGCTGTACATGTATCTCGCAGCCTCGCCGACCACCGGGTCCTCGGCTGGCGGGGAAATGGGAATGACCGGCGCTAGCGGGGCGACCGCCGACTTCGTAGGACTTCCTCTCCTCTTCCTCTTCGTGCTGCTGGCTTCGGCCGTGTGGGAGCTCGATGGCGCCGGACAGTGGTCCCCGAGCTGGACTGAGCCGCGCAAGGCCATGCCGGTGGTCCAGCTTGCTGGCAGCGCCTCGCCGGTGGGTTCTGCTGACAGGCCCGTCGGGACGCTGGCGCCTGACGACGCCGAGGAAGCGATCAGCGGCGACCCGAGCCGCCGGTGGCTGGCCCCTGGCCTCAAGGCGGCCTGTCACGTCGCCATGTGCGTGACGATGTGTTACATGTTGATCGTCATGCTGTGATGGCTCGCCTCAGATCGCCCTGAGTATGGCCTTTGGGCGATCCTCGGCTTGTGGCACGGCGACCGAACAGCGGTTCCACCGAGCTCCGATCCCGCCAGCGCCGGGGCTGCGCGGCGCTGGGTTCAGCGGGTCGAGGACCCGTCTGCTCGGTCCCGTTCCGCCCGCTGTTCGACGAGCTCTTCCCGCGCTCGCGCCACGCGCGAGCGAATCGTACCGATCGGACACTCACAGATCGCTGCCGCCTCCGCGTACGACAGCCCGATGATTTGGGTCAGCACGAACGGAACCCTCCGATCGAGCTCCAAGCCCGACAGCAGTTCGTAGGGCTCGCTCGCCGTTTCCGGATGCGGGACAGGTGCCGGGCCCGGCACTCCGTTGGCCAGCTCGCGCCACCGGCCCCGGCGCCTGACGACACGGTCAGCGCTACGACGTGCGATGACGAACAGCCACGTCTTGGCCGACGAGTCGCCGCGAAAAGTGGGGAGGGCCCGCCATGCTGCCAGGAACGTCTCTTGGGCGGCGTCATCGGCGTCATCGGGACCGACGAGGTAAGTGCAGAAGCGTCGGATCGGCGCGTGCATCTCACGCACGAAATCAGCGAGTGCTGAGTCATCGCCGTCCCGCGCCAGCAACAGCAGGCGGCTCAACTCGTCCACGGGCCGCACGGTACCGCGTGGCCCGTGGGCTTGGCGAGGACACACGACCGAAGCTGGGAACTTTTGCACGAGCGGGAGGCACTACCTGTATGAACGCCGGGGCATCACACAGCGGTCGAGCGGCCAGCCTTTGTTGCCGCGTCGGCCATGACAGGGGGTACCAGCCGTAATGCCAGGGATGAGCACAGGGCTACAGGCGAACAACCCGACCATCGTGTCGGCCTTCCAATCCTTGCTGCTCCGCCAAGGCTTGGTCGTGCTCATCCTCCTCGCCGTCATGATCGTCGCCTGGAACGTCCTTCGCGGTATCCAGTTGCGACGGGCGGTGGCAGGAACTCCCTCGACCGAGCTCTCGGCCTATCCGGAGCCGGTCGCCCGCCGTGTCCTTCGCATCTCGTTCGCGCTCATCTGGATCCTCGACGGACTCTTGCAGGCGCAGCCGTCGATGCCGCTCGGCATGACGACTCAGGTGATCGAACCGGGTGTGGCGACGTCCCCGAGCTGGGTGCAACACCTCGTTAACGCTGGGGCGACGATCTGGAGCCATCATCCGATCACGGCGCCCGCGTCGGCCGTGTGGATTCAAGTCGGTCTCGGCATTTGGCTCCTCGTCGCTCCACGGGGAAGGTGGTCCCGCCTCGCCGGGCTGTCGAGCGCCGCCTGGGGGATCGTGGTGTGGATATTCGGCGAGAGCTTCGGAGGTATCTTCGCTCCAGGCCTCACCTGGGCATTCGGCGCACCGGGAGCAGTGCTCTTCTACAGCTTGGCCGGCGTGCTCATCGCCCTGCCCGAGCGAGCCTGGCTCACCCCCCGACTCGGTCGTGTGATTCTCGCCGTCATGGGCTTCTTCTTCGTGGGCATGTCGGTGCTGCAGGCGTGGCCCGGGCGCGGTTTCTGGCAGGGCCAGCTTCACAAGAGCGCCGCGCCAGGGAGCCTCACGGCCATGGTGCAGCAGATGGCGCAGACCCCTCAACCGAGACTGCTCGCCTCCTTGGTCAGCAGCTTCGCCGCCTTCGATGCCGCCCACGGCTGGGCGGTCAACCTCTTCCTCGTCGCCTGCCTGGCCTTGCTGGGCTTGGCGTTCTTGAGTGGGCGGGCGTCCCTCGTTCGCCCCGCCGTCGTCGCTGGGATCGTCGTCTGCCTCGCCGACTGGGTGCTCATCGAGGACTTCGGCTTCTTCGGCGGTGTCGGTACTGACCCGAACAGCATGATCCCCATGGCCATCGTCTTCACCGCCGGCTTCCTCGCCATGACGCGGGTACCCGTCGCTGTCGACCTGCCGGTTCCTATCACTTCAGCCAGAGCAGTTGAGCTGTCGTTGTGGGAAAGGTTGACGGCACGGCCGCGGTACGCCCTGCAATCCGTCGCCGCCACCTGTGCCATCGGGGTCACCCTCGTCGGCGCCGCACCGATGGCACTCGCCTCCATGAACCCCAACGCTGACGCCATCCTCGCCGAGGCGGTCGATGGCACGCCTGACGCGGTCAACATGGCGGCGCCTCCCTTTGTGCTGACCGATCAGAGCGGTGCGACGGTCTCGCTGCAGAGCCTGCGCGGCAAGGCGATCGCCGTGACGTTCCTCGATCCCGTCTGTGTCTCCGACTGCCCGATCATCGCCCAGGAGTTCCGGGAGGCAGACCAGTTGCTCGGCGCCGATGCCACACGAGTCGAGCTCGTGGCCATCGTCGCCAACCCCGTCTACCGTTCGATCGCCTACACGCAAGCCTTCGACCAGCAGGAGGGTCTCGAGCACGTCCCGAACTGGCTCTATCTCACGGGATCGGCCGCGGCGCTGGACCGTGTTTGGAGCTCGTTCGGCGTTGAAGTCGCCTATTCGCCTGGCGGAGCGATGATCGCTCACAGTGACATCGCCTACGTGATCAATGCGACGGGCTACACCCGTTACGTGCTGGACATGGATCCGGGGCCAGCGACGGAGACAACCCAATCCTCGTCGGCTGTCGTCCTCACCAACGCCATCCGCAGCGCACTCGGCTCGTGAGCACTCCCCGTCGTCACCCGCTCTCGCATCGCCGAGGCGCCTGCAGCGGTTCGATCTCCTTGCTGCTGCTCGTCATCCTTGGCACGGCCGCCTGCGGATCTTCTGTCGGCGCGCCAGGCCACGTGATCAACCCGGTGGTCGTCAGCTCGTCTCTGGCTACCTCAATCGAGACCCCCGCCGGGTCATGGGCCGTCGTTCCAATGGGAGACCTCGATCAGCCCCTCAACACCTTCTGGCAGCTCTTCTTCCGACCCGAGGGTAGCTCTACCTGGTCAGACGAGACCTCGGCGCTGGCAGTCGCCACGAACGGAGGTCTCGTTCTGGCGCCGACTGGACGTTCTCTTGCCGTCGGTATCCGACCGTCGAACCTGCTGGAATACTCCCCACTCCTCCTCACCTCAGGAAGCGGGCGCTCTTGGTCTCCCGCATCTCCCATTGCAGGATTGGCGGGACAGCCCGACTCGCTCGCCATGGGTGCCGACGGCGCTGCCGTTGCGCTCACAACCGGTTCGGGCGGTCAAGCCGTTCTCGAGAGTGCTGAAGGGCTGGCGGGCTGGCGGGAGCTGACCTCGGTGAGCAAACTGCTGGCCTCGCCAGCCGGCAGGTCGTGCGATGTTCTCGCCCTCACCGCCGTGAACACGTCAAGGGCCGGTGTGCTGATCGGAGGAGATTGCCGAAAAACGGGCGTCTCTGGACTTTTCTCGGAGTCTCCCAGCGGCTGGCTCCGCGTCGGACCGGCGCTGCCAGCGGCCCTCGAACATGGGCTCGTCGACGTGCTCTCCCTGCAACCGACGGCGGGCGGGCTGTGTGCACTGCTCGCTGTGTCAGATGGTCCCGACACGAGCCTCGAGGCGGCCTGGACGAGCAGCGGCTCGACGTGGATCGTCTCGCCAGTGCTCGATCTCGGGACTGAACAGGTCACGTCCGTCGGCGCGGACGGCAAGAGCGGCCTGTTTGTGTTGGCGACGCGGTCAGTCTCGGAGGTAATCGAGGTCCTCAGCGGACCGGGGAGAGCCTGGAGCACCCTGCCGGACCCGCCGGCCGGTACACAGACGCTTGTCTTCGGAGCGACAGGGAAAGTGGACGCTCTCAGCGTCGACCGCACGACCTTCACCGATTGGTCCCTACCCGACTCCTCGGGCAGCTGGACAAGAGCGCAGGTCATCGACGTGCCCATAGAGTTCGGATCGTCGAGCTGATTCTGATGGACGGTCGAGCGAATCAGCGACGAGAGTGCGTGCGGACGCGCACGGCGCCAGCTGGACCTTTTTCAACGAAGCAGGTGTCATGGTGAAACGCCGACGGGGTCGTATGAACAACCAGAGCAGCCCGCTCACGTCATGCCTCTTGGCACGAGAGGCAATCTCGGCGCTCATCGACGGAGAAGAGCCACCGCTTTCCGAAGCGATCACCGCGGCGCATATCGCGCGGTGTGCCGGCTGCGAAGCGTTCCGGACAGGCGTCCTGTCACTGGCGCGCGAGATGCGAGTGCGGGCCTTCGACCCGGCGCCGGATGGCCCAGGTGATGTCCTCGAGCGGCTCGGCTGCGCGGACCGGGTGCGCGAGCCAACACTCGATCGCACCCACTTCTCGGCACAGAAATGTCGACGCTCGTGGGCCCGAGCGTCCGGGTGGGCGATCGGCATCGCCCCTGTCGGTTTCGCCGTTCCGGCCCTTGCCCTCGGCGTGTTCGCTCACATACATGTCGTGCCGTCCCACGTCTTGACACCATGCACCCTCGGCCTTCACCACGTCTCCCGGCGATGACCGCCTTCGAGATCATTGCCAGGTTCGCTTTGGCGCGTCGGTGCCGCAGCACTCCGACTACCTGTGCCGGAACCTGGCGCACTCATTCCGTGTGATCCTCCCCGGACTGCCCTGGACTCGTCTGATCGACGAGCTCGAACGCGGCTACTCCTCCCTGCAAGTCCGTTGATTCAGGACGTGGCCGATTGAAGTGTTGCAATCAGCGCATCAGGGCCGAGTTGACCTCCGCGTCTCCGCTCCCAAGCCGCGTAGGCGCGCCCCAGCCCGTACCCCGCTGCGCTGTAGGTCCCGACGTAGAAGCCCACCGGCCAGTTCGTCTCGAATGAGCATGCGATCGCGGCCCAAACGGTGACGAGAGCAATCGCGACCGAGACGATCAGAGCGAATCCCGGGCGGTTTGTGAAGCTGCGAGCTGCCGCCGGCGGTCCGATCATCAAGGTGAAGATGAGCAGCGCGCCGACGACCGGCACCGTCATCGTCGTGGCGCAGGCAAGTACGATGAGGAACGCCAGTTCGACGCGGTTGGGCTGGAGGCCCCTAGCCGCTGCAATCTCCGGGATGATCGAGGTCAGCAGCAATCGGCGGTAGAGCACACCGACGGCGATCACGCACGCGAGACCGAGTATCGCCACTGGCAGGATCTCGGCCGAGCTGACGCCGAGGATCTCGCCGAACAGAAGCGAGAAGATCTCCGGCTCGTACTCGGTGCTCTGGCTCAAGAACGCGGCACCGATAGCGAGCATCAACACCAATGCAAGCGCCGTCACCACGTCCCGCCTGCCCCGGCGGCCGAGCGTCCCGATCCCGAGGGCAGCCAGCAAGGCGAAGGCTCCGAGCCCGACGAGCGGATTGAGGCCGATGAGATTGGCACCGGCGGCGCCGGCAAAGGCGCCGTTCGGAATGGCGTGGGCCGGGAAGGCCGAGCCACGGAGCACGACGAAGAAGCCGACGACACCGGCCACGACTGCCACGATCGTGGCGACCTCCCACGCATTGACCATGAAACCAGCGAACATCAGGCCACCGCCTTGGAAGTGGTGTCATCTTCGAGACCGCAAGCTTCCTTGGCTGGAATGTCCCCGTTTCGGCGGCCGACGTGGCGACGGGCGGCGAGACCTGACAACAGATAGATGAGGAACGCGATGGCGACGATGAAGAAGCTGACAGGTAGGCCCTGGCTCGACGGGTCCCAGTAGTCGCTGTCGTAGGCGAGGAGGACCCCGAGCCACGTGGTCGCGATCCCGAGGAGGCATGCGACGACCATCGCGCCGCGGATGCTCCTCGTCAGTCGAAGCGCGGTGGCCGCCGGGCCGATGAGCAGCGCCGTCGAAAGGATAGATCCGATGGCGATCGAAGAAAGGCCGACGGCGACGGCGAGGGCGAGCATGAACAGCAGCCCCACGACCCGCAGGCCGACACCGCGTACCGAGGCAAGGTCCGGGCTGATCGAGCTCAACAGCAGGGGTCGGTAGATCACGCCGATCAGCAACAGAACCACCGCGCTGCAGATCGCGACTATGGGAATCGTCGACGAGCTTACGGTGAAGATGGACCCAAACAGGATTTGTTGGGTCACGCCGGTCGTCGCCGACTGAGTCGCGTCGAGGTAGAGGAACAACGCAGCGAGGCCGGTCGCGGCGCCGAGCACGATCCCGGTGGCGAGGTCACGGCTCCTCACCCGCTGCACCCCGATGAGATCCATCATGCCGCCACCGGCGACGCCGCCCCCGATGAATCCGGCGAGCGGGCTGACGCCGAAGTAGACGGCCCCGGAGCCACCTGTCGTCGCGATGTCGGTGAGGGCATGGCCCGCGAACGACTGGCTCCGGACCACCGTGAAGACGCCGACGACTGCGGAGACGACGGCCGTCACGGCTCCGATCAGGACCGCCGTGTGGACGGGAGCGCTCGAGAAGAAGCCCGGCTCGAAGAGCAAACGCCGGAGGCTCATGACACGGTCAGCGTCGGATGGTCGGGCAGGTGATCGGCTTCCGGCCGGGGCTCCGCGACCACGAGGACGCGACCGTGGAGCTTCAGCACGTCGACGTGATGGCCGTACAGCCTGCTCAGGACGTCGGAGCGCACGACCTCGTCGGTCGTGCCACTCGCCGCCCGCCCCTCGGTCACGTACACGATCCGATCCATCACCGGCAGGAGCGCGTTCATCTCGTGCGCCGAGAGCAGGATGGCCACGCCGTGCTCCGAAGAAACCTTGTGGAGCAGGGCCACGATCTCCTGGACACTCTTTGGGTCGAGATTCGCGAGCGGTTCGTCGAGAAGAAGGACCTGCGGCCGGCTCACGAGGGCGTGCGCTATGAGCACGCGCTGCTGCTCTCCCCCGGAGAGGTTCCCCACCCGGCTGTCGGCGAACCGCTCGGCATCGACGTCGTGCAGTATCTCGTTGACCAGCTCGCGCTGGTGCTTGGAACGCCGACCGAAGCCGAAGCGGTGACCGTCGAGCCCGAGCGCGACCAAGTCGCGTGCGCGCATCGGCACGTCGGCGTCGAGCACGACCTTTTGTGGGACGTAACCGAGGGAGTGACTCCGTGACGAGCGCGGCGCGCCGAGCACGCGGACCTCGCCGCTGTCAGGACGCTGCAAGCCGAGGATGATCCGTAGCAGCGTTGTCTTGCCGACCCCATTCGATCCGATCAGTCCCGTGAATTCACCCTTGCGGATCTCGAACGAGACGCCATCGAGGATCTTTCTGCCGGAGAAGGCAATGCGGACGTCGCTGACGTCGAGCACGGGGGGGTCGATCACAGGTGTTCCGTAGAGGTGCCGTGCACCACCGCCGCCTCGATCGCAGTGAGTTCGGCCATCATCCAGGATTGGTAGTCGTAGCCGGGAGTGGGCATCGTCTCGTAAACACCGACGACGGGCACGCCGGCCGATTCTGCGGTCTGGCGGATCGAGGTGGTGAGCGAGTCGACGACCTGCTGGTTGTAGCAAAAGACCTTCACCTGGTGCTTAGTAAAGAATCCGTTCTCGAGCGTGACATCCTCCGGTGAGGGATCGACCCCGTTCATGATGTCGGCCTGGAAGACGAAGGGCGTGAGGATCTTCATGCCCATCGCCTGAAGTAGGTAGTCGGCGACCGGCTCGGTCACGGCGACTGGCGTTCCGGCGTGCTTGGCCTTGAACGAGGCGATGGCCGCCAGCCAAGGCTTCAACGAAGCATCGAAAGCCTGCAGCCTCGATTCGAAATAGGCCCGGTGGCTGGGTTCCAGGGCCGCCAGGTCGGTCGCCATTACCGCGGCCACTGCCGGCATCGTCTTCGGGTCGTACCAAAGGTGCGGGTTCGGCGTAACGCGCGGGAGCCCGAGCACATCCTGGACGACGATCACCTTGCGGCTCGAGTTCGGCGAGGCGGACTCGATCTGGTTCATGAAGCCGTCGTAGCCGACGCCGTTCTGGACGATCAGCTCGGCCCCGCTCACCTCCTCGGCGACGCTGGCGCTCGCCTCGAACGTGTGGGGGTCGGTGTTCGGATTGCTGAGGATCGACGACACCTTGACGTACTGGCCGCCGATCTGGCTGAGCACGTTCGCGTACTCGTTCTCGGCGCCGATCGCGTTGATCACACCGGACTGGGACGTGGCCGCAGGACTGCTCGACGAGCAGCCGGTCAGCAAGAAGCCGGTACAGACGAGAGCGCCGACGAGAGCGCTAACGCGGCTCAACGGTGCGAGCCCGTGTGCCGATTGGTTCTGATGCTTCGAGTCGTCATGTCCGCATCATATACTGAGACCCGGTCTCATTACAACTGAGACAGTAGAGTGCTCTACGGAGTCTTCCCCGAGGGCCAAGCCGTGGCGAGGACGTGTTCGGGGCCTTGGAGCTAGCAGAGAGAGGCCAAGATTGCAGACAACTCCAACTGGCGATGATCTCCACGAGCTCGTTGAGATGCGGCTCCGCCGTGCCGACCAGCGCTACACGTCCGGCCGTCGAGCCATCGTCGAACTTCTTGGCTCGTTCGGCCATCCGATGAGTATCTCCGACATCGCAGACCGCCTCCCGGAGGTCCCCAGGAGCTCGGCGTACCGACATCTCGCCGACCTTCGGGCCGCCGGTGTTGTGCGGCACGTTGCCGCAAGCGACGAGTTCATGCGGTTCGAGCTCGCCGAGGACTTGACCGAGCATCATCACCATCTGCTCTGCTCATCGTGTGGCCGGGTCATCGATGTGACTCCTACGCCTGCATTTGAGCGAACAGTTGCCGAGATGGTCCGCCGGCTCTCAGACCAGCAGAAGTTTCGACCTGTGTCTCACGCGCTGGATGTCGTGGGTCACTGTTCGGAGTGCGAGGTGGGTGGCGAATAGGCCTAGTCGCCGAACAAAGCGTCGGGCGGGTGCCTGCGCCAACCCAGGTCACCGCAGCCACGGTGCCCCTTGCCGCTGCGATCCGAAACTTATCCGCCAACATTCCGCCAACCGACTTTCAGCTGCAGGCATCCGCCGGCACTGCA